>Ga0307380_10006588_pt1 | contig 15237 bp, 9 predicted proteins | sample UN3MG_FD_202239 | JGI IMG/M metagenome (GOLD analysis project Ga0307380, IMG submission 202239) | Soil microbial communities from Risofladan, Vaasa, Finland - UN-3 | ecosystem: Environmental > Terrestrial > Soil > Coastal area > Acid sulfate soil | place: Finland: Risofladan, Vaasa | collected...
GGCAAAGGTAACGAAGGCAGACGGCATCGAGATACACGGCCTCGTGATGCGGGGGCACGATCAGATTGCGCACCCTTGCGTTCAATGCAACCTGGGGCTGCCGTTCACGGACGAATCACACGAGGAATACCGACACCTTCGCACCTTCGACTTCCTTCATATGGCGGAGGAGTGTGGCTGGGAACCGGAGCCCGAGGCTCCCGTGAATGTGGGCCAAGCCTATAGAATGGTCCCGAAGTTCTCTCGGATGATAGAGCTCTACGGCGACTATATTCGGTACAAGCTATATCTCGCTTTGCGCCAGTGGAGCTTCCCGGACGACTGGTTTGTAGTTCACCCAGATGAGCCCGATTCGACAGCTCTTTGTGAGTCCCTTCAGATAGCGTTTGACGGGCGGCTTACGGCGGTAAGGATACCGCGGGAGACGGCTATCATAAAGGCGCAAGCAGTGGGCAATTCTTGGGAGCAGGTGCTCCCGGAGCTATCCTCGGAGACGCCGTGGATGCAACAACTCGGCTCGATGGCTGGCCAAGAAGATCGTGGTGCCTTGATTCTCGACATCTTCAACGGGTCTGGATCGACCTTTCGGTCCTTAGAGGCGTTGCTGTATCACTTTCGCATCGAGCTTGAGGGGTATATATGCCTGGTAGATTTCGATCCAGAGGGGATTAACACAGGTGCGATTCAGGTCCCACGGTATTCGCTGTACGAGATGTACAACCCTCGCGTATTGCTTGAGCAGCAGAAGGGCAGAGGCCAGTCATGAACTCGAATGAAGACCTTGCAGAGAGCTGCCGGAGCATGGTGCATTTCGTTGGGAAGCACGCTGATGACGACGATCAGTCTGTCAGGGATGCCCTCCTGAGAGACCTGTGCTGGAAGGCGCAGCGGGTTGACCCTTTCGATCGGGCAAAGGTTCTTGCGGAGGTTGGATACGAGCTTCTGCCAAGAGCGGTACGCAGCACCTTCTCCTCTGGAAGAATGCGCATGGACGAGCTGCGTGCGCTGCGTTCCGGCCACAAAAGGAAGAAGGACATCGGAATCGTTACGGCCCTGGGTAAGGAGATGCGGATGCTCCTTCTTGCCCTGGGGCGGCCCGATGGGCTCGACCGTGAGGACGAGCGTATTGGGAATTTCAACTACTGGTACGCGGACGTTGACCGTGGTGGACGGCCCAAATTGTCGGTGGTGACAACCATGGTAGGAAGGCCGCGCAATGTGCCGTGTGCTATCGCGGTCGATCATCTTCTTCGGACCTTTGACGTGGACCTTATGCTGATGGTTGGTATCGCCGCGGGCCCGAAGGACAAGGTGAAGCTTGGCGATGTCGTATATGGAGAGGGCGTATACGACTATGAGCATAAGCGACTAGAGTTGCGGGACATAATAGGGAAGGTTCTGCGCAAGAAGGTTGAGCTTCCACGACCGTTATGGATTGACATAGAGGACGTCGTTCGGTTCGCGCTCCAGCGGTTTGAGGGCAAGCCGATGGCGGAGACGTTCGCGGCATTGCTACGAGAGATTGATTCGGCCCAACTACCAGCAACAGAGGTAGGGCAGCCGTCAGTAAGAAATGGTACTATCGGTGCTGGAGAGAAGTTGATCGCGGACGGGAGCTTGCCGCGTATGCGCAAGATAGTCGACGAGCGAATTCGGGCTGTGGATCAGGAGGACAGTGGCTTCGCCCAAGCATGCAAGGCAAATGGGATGCCATGGTGCGTGTTTCGTGGAATATGCGATTACGGGGACCCCGGGAAGGGTGACAAGTGGCATGCGGTAGCGTCGCTCGCAGCCTCGGTTGCGGCGGTCTCCTTTCTGCGAACCGCCTGGTGACACGAGCGGCCCGGTGAGCGAGGTCGTTCCAGGCTGAAATGGATTCTAGAGTGGTTATGAAGAGGGTTACGTTCGGGGAGTAAGCAGAAGGGACCGCCCCCGGGCGGTCCCTTCTGCTTGCCGGACAGTCTGAGAGCCTGTGCGGGTTCGAGCCTGCCTTCCGAAGCGGCGCAGCCGCGAAGGGAGGTCCAAGTCGGGGACTCGTCGCTTGTCGTGACAGCAAGGAACAACGCGGCCGGGCGGGCACGCTAGCTTTCTCGGCCCGCCAGCAACGACTCGGCTGCGCGGAGCCCGTCGATGGCGCTGGTAACGATCCCGCCGGCGTAGCCTGCTCCTTCACCAACAGGATACAGCCCGCGCGCCGAAGGCGATTGGAACGAGTCGTCGCGCGTTATGCGTACCGGGCTGGAGCTGCGCATCTCCGCGCCGTAGACCATGCACCGCTCAACATCCACATGCCGCATCTGGCGTATCATCGGCGGCACCGCCTCCACCAGGGTCTGGCTGACGCAATCGGGCAGCACCGCATGAAGATCTGCCGCGGTGGCTCGCAGAGGCGTCCGCTCATGCGGCAGCGACTGGGGCGTTCGCCGGGCCAGGAAGTCCGGCAACGTGCTGGCAGGCAGTGAGAAGTCAGACCCGCCCGCCTGGAAAGCCTTGGCCTCGATCTGGCCCTGCCAGGCGATGCCGGCCAGCGGCTCGGCGGCACAGCCACCAAAGTCCCCCGGTTCGATCGGCACCAGAAAAGCCGCATTACCATACCCGCTGGAGCGATGCGACAGGCTCATGCCGTTGGTCGTCAGCATCCCCGGCGAGGACGCGCAGGCGATGACCAGACCGCCGGGACACATGCAAAAGGAGTAGCAGGCCCGGGCCCGGACTTGCGGCCGACGCATCAGGCGGAAGCTGGCCGCCCCCAGGCACCGGTGCCCGGCAGAAGGGCCAAATTGCGATCGGTCGATCTCCCGCTGGGGCATCTCGATGCGGACTCCTGCCGCGAAAGGTTTCGGGGTTAGCGCCACGCCGACGCGATGAAGCATTTGGTAGACGTCTCGGGCGCTATGCCCGGTGGCCAGCAGGCAGTGTCGCGTCGCGATAGGCTGCCCGTTAATGATCACGGCGGTCAGTTGGCCGTTGTCCAGCTCCAGGCCTTCCAGCCGGCTGTGAAACCGCACCTGCCCGCCCTTGGCAAGGATCAGCTCTCGCAGGTTCGGTACGATCTGGCCCAGGCGATCGCTGCCCACGTGCGGCTCGGAGTCGGTGAGGATGGACGCGTCGGCCCCGCACTGCACCAGCAGTTCCAGGACTGTCAGCATGTGCCCACGGAGTTTGCTCCGCGTTGTCAGTTTGCCGTCGGAGTACAGGCCAGCCCCGCCCTCGCCGAACAGGACATTGTCCTCGCTGTCGAGCACCCCCTGCGACCAGAACCGCTTCACGGTGCGGTGTCGCTCCTGGGCCGGCGCGCCGCGATCAATCAGAATCGGCTGCAATCCTTCCTCGGCCAGTCGCCAGGCAGCGAGCAGGCCCGCCGGCCCCGCGCCGACCACAACCGGAGGATGAGGCAGCGGCGGCCGAGAAGGGGCTGCCTGGATCGCTGCCAGGGCCGGCGGGACGGAATCGTCAACGATTTCGATCCCACTGATGTTCTGCCAGGCCGCGGGAGTTGTCGCGCCGGATGTATCCGGCAATTCCACCTCGACAGTCAGCGTGAAGCATACCGGCCCGCGCAGACGCCTGGCGTCGATCGACCGGCGGACCACGGTGCACGAAAGCATCGCCGACTCGACAACGCCAAGTTTCACGCTGACGGCTCGCCGCAGAGACTTCTCGGTATAGTCGAGGTCGATACTGAACTGCGTCAGTCGGATCTTCATTGTCTTGGGGTTCCTCAACTGCACAGGTTGCACGGCTTTGCCGTTACTACCCACTGTAATTGAAAACCGGCGGACCATCGTGATAATCGACGTCTCGGCTGGATCCTCCTGTTAATTCCGCGCACACCTCGACTCTTGCCACCAGGATGGAATTGATCTCGTAGTGTGTCAAAAAAAATCAGTGCTTTAAGATGTTGGCCCAACAAGGAGCCAGTGATCCTTGGAACGGCCTGATCCGGCGAACTTTCAGGTTTTTGGCAGGCTGTTAACCAGACAGTTCCCCGAGAGCGCCCGTTGGGGAGGCTTAGAAAACAGAGAGCGCGTTCGAAAAGGGTTGCGAGCGGGGAGGTCAAACGTGAATCCGCCGAATCCGGCGGCGCAGCGGTTAACGCGAAGGCCCGGCAGCGAGAGCTTCCGGGCCTTCGTCGTATCTACGTGCGGCCAGAGGCTTAGCGCGAGTGTCGCCTTTGGTGCCGCGTTCTCTGTTTGCGGCCGGTTCGGTCGGAGCCGGGTCGGGGGCGGCCGTAGGGGCGCCCAACCGGTCGAAACCTCTCTGACTCTCGCCCCAAAGGCCGCTTCCGGTTAACAGGTAAAAAGGCCATACCCCCCCGAAGCCAACCCTCTTCGAACCTAGAGCATCGGGCTCGCGGGCACGTTCAAAATGCCCAGACAGCAAGCTGCCGCGCAGCGGCTTCGTTCAACAGGCAAAACAGGTCGAGGGAGCGATTGCAGCCCTCCTCGAACACCCCGGCGGGTGGCTGTTGACGACAGCGTGTGAGCGCGGACAATAGTGTCTATGGCTGGGGCGGCACCATCCACTCTGCTGGTCGGCACGGCGGCGCATCTAGCGTCTCAACTCCTTGGCAGCAGCGGAATCATCTACGTTATTCGGAATCTCGGAGTACAAGGGCCCTGATATGAACCAGCCCCACCTCATGCTGGCCGATGGAGCCACACTGTTGGTGCTGACAGGAATGGCTCAACTGGTCGTCGGGAATGCGATCATTGGCCTGCTCGAAGGGATACTGTTGGCGGCGATCTTCAAGGTGCCTCGCAAGCGGGCCGTCTGGATCATGATCCTCGCTAACTACGTCTCGATGATCGCGGGACTGGTCGGCGTGAAGGTGGCCTGGGCGGGTCTGCGCCCCTGGCTCGTCGGCGACGAGCCGCTCTATCACATGACCAGGCTGGTCCTGATCCCTGCGGCCCTGAGCTTCGCCGTTACGCTCGCGCTGGAATGGCCCTTCTGCTACTGGGCGATGAAGGGAGAGACCCGACGATTTCGCCGGTCAGTGCAGGGAGACCTGATCGTTCAGACCGCTTCCTACCTGCTGCTGGTCCCCGTGTTCTTCTGGGCCAGCCAGATCAACCTCCTGACGGATTTCTCTACCGACCGCTCGTTGGCAGCGCGGTCCCCCAACGATGCCACGGTTTTCTTTGTCGACGGGCGGGATGACGCCCTCTATCGCATTGGCGCAGACGGTTCTGATCGCAGGAAGGTGGCGGACCTGCCAGCCGATTGGATGCCCAAGCTGGTTCCCGACCAGGATTTCAAGTGGTGGGACCTCCAAATCGAGCAGCGTGGCCAACAACGGACCCTGATCCCGCACCTGGCATCGGACCTGTTCTCTCGCGAAGACGCGGAGCTAGCTGGCGCCTCCGTCGATCCGTGGCACTACGGTCCGGCCTATGACTACCGTCGACCGGGCGAACGCCGCTGGCTGCTATCTCACGACCATTGGTCATGGATTTCGGCCAGTGATAGCCAGACCGACCGACACGTCTCCATCGCGATGGAACTGCCCTTCGAGAAATGGATGGCGTCTGCAGTGACGATGTTGCCGGGGGAGCGGGCTGTCTTCGCGATGGGCGACCAGATCCTGCTAGCGGACATGAACACTCGCAAGGTATGCATGCTTGTCCGCGGGCACTGGCCCATTGTCGTGCCGAATCGGTGCCTGGTGAGCGATGCCGCTACGAAGCCAAAATGAGCGAGCCGTTGAAGTATCTCGTTTACAACTCGCCGGGCAGCGGCTTCGTTCAACAGGCAAAAAGGCCATACCCCCCGAAGCCAACCCTCTTCATAACCTGAATGGTTCCGGTTCACAGCGGAGAGAGCGCGGGAAGGCACGGTGATCGCAACGCGGATGGAGTTCTCGGGAGGGACACCAAGACCAACATCAACTTCAGCACGCCTCCAGCCGAAGCCGGCCGCGGTCATCGCCCAGCACCAGTCTGCCCCAGAAGAACGGGCAGGCCCAGGCGCCCGCGACCCGCGAGGCGTCGATGAACTGCTCGACTACTCGACCGCGCTCGTGCAGGAGGTAGTCGAAGCCCATCGTGCCGCCGGCCTGGAACATGGCGGGAGCCAGGGCCCCGGCAGGGACGAAGAACTCCATGTCGTATCCGGCCTCCGTCCTCCGCCAGGCCGCGGTGACGTCCTGTTCTTCGAACAGCGCGCCGAGGGGAGCGCAAACAGCGGGCCGTCCCTGCCCGTGATCCGCGGGCGGGTAGAGCACGATCTTGCCAGCTCGGGACCCCTTCGAGATGGACAGGCGGCGAAGGTTATCCGGTTCGAAGTTCAACTCCAGGCTGCTGCCTTCCCAGGGGCTCTCGGGCCTAACCGCAATGGCGTGGGTCACGACCGACAGGGCGCCATACAGCCCGTCCTTCCGCCACGCCAGTCGCAGCGCCTCGCTGGGGCGGTTCACCGAAGGCAGCAAAAGCCCCGGAACGTCCTTCCAGTCGGCCAGGTCGCCGTCGACAGCCAGCGACGCGGGCGCCGGCGGGACCTCGACCGGACGGGGCGCGGGGTGAATCTGCTCCAGGTTCTCGCGGGGAATGAGCACCGGGACGCCGTCCCATGAGATGGCGATTCCGCCCCGGGCCACTGTGATCCGGAGCTTCAACTCGGGCTGGAAGCAGCCCATCCACGGCGTCGCCGCCAGCCGCACGCCCTGCGGCGGCTGCACCGCCAGACGCACCGGCTCGCCGCCGGCCTGGAAGGTCATCTTCGGGACCGACCACGGGCAGTCTGAGGCTGCCTCCAGGGCCACCGTATGGCCGGCCGGGAAGCAGTGGGCGCGAATGACCGCCGTCGCGGCGGCGCCCGCCTCGGGCAGGCGCTCGAAGGAGGCCCGTTGAAGCTTGAACACCTTGGCCATCCCGATGGCCTGCCCGGTGTCCACCGCCCGGGCCATGACGTCCGTCTGGTACAGTCCGCCAGTCTTGACGAGCGTCATCCGGTCGATTACCTCGCCGGCCGGTGTCTTGGCCACCATCTCCAGCTTCGCGCCGTCGATGGTGAACACGCAGAAGTGCAGGCCGGTGTAGCTGGCTTCCAGCAGCGGGCTGGGGGCGGGAAGGTAGTCTGGCCCGCCTCCCCCACCGTGGGTGATGTGGATGACGGGCTTGGCGCCGGCGGGGCCGATAGGGCGGCAGCGCTCGTAGAGGTGGGCGTGGCCGCAGAGAACGACATCCACGCCGAACTCCTCCAATACCGGCAGCAAGTCCTTCCGGCCCCACTCGCTGCCTGTGCCGCCGACGTTGAAGGTCGGGTCGTGGTACGTCACGACGGTCCAGTCGGCCCCCGCGGCGGCGAGGTCCCGTCGCAGCCACGCCAGCATCTCCGCCATCTCATCTGGACCCTTGCGCTGGGTGCTCTCCGGCCGGTACGGGTCGAGGAAGACGTAGTGCAGGTTGCCGGCGTCGAAACTGTAGCACAGCTCCTCCGGCAGGGCGAACAGGTCGCGGTAGAGAACGGCCTCCATTTCGTGGTTGCCCCGAGCGGTCCAGAGGGCGGTTTGCCGCAGCAGGTCGCGGGCGGGCTGGAAGAACTCGCTCCGCAGCGTCTCCCAGTGAGTGCTGTCGTTAGACAGATCTCCGCTGACAGACAGGAACGTGAAGGGCAGTTCCCTTCGGACGGCGGCCGCCACCGAGCCGTGACGGTCGGGCGAGCCCTGCGGATCGCTGTAGGAGACGAACTTGATCGGTCCGGGCGCGCCCCTAGCCGGCAGCGTCTGAAACGCGCCTTCCGCGCGATCGCCGCCGCAGGTGACGGCGTACCGGTACGTCCGGCCCGGCGCGAGGCCCCGGAGCTGCGCCTTGTGCAACATCGCGGAAAGGCCCCGGACAGCGTTGGTGGAGACCTCGATCCCGGCTTCGCCCCCGCTCAGCAGCTCGCAGCGTCCTTGCACGCCCGGCCGCGCAACCCACAGGACCTGCGCCTGCGTTCCGGTCGCCATGTTGACGAAGGGGCCGGCCAACAGATCTCTCAGGACGGTACTCATATCTACTGCCGGTCCCTTGGAGCCTGACAGGCCTGTCGCTTGTCGGGTCGGTTGTTCGCCAAGGTTAGACAGGCGAGACGCCTGTGGTACCAAGAGGGCCTCTGGTTACTCGGATAGGCACTCGATGTCAGCCGGGCCGGGTCCGCATCCCTGTGCCGCTGCGCCGCGCACCGGCGTCTCCGGGCAGCCCGTGCGGCAGGCGGCGCACACTGTTTCAACGTGTCGACGACCGCGATGTCCTCGACTTTCACGCCCTTCCTGCCGGTCAGGTCGATCCCCTGCTCCCGCACCACCATCTCGATGAGGTACAGGCGAGGGTCGCCGCCGGCCTTCACCACGATCCGCCAGGCGGCCTTGTCGTAGCTGAACTCGTTCCACAGCTTACCGTCGTGCAAAACCTTCTTCGGCTCAGCCGCCAAGGGCGCCGACCAACTGCCGTCCGCCTCGCGCTTCCAGCCTTCGATCAGGTCCGCCCCGCTGATTGTCACCTTCTCCCCCTTCATCGCCCTCACCGTCACCCCGTCGCTCCCAGGGCGCAACATCTCCCGAAAGACGCCCCCGCGCGGCACGATGATCTCGCCCGGTCGGGCTACCTCGCAGGCCGCGGCCTCCGGCTTGTGAGCGAGATAACGATTTATTCCACAACTATTTACGCTATTTGGGCTTTTCGGAAACTGCCGGTCACGCAGGATGTTAACGCGGATCTACATGCTCCGCATGCTGCGCATGATCCGCACGATTCTGGGTGCAGTTAGCTACAATCGGCTGCACTCTGTCAAGGGGCATCTGGGGCCTAGCCGGCGCCTTCAGGCATGTTGCCGTCGCAGGGAAGCTTCGCTCCTGCAAAAAACACACTGAATACGCAGAGCACGGAGCAGTGCTTGTAACAATGCAAGCAAGGCCACAACCCTCCGAGCCCCATCGCCCAGTCCGCGCACGGAGACCTAGTTGCCTTGAGGGAATTGGCACGCAGCTCGGCAACTGGTTCATCCGGAGGCCGTGTCTGACCCTCGCTGATGCTCTCTCCTGGGCTGTCCATCCCGAAAACACCATCCGCCAGTGAGTTGATGAGAAGTCGGGGCGGACGATGGAGGAGTGGAGAGACGGTCGAGGTCAGTAGCGGGAGATCCTGCCAGAGAGGGGCCTTGCGGCCAAGGGACGTAAGTGCTTACCATTCAACAAGGACGAGGTTTGCGGTAGGGACAGGACAATGGGGCCAGGGAGGGTCCAGCGAAGCACCCCGTTGCCGCCTCGAATAAGGAGAGCTTGACGATGCCGCAAATACGAGCATATCTGACCTGCCTTCTCGTCGCAGCGGCTGCAGCCCCCGTCGCTTGTGTCAGAGAAGGAGGCAAGTCCCGTCCATTGGACTCCAAGCCGAAGGCTTCCACCCCTCAGATTCCGAGCGGACTGAAAGAGGCATACAGGACCCACCTAGCTCTGCGGGATAGGCTGCCCGAACTGGTGGAGATCTACCTGCGAAGCGATGATCCGAACCACAGAGACGCGGCATGGGATGCGTTCATCATATTCCCATTGGACGATGCTCCCAATCCCCGAGCCGTTGTGGAGAAGATAGTCCCCATACTGGAGGACGGAACCGATACGGAAGCCGTCGCTAGGGCGCTGCTGCTTCTCCGTATGATGGGGCCTTCAGCCAAAGACGCCGTGCCCGCCATCATACGGTTCATCCGGCAGCACCACGAGTGGGCATTCGAGGCTGCTGCGGTTCTTGGTTACATTGGGCCCGAGCCTGGAGTGATTCCGGAGCTGTTGTGGCTGCAGAAGGTCTCCAACAACCCGATGGCGGTTACGGCGGCGGACAAGGCGCTGGGGCGGCTGAAGGTCCGCGAGGGGATACCAGGCATCGCCATGAGGTTGAGAAGCGCGAAAGCATACTTCAGGGTTAACGCGGCTGAAGCCATCGGCCTGATGGGATGGGCGCCTGCGAAGGTCCGCCAAATCCTCGTCGCGGCGGCGTCGGACGATTCGAACGCCGTCCGGGCCAAGGCCGTCTGGGCGCTCGGACGCGTGGGCGATACGTCGTCGCCCGTCGCGGAGGCATTGGCGAAGGCCCTGTCGGATAAGGAGGAGCAGGTAGGCCTTGCCGCAGCCGAGGCCGTCGGCGACCTGGGGCTCTGCACGGAGGATATCGTGCGGGGCCTCGTCAAGCGGTCTGGATCAGGTAGCATCTGGACAACGCTCGCCGCGCGACAGGCGCTGACGCGTGTCGGCTGGAAGCGCACTGCGATGCTGTCGGCCGTCCTTGAAGAGCCCCAGTGGACGTTCAGTGAGCGCAGGCTAATTGCCTTTGCACTGGCAAAGACATCTCGGCGGGGGGCAAACGCGATTGCCGCTGCCGTTCGCCCGGGGGGGCGCGGTGCCTTTGCGGCCATGCTCGCGATGCGCGAGGCCGAATGGAACGCGGAGTTCTTTGTCAGCGGGATCGTGCGGGGGTTATCTGCTCAAGGTCTGGAAGTTCACGCGCTTGAAACGGCGGAGCACTTGAACCTGCGCGACGAGAAGATTGTCGCAGGCGCCATACGGATACTCACGGATGAGCATGGGGGTGCGGCCCTGCGCGCAGAAGCGGCCGAAACGCTTGGTGTCATAGGGAGCGCATCCGCTCAGGCCAAACGGGCTCTCACGCAGTCGCTCCAGTCCGACAGCGCGATGGTCGTCGATAGCGCGCGAAAGGCTCTGGAGAGCTGGAAATAGGGACACACTGTACTGGGCTAGCGACCTTTGTCCGGGCGCTGTTCGGTATGGCCGAAATCCGTTCAGAGAAGCTCATGGCCGGTTTCATTGCTCGTAAGTGCTTACCATCCAACAAGGACGAGGTTTTCGGTAGGGACAGGCACAGGAATCGGCCGGCCGGGTCACAGAGGCCGCCGTGGACTGGCTCGGGCATCGCATCGGCCTGGGCCCAATGAAGCCTCGCGAGATTGACAAATGGCGAATCTCACGCCTCAAGAACGAGTGGACCGCCCGCCGGACGGGCATCACGGAGTGAATGCGCTTGCGGGGACACAGGGAGGAGATATCATCTTCAGGCGCCCGCCCTTGACGACGACGGGCAGACGTACACATCCAGAGAGCGGAAATCGATTGGCGATAGTTCGTTCAAATCGGGAAAGGATCGACGGCGTATGAAGACAACTCTGGGACCGGTTGGCGTGGCGTTGACGGCGGCGATGGGATTGGCAGTCATGCTCGGGGCGATTTCAACGGCCCTGGCGCAGGGCGGCGGCTCGCCAGAGGCCCTCCTCCAGCAGACCATCCGCACCTGCAATTCGACCATCCCCAAGGACGGTGCTGGCGAGCAGTTCGGTTGGGGCATCAACTACTATGCCGGTGGCTTCGTGCGGGGCTACCAGCGCACGAAGGACACCGCCTGGCTCGACGCCGCCCAGAAGCTCTCAGAGTACTGCCTGAGCAAGATGCGCCCCGGCCCCGACGGGTACAGGGGATGGGTCGGCGAGGATCAGAGCGGGCGCGGTACGTGGGCGGATAATCACGTCGGCGACGCGATCATCATCGCCCCAATGCTCGCTTTCGCCGAGGTCGTCCTGAAGGACCCCGAGCTGAAGAAGAAGTACAGCGAGGCCGCCCGGAAGTACGTAGACGTGGCCAAGCGCGAGCTCTTCGAGAAGTGGGACAAGCGAGGCACATGGAAGGAAGACGGCGCCTGGGGCTGCTACGTCGGCTGGGAAATGGTCTGCTCGCAGGCCGACCCGAACACCTGGAAGAAGCACCCCGCACCCACCATCGCCGAGCCGTTCAACAAGAACAATCACATGGGCATATGCGCCCTGCGGCTCTTCCGCGTCACGGGCGAGGAGAAGTACCGCGAGCGGGCCTTCAAGATCTTCGCCTATACCAAGAGCCGCTTCCTGCTGGTGGACGACAGCTACTACGTGTGGAACTACTGGGAGCCCTTCGGCCCCGAGAGCGTGGACCTGGCGAAGAAGGACACGCGGCTCTGGATGAACGTCCACGGTGGCCGTCCCTACAATGCGGGCGAGGTCGGGCAGATGGTGGAGGCCTACAACACGGGCGTCGTCTTCGACAAGACCGACATCGAGCGGTTCCTCAACACCAACCTTAAGGTCATGTGGAACGGCGACAAGGCCAAGCCCCACTTCGCCATCGCCAACTGGAAGCTGCCCATGCCGCTGGGCAAGGACGGCAAGCCGCTGCCCCCGGAGACCAACTCCCCCGGCGCGGTTCTCTGGACCGCCCTCGCGCCCTTCAGCCAGACCGTGCGGGACCTGGCGGGCGGCCGCAGACGGGGCTCCGTCTCCGATAGGCCGGTCTCCTTCGACCGCCTGTACTGCGCCGAGAAGGACGCCAAGGTTTTCGACTGGCCCCACTACCACAACTGCAAGAGCCTGACGGTGGCGACCGTCATGCCCAGCGTCGTCAAGAAGGGCACCTCCACCATCATCCTGTGCAAGGCCCGCATTCCGCAGGACACCTTCGAGGTCGCCCTCTACAGCGCCGACGGCAAGGACAAGGTCGTGGTGCTGCACCAGGGCAAGATCGACGGCGGCCTGGATGGGCATGCGGGCATCTTCATCCTCCAGTGGGACCCGGCCTCCAGCAAGGATAGGCCCCTTAAGGGCGCCTACCGCGTCCGCTGGACGGGCGTGGATGGCTACCGCGAGTTCCCCATTACTGTGACGGAATAGGCCGGCAGTGCCTCCTCCGCTTCCCGTCTCCAAAGGGACTTATCCCTCACGAAAACTCCGTCCGCCAATGAGTTGATGAGAAGTTGGGTCGAATGAGGGGCGAGTGGGGAGCGGTCGAGGTAAGTAGCGGGAGATCCTGCCAGAGAGCGGCCTTGCGGCCAAGGGACGTGGGTGCTTACCATTCAACAAGGACGAGTTTTCCGGTAGGGACAGGAGGACGATGCGGGTGGTGGCAGACAGGAGTTACGATACTACCGATCTCGATCGGCGCAACTGTCGTTCTCGGAGCGTGGCTCATTACGGCTAAGGGTGGATCGATATGGCATCGCCGCTGATCGAAGGGCCGCGAGCCTGTACCAAGGCCGAGCTGCCGGAAGCGATCGCGCTGGTGGACCGCGTCATGCGTGGCGGCACTGGTCAGAGCTTCCTGATAGATTACCCGCTGGTCTATCTGGATGAAAACCTGGAGAACATTCGCATCCTGAAGGTGGACGGCGAGGTCGCGTCGGAGGTGCCGTTTCTGTCGCGTCCCGTCGAGATCGGCGGCTGCCGCTTTACGATCGGCGTGATCTCGCCTACCGCCACGGCCCCGGAGCACCGCAGGAAGGGCTACGGCCTGCGGTGCCTCAACAGTTGCATCGAAAAGATGACGCGGATGGACATCGACCTGTCGGTGCTGTGGACGCTGGCCGAGACCTTCCCGTTCTATGAGAAGGGCAATTACCAAGCCGTTCGCCCTCAATGCTGCACGTACCGATGCCGGCGCGAGGACTCCGCACTATTTGCCGATCACGGCCGGAAGATTGTCCGGTACGACCCGCGAACGCGGCGGTACGTCGAGGACATCCGGGCCATGCACGGATGCGAGATCACCGGCGTGGTCCGCACGGCCGAACAGTATCCGCCACTGCTCGATCTTCCCAAGATGAAGACGCTGGTGGCGCTGAGACGCGGTGAGTCCGAGGCGTACCTGATCGTCAGCCGGGCGGCCAACAAACCCGGGCTGGTGGAGGCCGGCGGCGAGCCGCCGGGCGTCGAGACGCTGGTGCATCATGCACTGTCCGAGCTCGCGGAGGGCGAGCACTTGTTCGCTTATGAATACCTCACCCCCACGGTCCTGGGCGACCTGCTCCGGCGGAAAAAGCCCGGGCGCAGCCAGCCCACGGCCGGCAACATGATGGTCCGCATCAATAACGTGCGCAGGTTCATGGAGAGGATCGCCCCGTGGGTGGAAGAAGGCGGCGCCGGCGCGGACAGGCGGTTTTCCCTGGCGGTCGCGGATGCCGGCGAGCTGATCGGCTTCGAGTTTTGCTCCGGCCGGCTCGCCCTCGGCTCGGCGAAGTTCGAGACGCACGTGGAGCTGTCTGTCCGCGAATTGACGTCGATCGTGTTCGGCCCGCACCCCGAGCGCCCCGTCGCCACGCCGGAGGTGTTGAAGGATCTCTTCCCCTTCTATTTCCCGATCTGGATGATGGATCATAGCTGAATCGATCTGATCGGACAGGGTCGAAGGGCGAATCCTGGTCATGCACAGGCGCAGATGCACGGGCCGCCGGCGGTATGCGTACACGGCCAAGGAAATCCGCGCATGAAGGCGAAGATTCGAAACAACCTCTTGCCGCATTGGCGCTGCCCGCGAACGTGGTGCTGCATAGGGAGATTGAGCCGCTGCTGACCCGTCCGGTGGGCCGGCCGTCGAAGAAACCGGTGGTGTGGTATCACGACTTCTTCTACCAGGCGGGCACGTGGGACAGACCTCGCCGCGTGGTGGCCAAGATCGAGCACCACCAGGGCAAGCTGTTCCCGCGCGTGGGGTTCATCGTGACCAACCTCCGCAGGCCGTCTTGGCAGGTGGTGAAGTTCTACAACGGCCGCGGGACGGCGGAGCAGTGGATCAAGGAGGGGCACGGGAGATCCTACCAGAGAGCGGCCTTGCGGCCAGGCAACGTCCTTGCGATTGAGCAAGGACGAGGTTTTCGGGAAGGACAGGAGTTCCGTGACAGACGTTGACGCGCCACCGCTGCGGGCGTAGTCTTGCCGGCAACGCACGGGGAGACGACGCATGCGATCGAAGCTCGTGTTTCCGCTCGTGGGCCTGTTGCTTCTGGCCTGCATCGGCTTCTATGGCGCCTCCGACGGCAAGACGCCGACAACGACCTCGGCGGCCACCGAGGGCACTCGGACGGCGGATGCGCCCGACGAGCCGTCGGCGAGAAAGACGGCACAGACGGCGGCGGCCGAGCCGAATTGGCCGAGGTCGCCGGTCGGGTTCATCAAGGGCTACTCCTGGGGCTATAACTCGGGCCCCGGCGACTACCAGACCCAGGCGGCCGAGCAGTCGATGGCCGCACTGGCGGACACGGGCACGCAATGGATCACGCTGGCCTACATGGCGCACATGCCCGCGTGGAACAAGCCCGAAATCCTCTGGGGCGAGCGGGACCCCGACATGGTCACCGATGCGGACATCCGGCGGGCAATCGCGCTGGCCCGCTCCCACGGGCTGAAGGTGATCCTCAAGCCGATGGTGGACATGTCGCCCAAGGCCAA
>Ga0307380_10006590_pt1 | contig 15232 bp, 16 predicted proteins | sample UN3MG_FD_202239 | JGI IMG/M metagenome (GOLD analysis project Ga0307380, IMG submission 202239) | Soil microbial communities from Risofladan, Vaasa, Finland - UN-3 | ecosystem: Environmental > Terrestrial > Soil > Coastal area > Acid sulfate soil | place: Finland: Risofladan, Vaasa | collected...
TTTTTCCAAATATTTTTCCATGAGAACGATATCCATTTTTTAGTTAATAGTGGAGGCATTTTCATTGTGAACATCATGTCTGAAAGGATGGTAATTGAGAACCTAACATAAATGAGGTTGAAGAAAAACAAGACAAGTATATCTACAGCAGAATAAATCGTTCATCATGTTTATATTTTAGAATTATAACTCACATTTGCTATGAGCTACTTTCAAAAAGTTCAAGATGATTATGATGGTTTTGAGGATGAATACATCGAATCTGAATATGACTTTGAGGACTAAATATGAAATGTCAGTGTAACACAAATAAATTGTGTCTGTTTCATTACATTGCAAACAATCCAGATTCCATAAAGCCAAAAAACTGAATATGGTTAATTATATGACAAATAATAATTCTGAACATAGTGAAGATACGATTGAGCAAAGATTTGAGAATCTGTATCCTAATTATGACTATTCATTAGAATCATCACATAATGAAAAAGATACAAGAAAAAGAAAAAGAATGAAAACCATGTATTGACATTTTTCGAATTAAAACGATAGAGCATATTATCCACATTGTTTAAATCTATGAATTGCAACCCAGATTTGCCGTAACAAGGTTTGTAGGCAAAACCTAGTTGGAGAAATCTATACGGAAAGAAAAACCTTCAATCAAAGAATTTTGAATTTAAAAAAATAATTCTAGATAAAAAAAATTAAGACCTCAAAAGATTATTTCTTTTTTGAAGTCTTTGTTGTTGTTTTAGCTGCTGCTTTTTTCTTTGCTGCCATATTTGAGGGATAATTTTAGTTAAATTTCTACAGATGGAGTTAAATAAAATTCATAAAATGAGTATTTTGTGGAATATCTTTTTTAGACTGTTTTTATCTATGACTAAACCAAAACTAAAAGATGTTTAATCTTGAAAAGATTGAAAACTCTTTTCAAACTACTATCGATAATAAATTCTCAGAATCCTCCAAGGGGATGGTATCTTCTGCATTTCCAAATGCGTCCAAAGCAGGAGCAGAAATATTAAAAAAAGGTGGAAATGCAATTGATGCTGCCTGTGCCGTATCTTTAGCACTAGGGGTTTGTGAACCCCAAGCATCAGGAATTGGTGGACAATCAATGGGAATAATTCATTTTGAGGGCAAGACGATTTGCATAGATGGCTCTACAAGAGCTCCGTCTTTAGCAACACCCAGCAGATTTAAAAATATAATTGAAAGATCCCTTGGTTACAGAGCTACTACGGTTCCAAGTACTGTTGCAGTAATGGGGATTTTGAATGAGAGATATGGAAATCTTGAATGGGCAAAAATACTAAAACCTGCGATACGAATTGCAAAAAAAGGATATAGAATTACAAAACTCCAGCACGACTTGCAACAAAAGGAACTAGAGAATTTTACAAAATTAGAATCAAGGTCTGGCGCAAAATATTTTCTCAAAGATGGAACTACTCCTTTTGAACCAAAAGATCTTTTCATCCAAGATGAATTGGCAGAATTGCTATCATATCTGGCTGACAATGGATACAAATCATTCTACCATGGAAAAATTCCAAAGATCATAGATGCAGATATGAGAAAAAACAAGGGGTTGCTGCGTGAGGATGACTTGGTAATGATTCCAAAAATAATTGAACGAGAGCCTATAGTTGGGAAATACAGAAACGTTACAGTCAAGACATTTCCTCCGCCTGCGGTTGGTAGAATATTGTTGTTAATTCTAATGCTCTTAAATCAGCTTCCACCCAAAGTAATCAAAAATAAAAAGTTGGAGTTTTATCATTATCTTGTAGAAACATTCAAGAGATCACTTGCATTTCGAACTCAGCGTCCTTATGATGTAGCAACATACAAACAATTTGATGACAAGCTGTTGTTTGACAAAACTTTTCTCAAACATTTATCCGAATCAATAATTGATGGTATACAACTAAACTCCAATCCGAAAATGAAATTTCATGATGAAGATACAACACATCTATCAGTAATGGATGATGAAGGAAATGCAGTAGGAATAACACAATCAATTGAACTAGTGTATGGCTCAAATGCCGCAGCTGAGGGATTGGGATTTTTGTATAATAGCTACATGGCATCTTTTGAATATGACAATATCAACTATCCACATTATTTGAGGCCAAATACGAGTCCCTGGACATCAGTTGCACCCACCATCTTGTTTCACAAAAATAAACCCTGGATGACACTTGGAACGCCTGGAAGTGATAGAATACCCACTATTACTGCCCAGTTCATATCTTCAATGATTGATTCTGGATTGAGTCCAAATGATGCAATGAATAAACCAAGGATTCACTGTACTGTTGATGGAATAGTTGCAATTGAAGGGGAGCGATTTGATGCTAGCATTATCCCATATCTGGCAGAGTTGGGATACAAGATAGAATCAAAAGAGCCATACTCGTATTATCATGGCGCAATTCATGCAGTAATTAAAAAAAACAGTTCCAAAGGATTTCAAGGAATGGCAGAGATTAGACGTGATGGAACTGCAGTAGGGGTAGATTAATCATTTGGAGAAAAGAGAACATGAGGATTCACAAGATAGCATGGATGATGCAGGTTGGAGATTTTGATTTCAAAACTAAATTTTAGAAGGGTAAAATTATAAATTGAAAGTATAGAAATGTATAAATTAAAATTAGTAGTGGCTTTGTGAATAATATGGGAATTCTTTCTGTAGACAATATCAAAAAACTAAATGATGCTTGTATGAAACTCTCAGACGAGGAGAATGTCAGGCATGTTGGAGTATGTCTGGTAAAGTTTAGAGCGGATATATAATAAATTCAAAATTAATATTTTGTTATGAAAAAAGTAAAATGTTTATCTTTATCAAAAAATATTAAACTATTTGTAAGGAAGGAAAGAACATTCAATGTCAAATCAAACTCGTAAAAGCCATGTAATTATTAGATCAATGGAGACTAGAGATTTTCCACAAATTGTAGAATTACAAAAAATGTCTTTCCCACAAATGGCAGCAGAGGGATTGTATTGGAAACCCTATCAATTAGAAAGTCATCAGAAAGTTTTTCCCCAGGGTCAGTTTATAGCTGAATATCATGGAAAAATTGTCGGATCCTGTAGCAGTTTGATTATTACAATGGACCCAGAATACAAGGAACATAGTTGGATGGAAGCTTGTGGGAATAGTATTTTTAAAAACCATGACCCCAATGGAGATACCTTGTATGGGGCAGATGTTTCTGCACATCCTGAGCATAGAAGACTAGGAGTAGCAACAAAACTTTATGATGCTAGAAAAAATCTAGCAATAAAATTGAACTTGAGACGAATTATTGCTGGAGGCAGGTTATTCAATTACTGTGAATTCGCAAAACAGTTCACTCCTCTAGAATATGTTCAAAAAGTAAGACGTCGTGAAATCAAAGAACCTGTATTATCATTTCAGTTTAGAAATGGTTTCAAATTTATTAAAATTCTGCCAAATTACATGAAAGATGCCAGATCCTTAAACTATGCCACTTTTATTGAATGGAAAAATCCATATTTTGTAAAAAAATGATTATTGACTGCCATGTTCACATAAATCAATACGAATTAACCCAAAACGTACCGTTATTGGAAGACAGATTGGAGATGCTAGAAACTGAAATGGCAAATAACAATGTTGACTATGCCATAATTTTATCATCATATGAAGTAAATTCTAAGAGACCTTCCACAAAACAGATAATCGACGGAATTCAAAAATATGATAATCTTGGTGTTGCTGCAGGATTTACTATCGATAACCATACAGATGAAGATTTACGAAATTACCGACAGTGGATAAAAGAAGGAAAAATTAAAGCCTTAAAAATTTACTCTGGATATGAACACTACTATCCTTATGATGAACGTTATCAAAAAGTATATGACACATGCATTGAATTTGGCATTCCAGCTATGTTTCATACAGGTGATACCTATTCTGAAAAAGGAAAATTACGATTTGCAAGGCCATTGAACTTAGATGAGGTTGCAGTGGATAATCCAGAATTAAAAATAATAATGTGTCATTTGGGAAATCCTTGGATTCAGGACGCCCAAGAGGTTCTGTACAAGAACAAGAATGTCTATGCAGATGTTTCTGGACTTGTAATAGGTTCCTTTGATCACTTTTTTGAAAAAATGATAAAAGAAAAGGTTGCAGAGTTGATAAATTACGCAGGAGAGCCTCGTTATCTTTTGTATGGTACGGATTGGCCAATTAGTAGTATGGACTCTTATCTTAATTTTGTTGCAAAACTTACTATCAAAAAAGAATATCGTAATCTGTTTATGTTTGAAAATGCAAAAAATTTGTTTAAAATTTAATAAAATTACGCATGTCTTTTCAAACAATCCTAAAGTTAAATCAATGCGTTCCATAAATGAAATATTATAATCTAGATTAGTACTAATTTCCAGCAAATCATACTTTCATTATACCGCTAGTTTTAGGTAAAATCCGTGCCTAGGAAGGGAGGATGTCTTTTTACTGACAGTCGATAAACTCGTTAACACTTCATAATTGAACACTAGGTAGGATTTTCTTGATCTATATTCTTGCCCAAATGTGAAATTTCCTTCTTATTTGCTGCCATAATGTTATCTGGTTCTAAAATCTATTTTGGGATTATTTTTTGGAATTTACCACTCATCCAATTAGGATCAAATCTCCTCCTCTGCCATCTGTCTTTTGGTACAAAATCAAAAAGAATGTCTGACTTTAGGGTTGCAAAAGAAAGCCATTCCCCTTCGCAATGTCTGCATGCTCCATCTGCTCTGCACCTGTTTGAGAGTTTCTTTGCAAAATAATATCGCCATTCTTTCAAGGATATGATAGTCTAAAAAAGGAATTTAATGGATTGGTTACTTTGAAATTATTTGGAAAATTAATAATAAGAGTCGTGGATGTAACACCAACTCCACCTTTTTTCTGGTAGTTCTTCAATAATGGGATGTTTAGTTTTTTTGAAATGTTCTTCGGCATGTTTTCCAGGCGATGACCTATCACATCCAACATGGCCACAGTTAAGGCACATTCTCAACGATCTCCACTGATTTCCCTCTTTTTCACATTCCTCACAACCTTGAGTTTTTGGAGAAGCAGTCTCTGTTATTTGCTTAAAATGTTTGCATTGTTGTTTTTTATGAAACACCTTCAATAACTCTTCAGTAAATTTCAGGTTTGGCACAAATATTCTTGCGCCATCATCTAGCATTATAGTCGTCTTTGTCAAACCTTGATAAACAATAATTCCTTTTTGAGCATTTATTTCAATCATGTCTCCAACACCAATTTCAGGATTCAGGTAATTGCTAAGACCTGCTGAAATATTTTTGAGATGGTTTTGTAAGGCTATTAACAAAAGCCAAAATGCTCCTCCTACAGCTACGATTGTTTCTATTGCTAATGAAAATATATCAAATGATGTTCCAATGTATAAGATTTCTACTGCAACTATACCTAATGAAATAAGGCCTGTTAGTTTTTGAATGCCTTTTAATCCAGAAAAGAATTTTTTTAAAAAATAGGTGACTCCAAAAAAAATACCTGCAGAAATTGCTATAGATATTATGGCGTAGAAGACTTTCTCATCAAATTCAGCCATACGGTATCCTCATTCTATTACTATAATTTGCTTCACTTTGGTATTGTCTCCATTTTTCTGTAGCATTTCAGGCATAACATTCCATAACATATTATTTGATCACTTCCTAAATTTGTTCCAACAAAACCCAAAATGACACAAGCAGAAATTGATGCCCTACGAGTAGGTTGGCTGAAAACTAGATTTGTGATAATAGGAACCTAAAACCATTCAAGTACACCAAGGATTAGTTCAGACATACAAAGAAAGTACACGAATGAAGGCTAGTCATAAAGTTGTCAACATTAACCGAGTTTGTGAAGGTCATAAATCGGTGATACTTTTATTGTTGAAGATTAGATAGCAAGGATTGCAACAAAAGCAGATACAAAGACTATTGCAATTGTATTGAGCAATTTAATTACAGTGTTAAGTGCAGGGCCTGCAGTATCTTTGTAAGGATCACCAATAATATCACCTACAACTGCGATTTTATGTACTTCTGTTCCTTTTTCTCCTTTCATCTCGATTAGCTTCTTTGCATTATCCCATGCACCACCGGTGTTAGCCAAGTGGTATGCTAACAAGATTCCAGTAACAACTGCACCCATCAACAATCCAGCTACTGCAGTTGGACCGAGCAGAACTCCTAGAATAATTGGAGCAGTAATTGCAACAATTGCGGGTTTCCAGAGTTCTTTAATTGAAGCAACAGTGGCAATATCTACACATTTGGCATAATCAGGTTTAGATTCTCCAGTAAGAATTCCCGGATCTGCTTTGAACTGTCGTCTGACTTCATCAACCATCTTTCCTGCAGCGCGAGATACACCGTTGATTAATTGGCCGGTGATGATAAATGGAATCAATCCACCAATTAATAATCCAACAATGATTGCAGGATTTGTTAAACTATAATCTAATTCCAAAATTCCTTCAAAGACATGAGAGGCTTCAAACTGAAATGCCTGAATCATCGCCAAGGCAGCCAAAGCAGCACTTGCAATTGCAAATCCTTTGGTAACGGCTTTTGTAGTATTTCCTACAGCATCTATTTCGTCTGTAACTTTACGGTTTTCTTCACCCATTCCAGTCATCTCAACGATTCCTCCTGCATTATCTGCAATTGGACCAAATGCATCAATACTCAAAACAATTCCTGCAAGACTCAACATGGCCATTGCAGTAAGAGATGTTCCAAAGATTCCATAAAGTACTGGGTCTGCACCTTCAGGAGCAGCTGCTGATGCAATACTATAAGACAAAATAATTGCAATAACTAATGCAATCATAAAGGGTCCTGTCGACTGCATTCCTTTTATTATTCCCATTAAAGTTAATGAGGCATAACCCCATTTTGCAGAGTCTGCAATTTCAATTACAGGCTTTTTCTTGTAACTAGTGTAATAGTCAGTAATTTTTTGAATTACAGGAACTAAAATGACACCAATTACAGAAGAACCAAACAAAGCATAGGATGTAGCCGAATCGTTGATAAATTGTGTTATAAAAATAAAGTTTAGTGCAATGGCAATGATTGCTGAAACATAAAATGAACGATTAAGAGGTTTCATAACATCTGTAATATTTTTAGACCCCACAATTACAACACCAATTATTGATGCAATCATTCCAGAAGAACCAATTAAAATTGGATAAAGGAAAAAGTTTGGCGCGCCAATTAATGCAGCTATTAGCAAGGCTGCAAGTATTGTAACAATATAAGATTCGTAAACATCTGAACCCATTCCTGCTGCATCACCTACGTTATCACCTACGTTATCTGCAATAGTTGCGGGATTTCTTGGATCATCCTCAGGAATATTCACTTCAACTTTTCCTACCAAATCTGCACCCATGTCGGCTGCTTTGGTAAAGATCCCCCCACCAATTCTGATAAACAATGCAATAAGGCTTGCACCAATTCCAACACCTGCAATTGTGATTGGGTCTGGGTAAATCATGTATAGACCTGTAATTGCCAAAAGAGCCATCGCCGGAACTGCTAGACCAACTGTAGCCCCTCCTCTAAAAGCCATAGCAAAGGTTTTTCCCAGTCCACTGCCACTAAGATTGGCAGCTCTAACTGCGGCTTTTACTGTAATTTTTAATGAAATAATTCCTGCAACTGCAGAAAGTGCTGCACCTACTGCAAATGCAATAGCATTTGATGGTGTGAGGAACACTCCGATAATAACTGTTAATGCTATTGCAACTGGAATAATAATTTTCATCTCTCTTTTTAGAAATGCGGCAGCACCTTCTTTTACTGCATTTGAAATATCCATCATTTCTTTTGTTCCTGAAGGTTGTTTAGTAATCCATGCAACCAATCCTCCTGCAACTAAAAATGATGCAATACTTGTAATAAATGGCAGAATTTGAGCAAATTCCATATTATACTCAGCTTGCCTAAATCTTGGAAATATAAATCAAATAGCACTAATTTTCAATCTTTTTTGATATGGCAAAAATGTTTTTCCTCGGAGTCCTTGACGAACTAATTTGTTGAACCTTTTGCCATGGGCAAGATATGGAAACCTCAAATGGATTAGTTCATGCACTAGAGTATTTTCAAGTGTCTTCTCATCTGGAATTTTTCTTACGTTAATGAAAACTAAATTATGCTGCAGATAAGATACGCCATAATATTTGTAAGCAGAAGTTCTTCTACCTTCAGTCACCTCTTTTGGCATATCTAAGACCTCTTTTGTAGATAAAAGAATTTGTGGCTCTGAAATAGAAAAACGGCTAGAGTAGATTCCAATTTTTTCTAATATTTCTAATCTAAGATCAGGGTTTAATTTCACATTATTTTCTCTTTTAATTGATGTTTATCTTAGAACGTTAATTTTTTGTACAAATAGAGTATAACGCATTTGATATAACAGACTTCTTTGGAATTTCAAGTGATTATAGTTTTGGTTATTTTGTTTTTTAGCATAAAGATGGATTAATGGGGTCAGAGTATTTTATAGTGTAATCACGAATCATACAGCCACCGTCTCATCACACCCCAGTTATTCCATTGAATCAAGTAATTTTTGTGTTTTATTTCTAATTTCTGGAGTGACCTTAACAATTACCAACCCCTCGTTTGGTTGGCCATACATTACTACTGAATTTTCGGGAGCGTAAACGCAAACTGGAATTACTAAAAGATCCTCTTCCCCATTAACTGTAATTCTAACAGGTGTGGGCGAGGATAACGCTTTTTTTATTATTCCAATACTTTGATTTGTTATCTCAGCTGCAGGATTATCACATGAAAGATATGTAGAAATCTCAAAATTTTCCCGAATATTTCGCTTTACTCTTTTTTCTTGCCCATCAATAATTTGTAAGGAAGAAACAATACCGAAATCATTCATTTTCTCAGTAGTTCTATCTCCCACCGTAATAATGTAAGACATTTTAGAAATATGGTTTTGAATATTTTTTTGGTTGACCTCACTTTCAGGTAGTAACACCCCTAAAGGAATTTTCAGTTGTTCTCTTAGATTATCAGGTAATTTCACAAGAATCGTAATTAATTAGTGCTGGCCTCGGGAGTAGGTTCTTCATTGTTTTTTTCAGATGCCATTTCTTCTTTTAATCTTGATGCAATAATACTGCATTGTCCTGCAATATTTTTTGCGGCACTTCTAAACGCAATAGCACTTGGGGAATCAGAATGTGAAATCATAATTGGTTTGCCTAAATCAGAACCTGACATGATTCCAGAGTTTAATGGAATTTCACCTAGAAAAGGAATTTTAAACTGCTCGCTTATTCTTTTGGCTCCACCATTCCCAAAAATATAGTGTTTGTCATTACAGTTGGGACAAATAAAGTGACTCATGTTTTCTACCACACCAATAATTGGAACATTTAGTTTTTCAAACATTCCTATGGCTTTTACTGCAACATTACTTGCAACATCTTGAGGAGTTGTTACTACTAAAATTCCAGTAATAGGAATTGTTTGTGCAAGTGTTAAAGGAATATCACCAGTTCCTGGTGGAAGATCTACAATCAGATAATCCAAATTTGACCAATTAGTATCAACTAGAAATTGTTTTAAAATCCCAGAAATGATTGGGCCTCTATAAATTGCAGCTTGGTGAGCTTGCTCTGCAAAGAAACCAAAGGATACCACCTGAAGTCCATTTGATTCAGCAGGTTGCAGTTTGTTGTCTTCTACTTCCATGAATGCATCTTTCATACCAAGCATTAACGGAATACTTGGACCATAGATATCTGCATCAAGTAAACCAACTTTAGCCCCAGTTTGAGATAATGCCAAAGCCAAGTTCAATGATACCGTAGATTTTCCAACACCACCCTTGCCACTTGCAACACCGATAATATTTTTGACCGTTTTCATTGCCGCGTCTTCATCAAGTGAACGACCTTCCATAACTTTGGCAGTAACTTTAAGTTCAAAGTTCTTAACATCGCTTAACTCACCGACAACTTTTCTAACATCATCCTCAATCTCTATATTGAATGGGCAAGCCGGTGTTGTAAGCTCTAAAGTAAACTTAAGATTACCGTCATTTAGCTCCAAATCTTTTATCATTCCCATTGAAACAATGTCTTTTTTCAAGTCAGGATCAATTACAGTGCTCAGTTTTTCAAGAACTTGATCTATACCAACCAATGGTGAAAAAGTCCTTTTACTTTATTTAAACATAAGTCAAATAACAAAAAATTCCTCAAATTCACATTAAATCCATAAATCTTTCTCAAAAATAACCTAAATTACCCAAAGATTCATAAATTGAAATTTGTGAAAAATCACAGTTGTTTTCTATATCTACTTTAGGTGATGTCGTTAGGATTCCCCCAAGCTTGTTTGGAACTACTCTAAAAAAGGCAGCATTGAATATTCTCAAAGAGAAGTACGAGAGTATGATTAACGTCGATTTGGGCTATATTATCATGATTTTGGACGCCAAGGTAGAAGAAATGGGAAAGATGATAGCAGGAGATGGTGGAACCTTCCATAAAGTCGAATTTGATGCATTAACATTTTACCCAAAACTTCAAGAAATTGTTCATGGAGAAATTGTAGATATTACAGACTTCGGGGCATTTGTAAGAATAGGGCCAACCGATGCGCTATTGCACCTATCTCAAGTTATGGATGATTATCTAAAAAGTGATGTGAAATCTGGAATGATTCTAGCTAATCAAAGTGGAAGAACATTAAAAGTAGGATCAACTTTACGTGCCAGAATCACTGCAGTTTCATTAGGCAAAGCTGCTACAATGGGAAAAATAGGAATTACATGCAGACAGCCATTCCTTGGTGCAGACGAATGGATTGCAGAAGAGATCAAAAAAGCGAGTACGGGTTCTGATAAGTCTGCAAAGTCTACTGAAGAAGTAAAAGCTGAGGCAAGTTAAAAATGGCCAGAGAAATGGCTTGTAGAAAATGTAAGTTTGTAACAATTGGTAAAGTCTGTCCCAATTGTAAATCTTCAGACTTAACACCTGATTGGAATGGCGTGGTTTTAGTAGTAGAGCCCACAAATTCTCAGATTGCAGCTACTCTTGGTATTAAAACAAAAGGCAAATATGCAATTAAAGTAACATAAAAAATTAATTTAAAAATTTTGGCACCAAATCATTAAAATTCCAACGGAATTATAAAATATCATTGACGTTTAATATAAGAAAAGAGCTACAAAGTTTTTTGTCTGAAGATATTGGAAAAGGAGACATTACAAGTTCGCTTTTATCCAAAAAAATAATTTCAGCCAAAATAATATCTCGAGAAAAGGCAATTGTTGCAGGAGTTAGATTTGCAAAAGAGATTTTTGAAATTAAAGGATGTAAAGCACAGATTTTAAAAAAAGATGGTCAAAAAGTAAATCCAAATCAAGTAATAATGATTATTTCAGGTGACGCAAGAAAAATCCTTACTTGTGAAAGAACTGCTTTGAATCTTTTATCAAGAATGAGTGGGATTGCCACTCAAACAAGAAACCTCATAGAAAAAATACCAAACAAGAAAACCAAACTTTATGCTACACGAAAGACAGCTCCAGGTCTTAGATTTTTTGATAAAGAAGCAGTAAAGATTGGAGGAGGAGAAAAGCATCGATTAAGGCTAGATGAAATGGTCATGATTAAAGATAATCACATCGCTGTAAGTGATTCACTTTTGGATTTGATCAAAAATGCAAAAAAACACTATCAAAATTTCGAAGTTGAGGTTGAAAATAATTCAGATGCAATTTTAGCTGCCAAAGAAGGTGCAACAATAATTATGTTAGATAATTTTTCACCGTCACAGATTAAAAAAACCATCCAGAATCTAAAAATAAAAAAACTTCGCGATAAGGTCAAGATTGAGGCTTCTGGAGGGATTACCTCAAAAAATATTTCCCAATACGCCAAGACAGGTGTAGATATAATTTCAGTTGGAAGTATTACAAATTCTGTAAAAGGAATTGATTTGAGTTTAGAAATTTAATTATTTTTCGCAGATTCTATTTTTTCTAACAATTCTTTAACACCTTTATTTTTAGGATCAATTTCTTTTATGATGTTACAATTGTTAATTGCTTGTACAAAATTACCTAATCTAAAATAGGAATTGGCATTTAGAATCAATACATCAATATCATGAGTGGCAATTTTCAGAGATTTTTCAAAATGAGGAATTGCGGTCCTATACTTGCCTTTCATATAATAAATTCCACCAATAATAAACAAAACATCATTTTCATCAGGATTATCTTTTAGAATCTTGATCCCTATTTTCAACGCCGAGTCATATTTTTTTTCTTTAACTAATTGTCGCAGTTCCTTCTTTTTTTTTGAAATATTTTTTTTCGTTGGATCCTTTGAACCAAATCCAAATATCCCTACCAAGTTATCATCAAATTAAAGTACCCAAATAATACCCTTAATGTGCCTAAAACTATCAAAAATGAAAGTTGTAAACTATGATAGATTAACTAATTGCAAGCATTCTATCTATTGCCAATCTTGCCTTGTCTGCTATTTCTTTAGGTACAGTAACCTCATACTTGTCTTCAACTAGAGAGTCGTAGACTTTTTCTAGAGTATGCATCTTCATGTATTGACATTCTGCTTTTTCTGAGGCAGGAAGAAATGTTTTACCAGGATTTTGTTGCCTCATACGATATAAAATTCCAGTTTCAGTAGCAACAACAAAGTTTTTTGCCTTTGATTCATGAGCACGATTTAGCATTCCCTCGGTTGATAATATGGATACATTTCTATCATCAAAACTTCCAGATGCCAAGTCATACATCATTGGAGTAGTACAGCTGCATTCAGGATGGATTAGAAATTCGGCGTCTTTCATAGAATCTAATTTTTTTGTAATATCGTCAGGGGTAATTCCTGCATGAACATGGCATTCACCTGCCCAAATATGCATATTTTTTCTGCCAGTCATTTTTGCAACATATGAACCCAAAAACATATCAGGTAAAAATAAAATATCTTTGTTTTCAGGTATTGCCTTTACGACGTTTACGGCATTTGAGGAGGTGCAACAGTAATCTAATTCAGATTTAATTTCAGCAGTAGTGTTGACATAACCAACAGTAATTGCATCAGGATGTTGTTTCTTCCAATTTTTTAATTCATCTATTGAAATAGAGTCAGACAATGAGCAGCCTGCTTGTAAATCTGGAATCAAAACTTTTTTGTTAGGACTAATAATAGCTGCAGTTTCGGCCATAAAGTGAACACCACAAAACAGAATTGTTTTTTGATCAACTGTTGCTGCCTGCTTTGATAGACCCAATGAGTCACCTGTAAAATCTGCAACATCTTGAATGCCAGGTATTTGGTAATTATGGGCAAGAATTACGACATCTTTTTGTTTTTTTAGGCGTGTAATCTGTTCTTTTAATTTTGAAGTATCTTGAACTAACATGGTACATAGAAAAATGAAGGTAAATAGAATTTAAAGAATAAGAAGATGTCAATTATCCCATTATATTTTGTCAATGATAGCAATTTTTGCCATATTATGTGCCAATTTGAATTTCATTTGAGCAATATTTTCTCAAAGTCTCTATTGCTGAAAGAATTGCCAACCTGCTAGTTTTAGGATTATTCAAATCAGGATAATTTTCGATTGTAAAAGTCATTTTTCCAAAACTTCCATGTGCCTCAATATGATGAGTGTTTTTATCAGTTTTAGGATCTGCCAATATTTTGACCTTGGTATGTTCACTTCCAATCCCGGTAAGAGACAGCAAAGCTGCAACGTTGATGTTTGCAGGAAACAGAGAAACTGCTTCTTTTGCAGTTCCTTGAAAAATTACAGTTTCTGAGATAAGAGAATCCAAATCAATGTCAGAAGTTTCAAAAAATTTTGCACCCTTTAGTGATCTGGGGTGTTTTGTTGTGGTAATTGATATAGAGTCTAATTCATTTTGAACCGATTTTATTCCATCCAAACCTGCAATTGCACCAGAGGGAAGATAAATTGTTTTTTTGAAATCCTTGCACGCATCAGATAAAATTTCATAGACAGATTCATCAAGTAATGCCCCTGCGCTCATAATCATCAAATCTTTTTTATTTTGCAAGACACTCAATGCAATATCTTTCACTGCATCTTGTGATGCAGCTTCAACTACAATATCAATTGGATTAGATGATAATAAGTGAGGGTTTTCAGAAATTTCAGGTTTGTTTGTTAATTTTTCAACTAGCTTAGATGATGCGGTTTTTGATGCATCATAAACATGAGTAAGTTGTGCTGGAATTTTTCCGGAGTCAATTGCCAAAGCTATTTGGGTTCCGATAGCTCCACACCCTAGCAAACCAATTCGCTTCATTAAATTAATCAAGAAATTGTTGCCTAATTAATTTAGTCCGATTAGCCACTATGGGCTAGTACCCAAAATTTGCCATAGATAGATCTAATCAAAGGCAATTTTCAATTATTTTTTATGTGTCAATTGTGATTAAAAAGTAGAATTTGTCATCAATATATTTAAGATGAAAAAAGAAGGGAATGTGTGAAAAAATTGGTTAAAAGTAAAATTGTTTTTGGATTTACATTATTTTTGATATTTTCTTTGGCAATCCCTGTAAACGCCGAGATAGAAGCTCCAAAAAAACAATTAAAAAAAGGAATTGCAATCGAAGATATTACTTGCAAGAAGGGTCTTGAACTAATAATTCGAAATAATGGATCTCCAGCTTGTGTAAAGCCTAGTACTTCAGAAAGATTCCAAAGTTTAGGGCTAGCCCATATACCAATTAGGTTCACAGATTTGGAAAAGGATGTTGTACAACCATTAGTCTCAAAGGAACCAACCGTTCAATTTAGAGATGCACAAGATGAGATTCAAAATATTCCAGCTTCTGGCGGTTCATTTGTAAATTTCTACATTACAGATGATGATTTGAATATCGCCCACTCGGGAGTAGAAATAATATCTACTGCAGGTCTGCTAGAGTTTACAATTAATGGGATTCCAGTTGATGGTCCTAACAAAATGGTTGAAACAGGTCCAGATACTGGAGTTTTTTACGCAAAGTTACAATTACCTGAAACAATTAACGGAAGGCCTGTTAATCAAGACGATATTGTAGAGGTAAGATATATGGATAAATCAGATGTGTCTGGTGAGCAGAGG
>Ga0307380_10006594_pt1 | contig 15227 bp, 14 predicted proteins | sample UN3MG_FD_202239 | JGI IMG/M metagenome (GOLD analysis project Ga0307380, IMG submission 202239) | Soil microbial communities from Risofladan, Vaasa, Finland - UN-3 | ecosystem: Environmental > Terrestrial > Soil > Coastal area > Acid sulfate soil | place: Finland: Risofladan, Vaasa | collected...
GGCGTATCAGCGTGCCTTTGCCGGCCGCCCATCGCCCTGCCGGTTCTATCCGACGTGTTCCAACTATGCCCATGAGGCATTCGAGGTCCATGGTACCGCTCGTGGTGGTTGGCTGACCTTCACCCGGCTGCTGCGTTGTCGACCCCTGGGGCCGAGTGGCTTCGATCCCGTCCCTGATCCCACACCGAACGTTCACAACCTCACTGAGGGTGATATTCGGTGATCATGCTGCCCCACCGAGAGGTCGACTGAGTCGATGTTCGAGATTCCTGCTGCCCTGCTGTCGTGGTTCTACGGACTGACGAACAGCTACACCATCGCCATTGCGATGATCGCCGCCGTCGTGATGGCGATCACGACGCCGCTGACGCTCAAGAGCACCAAGGGCATGCTCGAGATGCAGAAGTTGGCGCCCGAGATGCGCAAGTTGCAGAACGAATACCGCAACGACCGCACCAAGCTCAACGAAGAGATGATGAAGCTCTACCAGGAGCACAAGGTCAATCCGATGGCCTCGTGTCTGCCCCTGCTCGCGCAGGCTCCGGTGTTCTACATCATGTTCCGGGTGATGCGCGGCATGGCCTACCGTCCCGTCGGGGCTGCTCGGCCGGTGTCCGACGCGGTGTGGACGGCGTTCGGTCGAGCCGACGAGGTTGCCGATCCGGGGTTCATTCCCCGGTATCTGGCGATCGACTCTGCGCTGTACAAGTCGCTCTTCGGCGAGCAGTCGATCATGTCGCTCGGCCTCGACTTGTCGAAGTCGGCCGCCCAGGCCGTCGGCGATGGGTTCGGCACTGGGATCTGGTACGTGCTGCTGGTCGTGCTGCTCGGGGCGCTGTACTTCGCCCAGCAGCGCATGGTTGCTGCTCGGGCGTCGATCAGCCCGACGATGTCGGCGGGTCAGCAGAAGCTGATGCAGTACCTGCCCGTGTTCTTCGCGATCTTCCAGATCTTCTTCCTGGCCGCACTCGTCGTCTACTACGTCTTCCAGACGATCTTCCGAATCATGCAGCAGGCATACATCACCCGCGCGTTCTACGGCCACGACGAGTCACTCGGTCGGCAGGCCCAGCGCGCCGGCGAATCCGCTCGGGAGGAGGCCAAGAAGAATCCCGATGGCGGCGGTGGGTTCTTCGCGCAGGCCAAGCGTGATCTCGCCGGTCCGGCCGCCGACACCAAGGGTGCCGGCAACCCGAAGAACAGCAGTGCCAAGAAGCCCCCGACGAAGGACGCCACCGCCGCGAAGCCGGGGCCGACGCCGACGAGCAAGCGGGTGACGCCTCCCAAGAATCGCCCGACGCCGTCATCCGGGGCGAAGGGTCGGCCGACGCCGACACGACAAGAGGCGCAGGCCAACAAGACCAAGTCGAAGAAGTCGTCGAAGTCCACGCGACCGAACTCGCCGAAGAAATCCTCCTGACCGTTGGGCGAATGGGCGCCCGGTCACCGTGCAGCAGAAAGAGAACATCACCATGGAGTGGGTCGAAACCACCGCAAAGACCATCGAGGCCGCTCGTGAGGCGGCGCTGGATCAACTCGGCGTTGGCGCCGACGAGGCCGAGTTCGAGGTGATCGAGGAACCCCGTCCGGGTCTGTTCGGCCGGATGCGCGGCGAGGCTCGGTTGCGGGCACGGGTCCGTCCGGCCCAGGTCCGACCGAAGCAGGAACGACGCCGGAAGGGCCGTTCGGACGCAACGAAGGCCAAGGCAGACAACGCGTCGACGAAGGACGCCGCCAGCGACGAGTCGAGCAACGCGACGTCGGCGGCGTCGGGCGAGACGACCGTCACGCCGTCGAAGAACTCATCGGGCGAGACGCCCGCCGCCAGTCGATCCACCACCAAGCGCAGCAAGCAGAACGAGGAGCAGAAGATGAGCAACGAGGACCGCCCCGAATCGACCGTGACGCCCGAGGAGGTCGGGGCTGCAGCCGTGGCATTCATGGACGGGCTCACCGCTGCGTTCGGCGTTGACGGCTCGTCGACCCTGAACGTCGACGAGCTCGAACTGCGCGTCGATGTGACGGGGTCCGAGCTGGGACTCCTCGTCGGCCCCGGCGGCCGTACCCTCAACGCGATTCAGGACCTGGCCCGAGTGTCGGCGCAACGCCGCCTTGGTGATCACGAGACGCGACTGCGCATCGATGTCGCCGGCTACCGAGAGCGGCGAGAGGCCGCGCTGTCGGCATTCGCACGAGACATCGCCGACCAGGTCCGGACGTCGGGAACGGCTCGTTCGCTCGAACCGATGAGTTCGTCTGATCGCAAGGTCGTCCACGACGTGCTCAACGAGGAAGCCGACGTGTCGAGCCGGTCGGTGGGCGAGGATCCGGATCGCCGGATCATCGTCGAGCCCGCCTGATCCCGCATGAACGACGAGCCCTCCGTGGCGCTCGTCGATGCGCTGCTGGATGCGCAGCGACTCGGATTCCTCGGATCACGCCCGATCCCTGAGGTGATCGAGCACGCACGCGGGTTCGTTCGTGCCCTGCGGGCGTGCGAGAACGATCGCGTGATCGAGTCCGTCCTCGATCTGGGGAGCGGTGGTGGCGTGCCGGGATTGATCATCGCTCATGACCTCCCGACCGTCCGCCTGACGCTGCTGGATCGTCGGGCGAAACGTACCGACGCCCTGGAGCGCCTGGTTCGCCGTCTCGGCTGGCAGGATCGGATCACGGTGGCGTGTACCGACGTCACGACCTTCGCCCCTGACGACCTGTTCGACGCGGTCGTTGCGAGGGGATTCGGACCACCGGAGTTCACTCTTGCGCAGGCGGTGCGTTTCGTGCGTGATGGCGGACCGATCGTGATCAGTGAGCCGCCGGATGTGGATCGATGGGACGATCGACTGCTCGCTGACCTGGGACTTCGTCGAGTCGAGGCCCCGACCAGTTCGCCCAGTGTTGGGGGACCGGGGGACCTCGACGGTCTGGTCGCCGTGTTCCTCCCCCGTTGACATTCGGGGGTCCCCGATGTTTCACGTGAAACATCCGCAGCCCCTGCGATCCACGGCGCGCTCACGCGGATCGTCGGGTGTTTCACGTGAAACCTTCGATTTGCGGCCGACAATGCTTGTCTTCCGACGGTGAATCCGCAAGAGTGTGCGGGTCCCTCGCCCCGCACGGCATCATGGTGCCGTATGGTCGTGCCGTAGAACGGAGAACCTGTTGTCGGAGTACGACATCCACACCGAGTCACCCGAGCCCACTCCCCCGGTTCACCAACTGCCCCGAGTCATCGCGCTCGCAAACCAGAAGGGTGGCGTCGGCAAGACGACGACGACGGTCAACCTCGGTGCCGCCCTGGCCGAGATGGGTCTGCGCACCTTGATCATCGATCTCGACCCGCAGGGCAACGCGTCGACCGGACTCGGCATCGAGAACCGTGGTCTCGAGCACTCCATGTATCACGTGCTGATGCACGAGGAGCCACTGGAGAACGTGGTCGAGCCCACCGACGTGCGCAATCTCTTCGTTGCGCCGGCATCGCTCGACTTGGCCGGCGCGGAGATCGAGCTCGTGCCGGCATTCAGCCGTGAACAGCGGCTCAAGCGTGCGATCGAGGCCGTTCGCGACGACTACGACTACGTCCTGATCGACTGCCCGCCGTCACTGGGATTGTTGACCGTCAACGGCCTGGCCGCCGCCAGCGAGGTGCTGGTCCCCATCCAGTGCGAGTACTACGCCCTCGAGGGTCTCGGTCAGCTGCTCCGCAACGTGGACCTCGTCAAACGGAACCTGAATCCCACGCTGGAGATGAGCACCATCTTGTGCGTGATGTACGACGCACGCACCAAGCTCTCCGGCCAGGTGGTCAGCGAGGTGCGCGAGCACTTCGGCGAGAAGGTCCTCAAGTCGGTGATCCCTCGATCGGTCCGGTTGTCGGAGGCCCCGTCGTTCGGACAGCCCATCACCACGTTCGATCCAACTTCCCGTGGGGCGATTGCCTATCGGGACGCTGCACGGGAGGTTCACCATGGCTCGATCTAGTGGACTCGGCAAAGGGCTGAGTTCGATCATTCCGGGAGCGGAGCTGCCCGACGCTGACGCGTCGCAGGGGGCCGTGTTGTCCGAGGTCCCGGTCTCGGCGGTCTCACCCAACCCGAATCAGCCTCGTGTCCACTTCGATGAGGAGAGCCTGACCGAACTGTCGGCCTCGATCACCGAGATGGGCGTGCTGCAACCGATTCTGGTGCGGCCGCTCGCCGAGGGGGCCTTCGAGCTGATCGCCGGGGAACGGCGTTGGCGGGCAGCGCAACGAGCAGGCCTGACGACGATCCCTGCCGTGATCCGTCTCACCGACGATGTCAGCTCGGTCGAGCAGGCCTTGGTCGAGAACCTCCACCGCCAGGACCTCACCGCCCTCGAAGAGGCCGCTGCGTTCCAGCAGTTGCTCGACGAGTTCGGGTTGACCCATGATCAGGTCGCGACGCGCGTCGGCAAGAGCCGATCGGCGATCACCAACAGCCTCCGTCTGCTCGGACTCCCACCTGCCGTGCAGCATCTTCTGGCCGATGGTCAGCTGAGCGCCGGCCATGCCCGAGCACTTCTCGGCACACCCGATCGCAGTCGGCAGGAGCAGCTCGCCCGCGAGGCCGCGGCCGGCGGTTGGTCCGTGCGCATGGTCGAGGACGCGGTGCGCGCCGACGTCGCCGGTCCCGATGGAACCGACGAGAAGGTTGCTGACGACGACGTGCCGGCGGCGCCGCCCGCGGATGGTGCCGGGCTCACTCCGTCGACACGGCTGCGTCCGCCCGGCCTCTTGGAACTCGAGCACCTCCTGGCCGAGTACCTCGACACGCGCGTGAGCGTTCAGATGACCGCCAAGAAGGGTCGAGTGACCATCGAGTTCGCCGACCTCGAGGATCTCGAACGCATCTACCGAGCGATGACCAGCTGACGTTCCTGCCGTGACGACGCGCCACTGATCAACGTGCGCGTGAACCTGAGAGTTGAGGCTCGGTCGGACCGACCACGATCCGTCGCCGAATCCCGCCGTTCACCTGGAGTTCACCCACGCTGCGTGTTCGTCATCTCAACGTCACGTCGAGACGAACTCACAGGCTGTGCGAAAGCCTGTGGACAACTCAGAAGTCGGGGGATGAACCACCGGTCGCCCACAAGGTGAGCGCCCCGACGACGGCGTCGGTCACGGCGTCGGTTGCGTCGACGGCGGCACGCACCGGACCCAGCGAACACAACACCGCAGGCATGCGGGTCTCTCGAAGCACGGGGAGTCTCATGCCTCGTACCTCGGGCCGCTGGAGCTGTGCGGTGCACCACCCGGCGGCGATGCGGGTGGCCAGGGCTCGTCCACCGATCGACTCGAACGTGGGTACGGCATAATAGGAGATCAAGGAACGGGTGTCCGACCGGGCCTCGAACCCGACGTAGAGATGGGCCCCGAAGCGGTTCGCTGCGGCCGCCTGGGCACCGGCTTCGTACTCGTCGGTCGACATGACCGTCGCTCCACTCGTTCGCAGCGCACGCGTCACGGAGCGCGTGATCGAGCTGAGTCCGCCGAACTGCCCGACGACGATGCGCAGGGTGATCAGCGACGCGTGTTCGGTCAGGGCTTCCCGTACCGACGCGACCCCGGGGCCCGAGCCGGTTTGACGCCGGAGCGACTCGAGCGTGCGAATCGTGTGCGGGCCGCAGATGCCGTCAGGGACCAGTCCACCGTTGCGCTGGAAGTCCTCCAGTGCACGCACGGTCGCCGGTCCGAAGATCCCGTCGGGTCGCCCGCAGTCGAATCCGAGCTGGTTGAGTGCGCTCTGGAGCTCGGCGACGTCGTCGCCTCGCAGCTGGGGTGCCGCCAGCACCAGGAGCCGGTCACCCAGCCGCCAACCCGCCTCGATGAGCGCCATCCACGTGTGTTCGTCGCAGGCGCCACTGATGTGCAGGCCGCGCAGGCGTTGGAAATCCGTGACCGCTCGCTGCGTGGACGCGCCGAAGTGGCCGGGAGTGTCGCCGGTCGGCGCCAGTCCTGCCGAACCGAGACGACGCTGGAGATCGCGGACTGGCTCGCCGCGCTGCCCCTGCCTCAGCGGGAAGAGACCCGTCAGTGCGTCGTCGCCAGGAATTCGTCGAGCTCCTGGAGCAGGGCGCCCTTGCTCTTGGCGCCGACGAGTCGCTTGGACACCTCGCCGCCGGAGAAGACCAGCAGGGTCGGGATGCTCATCACGTTGTACCGCATCGCCAGGTCCGGATGATCGTCGACGTTCAGCTTGGCCACCGTGACATCACCGGCGTGCTCGTCGGCGATCTCGGCCAGGATCGGAGCGATCTGCTTGCACGGACCACACCATTCGGCCCAGAAGTCGACGATGACGGGCTTGTCTGAGCCGATCACACTCTCATCGAAGGTGTTGGAGGACAGGTTGACGATGCCGTCTGCCATGACGCAATCCTTTCAGAGTTCCCCGGTCGAGGGTTCACGAGCAGGGTAGGGCGCTCATGACGGGATCGGTGCAACCTCGATGACAACGGGAACATTCCCGACCGCGCTCCCGACCGCGCCGTCGACCGATCGAGCGGCCGATCAGTGGTGGACGTTGGCTTCCAACCAGCGCTCGGCGTCGATTGCCGCCATGCAGCCGGAGCCTGCAGCGGTGATCGCCTGGCGGTACACGTCGTCTTGGACGTCGCCGCACGCGAACACGCCCTCGACGTCGGTGTAGGACGAATCGGGACGGGTGATCAGGTAGCCGGTGTCCGGGTGCATCGCGAGCTTGCCGGCGAACAGGTCGGTGTTGGGGCGATGTCCGATCGCGATGAACAGCCCGGTCACGGGCAGCGTCGACACCGAACCATCGACGGTGTCGGTGAGCTCGATGCCGGTGACCGAGGTGTCGCCGAAGATGTCGGTGACCTGGCTGTTCCAACGGAACTCGATCTTCGGATTGGCGAACGCCCGGTCCTGCATGATCTTCGACGCGCGGAGTTCGTCGCGGCGGTGCACGATGGTGACCTTGTCGGCGAACTTGGTGAGGAACGTGGCCTCCTCGATCGCCGAGTCACCTCCGCCGACCACGGCGATCTCGTGGCCACGGAAGAAGAAACCGTCGCAGGTGGCACACGTCGACAACCCGTGTCCGATGAGGCGTTGCTCCGGCTCGAGGCCGAGCATCAGCGATTGGGCGCCGGTGCTGACGATCACGGCCTGAGCTCGGTACTCGGTGTCACGCACCCAGACCCGGAACGGTCGCTCGGAGAAGTCGACGGCCGTGACCTTCTCGGTCAGGATCTCGGTGCCGAAGCGCTGCGCCTGGGCTCGCATGTTCGCCATCAGCTCGGGGCCCATGATGCCGTCGGGAAACCCCGGGAAGTTCTCGACCTCGGTGGTGAGCATCAGCTGACCGCCGGGCTGGTCGCTCGTGCTCGACGGCTCGCCCTCGATCAACAGCGGTGCGAGGTTCGCACGAGCGGCGTACACCGCTGCGGTGAGGCCCGCCGGTCCGGATCCGATGATGATGACGTCGCGAACGTCTGACATGGCACTTCCTCCAGGGGTCGATTCGTGGTGCAGGATGGCGCGGGCGGCGGCCGGTTCGTCGCTCAGGTCGTGGCCGCGTTGCGTTTGCGGAACAGCACGATGCCGATCACGCTGAGGATGCCGCCGACGATGAAGTAGCTGAGATACACCGCTTGGCTCCAGTCGACGGCCAGTGCGAGCAGCGCCTGCAAGCCCCGCATCGATCCGATGATGAAGATGAAGACGATGAGGACGCCGAGGATGGCTGCGAGGAACCCGAACACGGCGCCACGGGCGGCGTAGACGGCCTTCTGGGTGGTCTGCATCCGGAAGGAGTCGATGAGGCTCACCAACTTGTCGGTGGTCTCGGTGGCCCAGTTCGGATCGGTGAGCGGGTTGGCCGGCATGTCGGCGAGGCTAGCCGCGCACTCAGGGCAGTCGCGCCCGAGCGACCTCGGCGCAGTCGGCAGCTCGGTAGGCGATCGCCAAATTGCGGCTCTCGTCGATTCCCACCACGACCGGGACATCGCGGTACACCGCAGGTCCCACGATGGTGTCGACGCCGAGACAGCGGGGGAGTTCGGCCTCGGCGAGGAACGTCTCGGCGTCGGACAGGTCCTCGCCGCCCTCCGCGCTCGTCGCTGCGGGCACGTCGTCGGAGGAGATCGGCGCACCCACGGCCGCGGCCGCGAAGTCGGCGAGATCGGTCACGTTGTCGAGTTGATCGAGCCCGACGTTCTCGCCGGGAGGTGCGGCGTTGTCGATCCCGGTGTCCAGCTCGACCGTCGCCTCGTCGGCGGCCCCGGCGGCCGGTGCCGGCAGGTCGCTGTCGGCAGCGTCGGCACGTGCGGATTCCGTGAGCGTTTCGGCCCCGCCGTCGCTCGAGGTTTCCTCGCTGGACGCTTCGTCGTCGGAGGCGGTCGACGAGAGCTGAAGTGCCACGCCTCCTGCCAGCACCAGGACGAGGGCGGCCGCGGCGCCGGTGAGCCAGCGCGTCGACGTGCCCCGTGAGGAGCGCCGGCGACTGCTGAGCTGAGTGGGTGCCGTGACCGAGGCGGCGCCGGCGACGGCTGCAGCATCGACGCCCGCCGGCGTGCTGTCGCGCCGGGCGCCGGTGCGCTCGCGCTCGGGAAGGCGATCCCAGACCTCGAGCGCCGTCGCGAGTTGCGTCTCACGAATCGAGATCGCCTGCGGCTCGATGTCGCCGAGCAGGGCCCGAACCGATCGGAGCCGGTCGACCTCGGCGAGGGCCTCCGTGTCGTTCTCCACCCGGGCGCGCTCGTCCCCGGTCACGTCATCGTCGAGGTACGCGCTCGCGAGCAGGGTCAGGTCGTCGTTCATGTCGGATCCATTGGACGTTCGTCGGGGTCTGATCGGTTCCCACGAATTCCTCGTCGATGATCGTCGAGGCGCAGCTCGGCGGCCAGCGCGGCCCGGCCACGGGAGATACGCGACTTCACCGTGCCGACCGGGACGTCGAGCACCTCGGCGATCTCGGCGTAGTCGAGGTCGGCGACATCGCGGAGCACGACCGCGATCCGCAGGTCATCCGACAGCTGGTCGAGTGCGTCGTCGAGCAGGAGCCGATCGGGGAATCGTTCGGTGTGCAGGTTGGCCACCGGATCAACGGTCTCGGGCCGGTGAGCCTCGTCGACCGCGTGCAAGCCCGGCCGGCGCTGGCGCTTGCGGAGTTCGTCGAGCGACGCATTGGTCGCGATGCGGTAGGCCCAGGTGCCGAACGAGGAGCGACCGTCGAAGCGAGGAAGGTTGCGAACGATCTTGATCAGCGCCTCCTGACAAGCATCGTCGGCATCGCGTGTCCCGCCGGCGACCCGGCGGCAGACGGCGTGGATCCGGTCGTAGTGACGGCGCAACAGCTGATCGAGCGCGAAACGATCACCGCCCTGTGCGGCGGCGACCAAGGCGGCGTCATCGAGTTGGCGAGGAATGCAGCGAGCGTAACGAACGGGTCGGAGGCGTCGCGGGATGTCCGCTGTACGTGGGTGGCGCGTACGGGCCGTGCTGCCCGGCCGGTCGGCGATCGAGGATCAGCCGACGACGGCGATCTCGCCGAGGCGACCCCGATACGGGTTCGCGTCGCTGCAGGTTCCGTCGCGACCGAGCTCCTTGAGCAGGATCAGGATGTGTCGGGCGGGTGCTGCCGGCACGGGTGACGTCAGGGTCTCGGGGTCGTTGGCGAAGGTCGTCGAAGCGAGCGGCGCCCCCCAGGCATCGAGTGAGGTCGGGATCGCCTCGGCGTCGGACGCGAAGAAATCGACCTGGTACGGACCGGTCTGCACGTCGACGGTGATCGCCTGCTGCGCCAGGCCGTCGAACGTGACGACCAGGCCGACGCCGGGCTTGCCCCCCATGTACCGCGACGAGTAGCACGTCGTCGGCCACGACGTGGCGGCGTTGCCGTCGGCGAGCGACAACACGGCGTCGGCGTCGTTCTCGGTGCCGTCGCCGCTCGGGTCGTACGCGGTGACGGTGGCGATGGTGGCAGGTCCGACGACCGCGGCGGCTTCGCTCGGTGCCTCGCTCGCCTGCGGCGCGGGCAGCGCCGTCGTGGTGGTGACCGGGTCGCCGCCGCCGAAGCTCATGCTCGACCACAGCAGCACACCCACCACGAGACCCGCGACAAGCAACAGTGCGACGACGGTGAACGCGGGCCGCCATTCCTGCGTGAGTCCCTTGGCGGGCTTACCGCGCGGCGCGACCGCCGGGGGCGTCTGATCGCGGGTGTTGGTCGCCGGTGTGGGCGAGCTGTGCACGTGTGCCACCTCACCGGGGATCGGGCCCGTCGGGCGGGTGGCCCTGGCTCGATCCTCCGCGCGCCCGGCGACGTCCGACGGTGCACGCCGAAGCCGCTTCGCGCCGAACGGGCCGACCGGTGAGTGCTCGTACGGCGTCGGGTCGATCGGCGGGGGACCCTCCTTCGCTGCGTCGCGCAGCGTCGCGACCAGCTCCGCGCCGGTTGCCGGTCGCTGTGCCGGATTGCGCGCCAAGAGCTTGTGGATCGCGACGACCAGCTTCGTCGGCAGGGTCGCGCGAAGTCGGGTGAGGTCGGTGGGATCGCGCTGCAGGCGGGCGAGCGCGGTATCGGCGTCGGTCTCGCCGAGGAACGGAACCCGTCCCGCCAGGCACTCGTACAGCACGAGCCCCAGCGAGTACAGATCGGCGCGGCCATCGAGCTTCTTGCCGCGCACCTGCTCCGGGGACAGGTACTTGGCCGTGCCCATCATGATGTTGTCGCTGGTCAGGTCGGCCTCGGCCGACTGCAGTCCCTTGGCGATGCCGAAGTCGGTGAGCAGCACCCGGCCATCGGACGTCATCATGATGTTGCCCGGCTTCACGTCGCGGTGGACGAACCCGGCCTCGTGGGCATGGTCGAGTGCGGCGGCCACGCAGGTGCCGATGTGACACGTGAGTTCCGGGCTCAACCGCTTCTGGGTGTCGAGGACCTGGCGAAGGCTCTTGCCCTCGACGAGCTGCATCACCACCGCTTGGCGGCCGTCCTGTTCGAAGACGTCGTGGACGGCGACGATGTTCGGATGGTTGAGGCTGGCAGCTGCGATCGCTTCGCGTCGGAATCGCTCGGCGACGACGGGGTCGGTCGCGAGCGACGGCTTGAGCCACTTGACCGCCACCTTGCGATCGAGGGTGAGATCGACCGCCAACCACACCTCGGCCATGCCGCCCTGCGCGAGCATCCGCTGCAGTTCGTATCGCTGCGCGATGACGGTGTGAGTGGGAGGCGGAGCCGCAGCGGACATGACTGAGGACGAACGCTAGCTGTGGCGCGACGCGCCGGGCCGTCAATCCGGCGCCCGGAGCACACGAACCCAGCGTTCAGGGAGTGGTGACCTGGAACGCGACGCCGATCGTGCCGCGCCCGCCGTGGGTGCCGATCACGGGACCGATCTCACCGATGACGATCTCGTCGGTGTGGTACGGGGCGAGCATCTCGACGAACAGGTCGACGTCGCTGCAGTCGGCGTGCAGCACCGCCAGGTTCTCGATGTTGCCCTCGAACTTCTTGACCGTGTCGACGAGGTGAGCGAGCGCCTTCGATCGGGTGCGCTGCTTGCCGGCCTGCTCGACGACGCCACCGGTGACCTCGATGATCGGCTTGATCGACAATGCAGTGGCGAGCAAGGCCTTGGCGTTGCCGATTCGGCCGCCCTTCTTCAGGTTCTCCAGGGTGTCGAGCGCGCCGTACACCCGGGTTCGCCCGACCAGGTCGTTGGCGAGCGCCTCGATCTCGTCGATGCCGGCGCCGTCGCGGGCAGCGCGGGCGCACGCGAGTGCGATCGTGCCGAGGCCCATCGAGATCGTCCGGCTGTCGATCACCCGCACGTCGAGGTCGATGTCGGGGTCGTCGGCGATCGCTCGCGCAGCGAGTTGGGCGGACTGCATCGTCGCCGACAGCGCCGACGACAACGAGACCACGACGATGCCCGTGGCTCCCGTCGCTGCGGCCGACCGATAGGTCTGCTCGAACTGCCCAGGTGCCGGCGCTGCCGTCTCGGGCAGCGTGTCGGAGTTGACGCAGCGAGTCCAGAACTCGGCGGTCGACAGCTCCTCGCGGTCGATGAACTCGTCGTCGCCGAAACGGATCGCGAGCGGCACGATGCTGATGCCGAGGCTCTCCGCGATGTCGGCAGGGAGGTCGCAGGAGCTGTCGGTGACGACGTGCACGGTGGGTGCGGGCACGACGGCGGTCGGGTCGATCGGGTCAGTCACAGGGCATCAGATCCTACTTGGCCGTTGCTCGGGTGACGCTCGCGGCCATCTCCGGTGAGTTCGGACCGGCGCCGGTTGCGCCAGTGGGTGAACCACCACGTCAACAACACCAGCACGAATCCACCCGTCAGCACCTGGCCGAGCCCGGTGAGTGCGGTCACCCGCGCGGTCAACGTGACCGGCTCGCCGAGGGCCTCGCCGGCCGGGGTCGCCACCACGAGATTGATCGACGACGTCCCGTTGGATTCGGCCTCGACCGGCACGATCACGCTGGTCTCGTCGAGCGGTCGCAAGGTCACCCGCTGGTCGCCCTCCGGGAACGTGACCTTCGAGGAGTCGAGCGCGACGACGACGTCGAGTGGCTCGGCGAGGTTGTTGCCGATGCGCACCTCGATCGTGCCGCTGCGGCCCGTCAGGGTGAACGTGAAAGGTTCGGGCATCTGGACTGCCTGCTTCAACTCGTCGGCCTCGGCGAGCAGCTCCTCGGTTGCCGCCTCGACCTCGGAGTCGGAGTAACCGGTGGAGATCAGGCTGTCGAGTTCGGCGGCCCATGCTGCCGGACGGGGGTCGTCGGGAGGCAGCATCGATGCGGCGCTCGCCAACTCGAGCGCCGTGGCGTCGAGCAGCTCGATGCGGGCATCGAGCGACGGTCCGGCGACGTCGGGCAGCTGCACGGTCATCGGCTCGCCGTCGTCGAGAGCGACGTCGGTGACACCGGTGAGCGCCGATGCGGCGGTGAAGCGGATCGACGGGGTCGTCGTGACGAGTTCGGTCATCGCCTGGATCAAGCGCGGGTCGGGACTTGCGAGGTCGGGGGTGGTGAGCACTCTGCTGCGCCGGGGTGGAGCGGTCGGTCGAGTGGTCGAGGCAGCAGCCGACGCGTCCTCGTCGGCCTGTTCGACCAGCATCTCGGCGACGGTCTGGACACTCCACTCGATCGCGGTCGACCTGGCCAGGATCCGGTCGGCGGCCGCTGGCGTCAGCTGCTCGGACAGTGGATCGACCACCAGGAACGGCAGCGTGCCACCGTCGGGGAGTTCCGCCTCGACGAATCGATCGGTCGGCGGGAGATCATCGCTGATCGATTCCTCGTAGACGTCGGCGCCGATCACCACGAAGCGTGTGCCGAGGTCGCGCAGGTGCTGGGCGCCGCCGGCGCTGAGCTCGTCGGTGGTGATCCAGACGCCGCGTCGCGACGGCGTGGTCGGCACCGCATCGGTGAGCACGTCCTCACCGGCGCGTACCAGCCGGGTGTAGGCATCGGCGCGACCCGCAGCCACGGCGGACGACACGTCGAGCGGCAGCAGCGGCAATGCGACCAGTTCGTCGCCGTCGAGTGAGGTCGCGAGGCGCTCCGATCCAGCGGGTGTCGAGGCCGCCTCGGCCATCAGCGGAGGTGGGACCTCGAGGGTCACCGGAACGTCGACCCGTGCGGCGAGGTCGATCGACTCGTCGAGTCGATCGCGGGCGAGATCGACCGTCGCCGCGTCGGCTCGTGGGAGCGGTGCGGGTGTGACGGCGATGACCGCCAGATCGATGGGGGGAGCGACCTCGACGTCGGTGTCGTCGGCACCTGCGAGGCGTTGGACGACGGTGCCCGCCGTGGCAACGATGTTGCCCTCTTCAGGATCGCCGAGCAGCAGCTGGACCCGGATGGGGTAGAGACCAGGACGCTGCATTTGCAGGCGCGTCTCGATGCTGTCGACGACGTCGGTACCGATGTCGAGCGTGAGGTTCACGGTGCCGTCGTCGTTGCGGACCAACAGCGGGCGAGCGTCGAGTCTGACGCCGTCGATGGCGTTCCCGGCGACCGAACGGAAGGCATCGGGGTCGACGTCGCTCCCCACGAGCGGTTCGACGTCGTCGACGTCGGTGAGGGTCGGATAGTTCGCGATCTCGATCGTGAGCGCCGAAGGCTCGACCGGGGTCGGGTCGGTCGGCTCGGCCGGGTCGGTCGGCTCGGCCGGATCGACGGGCTCGGCCGGATCGACGGGCTCGGCCGGATCGACGACCGCTGGTTCCGGTGCTGCGGGTGGCGCCGGCGGCACGAGTTGGAGCGGGTCGCCGACGAGGCCGGTGAGCAGGTAGCGGAGTTGGACGTCGCCGTTGGGGTCGGTGGCGAACTGCTGGCCGATCAGTTCGAGCCGCGCCGCGTCGACGGATTGGGCAGGTCGCAGGTCGGTGGCGTCGGCCGTCGACCCGGGCGGGGACACCGCGATGAGCAGACCGAGGAACAGTGCGACGAACGTGGCCACGTTCACGTTCGTGATCCGGTTGCGCCGGTCGCCGTGCGGGCGACGGGTGGTCACCGCAGCACTCGTTCGAGGATCAGCAGCGCCCCTGGTTGCCGCTCGAACCCGATCGACTCGTACAGCGCGAGTGCTGGCCGATTGTCGGCCGCGGTGTTCACCATCACCCGCGACACGCTGCGCCGGTGCATCCATCGCAGCGCGTCGTCGAGCAGCAGTTGGGCGAATCGGCGCCGTCGTGCACTCGGGTCGACCGCAAGCCGTTGCACGTAGCCCGAGCGGTCGGCGCGTCCGCTGATCGAGAACGCGACCATGCGACCGTCGAGGTGCACGCTGCGCGACCGGTGGTAGGGCGTGGCGTTCATGATGTCCGCCAAGGCCGAGGCGTCGTTGGCCCACGGCGACGAGAACGATCGGCGGTCGATGTCGGCGGCCTCGTGCAGCATCGACGGGCGGAGGCGTCGCAGCCGGACCGTGCCCGCCGCCTGCGGGATCGAAACGCTGCCGGACGACCGGTTCACGGGCGGGGGGTCGGCAATGGCTCGGTCGAGCAGGGTCAAGGTGTCGGCTACACGGAATCCCGACTCGAGGAAGGGCGCGGTGGAGTCGGGGAAGAGCGCTCCGGTGCGTACGGTCGTCGCGCCGGTCGACGCGGCGTCCGCGACCCACTGCGCGATGTCGGTCGTGGTGGGCACCATGTGATGGTCGAGCAGCACGAGGTGCGCGACACGGTCGTCGTACGGCCAGCGCCCCAAGCGGGC
>Ga0307380_10006595_pt1 | contig 15227 bp, 15 predicted proteins | sample UN3MG_FD_202239 | JGI IMG/M metagenome (GOLD analysis project Ga0307380, IMG submission 202239) | Soil microbial communities from Risofladan, Vaasa, Finland - UN-3 | ecosystem: Environmental > Terrestrial > Soil > Coastal area > Acid sulfate soil | place: Finland: Risofladan, Vaasa | collected...
GGCTAGCTATGGCAAACCTGCAACCAGATTTAATAGGGAAGTTTTCTATATCAAATCGGTTTTTGAAGAATTTTATGACTAAGGATGCCATTGGTAGAATCCTTATATCAGGTCCGCCATTTAGGATGTCACATATATATTCAATGGGAGGACCAAATGGGAGGTTTTGTCTTGATTTGAACCCTTATACTTATGGAGGAGGTAATCCATTAATGTACATCGACCCTTATGGTCTGGGGTGGTTTAGAGATTTCGGTAATTGGCTCTTCCATGTAATATGCTATATAGTACCCGGGGTCGGAGAAGGAGTGGGGGCCTGCGAGGCAGCTCCTGATACGGTTCGCATCTGTGTTTACGCACACCAGTACAACGAATGGGGAGAAGAACAAGGTTTTGGGCCAATATATCCTTATGCACCGTAATAGGAGATAATTGAGCATGAAGAAATCCGACATTATGAGGTGCTGTATATGCTTTGCCGGAGGGGCGATTACACTGCTGTTGGTTCTGGTGTTATTATTCCTCATAGACAGAAGTAGAGGAAAGAATATCCCGCTAACAGACGCGAGGTGTTTTGGGGATGTGAAAATTTGGACTGAGAAAGCGCCTGACGAGGCAAGAAAACTCGAACTCGATCTTAGTAAAAGTCTGTATATGTGCAAGTCAGGAAAGGACTTTCTTGTCATGCAGGCCGACGCATCCGGCAACAATGTCAAGACTCTTTGTCTGCTCGACCGGAAAGGAAATATCATTCTCACATTATGTGCCGATACCGATACATGGCGATGGAAGCACCTGATATACACGCGCTATAAGTGGGATCCTGTTACGCCGGGGGAAGTGCTTACTGACTTAAATGTAGATGGACAATTTGATTCGAAGTGTACCGTTGACAACACAGGAACGATGACCGACCGATGCATTTACACAGGAGGGACGTGGATAAAAGTCGAGGAGCGTAATGAAAATGGGGTAATATTGGAAGGAAAAAGGTATATTTTTGATGTGAATAACGGCTGGTACCACGAATAGATTCTGCTGGTGTACTGGTTCAGGGGTTCGATTGTGTTAAAATGTGCTTTATCAACTGACAAACGTAGATTATAACGACGGCAACAGCACCGCCTATCACTACGATGACCTGGGCAACAGGACAAGTGTGGTCAACGGCGGTACAACAAGTTATAATTCCAACAGCCTGAACCAGTATACCTCTGTTGGCGGCACAGGCTACAGCTATGACGACAACGGCAATTTGACAAACGATGGCACTTATCTGTATTATTACGACTGCGAGAACCGGTTAACAGAAGTCAATGATATAAACGACTGCCCTGTAGCTTGTTATGCTTATGATTACCTTGGCAGGCGAGTATCTAAAACAGCAGGCGGCACAACCACGAAATATTGTTACGACGGCGACCAGGTAATCGCAGAGTACGAAGGCGGCAGTTTGAAGCGTAAGTTTATCTACGGCCCCGGAATAGACGAACCTGTTATGATGATTGATGTTGCTGGTGAAACCGAAACCACATACTATTACCACTTCGATGGCTTAGGCAGCGTTGCTGCTGTTTCTGACGAAGCCGGAGGTGTCCTGGAACGGTATTCGTATGACGTCTTCGGCGAGCCAAACCGGACGTCTGATGTTAATAATCCATATTTGTTCACAGGCAGGCGACTTGATCCGGAAACGGACAATTATTACTACCGTGCAAGATATTACGCTCCAAAGATCGGCAGATTTCTACAGGCAGACCCCTTAGGAACTATGCCTGATAGTGGGGAAATAAATTGGTTTGACCCTACGACACAATATGATGCCGGAATGAATTTATATGCCTATGTGGGTAACAACCCAAGTAACATGGTTGACCCAACGGGAAAGGTAGCGTATGGTAACTATTGTGGGTCTGGCAGTAGAGGGGGTGCGCCTATTGACGACCTAGACAGAGCTTGTAAAAATCATGATGATTGTTATGACAAATGTGGCGTATCAGGCGTAAAGGGTGTTATTTGTCCAAGTATATGTGCCAGAAAATGTGATAGAAAATTGTGTTTTGGTGCAGGTTCTTCGTCCTGCGGTCTTTTTGATTGGAAGTGTAATGCCGCGAAGAGGATAACCATGGGAATTTTTTGTGGAAATGGCATAAGAATATGGTAATGAACTTGCTTCTATGATGAAAGATTTTAAATGGACAAGACACTGTTACTATTTTGCCTTTCGTTAATTAGTTGTTAGGGAGAATAAAAAGTGAGACTTACATCACAAAGGAAGGTAATTTTCTTGTTGCTATTTTTCTCACTCTTCTGGAATTTAAGTTGTGAAAAAAAACAAAGCGAAATAGAACGAGTAAAAGTGTTCATAGAAAAATATAATCGTTACTCGAATCCGATTTCCTTCCAAGAGGAGAAGTCTAGTCTGTTTTCATCCAACGACAAAAAGCTTAAAAAAATGCTTGCCGCTGAGTGCAAGATCATTTTCCAAGAAAATGATACTCAAACTGTTATGAATGCCAACCAATTTTTAGCGGGTCTTAAAAAGTGCACGTTTTATACTTCGGTTGAAGCAATTATGCTGAATCACATCAATATTGAAAAGTTAGAAAATGGATATCGTGCATGTATTACCAAGGGCTTCACAGATTATAAAGAATACGAGGTTGCAGAGTGTTGGTTAATAATTCAAAAGGTGGCTGAACAATTCTTAATTCAAGAAATTAAGTGTGTTTATAGAGAACCTTCAATAGATGAAGTGAAAAGGATAAAAAAGATTATAACGGCAGCGATATATAATCCCAAAAAGGGTTTAGGTGCAAAATACTTGGGATGGCCCGGAGGCTTATTCAATGTATCATTTGACCTTTCTGCTGAGAGTAATAAAATTGTTTTTCCTTCACTCAAACACAATTCTTCCGAGCTTTATCTTATCAATCTGGACGGTTCAAATATGCAAAGACTTACAGATACGCCATATTGGGAAATTAATCCTGTGTTCTCACCCGATGGCAAAGGAGTGTTATTTTTCAGCGATGAAGAGTTGTATTCAGGATATCCATATTACATAAATTTGAACAGCCGGAGTATAAAAAGTATAGATAGTGAATTTGAGCGTGTTACTGAAGCTTGCTATTCACAAGACGGCAGACTTCTGGGAATAATCGGCGATAGAGGTAACGGGATGCAAGTTTACATCTATGACATATCTGAGCAGAAAATCTGGCCAGTTACAACCAATAAATACGCTAAGCATTCTATTATTTTCTCTACGGACAATCAATTGGTGTGTTTTTCACAAAAATATTATGACAACACAGAACGGTCTGTCGAAATTTTCTGTTCACGAATAGATGGGGCGGAACTAACCCAGATTACAACCAACAGAAGGCAAAAATGGCCATTTGCAGTAACCCGCGACCATAAGATTTTGTTTGTCCAAGATAATGAAGAAAACCGAAGAGAATTATACATAGTAGACATCTTAGCTAAAATGCCCCAATATATTTTGGGAGGAAAAACAAACGGCATGCACACGCTAAGATTGTCGTGTGATGAACAACAGGTTTTCTTCGTAGATGATATAGCCGGAAGATTTGAATATGACATATATTCGTTAGATTTGAAAAAAAAGACTCTAAAACGAGCGACTTATGAAAATGCCTATATCTTTGATTTTGCTTTATCTTCCGAGGGCAAATATTTAATTTACATGAAAGATAAAAAAGGTGCCCCGAGACGCGGAAGATGTGAGTTATACGTAACAACTATTGCTGTATGGAACCCTAAACTAATAACCAAAAATTACTAACAAATGCTAATTTAGTAAAATACTTCCCATTTACGGCCCGGGCATAGATGAGCCGATTTGTATGATAGATGTTGCCGATAGCAACAACGTGTATTATTATCATTTTGACGGGCTGGGTTCTGTGGCAGCACTTTCTGACAGTACCGGATGTATTGTAGAGCAATACAGTTACGATGTTTTTGGTGAGCCCAACAGGGTAAGCGATGTTAATAATCCTTATCTCTTTACTGGCAGACGACTTGACCCGGAAACCAGTAACTACTATTACCGTGCTCGCTACTACGAGCCCAGTATCGGCCGGTTTCTCCAAACTGACCCGATTGGCTACTACGGCGGCTTGAATCTGTATACTTACTGTGGAAACAACGCGGTTAACTGGCTTGATCCATTAGGAGACACAAGGACAAGAATTAGAGACAGAAGATCATGCATGACATATTGTGCAAGAAGAAGACAAAAACATTTTGATACAGCAAGGTGGCTGTACAATCTGGCGCTCCAGCTAGCAAGGGATTTGTTGGAAGATTGCCATAATTTGTGTAATGAAAAGTTTCCCCCAGGTGCATGTCCCAGCGACCCTTTAGACAGTAATGCCGCATGCCATTTCCTTTGTGATACTGGTTATAGTGCGGCGATTACCGCAGCATATTCCCTTTACCTTGAATCGATAGCTGGTGCTTGGTCGCAGTATGGAGCATGCAATGTGGGATGCAGGGTGTTTTGGTAGGAGAATACTCTAAATGCAATCATGTAGTATGGAAAAATCGAGTAAATTAGTATATAATTACTGTCCGGTGTTGTTATTCCTTCTTTGCTTTGCAGTGTTCTGCTCGCCCATTAGTGGAACTGGCAGGGGTTGGATTGTCTTTTTTGTTGTTCCAGTCATTTCCACATGCTGGATTGTCTATTTCGGCCGAGCAAAGTACCAAGTTAGGAATACCTGGTATTATCTATTGGTGGTGTGGGCCTCTTGCACTTTGTGGATTGCAAGCGGACACACAGTCGTTTTTAAGTTAATAAATCTTTCGGATATAAAACAACAGCAAGTACGTCAATATATAGTTTATATACCCCAGATATTAGCACTAGCTATTATCATATACAAACTATGTATCAACCGTAAGTATAGTAAGTAAGCGGATATAACAGGTATTTGGTCTTCAACTGGACTTACTTAATACTGCTTCCACGGCTTAGACAGCGGCTTCTTATGCTTATGCTTATGATTACCTTGGCCGAAGGGTCAAAAAAACACAATACGCAATACCCGATACGCAATACTATGCTTACGACGGCGACCAGGTAATAGGTGAGTATGAAGGCGGCAGTTTGAAACGTGAATTCATTTACGGCCCGGGCATAGACGAACCTGTTATGATGATTGATGTTGCGACCAGCGCTAAGTACTATTACCACTTCGATGGCTTAGGTTCCGTGGCAGCGATTTATGACGAAACCGGAGGTGTCCTGGAACGGTATTCCTATGACGTCTTCGGCGAGCCGAATCGTGTAAGTGATGTTAATAATCCCTATTTGTTCACTGGCCGGTGCTACGATAGCGAAACGGCCAATTATTACTACAGGGCAAGGTACTATAATCCTGAAATCGGAAGATTTTTACAAACCGACCCTATCGGCTATTACGATTCGATGAACTTATACACCTACTGCTTCAATAATCCGATTAACTGGATTGATCCCTATGGACTTAAAAAAAGCAAAGCACCCAAATGGCATAGAGACAGAAATAAGCGAAATAAATGTCCCCGAAAGGAGCCTGAGGATGGGCAAGTAGATGAGTGCGGTGGCAATCCCAATCCTTGGCAAGCAGAAGGGTTTAATCCATTTCATGGTACTAGGCAATGCAGCAGGATGGTTTTATTTAGCTGTCTTTGCGATGCAAATGGGGATATAAACTGAACAAGATGTTCCCAAAAAGATTTGGCCACGGCCAAAGATAAAAAGATGGAGTATTTTTATGTTTTCCAATAGAAAAGTCATCTTATACAATCTTATATATATCATTATTGCGTATTTTTTCCTATACAGTTTGTTAAAACTTTGTAGATGATACGCTTTTGCGTAAATTCATTTACGGCCCGGGCATTGATGTCCTCGGGACTCCTTACGGAGAGCCGATTTGTATGATAGATGTTGCTGGTGAAACCGAAACTAAATATTATTACCATTTTGATGGGCTGATGCCGATTTTGTCCTTGACATAGCCGATACTAATTTAGTAAAATACCTCCTCTTTATGGCTTAGCGGTTATATTGCTCTCAAGTTAGCAGTAGTGCCTGCATGGTGCAGGATGCTATGCCGTTTTTTAGACGCCACGAAAATAAGAAGTCGCAGTTACAGGCCGGTAATGTGGCGTCACATTACAATTTTTAGCATTGATTTCAAGGAGCCCGGCATGAAGAAGGTCGTATTCCGGATTAGTTTTTGTTTGCTGGTGATGGTAATCGTGTCTTTAGCAGGTTGTAAAGGCAAAGAATCTCAACAGCAGGTTGTTATCTACACTTCTTTAGATAAGGTTTTCAGCCAGCCTGTTCTGGAAGCTTTCGAGCAGCAGACCGGTATTAAGGTCCTGGCTGTTTACGATTCCGAGGCGACCAAGACCACCGGCCTGGTTAACAGGCTTATTGCAGAAAAATCCAGTCCCCGGGCAGATGTTTTCTGGAATTCAGAAACCGGAAGGACCATTATTCTAAATCGAAAGGGTGTTTTAGCCAAATACATCTCCCCTTCAGCGTCAGATATTCCGGAGCAGTTCAAGGACAGTGAGGGATTCTGGACCGGCTTTGCTGCTCGCTGTCGTATCCTTATTTATAACAAAGGCCTTCTGAAGGCAGCAGACCTGCCCAAATCCATCTTTGAATTGACCGATGCAAAATGGAAAAACAAGGTTGCTTTTGCATATCCGTTGTTTGGAACAACAGCTACGCACTCGGCTGCGCTGTTTGTGTATTTAGGCGACAGCAATGCCAAAGAGTACTTTACTTCTTTGAAGGCCAACGGTGTAATGGTAACTGATGGGAACGCCTCAAGTCGTGACCGAGTAGCTGATGGCACTGTTCCTATAGGTTTCACGGACACGGATGATGCTTTTGTCGCTATCAAGCAAGGCAGGCCGGTAGATATTATCTGGCCCGACAGGGAGGGTATCGGTACCTTGCTAATACCAAATACCGTTGCCTTAATCAAAGGTGGTCCGAATCCTGCAGCTGGAAGAAAGTTGATAGATTTTCTTCTAAGCCCCAGGGTGGAAGAGATGCTTGCACATGCCGAGGCCGGCCAGATACCCTTAAGGACCGGTATAAGACGCCCGCCCAACGTGCCCGTACTCGGCAGGATTAAAGCAATGGAGGTTGACTATGAAAAGGTAGCCGACCTCATGGAACCGAGTGGTCGTTTCCTGCAGAAGTTGTTCATCCGGTAGCTGTGACGAAGCCGAGGAAGCCATCAATGACTTTTCGCAGACAACCCCTATCTTTATACACTGCCGCACTGATTGTGTTCGGCCTTACTGCAATAGCCCCCCTTGGATATATGCTGGTCCAGTTTATTATTAGCGTATTTGAACAACAGTCAGCTGTAACAAACATACTTATTGATACTCGACAATTGGTGTTATTGGGCCGCAGTGTCACGATTGCATTGTCGGCTACGGTTATAGCCCTTGTAGTGGGTTTGCCGGCTGCCATTATCCTGGCTGCAAAAGACCTGCCTTTCAGGAAGCTATTTTACTTCCTGGTATTGATTCCGGTTTTGATACCATCTTATGTAATGGCCGGCGCCTGGATTCACCTGCTTAGCCCCGCTGGTTCAGTCAACAGGATGCTGGCCGCCTGCTTTGGGCCCACAGTGAAGCTGTCGCTTTACTCAACTGCCGGATGTGCCTGGTGTATGGGAATTTCCTTCTTTCCGGTGATTGCCGTTATTTTAGCTGCCGGATTTTCCAAACTTGACAGTAATCTACAGGACATTGCCCGTTTATCAACCAACCGATGGGGTGTGTTTTGGCATTCGACTCTGCCGCAGATACTGCCGCATTTGATAGCTTCGGTCTGCCTGGTAGTGATATTTGTCCTTGCCCAGTATGGCGTTCCATCACTTTTGGGTATAAATACCTACCCAGTGGAGATTTTCGCTCAGTTCAGTGCATTTTATGATGACACAGCCGCTGTTGCTACGGCTCTTCCGCTGACAGTATTGGTTGTCTTTTTAATCCTTTTGCAGCAGCGGATTATGCGTAGACATGACTATGTTCATATCACACCGAGCAGCGAGACAGACGACCCGATAAAGATGAACGGGATGAAGCGTTATGCTGTGGGATTTTTGATAATTCTCTTTGTTGTAACAACAGTTCTACCGTTTTCCAGCGTATTGGCGTACGCTCGAAGTTCCGACAAGGTTTGGTCTACGTTACGTTCATTCAGTGATGGCATCGTAACTACAAGTTCATTGGCATTGCTGGCTGCTATTATTTCCACAGCTATTGCTTTTCCGATAGGCAGTCACCTGGCGCATAACCACGATCGTTTCACAAGAACGCTCGATATTCTCTGCTGGCTTCCAATCGCCATTCCAGGAACTATAATCGGTTTGGGGTTAATAAAATTAAGTAACTTAGGCGGTGCTTTACAAAGAAGCGATTCTTTCGGCATTTTACTTCTTTTTGCCTATATTGGGATGTTCAGTGCCTTTTCAATTCGTATTTTCCAGGCAGCCCACAAACGAGCTGACCCTAATATTGATGATGCAGCCGCTATTGACTGCCAGAGGTGGTATCAGCGTTTACTTTATATTGACTTGCCGATTCATGCCGGTCCAATAGCAGCATCAATGATAATAGTTTTTGTATTAGTTATTGGTGAGTTGAATGCGACAGTTCTTCTCGTGCCTCCAGGTAAAGAAACACTTGCGGTAACAATAGACAACTTACTGCACTATGGAGCCAATGTTAAAGCTTCGGTACTGTGTTTGTCGGAAGCTTTATTGGTCATACTAATGGTTTCTATAGGGATGACAATCTGGTATATTGCTGCAGGTAGAAAGCAATGAAAGCAAAGTTACTCGTAGTATTGGTTTTGTTATTGGTATTGTTTGGTGTGTTGGCTGTTAAACACAACAGCCTGTCAGCACCGATGACTGTGGATGTTCCAGCAACAGAACATATATACTTGACCTGGGATACTATGGAGTTGGATAAGTGTGTCTCTGCCTGGCTTATCATTCGTTTTATTGACAAAGACGCGAAGTTCGTATTTTATCCACAAGGTACTGAGATAAAACAGGGAATTGTATTTGACGTACCCGGCGCCGAGTGGAGCAGAAAGCATCAAAAATGTACTTCAGATTGCATACTGGAGTCTCTCGATTTAAATAACCCTGTCGTTGAGAAAATTGTGTCTATAGCTCACCAAACAGAACTTAATTTCTGGCAGTTAGACAGCTTTCCGGAAGCATTAAACTGCTTTAATGAAGTGAAAGAGCTAATTGATAAAGATGATAGTCCTTTGATGTGTTTTGAAAAAACAAGGATTTACTTTGACAAATTGTATGACAATTTTCGAAAGGAGAGCAAATGAGGTTTCGTGTTATTTGTCACATCGTTTTAGTAATTGCCCTTGGTCTGTTTTGTAATGGTTGTGGCAGCGCAGCTCAAGAAAACTGGCAAACAACTACTATGTGGGAAGCAGGTGTGAAGTTAGAGAGGGTCATTATTGGGGATGTTGATGGGGACCATAAGAGGAACGAGGTACTGGTCCTATCCCAGGATGGAAGAGTTGTCCTTATAACTGGTACGGGAACTATGTGGGATTCAAAGGTGCTTTGGAAACACACCGGGAAACTTTATGGAGCTGCGATTGGAGATTTGGATAAAGAACACGAAGGTAATGAAGTCTTTGTCGGCGGTGAAGGGGGAACTGTCGAAATGATCTATCCTGATAGTTTACAGCATAAGACTATTTTCGATAAGGGTGTTTCTATTCATGGCCTTGCTGTTGGAGATGTTAAGGAAAATTTTGCCGGCAAAGAGCTTGTCGCAGTTGATAACTCCGGTCAGGCATTTGTTATCTATAAAGATACAGGCATCTGGAAGTCGGAGGAAATATATAGAGATTCAAAAAGACTTCGAGATGTCATAGTTGCTGATCTTGATTTCTCTCACTACGGAGACGAAATGTTGGTCGTAGGTAGTTCTGGAAATACAACCCTCCTATGGGAACAAAATAATGACTGGAAACACAAAATAATCTGGAAAGCAAGCAACGGCTTGGGAAGAATCACGTGCGGAAAAATAAAGGAGGACCAAAACAGTTTCAGGGTTGCTATAGCAGGTGATTCAGGAGAGGTTACTATTCTCGAAAGAATCGGAGGATATTGGGAAGGAAAAGTAATCTTTCAGGATAGTGACCAACTTCGAGGTATTGCCATAGGAGATGTTTATCCTTTGAGTGAAGGAAATGAAGTTATATCTTTTGGGTATTCGGGAAACGTGGTTGTTCTTTATCATGAAAATGATGGATGGAACAGCATCATTGCATGGACCGACACCGACAAAGCCCACGGACTTGCGTGTGGGGAATTTGATGGTAGTAATGAACTTGACGAGATAGTGGCAGTTGGATATTCCAAGAAAACCACAAAAATTTCGTATGAGTAGGCTCATTAAAGGTGTCAGTCATACTCCGGAGTTATGTATGGCTAAAATATCGTTGAGAAATGTCACGAAGATATATGAGGGGAAAGTAACAGCTATAGAAGATGTTATTCTCGATGTCGCTGATGGGGAGTTTATGGTGATTGTTGGTCCCAGCGGTTGCGGTAAGACCACTACTCTACGCGTGATTGCTGGACTTGAAGAAGTAACTAAGGGAACGATTATGATTGGGGATAAGGTAGTAAATGAGATGCCGCCTAAAGACCGTGATGTTGCCATGGTCTTCCAAAACTATGCATTGTATCCCCATATGACAGTTTTTCAAAATATGGCCTTTGGCCTCAAATTGCGCAAATACACTACCGTAGAAATAAGAAAACGCGTTGCAGAAACAGCAACGCTTTTGGGTATTCAACATGTCCTTGAGCGAAAGCCCAGCGAGCTTTCCGGAGGACAGCGTCAAAGAGCAGCTGTTGGTAGGGCTATTGTGAGAAATCCCAAGGCATTTCTTTTTGATGAGCCATTAAGTAATCTCGATGCCCAACTGCGAGCTACAACTCAGGCTGAACTTAAGGTACTTCATCGGCGATTACAGACAACATCTATTTACGTAACACACAACCAGGTCGAAGCAATGACTCTTGGTGATCGTATATGCATAATGCACAATGGAGTTATTCAGCAGATTGCAGAACCGATGGAAGTATATGATCGGCCGGTAAATAAGTTCGTTGCTGGTTTTTTTGGTACTCCCCCGATGAATTTTTTTAACGGTCGTATCGATTTTGAACAGGATGTACCACAGTTTATGATGGATGATAGCGAACTCGTATTGCCAAAGGAGATGAAGAATAACTTGGCAGTGTACAAAGGGAAAGAACTGACACTGGGGATAAGGCCTGAACATCTTCACCCCTCGCCGGCTAAGGGACAAAACAACAGGGGCATCCGGGCAACGGTTGATGTCATTGAGTTGCTGGGCGATGAAACACATGTATATTTAACTGATACATCTGGTCAAAAATTTGTTGTTACAACCGACCCTCACACCAAAGTGAAAACAGGCAATTCAGTGATAATGTACATTGATACTGGACAGGTACATATTTTCGAACTACGTGAAATGGGTAAGAATATCAACTTGGCTCCTTAGAAAGTAGAATGTACCTTTTCTTGAGTAAAGTATCGTCCTCCCTGACAAACGGATTGGTGAAATGAAATCGTCCTATTGGTTCAAATCTTCTGTATGCAATTCACAAGCCACTCAAACCAAAGGATGTGCAAGGCAGCGACCAATAGGCGATTTCAATTATATCGTGTGAACTGAAGCCGCGTCGCCAAACGCGTCCCAAACTTGCACCTTTGGTGCTACTTTGGTTCTACTCTGGTCTAGCGTTAGTTTCATACGTCTTCGCTTTACAGCCATACGCGCTTTTGTCACAAACACTTACAAGCCGCAGAGTTGGACTGGAAATCCGTGTGTCGGCGGTTCAGGATCCAAACGACTCGACAAATCAGAAAACCATGGAATGGTCACAACTACGAGCCTTGTGCAAAAAGGGCTTGATACTACTCTTACGGAATAAGAATTCATGTCGTTTATTACAGTTAACTTTCGCACTTTTTGTAAGCATTTAAGCTGCTGCAGCTAATGCTTCTATTAAAAACTCGAAATTTTTGTTATGTACGAATCTTTTACCGAACATAAATTTAATTCTATCCCCCCAAAGCACTCGGCGAAGGCAACTCAACGCATCCGCAAAGCTCGGAGCCGACTTGCAGGGATACCACGGCTGAACAAAAAAGTATCTCTGCTTCGATTTTTGACCAAGATACCACAGCCAAACAGTAGAGTACAGCCAAAAGCTCATTGCTGCCGCACGTTCCGGGCCCTGTCGTTTGAAGCACTGTATCTGTTGGCCGCCAAGCAACTGTTTTGTGTTCTTGGACGTATCCTCGATAGACCATCTGCCGCTGAAGCCGCAAATCACTTTTCCTGGTTTCATTTTGAGGTTGCTGGTGACGAAAAAATCCTCGGGCCGTTTGCCGCTGGGGTCTTGACTGATAACCATCAGCAATGGCTGTTTGCTTACGTGATACCAGATGACCGGTTTGCTGAAGATCAGCACGGTTCTGTTGTGCTTGCGTTCGGTAACAACGACAGTTTTCCATTGCTTTATGGTTGGACCCAGCAGGGGTGGTTTGGGCAGGGCTTTCCCTCGTATGCGTGGTCGGCCCGGTCTGGTTTTTGTTTCTGGTTGCGGCAAGTCGAAGATGACCGCATCCTTTCTCATGTGAGATACGATTTCCATACGTTCGGGTTTCTGGCGGATCAGCGCGGTGTAAAAGCCGTCGCAGTGGCAAATAAACCTTCGATCGGGCAACCAAGACTCGATCTCGCAGAGCATCTGCAGGGCCAGTTCGATATGGCTGGAACCGTCCTTGAGTCGAAGCCGCATGTTGATCGGCAGGCCGAGCGGTTCGCCCGGACCATAAAAAATTAGTGTCTAAATCGGATGCTAATTTTTGGAGAGCATCATTTAGAATATTTGGTCAAAAAATTTATGGAGCATTATCATAAAGAGCGCACACATCAAGGGCTGGATAATGAAATTATCGAACCTCCTCCCTTGGGAACAGGACAAATCATCTGCCAGGAACGGCTTGGCGGGCTGTTGAAATTCTACAGGAGGGCCGCTTAATGGGTAGGATGAATAAATTTACACTACTCAGAGCAGCTGTTTTGATAATCCCACAGGGGGTATTAAAAACACGGGAATTTGAGAAACGTTTCTGGGCCGAAATGGCAGCCAGAATACATCAACTCATAAGGGAGATGTGGGGGATATTTTGTGGTACTTTTGTTCTTGATAACACTTCTAATGGATCGGTTTTACCAGTCGTTCAAGTGCCGGTGCGTGCCAAAGTGCGTGCCAAGCTCGCTCCCACGGCGCTCATCCGGTGTTCACTTGTGTTTCGCTCGTCGTCATAAGTTCTTTTTTAGCAATCATTAACCTTTTATTGACAAGTACTTACAAAAGCCGAAGTACGGACTGAAAATCCGTTGCTCCTTGCGATGTAATATTTTGTCAAGCAAGCACTTATGTCATCTATGCTTGTGTGCCTTAAATACTTTAACGAAACGAATAATGGTTTTTCGAGGCGTTTTGCATCTCGAAAATTTTGATCTAAGGGGCTGACTTACCATAATTCTGTACATAGCAATCACCGAGTTGCCCTCAAATTGCCCTCAAAACGCATCACGAGATAGTAAAAAATCGTGCAAAAACAGTAAATCAACGAGAGAATTTAAATCCTTGCTATCATTTGAATTAAGTTGTAAAATCAGGTTATTGAGTACTTTACAAAGAGCGGGCATATAGAATCCCGCCCTCTCCGTTGGTTTTTACTGTTAATTTTTACAATTCTTTTCTTGACAGGGATTTAGGCAAATATCAGAATTGTCGGAACCCGGCCAATGCTTTTTTGCGAAACTGTGCCGTATCCGGCAATCACGTACTATTAGGGGCTCTGTTATGTTTACAGACAAAAAAACCAAAATGTCTTTCGCGGCGGCATTTACGGCTGTTATTATCCTTTGCTGCATCGGTTGCGCAAAAAATAGCCCAAAGGATAATCTTACCATCGGCCAGCGATTTCATCACCAGACCGCATTGACTCCCACCGGCACGTTGGCGGATGCGCTTTCGGCCAAACCGCCCAGGCCGGCCCAATATAAGCTCTACCCGAACGCCGAAAAGATTAAACTGCCCCAGCCGCAGCACCGCGGCATTGCCGTCGAGCAGGCAATTGCCAAAAGGCGTTCCGTACGTAATTATTCGGCAGAACCCATCGGCCTGGCCGACCTTTCTCAACTGTTATTTGCTGCACAGGGTGTCACGGCAAAAGCGCCAGCCCGAAGCTTGCGGGCTGCGCCTTCGGCAGGCGCTTTGTATCCCTTCGAGATTTACATCGTGGTCAATAACGTCAAAGATTTGCCGCAGGGTATCTATCATTATGCGGTCGCAGACCATTGTCTGGAATTGATTAAAGCCGGTAATTTCACAAGTGACATTGTCAAGGCCGGCCTGAACCAGGACAAACTCGGCAAATCGGCGGTGACGTTTGTTTTAGCCGCCGTTTTCGACCGCACCCGCTGCAAGTACGGCGAACGGGGTTTCCGGTATATCTATATGGAAGCCGGCCACATAAGCCAGAACATCTGCCTTCAGGCCGTTTCTCTTAACCTTGGCACGGTAACTGTGGGCGGTTTTCTGGATGAAGAGGTTAATAAACTTGTTGAAATTGACGGCAGAAACGAAGCCGCCATTTACCTGCAGCCCGTCGGCAAGCCTTGAGACGCAGGCAGCGCACTCGACTTGCATTATGGGGGATTACCCATTGTTAAAATGGGGTCTTTCACCGCATTAAAGACCGGTTCCGCCTGATTCACAACTTTCAGAAACAGGTTTAGTTTAAGCCCACAGTAACCGCTTAAAAACAACAACCAAAAACCAATTATTTGAGAAAGGGTGTACGATGAACCGCAGCCTGCTGATACTTCTTGTTTTTCTTTTTCCTTTGTACAGTTTTGGACAGACTTTTACCGTCGATGACAACGGTCCTGCGGATTTCAACAATATCCAGGACGCTGTATTAGCTGCGTCCGATACAGATGAGGTTGTCATTGCGGATGGTATTTACACCGGATACGGTAACAGGGATATAGACTTTTACGGCAAGGC
>Ga0307380_10006597_pt1 | contig 15222 bp, 13 predicted proteins | sample UN3MG_FD_202239 | JGI IMG/M metagenome (GOLD analysis project Ga0307380, IMG submission 202239) | Soil microbial communities from Risofladan, Vaasa, Finland - UN-3 | ecosystem: Environmental > Terrestrial > Soil > Coastal area > Acid sulfate soil | place: Finland: Risofladan, Vaasa | collected...
CGAGATGCCTGCCTGTTCAGGCTCATCCTGTGTTAGAAATCGATACCCCCTCCAGGCTCATCTTGTATTGGAAGAGACTAGAGCTTGACTTGACAATAATTATAAACTACACTGGTTACTGTATGCAAAACCTGGTTTGGTGCTGTTTCTTAATTCGGCATCCTCTTATAGTGGGGAGACCAATTTGCTGAGAGTGTTGCTCTTAGCTATTTGTATAGAGGTCTTGAGCCATAGAGACTGCAGCCAGAAACGGGGCATAGTTATCTTTTGAGAAGGAGGCGCAGATGGCTCTAGAGGACAAGACCTTGACTTGCAGAGACTGCGGTAATAGCTTTACTTTTACCGTAGGCGAGCAAGAGTTTTATCAGTCGCGGGGACTGCAAAATGAGCCTAGTCGATGCCCGGAGTGTCGGGCATCTAGGCGACAGGGTCGTTATCGGGGTGGAGGCGGAGGCTACGGTCAGCCGAGGACAATGTATTCAGCGGTATGTGCTAATTGTAACACTGAATGCGAGGTGCCCTTTGAACCCAGAGAAGATCGACCAGTCTATTGCAGTGCCTGCTACGCGGAAATGAAGCAAAACAGCTAAACTGGCTGGTATCCCTCTCAGTAGTCTCTCCGCTGAGAGGGTTCTATTTATAAACTACCACTGAAGTTACAGCTTATTTTGTCTAAATGACTACCGGTGTTTGTAAGATAAAGCTTCATCTTCCAGGAAGTCAGTCGCTCAAAGGCAAGCGACGAATAGTAAAGTCTATTATCTCTCGACTTCGGAGCCAGTTTAACGTCTCTGTAGCTGAGGTAGATGACCAAGACCTGTGGCAGCTAGCGACTCTGGGTATAGCCTGCGTCAGCAACCATAGCCAGCATGTTGATGAGATTCTATCGAAAGTGCTGAACTTCGTCACTCAGAATTACCCGGAGATAGAAGTTGTCGACCACGAGATAGAGATTTTGCATGGCCTTTAGGGAATGGCTGTTTAATGGCTTGGAATGTATGTTGATGCCTTTCTTCACCACCTAACGACGTTACCTGATTATAAGCAACAGGTTGTCCACATTCAGCGTATACCCCCTCAGGGTGCCAAATCTGGCAAATTGGACAGGCCTCTCCACCCCGTTCTTCAGTCGCGTCTTGAATCTTTGGGCATATCGTCCTTGTATGCCCATCAGGCGAGGGCAATCAATGAATCTCGTTGTGGCAAGAATGTAATGGTAGCCACAGCCAGCGCCAGTGGTAAAACCTTGTGCTATAACGTGGCGGTATTAGAGGCGATCTTGAATGAACGTAGTAGTAGGGCTTTGTATCTTTTCCCAACAAAGGCTCTAGCCCAGGACCAGCTACGAAGCTTGAATCAGCTAGCTTGCCCTGAGATTATTTCCTTGGGTGAGTGTGCTACCTTTGATGGCGACACCCCACAGTCGGAGCGAGCTGAGATAAAAAGGAGAGCCAGGATTGTGCTTACCAACCCTGATATGCTTCATTTGGGCATTTTGCCTAACCATAAATCCTGGTCAAGATTATTTCGTAGGTTGAAATATGTCGTAATAGATGAAGCCCATGTTTATCGCGGAGTTTTTGGCTCTCATGTAGCCCATGTTTTGCGCCGGCTACGCCGGCTTTGTGCTTTTTACGGCTCAAACCCTCAATTTATTTGTTGCTCAGCGACTATTGCTAATCCTGCGGAGCATGTTGAAAAGCTGGTTGGGTTGCCTTTTGAGGTAATCAGTGAGGATGGCTCGCCTCACGGTGGCAGGTCTTTTGTCTTCTGGAATCCACCGTTTATAGATGAAGCTAAAACCAGCCGGCGCAGCTCTAATAGCGAGGCTACCTTTCTTTTTACCGAGCTTATCCGGAATAATATTCGTAGCCTAGTCTTTGCCCGAACTCGCAAGTTGACTGAGCTCATTTACCTTTATAGCCGGGAGCAGGTGGGTTCGCTTTTGGCCCAGCGAATTAAGCCTTACCGGGCGGGTTATCTTCCCGAGGACCGGCGGCAGATTGAGCGGGAGCTGTTTAGCGGCCATCTCCTCGGGGTTGTGGCTACCACTGCTTTAGAATTGGGGATTGATATTGGTGGCCTTGAAGCCACGGTACTTGCTGGATATCCGGGGAGCATTGCCAGCACCTGGCAGCAGGCAGGTCGGAGTGGTAGGGGGAGCGGTGCCTCATTGAGCTTTTTTATCGCTCAGGATAATCCACTTGACCAGTACTTTATGCATCACCCACATTTCTTCTTCGGTAAGAGCTTTGAAAACGCCCTGATAAATCCGGGAAACGTCGATATTTTGAAGCCTCATCTCCTTTGTGCCGCATGGGAGAAACCTTTGGGTGGTAGTGATAGCAGGTTTTTTGGTACTGCTTTTAACGGAGCAATCTCTGAATTGGAAAAGGAGGGTAGGCTTAGGAAGGGTGGTGGGTGGTGGTATCTTTCCCCTAGCATTGCCCATCCCGCCCAGGAAGTTAATATAAGGTCTACTTCGGACAAGAATTATGCCATTATTGATGCTTCTCGAGGCTACGAGTTGATGGAGACGGTAGAAGCCAGTGTTGCCTTTTTACAAGTACATCAGGGAGCTATTTATCTCCACCAGGGTGAGTCTTATCTGGTAAACGAGCTTGACCTTGAGAGGCGTGTTGCCATAGTAACCCCGGCTACCATTCCATATTACACTCAAGCAAAGGAATTAACCGATATCAGGGTTCTGAAATCTGAGCGAGAGAGAAGCTGCTCAGGTACAAAAGTCTGTTTAGGGAAAGTGGATGTGACTAGCACGGTGGTCGGCTTTAAGAAGAAGAAGCAGTTTACTGAGGAGGTTATTGGTGAGGAACCTCTTGATTTGCCGCCTCAGCGCTTTTTCACTCAAGCTCTGTGGTTTGACCTGCCACAAGGAACTGTTGACCGGATAATTGAGAAGGGGCTTGATTTTGCTGGCGGCTTACATGCTACTGAGCATGCATCCATCGCTATGCTGCCTCTTTTTGCTTTGTGTGACCGCAATGATATCGGTGGTGTCTCTACCCCCTTCCACCCCGACACCGGAAAGGCCCAAATCTTTATCTACGATGCCTATCCTGGGGGCATTGGTATTGCCGAAAAGGGCTTTGAAATAATAACAGAGCTATGGTCAGCCGCCTTTAAGGCAATTGAAGAATGCCCATGCCAGGAGGGTTGTCCTAGCTGTGTCCAGTCGCCTAAATGCGGCAATAATAATGAACCTCTGGATAAAAAGGCAGCGCTGGTACTGCTTCGGGGGCTGGTAGGCATATAGGGGCGTTTTTCTAACTCTAATATAGTGCAACCTTTTAAGGTTGCCCCCAAACTGTCATTGCCAGCTTCTTCTGTCATTGCGAGAGGGAGCGAAGCAATCTCAATTCCATAGCCCCTCCGAGATTGCTTCGTCGCTAAGGCTCCTCGCAAAGACCAAACAGCTGTCTCTTGTCAAGATATGTGTGTAAGCGTTAATGCAATATTGTTTCATTTACGATAGCAGTATTATATAATAAACTCTGATTATGCCTGAGATTCAAGGTGCCATACGGGTTTTACGAGCTAAGGGCTACAAGGTGACTCAGCCTCGGAAGCAGGTGCTTAAGGCTTTGACACGGGTGCAGAAACCTGTCTCACCTTATGATGTACAGAAAATTCTACAACGAAAAGGTGAGCATCTGGACCATGTCACCATCTACCGCGTACTTGATTTGCTTTGCCTGTTTAATCTGGCTCACAAAGTATTGTTATCGGGTGGATATGTGAAATGCACTCTGGGTAATAGGGAAGGCTGCCATCGCTTTATGGTATGCCGCCAGTGTGGTGCTTTTCAAGAATTCGCGGATAAGTCATTATGTGATGAGGAAGATGAAGTTGCCCGGGACCTGGGTTTCCGAACCGAGCAGCACTTTTCCGAGTTTTTCGGGCTTTGCGCTAAGTGCCAGGGATAGTTTTTTAGATATTTTGATTCTATTTTTATCTGGTGAATTCTTGTGATTAAGAGGATAGCAGTTGAGCTGGGAAGACATGTCCCCTTTACTGTTCTTGGAGCAGTTTCAGGGATTATCATCATGGCTATCGTAGTTTTTACCAATGTCGCCTCAGGGATTTCTGAGGCTATTTTTTATACCCTGCATCCCGCCCATGTTGTATTGAGCGCGCTTGTGACCACAGCAATGTATAAACGATATGGTGAAGGTAAGCTTTGGGCGGCAATTTTGATTGGTTACACAGGCTCAATTGGCATAGCTACATTAAGCGATGTGGTAATCCCTTATCTAGGAGGGGCTCTGCTTCATATACCGATGCAATTTCATGCGCCTTTTATTGAGACTACAAAGATGCCCTTTATTGGAATTGCAAAATGGCAGCTTGTAAATTCCGCAGCAGCCCTCGGAATCGCAATCGGTTATTTAAGAACTACAACCAAATTTCCGCATGCGGGGCATGTGCTGTTAAGTACCTGGGCATCGCTATTCGACTTCACTGCATTCGGGGTAGCAAACTGGATTCCCTTGCTTCCTTTTGTCTTCTTGTTTCTATTTCTTGCAGTCTGGCTTCCTTGCTGTCTGAGTGATATAGTATATCCTCTCTTTTTCCTGAGGACTGATAAGCATTAGTCCGGGGGTTAAACCCAAGCTGTAATTGCATAATCTAAGGTAGCTGGGGCTCCCCTGTTGTCATAGGAACCTGGTTGGTTACTTTGCCCTGCTCTTGAGGGGTATGCTAATATAGCTGAAGTCTGCGATGTTGTGTTGATATGTCTAATTTAGCGACTAAGACTGAGCAGGGTGTAAGGCGTAGTCGGGAAACTTGGTTTGGCCGGATATGCCGTCTCTTCGACCGAACTACAGTTGAGGAGGAGACCTGGGATGAACTGGAGGAGTTGCTTATTTCTGCGGATGTTGGTGTGGCTACTACGCATAAGCTTATTGGGAGGGTGAAGCAACGAGTTATAGAAGAGAAGCTGAATGAGGGTTCGCAGATACGCTCAACTTTGAAGGAGGAGATGGTGAATCTGCTAAGGGTTGATGGGGGGGCTAGGAGTGTTTCTAAACAGGACAATCTTCAACTAATTCTGGTAGTTGGGGTGAATGGGTCGGGCAAGACGACGAGCATTGCCAAGCTGGCCCATAACTTTAAGAATGAGGGGAAAAGGGTCATTTTAGCTGCCGCAGATACTTTTAGAGCCGCGGCTGTTGACCAGCTTAAGTATTGGGGTGAGCTGGTGGGAGTGGAGGTCGTTGCCCATCAGCCTGGTGGTGACCCAGGAGCGGTGGTTTTTGATGCCCTTCAAGCAGCTCAAAACCGCCGGGCTCAAGTAGTTATAGTTGACACCGCTGGGCGTCTCCATACCAAGTTTAACCTCATGGAAGAGCTTAAAAAGATAAAGCGTGTAGCTAGTAGGTATGATGTGTCTCAAGAAGCGCTACTGGTAATTGATGCTACCACTGGTCAGAATGGACTGACTCAAGCTCGACATTTCACTGAAGCAGTGGGAGTGAGTGAAGTTTTCCTGGCTAAGCTTGATGGTACTGCCAAAGGGGGGATAGTATTGGCGATTTGCGATGAGTTGGGGATTCCCATCACCTATATTGGAACTGGCGAGCAATTAGATGACATAGCTCCTTTTAATGCTGATGCCTTTGTTGAGGCAATTTTTTCCTAGGTGAGGTAGGAAGTGATTACTATAGAAATCAATCCAGTTGTCTTGAATCTCGGCCCCTTTGAGGTGAGATGGTATGGGGTTATGGTGGTCCTGGCTATCGTGGCGATAATCATTATCACTTTGCGTGAGGCGCGAAGGGTTGGTATTTCTGAAGAGCACATTTACAATGTCGGTCTATGGGCAATAGTTGGTGGGGTGGTAGTATCCAGACTGGTTCATGTGATTGACAAGTGGGACTATTATTTAGCTCACCCCGGACAGATTGTTGGCTCTGCTGGTTTGACTATTTACGGGGCGGTTATCGGTGCCCTGCTGGCGATATTGATTTATAGCTGGGTTAAAAAGCTTTCCTTCTGGCAATTCGGTGATATTGTTGCTCCGGGGGCAATTCTGGGGCAGGCTATAGGCAGGATTGGCTGCACTATAAACGGCTGCTGCTATGGGCTACCTACCTCTTTGCCCTGGGCGGTGGTTTATACTCACCCAGCTAGCTATGCTCAGCTTGGTGTACCGGTCCATCCCACGCAGATTTACCACTTGCTTTGGGATTTAGTAGTGTTTGCTATAATCTGGTGGTTGCGCACTCGACTCAAGCCACAGGGCTCGCTCTTCCTTAGCTATCTGGCTCTGTATGCTGTCGGTGACCTTGGCATAAGGTTTGTCCGGGAAGGGGAACCTTTCCTTTTCGGCATGCAGCAGGCCCAGCTGATTGGTATAATAATGTTGGTGGTAACAGTGCCCTGGCTTGTTGTCAAAATGCGACGAGCTAGGGTGGAGCCCCCAGCTACTGAGTCTATCAGTGAAGTCAATCAGCCGGAGCAAAATCAAGAAGATTAAGCCGAAGATATTCATCCCTGTTCCACTGGTGCATCTCTAGATTGTAGACGATGTCCAGAGAAGGGGTTATTTCCTGAGCGTAGCTGCCCAACTTGAAGCCGATAGCATCCCAGATTATGCCTTCTTGCTTCAGTTTTAGCCCTAGATGCCCGCCTTGTCTGCCAATCTGACGTTGGTCAACTACTTCAACATGGCGGCTGGCAAAGGTAGGTAATGGGTTACCATAGCCGAAAGGAGCTAGTTGTTGTATCTTTTTAAAAGTTTCCCCGGCGAAGGTAGACAGGGGGACCTGAGCATCGATGTCTATATGAGGGCGCAGGTCGAGGCCAGCCAGTTGGTCTTGAGCCAGGTTGAAGAGTCGCTGTTGTAGTTGGGCTAGCTTCCTGGTTGGTACGGTGAAGCCGGCGGCCTTGATATGGCCACCAAACTTAGACAGAAGGTCATGGCAGTCTTCAAGAGCAGCCATGAGGTTGAACTCGGATATGCTCCGCCCGCTACCGCGGCACGTCTCCGGCCCAGATCTAAAAATGATTACTGGACGGTAGAATTCTTCTGACAGTCTACCGGCGACAAGTCCCATAACACCCGGGGGGTAATCTTTGTCACCTGTTATTAGCAATGGAAGGTCAACCCCGGAGGTGATTATTCTTTCTCTGGCTCTATCTAGTAATTCGGTGACTAGCTGTTGCCGCTCGGCGTTTTTTTTCTCAAGTTCGGAGGCTAGTTTACTAGCCTCCTGTAGATTTTCGGTAAGGAGCAGTTGGTAGCTGGTAGTAGCATCATCAAGCCTGCCGGCAGCGTTAAGACGTGGCCCTAGACTCCAGGAAATGCTTTCAGCGGTAAGGCTGCCTGGCTTTAAACTGGCGGAGTGTATCATTTCTTGAAGCCCAAGACGTTCGGTATTATTGAGAAGTTCGAGCCCACGCTTCACCCAATAGCGATTTTCGCCAATCAGTGGGACCATATCGGTTACGGTGCCTAGAGCTACCAGGTCTAATGACCTGTTTGCCAGTTCATCCCTGCCGCTATCCTTGATAAGGGCCTGAAGAAACTTGAAGGCGACACCGACCCCGGCAAGTTCGGTGAAGGGATAAATGGAATCACTTCGTTTGGGGTCGACTACTGCCTTAGCTGGTGGCAGAGAGCTTGGCGGTGGAAGGTGGTGGTCGGTGATGATTATGTCTATTCCCATTCTTTGGGCCTTTTCAACTTCAGTGAGGGCAGTGATACCGGTATCGACGGTGATGACCAGGCTGATGCCTTGTTTGCGAAGTTTCTCCAGAGCGGCTACTTGCAATCCATAGCCCTCGGAGATGCGGTGAGGAATGTAGGGAATAACTTTGCCACCAAGTGCTGAAAGCCCTTGAACCAGGAGTGCTGTAGCTGTGATGCCGTCAGCATCGAAGTCGCCATAGATGGCGATTTTCTCACCGGAGAGCAGAGCTTGATAAGTTCTGCTTACCGCTTGGTGCATGTCAGGAAGAAGGAAAGGGTCAACCTCCAGGCGCTTGTCAGCGCTCAGGAAAAGCTCGACCTGGGAAGGCTCTGAAATACCTCGGTTGTGAAGCAGTTGGGCTACTAATGGATGAACCCCAACTGCAGCAATTGGCTGTTTTGCAGGAGGTAATAGGTTCCAATGAGTGTGGCTCAAGCCTGTGCCTTTTCCATGATTGGCCTAGCTTAAAGTGCCTCACCAATAACCTGGCGGTTTAGCTCATTAGCTCCGATATAAATCTGCATAATCTTGGCATCACGCATGTGTTTTTCTACGCCTACTTCTCTAGAGTAACCGTAAGAGCCCATGACCTGTACAGCGTTGGTGGTCACTCGCATTGCCACGTCACTGGCATAGACCTTTGCCATTGTTGACCATGCCATATTGGCTAAACCTCGCTGTGCATTGAACCAGGCAGCCCTCAAATATAGCAGGCGGGCGGCCTCGATTTCAGTAGCCATATCGGCGAACATGGCGCAGATGATTTCATGCTCTATCAAGGGTTTATCAGTCACTGTCCTTTCCTTAGCATATTTCAAGGCAATTTCGAAAGCACCCCGGGCTATGCCTGTAGCGATGGCGCCGGCCCCAGTCCGGTTGTAAATCAAGGTGCGTTGCAATAACCTGGCGCCATCTCCGACCTTCCCCAACAAGTTCTCCTTGGGCACTGTGACATTATCAAAGAATATCTCTGAGTTGCTGTCAGCATCCATTCCCATTTTCTTAATCGGTTTACCGAAAGAAAGTCCAGGAGTGCCAGCGGGGATGACGATGAGGCAAGAGCCCTCATCACCCAGCTCAGGGTTGACTGTAGCTACCACTGTGTAAAGGTAAGAGTTCGTTGAATTGCTGGGCCAGATTTTGGTGCCATTTATTACATAATCATCGCCATCAGCTCGGACGATAGACCTTATGGTTTTTGAATGCATATGGGGGTTTTCAATATCAGAACCTCCGGCTGGCTCAGTCATTGCCATGCAGCATAAATTGCCATCTCTAGTAAGAGGTGGCAGCCACCTCTGGCGCTGCTCTGGAGTGGCTGCTATCATAATCGGAGTCTGCCCAAACCAGCTAGCTCCAATAGACGTAGAAATTCCGCCGCAGCCTGTGGCTAACTCTTCTAAGACAATGCTGCATTCCACATTAGAGGCATCGCTGCCTCCATATTCGTTAGGGATGGGCAATCCTAAGATGCCTACCTCGGCTGCTTTTTTGAAAATAGCTTCAGCTAATTTACCATCTTCATCTTTCTCAAACTTGGTAGCGACTGGCTTGATCTCCTTCTCGGTAAACTCACGGGCTAATTTTTGGATGGCTAATTGTTCTTCGGACAAAGTAAACCCTAACACCTGCCTTCCTCCTTAGCTCTTTGTTATTCTTAGTGTAGCCTAATTTAGCATCGTCTACAAGCGAATGCGTTGAGATTTCGCAGCTTGCGTTGTTCTTTTGTTGACCGGAGGGAGCAGGACAAAATATAATTGCTATCAGGTGAGACCATGGAAGCTAAACCAAAAGTAGCCTTTCATACTCTGGGCTGTAAGCTCAATCAAGCTGAGACCGAGTTTCTGGCTCGGCAATTTATCAAAGCCGGGTATTGTGTTGTTAGTGAGGACAAGGCAGATATTTGTATTCTCAACACCTGCACGGTGACCCACATTGCCGACCGCAAATCCCGGCATTTATTGAGACTATTGCGTAAAAAAAATCCTGAGGCTTTGGTTATTGCCATTGGCTGCTATGCGGAAAGAGCTCCTCAAGAGCTGGCTCAAATTGGTGCCGACCTCGCTGTTGGCAATGAGCACAAGATGCACCTGTTGGAATTGATAAGAGAAAGGCATATTTCTGTGCCCTACCGCCCAGCGGGGCAGTCTGCTGTTGATGGCATTAATCGAGTCCGCAGTTTTATAAAAGTCCAGGACGGCTGTAACGATTTTTGTGCTTATTGCATTGTACCTGAAGTGCGACGGCGGGAATATTGTCTGCCGGTGGCGGAGGTAATTAACGAGGTGAAGGCAAGGGCTTCTGCTGGCTATAAGGAGGTTGTCCTCACCGGGACTAAAATTGGTGCCTATAAGCGTAATGGGGATAATCTTGGGCATCTAGTTCAGCAAATTCTTACAGATACGAAAGTGGAGCGGCTACATCTCTCCTCTTTACAGCCTCAGGAGATCTCTCCAGAGTTTCTCAGCCTGTGGCAGGACCATCGACTATGTCGTCATTTTCACCTGGCGTTGCAGAGCGGCAGTGATGCTGTGCTTAAACGAATGAGACGCCATTATTCTGTTGCTGATTATCAGGAGGCAATGTCCTTAATCCGCCGGGCTATGCCTGATGCAGCTATCACTACCGATGTTATGGTTGGCTTCCCTGGGGAGAGCGATGAGGAATTTGAACAAAGCTATCGCTTGTGTCAGGAAATTGACTTCGCTAATATTCATGTTTTCACCTATTCCCCTCGCCCGGGGACTTCGGCGGCTAAAATGCCAGGGCAGGTTGATGACAGGCTGAAAAAAGAGCGCAGTCTGAGAATGCTAGAGCTGGCTCGGCAAAGTGCACGTAAGTTTTGTGAGCGATTTCTGTGGCAAAATGCGAGGGTCTTGTGGGAGAAAGAAGTGGCTCCGGGCAGCGGGATATACTCAGGGCTTAGTGATAACTATATCAGAGTGTTCATTGATAGCCGCCAGCCTCTAACCAGTCAGCTTTTGCAGGTACGGCTAGTTAGAGTACATAAGCAGGGGTTGTGGGGGGAGGTCATAAAGTGAAGATCAGAGTTAAAGTGACTCCTAGTTCGAAAACTGAGGAAGTGACCAGGGAAGGTGATTGCTTTATGGTAAAGGTCAAAGAGCCTCCAAAGGAAGGAAAAGCCAACAAGGCAGTTGTCAAGCTGTTAGCTGAGTATTTTGGGGTTTCACGGAGGCAGGTAGTTATCTCTAGTGGCTTTAAAAGCAGGAACAAGGTTATCGAGGTTTCAAATTGACTGATGTGCTATACTGGAACACGACTTGAAATTTTAGTAAGCAGGATAGAAAATTTAACATCTGGGGAGGATAAGAGTTTGTCATGCATAAGAGTGATTGTCAATCCGGTTGCTGGCGCTGGTAAGACTGCTAAGAAATGGCCGCAGATTATGAGCCTGTTGGAAAGCCTCGGGCTGGACTTCGAATATGATTTGACGGAAGCCCCCCGCCACGCTATAGAGCTGGCCAAATCAGCAGTTGATAAAGGCTATGAGTTAGTGGTGTCTGTAGGTGGTGATGGCACAATCAACGAGGTTGTGAATGGCATTTGTAATACTAATGGCTTTAGCGATGTGACACTGGGCATCATAAACACAGGGACGGGTGCTGATTACATCCGCACTCTCGGCATACCTCGTAGTTACAAAGATGCTTGCCGATGCCTCGTGAGTCAAAGAAGGCGCACAGTAGACCTGGGTGTTGTCGAGTATGCAAATGATGGCCATATGGAGAAGCGGCTTTTTGTAAACTTTGCTGGCCTGGGTTTCGATGCCGAAATAGTTAGAGCCACTACCCAGCAATTTAAAATTCTAGGTGATATGGCTTCTTACCTCGTGGGATTACTCAATACTCTTATATTTTATGAGAACAGGGATATATCCATCACCGTGGATGGAGAACTGGGGGAAAGAAGGATTTGCACGGTCTTGATGAACAACGGTAAATATGGTGGTGGCGGTATGTTTGCAGCACCTGATGCTGACCCTGCGGATGGTTTTTTTGATGTATTGATAGTAGGTGATTTGACCAAACCAGACCTCCTCTGGTCACTGCCGAGAATCTATAAAGGCACCCACCTCACTCATCCCAAAATCACCATGAAGAGGGCGCGAGAAATAGAGATACGGTCTGTACACTATACGGCTGTCCAGGCTGATGGCGAGCTCCTGGGAGAAGCCCCGGCCCGCTTCAGTATCCTGCCTGCCGCATTAAATATTGTCGTCTAGATAGCATGTAGCTCCAAAAGCATGACCTCATTTATGCAGGCTGGTGGCACACCAGGTTAGCCGTAGTGTGGGACACTTCATGCTTGCCTCCGTGTCATTGCGAGCCCTTCGCCCTCTGTCATTCTGAGGGAGTGGGCGACCGAAGAATCTGGCTCAGGGTAAACTCCATGAAGCAACCTCGGCAAATCCATTGTGTCATTGCGAGGCACGGGAGTGCCGTGGCAGTCTTGGTGTGGCTTTGGGGAATTGTTTTGTTTTCCCTCACCCCCCGCCGAGGTTGCTTTGTCGCTAATGCTCCTTGCAAAGACCGAATGGCATGTAGTGCGGCCCTTTGAAGTCGTCAGGGGTGATAGGCGAGGCTAGGTTGCTTCACTGACTGCTTCGTCACTTTGTTCCTCGCAGCTTCGGCTCACAATGACATTCCTCGCACTACATACTTCTCATTTTGCTGATAGTGACACCATGTAAGCGGCACCCATCTATCTGAACCAGATCGCCTGGTGTACTAAACAGTACAGGTATTCTATTTCACCTTAGCTAGGTGTATAATCAAGACAGATGCCTGGCATGGCTCATTGAGTTATTAAGAGCTTGCAAGGGGGCATACAAGATGAAAGATGAAGCTAAGACAAAAGAGCAACTCATCAGTGAACTGGCAGAATTGCGCCAGCAGACTACTGCTCAATTGGAGACATTGAAAACCAAGCACAAGAAGGTAGAGGAGGTACTGCAGGAGGCTGAGAAACGTTACCGAAGCATATTGGACGGGATGATGGAGGGTTGCCAGATTATCAATTCTGATTGGCGCTACGTGTATGTGAATGATGCCGTGGCTAGCCATGGTCGGTACTCAAAGGATGAACTGTTGGGGCACACCATGATGGATATGTATCCCGGCATTGAGGATACAGAGATGTTTGCCCAACTGCGGCAGTGCATGGAAAAACGCACGCCGCATCGCATGGAAAATGAGTTTACGTATCCCAACGGGGCTAAAAGCTGGTTTGAACTCAGTATTGAGCCTGCTGCTGAGGGCATATTAGTACTATCCACAGATATCACCGAGCACAAGCAGGCGGAGGAGGTCTTGAGACAGTCGGAGGAGAGATACCGGACTATCCTGGAGGAGATGGAGGATGGCTATTATGAGGTAGACCTTGCCGGCAATTACACCTTCTTTAATGATGCAACCTGCCGCGCCTATGGATATTCCAGAGATGAAATGATGGGGATGAACTATCGGGCCTACACGTCTGAAGAAGATGCTAAGAAGGTGTTCAAAGCGTTCAATCAGGTTTATCGGACAGGCAAGCCACTGGATAGCCGTTCACGGGAAATTTTCAGGAAAGATGGGAGCAGACGATTCTTAGAAAATTCGGCTTCGCCTATGCGCGACCAGGAAGGGAAGATTATCGGCTTTCGGGGAGTTGGCCGTGATATCACCGAGCGCAAGCAGATGGAGGAAGCTTTAAGGCAATCGGAGGAGAGATACCGGACTATCCTGGAGGAGATGGAGGATGGCTATTATGAGGTAGACCTTGCCGGCAATTTTACCTTCTTCAATGATGCAGAGTGTCGCCAGCTGGGATATTCCAGAGAAGAGATGATGGGAATGAACTACCGGGTCTACACACCCAAAGAGGAAACTGAGCGCGTGTATAAAGCCTACAATCAAATCTATCGGACAGGCGAGTCAAACAAAGGCTTTACTTTTGAGGTTGTTCGAAAGGATGGGGGTACAGGATTTGGCGAACTAGCAGCTTTTCCTCTACGAAATCAGGAAGGGAAGATTATCGGCTTTCGCGGGGTTAGCCGCGACATCACCGAGCGCAAACGGATGGAAGAGGAAAGAAAGGAGTTAGAGCAGAAGGCTCAGCTTGCCAGCCGCCTGGCTACAGTCGGTGAGATGGCGTCAGGCATCGCCCACGAGATAAATAATCCCCTGACCGGCGTTATCGGCTATGCCCAGTTGCTGCTAGCGAAAAAAGACCTCCCCGAGGATATAAAGAAAGAGTTGAGCATTATCAATGACGGCGGCCAGCGGGTAGCCGGTATCGTAAGCAAGCTGCTTACCTTCGCTCGCCAGCACAAGCCACAGCGAGACTATGTCAGTATCAACGACCTCATAGCTAACACCCTTGACCTGCGAGCCTATGAGCTGAAGAGCAGTAATATAAAGGTTATCACCCATCTTGACCCTGAGTTGCCTGGGACTATCGCCGATGGCGGCCAGCTCCAGCAGGTGTTCCTCAACTTAATCGTAAATGCCGAGACGGAGATGAAATTAGCCCATGGCAAGGGAAAACTCTCCGTAAAGACAGAGAGGATGGATAACACCATACGCATATCCTTCAAGGATGATGGGCCGGGGATAGCTAAGGAGAATATAGATAAGATATTCAACCCCTTCTTTACCACCAGGGAGGTAGGCGAGGGGACCGGGCTTGGCCTGAGCATGTGCCACGGGATAATAGCTGAGCATAACGGCAGGATATATGCCGAAAGCAAGTTGGGCAAAGGGGCTACCTTCGTTGTGGAGTTGCCTGTAGTCACAGAAACAGAACAATCGGAGCTGGCTGATCCAGTTGTTGAAGAGACTAAAGTGGCACTAAAAGAAAAGATACTGGTGGTAGACGACGAGCCGACGGTTCTATTACTTGTGAGCCGTGTGCTGACTGATGAAGGACACGAAGTAGAGACTATAGACAATGCCGATGATGCCCTCGAGACGATTGAGCATAAAAGGTATAGCCTCATCCTTTTGGACATCAAGATGCCGGGTATGAGCGGTATTGAGTTATATAAACGTATTCAAAAGATAGCTCCATCCCTGGCCAGAAGAATAGTCTTTATCACCGGTGATGTTATCGGGGCGAGTACCACCGCCTTTATTGTCAGGACCAAAGTCCATTGTATTATGAAGCCCTTTGATGCTGAGCAATTGAAAAGGGCAGTAAACCGCATATTGACTGCTTAGAGATTGCTTCGCTTTGCTCGCAAATGTAGTGCGAGGCTTTAGCCTCGCTGAGCCCACTGACGACCTTAAAAGGTCATACTTCACTTCTCGCCACTACATTGGTGTTTTTTGGCTTTGGTCATTTGAATTTGTTTAGGATTTAGAGCAAAGCAGGTTAGATTTCTTGCATTACTTCTTTTATGCTGGGTATTTCCTGTGTGAGCTGGTCTAACGAGACTTCTTCTCCGGTTATCCTGAAAGCTCTCTTTGCTGATGGTGAGGCTATTACAACATCAACTGGTTGCTTA
>Ga0307380_10006600_pt1 | contig 15219 bp, 12 predicted proteins | sample UN3MG_FD_202239 | JGI IMG/M metagenome (GOLD analysis project Ga0307380, IMG submission 202239) | Soil microbial communities from Risofladan, Vaasa, Finland - UN-3 | ecosystem: Environmental > Terrestrial > Soil > Coastal area > Acid sulfate soil | place: Finland: Risofladan, Vaasa | collected...
TCGTTGAAACTAATGTAATGGGAACGCTGAATCTACTTAATGCAGCAAAGAATGTGTGGGGTAAGCCGACTGTTGATAATGTATTTTATCACATCAGTACTGATGAAGTTTACGGTCATCTTGGATTGGATGACCATGCGTTCAGGGAAGACACGGCATACGACCCACATAGTCCGTATTCTGCAAGTAAAGCCAGTTCTGACCATATGGTTAGAGCATTCCACGCAACACATAACCTACCCATTTTAATTTCTAATTGTAGTAATAACTACGGAGAACGACAACACATTGAAAAATTACTTCCAAAAGCAATCACCAACTTACTCACAGGTAAGAAGATTCCTGTTTATGGTAAAGGTGAGAATATCAGGGATTGGTTGTATGTCGGTGACCATGTTGAGGCAATCAATACTATACTTCATTATGGTAGACGTGGAGAAACATATAATATCGGTGGTGATTCTGAAACCAGAAACATCGATATTGTCAAGGATTTGATTGAAATCCATCTCGTTGATGGGATTAATAATGGTGAAGAAATACCAAGTGCTTCGACCTATCAAAGTTATATTGAATTCGTTGAAGACCGTAAAGGACATGATTTCCGTTATGCAATTAACCACGACAAACTTACTCGTGAAACGGGTTGGAAACCAAGTGTTGAACTCAGAGCGGGATTAAAAATAACATATGATTATTATAAAAACAAGTTGAAATGATTGTAGTTACAGGTGGTGCAGGGTTTATTGGACACAATTTAGTTTTAAAATTGATTGAATTGGGTTATGAAGATATAATGGTTATTGATAATGATTATTTACGAAAACCATTAAAAAATAGGGTCTTTAGAGCAAGGAAACCATCGGTTTCGTATATTACTGTTGAAGATTCATGGCTTTGGCTTGGTTTCAATGCACACAATATCGATGTTATTTATCATCTTGGCGCACGCACCGATACTATGGAGAAAGACGTAAAAATCTTTGAACGTCTAAATCTGAATTACAGTAAATTTATTTGGAATTTATGTAGAGAAACTAATATTCCTTTAATTTATGCAAGTAGTGCTGCAACTTATGGTGATGGTGAAGATGGTTTCGATGACGAAGAGAATCTTATTGAATTAAAACCATTGAATCCTTATGGTGAATATAAGCATTATTTTGATTTGTATGCTGTAGGTGAATCATTTGGTGGATTATTTAATGGAATGCGGTTTGCTGCACCAAAACATTGGTTTGGATTGAAGTTCTTTAATGTCTATGGTCCACATGAAGACCATAAAGGCACAATGGCATCGGTCATTTGGCATTTCTATAATCAAATCAAGGAAACTGGTGGTGTGAATCTATTTCGTTCACATGTTGATTTTTGTGAGGACGGTGAGCAGAGGCGTGATTTTATTTATGTTGATGATGTTACTACCATGATGATTTTAATATACGACCTCAGACATATCGTGCCTTCAGATATTTACAATCTTGGTACAGGAACCGCCAGAACATACAATGATTTAGCAAAAGCAGTTTTTAAAAGTTTAGGAAAAGAAGAGAATATATCATATATTGACACCCCTTTGGAAATTAGAGATAGTTATCAATACTATACCAAAGCCAAAATGGATAAGTTGCTTGAGGTGATTTCGGGGTTTAATTTCACTACATTAGAAGAAGGTATTGACTCATACATAAAACTATTAGAAAATGAAAATTGCTAACATCATTCATGACAGCGAACTCGTAAATCACACAAAAGTAGAATACGTAAACTACTATAATGAACCCAAGGTATATAACGACCTCAATAAGTCGTTGCCAACGCTTTATGTTGGTTGGTCATTCATGAAAGCCTGTAATTCCATGAATCAAATCATCCAAAATGCCGACATATTAAAGAAGAAAATCGTCACAAATGAATTGTATTGGGAGTTCAGTTTTAAAGAAAGCAAACCATCTCATGTGAAAGGTGTTGATAGCTTTGTTGAACTAGCACCCGAATTCTATTTCACCCCAAAATACACGTACATCAACTTATGTCCTGTTGCCTTCCAACTAAAGGACATTCAAGACCTCATGGATGTGTTACCAAAAGAAATTATAAAAGCATATAATTATAAGAATGACATGCTTTATATCCTCAAGGACAATAAAATTACTGGAATCGACCTGAGAATGTATGGGTTTTTTAACTTCGGCATCCCCGAAATCATTGAAAGAGTCAAGGCTAGAACTTTTTCATATAAAGAAGACCTTGATGGTGAAACCTACCAGTCCTACTACAAAATCTTTCCAAATTTCGAACTCCTGAAAAGATATCTCGTTACGTTTTAGTCAAAACGGATGTTACTTAGTATTTATAATAAATAATTATAGGTACTATGGAAAATAATGTAAAAAAAGCACTTAGTGATTTTATTGACGACCCTGAAGTAGAAGAATTATCATCAATAGCTAATGCTAAAGAAGTCGTTCTTAATGAAAGAGAAGGTCTGATTGAGCGTGTTGATAAAATTCTTGTAACTAAAGACGGCAAACAATTACTTAGAGAACAATACTAATACTCATTCGACAATGGCAAATGTAAAAAAAACGGAACTTTCTGAAGAATATCTAAGGAAGTTCAAACACCGTTCAGGGTATGTTATAAGTGAAACACCCAAATATCGCCCATTGGTAGGTGCTAATGAGGAATTTGATGAAATTCCCGTGCTGACTAATGAGGCTGGTGATGAGGAAGATGCACCTAATCCAGAAGGTCAGGTTCCACCTGCACCAAGTAATGACGTACCGATACAAGGTGGCGAACAACCACCAACACCTCCACCTGCACCCGATGGTGAATTACCACCTGAAGGCGAAATGACTGACCCTATGGGAGAACCAACGGTTGGTGATGTTCCTGTTGACCCAATGGCAGACCCTATGGCTGCTCCTGAGAATCAGGTTGATGACCTACAAAACGAAATCATTAGACACAATATTGAAGCAATGAAAGGTATTCATGACCAATTAGCTAATTTAGATTCAACGCTTCAGGGTCTCAATGCAAAAATGGATGTTTTAAGTGCCGATGTCGAAGAAGTGAGAGAACCAACTGATGCTGAGAAACTTTTGAACAAAACTAATGTGAGCTATCCTTACTATTTTAATCTAAATGATTTGTGGCAAGACAATTGGTTTGAACAAAAACGTGAAGCCGAGAAAAACGGTGGTGTAAAAGAATTACCTGACGGTACATATGTTGCGGATTTCGATGACTTACCTCAGAAATCCAAAATAGATATCCAGAATAGTTTTAACGATATTTAATTATGAGGATATTTCACCCATATGGTTCGAAGGAGAGACTCTTTGAAATGGTGAATAAAGTTAGTCGTATCAATGAAGAACTTCTCCCCAAAGAGAAGAAGAACGAGCTTATTCAACAATTTATTGACTTCGCTTGTGAATATCTGGGAATTGATTCAAAGGACTTGAATATTGAAATATCGTATGACCCAACGGAAGCTGCTAAGATGGCTTCTTTTGGTATAAACACTCCAAGAACAGGGGTTAATAGAGTTGTTGCAGCAAATCGAAATCTTGCTGATGTCCTGAGAACATTAGGACATGAATTAGTACATGAGAAGCAGAAATTGGATGGAAGACTCCATGTGGGAGCAGGTGATGATGGTACTGAGATTGAGAATGAAGCAAATGCGGAAGCAGCAGTAATAATGAGGAAGTTTGGCAAAGCCAACCCAATAATTTTTGAATAAAAAAACAGGCACTATGAAAGTACATAAACCAATTGGTAGTAAAGAAAGATTCCTTGAAATGTTTCAAGGCGTTAATAAAATGAATTTGAATGAGGGAATTGGTGAAAGTGGAAACATCGCCAATGATGCCTTCAATGAATTAGCTAATGGCAAACTGAAAATCGAACAAACAAATACTCAATCAAGTAATGGTGAGGATTATGTTGAAATCGTTGGTAGTGATGATGTTGGAAATGTTGCGACATTCAAATTCATTGTCACCTCAACACCTGGAGACCAAGATGGTGTAGTAGCTGTTGATAGTGCAAAACTAATTAGTCTTGATGTTAAAGGAAGTGATTATAATCTCGAAATGCCAGAGGGTGTTCAAGCAATTACTGTCTTAAACCAAGAACGAGGTCAAGAAATGATTGATTTGGTTAGTGAGTATGTTGACGCTAGTGATGATATGCCTGACATTAGTGAAGAAATGTATGAAGAAGCCGTGAAATTTATTGATAAAGTGCCGTATAAGAAAGGAACTGAAGAAATACAAACCAACAAAGCATATGCCGACCAAAAACCCACAAACGATAAACTCAGAGTCAATTCAGACCAATTGGATAAATTTGTAAGTGAAGTCGTGGGAGACCTTGAGGACGACATGCTTCCCCCTGATTTTAAAATGCCTAATATTTCAACTACTGATGATGGAACCAAAGGTATTGACCCAATGGATGAACCAATTGATTTTGATGATAGTGAGCCTGTTGAAGCAGTAAGTCCTGAAAAGGCAGCACTGATTAACCAAGCATATGACAATCTCGTTGCTGCTGGGAATCAAGCACCAACAGTTGATGATATATTAAGAGAAGTTGATAAAATTAAGGGAGTTACAAAGAATGTTGAGAAAACAAGGGCAATACCCAAAGGTGCTGAAGAATTTTACGAAGGTATGGGTCATGTTGTTACAGATATTAATGCTGATGACGTACTTACACACGGATATAATCAATTACTTCCTGACGAACATAAAAAATCAATCATCCAAACGGCTGATGAAATACTCAGTAATAAATTAGGTGTTAAGAAGTTTCAAATGCCTAAAGAACAATATATTCAAATGGTTAAAGGTTTAGCTATTGAAATTTATCACAGAGGTGCTGCTCAAATGAATGAAGATGCAGAAAAAGGTGAATATCCTGACCAAATGGGTAAGAAATTCAAGCCTAAGAATCAAATGCCTAAGAAAAAGAAAAGACCACAATCAGTGGTTAAATTAACTGAGGAAGAAGGGCGAGTTCCAAAACCAGATTATAAACATGGCATCCAATCATTTGATTGGACACCTGATGAAAAACTAAGGTTTATGGAATTAATGGATGCCAAAGGATTTCGTTACGAAATGTTAGGTAATGATGGTAACGACCCAAATGATGGGGTTGTAATTGAAGTAGGTGCATTTGATGACCCAGAAATAAAAGCATTAATGGATAGTATGAAACACTATGACCCGTTTGCAATGGAAGAAGATGTTGAACAAGTAGAAAAAGAAAAAGAAGAAGTTGGTGATGTGATTGCTGGTGGAAAAGCAGATGGTAAATCACCAGAGAAATTTGACCAAGAACAAATAAAGATGGGATTGAAAGTTGAAATGGAACACACTGACGACCCAATGGTTGCTATTGAAATTACTATGGACCACCTTACAGAATTTCCTGATTATTACACACGTCTTGATAAAATGGAAAAACAAGCTAAAGGCGATACTAAATCAGAAGGTATGGTAGATAGCACGCCTGAAGAAGAAGAAACAACTGACCAACTACTTGGATTCAAACCACATAACGTAGGTGATTATGTAAGTGAGGAAATGTATGCTAATGATGTAGATGGTAATTGGGGTGATGATGGTGAGAATGATGTAACTCAATCAGGTGATGAAATTGATGATGAAATTGGTGCTGAATGGGCAGGTGATAGACAAAGTGGTGCTGATGATGAATATTTTGATAGAGCTGGAGACCCTATGTATGAAGAAGAAGACCTAACTGATTATCAAGGTGAAGTCGGTGACCGTTATCAAGATGGTAAAGGTAACCAATTAACTGTTAAGGATGATATTGAAGGCGGTGTTAAACTGCAAGGTCAAGACGGTGAAAGTGAAATTGCTACACAAGACATTAAATATTTAAAACAACTTGAAGAGGAAAATGGTGGCGGTAAATATTCAACAGTTGAGAAAACTAAATATGGTATGACATACTTATTTGCATTTCCTGACCCAAGTGGTATTGAAAGTGAAGAAGGTTTAAATGGTTGGGAAAGTCAAGACCCTGCAAATCGAGAACTTTATTTTGTTGATAGTAGGGAAGCTGCTGTTGATGGATTAGAAAGTTTCCAAGAATCTAAGAAAAGTAAACCTGTTATCACTGAAGAAATGATAAATAAAGCTAGACGTACACTAAATAAACGTGGACTTAATGAAGGAATGACAAAAAAAGAGGCAGTTCAATTACTAATCAAACATAATATTAGATAATTAATACAATATTTCATATAATAAAAAGGCTACCATTGGTAGTCTTTTTTGTTTATGAGTATTTATAGAAAAAATAGATTGATGTCGATATTTAGGTCATATTTCTCAAAGAACGATACGTTGATTAGTTCAAACCTAACCAATAATTCTCAGAACCCAGTTACTGAGGTATCATATGGTTCGCTCCAACCAAGGGTCACTCGATTCATTTTCGATATCGATTTAAGTGATTTAGTTGAAAAAATCAATAATGGTTTCATGGTTCCCAATGATAACATGAGACATATATTACATATGACCAACACTATCAGCTATGCTCAACAATATCTTGGGAAGAAAAGTTATTCAGAAACCATTGAGAGAACGAGTAGTTTCGATTTGGAATTGTTCAATGTTAACGAGGATTGGGATGAAGGTAGTGGTTATGATTTCATTTATACCGATATAATCTACCCCAACATGACAGACCAGGCAGCTAATTGGGTTGACAGGAAAACCGAAGTGCCTTGGACAAGTGGTGGTTCATATCAGAGTGGCGTGACTGAGATAATTGGCAGTCAGAGATTTGAAAAGGGTAGTGAGAACCTAGATATTGATATTACCGATTACGTTAATCAAAGGCTCAGTGAATTAGGTGTTAGTGGGTTAACAGGAACAACAGGTTATACAGGAAGCAGTTTTGGGATAGGTATTAAGTTCCCCGATGAATATGAGGAACTAATCACAGAATTTACACAAGCCGTGGCATTTCACGCAAAACATACCAACACTTGGTACGAACCATTTGTTGAAACAGTTGTTGACGACACAATCAAAGACGATAGGAATTATTTCTATTTGGATAAGGACAACGACCTCTACCTTTATGTTAATATCGGTGGTATTGAGCAAAACATTGATGTATCAAGCGTTAACATCTATGATTACGAAGATAATCTAGTAGACACATTAACTGGTAATTCTATTGTAAATGTCAGTAAAGGCGTATATAAGATTGGTTTAAATGTTAGTTCAGATAGTTATCCCGATGCAGTTATATTTAGAGATGAATGGAACGTTACTATCAATGGTAGAGCAAGTCAACACATTGGAGAGTTTTATCTGATTTCCGATAAAAAATTCTACAGTTTCGACCAATCAAATGATATTAATTTCGAAAACTACTTCTTTTATTTTTGGGGGATATCTGAAAAAGAGAAACTTAGTGCTGGAAATGTAAGAAAAGTTAAGTTAACTATAAAAGAACTCTATGCAAATCAAAATAATTTCTTACCTTTGGATATTGAGTACAGAGTATTCATAACAACAGGTGAAAAGTATGAGATTGATGTAATTCCTTTCACAAGTGTTAACAGAACAAGTGCTGGTTACGAATTTAATCTTGATACCTCATGGTTAATCCCTCAAGATTACTATTTACAAATAAGGATGAAAAACGGTAATTATTACGAAAATAAACAAACATTATCCTTTACAGTCGTATCTAACAATCTGTTATAAGATAAATCAAAAAACTTACGAATTTTTTCAAAATGTCTTGTATTTATGTCAAATGAAGGCTATATTTGTAGCATTATTTATAATTGAAAAATAACTTTACTGTAAAAACTATTGAAAAATGGAAAATTTGAACCAGACAGGTCAAAAAGACTTGTCACAATTAAAGTCTATGTTTTCGGACTATCAAAAGAAACAATCTCAATCAACAACCAAAAAATCACGTGAAGACCTTTTAGCGAAGTATTTCGTTCCAAGAGCGTCTAAAGAAACTTACAGAATTCTCCCACCAAAAGCTGGTAAGAGGCATATCGAAGAAGCATTCTTTCACGTTATCACAACTAATGCAGCAGGTGGTAAGAAAAAGCATGGCACAGTTATTTACTGTCCTGCTCACAACGACCCTAAAGTACCCAAATTGGGAACTGATGGCAAGCCACTATTAAACGACCAAGGCGCACCTTTGATGGTTCCCGCTCCATGTCCTTTATGTGCTAGGAATAAGAAATGGCTTGCAAAACAAGACCCATCCCTTAAAGGCATTAAGAAAGAGAACATGAATGATGCTCAGTTGGCTATTAAAGCCGAGAATGATAAAATCTATAAGGAAGCCATTAAGTGGGAAGCTAAGAAGTTCTACATTGTCAGGGGAATTGATAAAGGAAAAGAGAAAGACGGAGTTAAGTTCTGGAGATTTAAGCATAACTATAAGAATCAGGGAACTCTTGATAAGTTACTTCCTATCTTGGAAGACTACATGACAACTCATCAAGCTGATTTTAGTGATGCTCTTACTGGAACCGACCTGAACATCATTATGACTGATAGTGAGTTCAACGGGCACGTGTACAAGGCTATCTCAGCCATCACAGCTAGAGGTAAATCACCACTTCATGCCGACAAACAAGTTATGCAAGCATGGCTTGATGACGACATTAGTTGGAGAGATGTGTTCCTTCCAAAGAAAGCACCGAATACCACACCATACGAGTTCCTCGAACTGTGTGCAAACGAAACCAATCCTTATTGGGAAGACACTGACCAAACCAACAAGCATTGGGTATTTCCTGGTCGTCCAGATTTGGAAAAATTAGCCAATACTCGTACAATGAATCTCGACAGTGATGAAGACAATTTTGAGCAGGCGACTGATTTGACTACTGAAGAATTGCCACGTGTAACCATCAGTAATATTACTGAGGAAAAAGTTGGTGAATTCGAAGATGATGCTGTTGATGTTGGTAAGGCAATTACGGGTGCAGCACAACCAAGTGCGCCTCCTGTAACACCCGCTCCAACACAAGCAGAAGCTCCTGTTGTTGAGGAATCTGAAGATGACCTTGATGACGACACTGAAATGGATAGTGAACCTGTTTCTGAAGGTGACGGCACAGGGTCTGACTACACAGACCTACCATTCTAAAAATCATTAGGTTGAAAAAGGGGAATTAGCGTTCCCCTTTTTTGCCCTTATTTAAATTCACAAATTTATGGCAAAGAAGACAGAAGTACCATCAAATACTGTGGTACGCAAACCAACCGCAAAGAAACAGTTCAGTCTCGATAATTTCAAGAAAAAAGTGGGAGCAGAAAAAGTTCCTTCCAAACCACTTGTGTGGATTCCAATTGATGATGCACTACAAGAAGCAACAGGTATGCCAGGTATTCCAATGGGATATGTAACACTTTTCCGTGGATACAGTAATACTGGTAAATCAACGGCTTTGATGCGTGGTATAGTGAATGCTCAGAAAATGGGTAAGTTACCGATTATTATTGATACCGAAAACAATATTGATGAAGGTAATCAAAGACTTGCATTGATGGGTTTCGATTGGGATGGTGATTATATCCTAGTTAAGAATAAATTCCTTCTTGATAATTTTGGAAAACTTCAAAATAAAGAAAGGAAAGAAGCTGCAATTGAAGACATGGCGAAAGCCGTATATTATTTCATCGACCAACAGGAAGCTGGAAATCTACCATATGACCTGTTTTTCGGAATAGATTCAATCGGAACACTGAACTGTATTGCAACTATTGATGCAGCAGTGAAAGACACCGCACAAAATAACATGTGGAATGCTGGTGCTTACGAAAAAGCATTTATGTCCATTCTAAACAATACGATTCCAAATAGTAGGAGAATTGATAGTCCTTATACCAATACAATTGCTGCTGTTCAGAAAATCTGGTATGATAGTATGAATAAGGTAGTTAAACACAAAGGTGGTGAAACATGGTGGTTTGGTTCGAGAATGATTTATAACTTCGGTGGTATAATAACTCACGGAACTAAAAGGGTTACGGCTGCAAGTAAATTGCGTGATGTTAATTTCGGATTTGAAAACAAAGTTAATATAGCCAAGAATCACGTTGATGGTGCATTGGGTGGAATCAGTCTTGAAGGTAAGATTGCTTCAACACCACATGGTTTCATTTATGCGGATGCCGATGGTATTGCAGCGTATAAGAAAAAACACATCTTACATTTCCGTAACATTCTCGGAGATATGACCCTTACTGCTGACGACATCACAATCGAAGCCAAAGACATGGATGATGAGGGAAATGTTATTGAAAAAAGTAAAATAACAATTGGTGACGATAGCGTGACAACAGATACTGATGTAGAAAACGTGGAATAATGAGAAATAGAACCCTTTTAGTTGACGCATCGTATCTCTTAAAGCGTTCGTTTCACGGAGCAAAAGATTTACAGACCACCAAGTTCGGACACATTGGTGGTTTGTATTCTTTTTTAACCACCACTAGAAAAATGATTAAAGACCATATGATTAATAAGGTCATACTTGTCTGGGATGGTGAGGGTGGTGGTATTCAGCGATACAGAATTGATAATGCTTATAAAGCCAATCGAGCAACTAAAGAATGGCATAAACGCATTGAAATGAGTGCTGCTGAAATCAGAAGAGAAGAGAATAAAAAGGAATCTCTTCTTAAACAACGACAAAGAATCAAGGCATATGCTGAAGAACTTTATCTCAGACAAATCCAGGTTGATGACACAGAAGCCGATGATTTAATTGCAGCATATTGCATTAAGAACCATGAAGATGAAGAGATATATATTTACTCTAATGACAGGGATTTTGCACAGCTAATTGACCTAAATCTCACAATAATATTTCCAAACATCGACCAACCAGTAACGAAAACCAATTATCTGATGTATTTCAACCATCACTATACAAATGCTTTGGCAATGAAGATTATCTGTGGTGACGATGCCGATAACATTAAGGGTGTTGGTGGGATTAAAGAAAAGGGTCTCGTGGAGAAATTTCCTGAACTCAAATTCAAAACCATGAGTGTGAGGGATGTCTGTAAGCGTGCAGATGAAATACAACAGGAACGTAAAGCCAATAAATTGAAGCCATTAAAAGCATTGGAGAATTTATTATGTGAGACAGGTATTGAAAGACTGAAAACAAACTTTGAATTAACTAACCTTAGACAGCCAATACTTACTGAAGAAGCAAAAGAAGAACTTCTACAACTTGAAATACCGTTGTCATCGGAAGGCAGGGAAAGTGCGAATCTACATAAATTGATGATGGAAGACGAGTTTTTAATGGTTTATGGTAGCACATTTCCACAATATGTTGAACCATTCCATACTGTAATTATGTATGAAAAGAAGTTAGAAAGAGAGTATTATGAGAAACACAATATTAGTTTTTAAAAATCCTTTTATTTTAAATGGATTCTAGCTATATTTGTGATTAGTATTAACAATTTAATATACAAATAAAATGAACGAAATAGAAAAGGAAAAGGAAAAAGTTTACAACAACGTATTTAGGTTTACCTTACATCAAGGTAATGTTGTTGATGGTGATTTTCAAGCTGAAGTTCTGTTGTGTGAAACAATGTTCGATGCTGACAACTTTAATCCTTTTACAAGGTATTCGATTGATGTGAGAGATATTCTTCCACGAGCAATAACGAGAATACAGAAAACTTTGTCAAGGCGAAGTTATGACGTGATTGCAGAAGTGGGAAGAATTGATACCAGTGATAGTGAGTCTGAGCATCATGTTTATAATCTCTATGGATATCATCAGAAAATGATAAATAGTTATCCTAGGGAATGGAGAAACGGAATGCGTTACAATCCTAAAGCTATTGTACAACAAATCGAACACAAAACTATACGTGGCGTTCCTTGTAAAATTGGATTGTATATCAACGAGAATCCGATTGTCGAACGTGAATTTTTTGTCGATGGGTTCAATCCTGTTGCAAAACAATCTCTCGATGTTAAAGAAGTGGTGACTGATATCACTGAACTCATCGAAGATAAAATCAAAAAGAACGACATTAGAAATATGTGGGATGATTACGATTTAATTAATTACAGGGGTCTATCAATTAATCAAATCCGAGAACTTCATCCAGCAAAAAGAGCAGAAATGCTGAGAAGACTCAGACGAAATTAATTATTTCTGGACGGGGATGGGGTCATTTCTTACAATTCTGACCAATTATAATAATCCCTGTTCCCGTCCTTCTTTTACACATATTTATAATGACGGAAAATAGAGAAAATACATTATCTGCATATCTTGGTCCTGAATTTCAACAACGTCTTATATGGCAGTTGTTGGTTGAGCCTGAATTTGCTGAGAAAATAATTGATAGTTTAGAAATCGAATATTTTGACGACCCTAACTTGCGTAGGCTGTTTGTCATCATGTTGGAATATTATAAGGAGTTTGATAAGGTTCCCAACCTACAAAATCAGAGTATTCACCAGGCAATCAACAAATACAAAACACCAAATAATGTTATTGAAGAAGAATCATTATTTGCTGTAATTAAACGTATTTCGCTTTGGAATGAAAGAATCATTAATAAGTCAATGCTTTATGATGGTGATGTTGTACAGAAATCGACACATGCTTTTATTAAGCAGCAGGAATATCGTAAAATTGCCGAACACATTCAAACCAAAGTCAAGAATGGTGAAATAAAAAATAAGCATGAAATTGCTGCCATTGAAGACCGATTCATTAAAATATCACACATTGGCGAAGAAGAAGATGATGCCAAGTCTGTTGGAGACGGACTTCGAAATGCGCTCAGACCCGAATTCAGACAAACAATTCCAACAGGAATTGAAACCATTGATGTTCTTACTGATGGTGGATTGGGTAAGGGTGAGATTGGGGTTGTACTGACACCATCAGGTGTGGGTAAGACTACGTTCCTTACAAAAGTTGCGAATAACGCATTCGAACAAGAAAAGAATGTGGCTCAAATTATCTTTGAGGACACCAAAGACCAAATTCAGCGTAAGCATAGTGTGATTTGGGCAGATTCTTCACTAACAGCCATTAAAGATGATTTAGATGAAATTGAACGAGTTTATCAAATCGGGAAAGCCAAATGTGAATATTTGGAGGGTAAGGGTAGACTTATAATTAAAAGGTTTAGTCAGGAAGACACCACCATGAAAGACATTCGAAATTGGATGTTGAGTTATCAAAAGAAATGGGGATTTAAATTTGACCTTCTTGTGTTGGATTACCTTGACTGCGTAGAAAGTCATAAACGTGGACAGGAAAGAACTGAAGCAGAACTTACTGTAATTAAAGGATTTGAAACACTTGCATCAGATTTTGACATTCCTGCATGGACAGCGATTCAAAGTAATCGTAGCGGTTTTGATGCTGAGTTCGTGGAAGCACATCAAAGTGGTGGAAGCATTAAAAGAATTCAGAAAGCACACTTCTTTATGAGTGTGGCTAAAACTCCAGCACAAAAGGAAGCACACTTCGCCAATATCAGAATTATTAAAGCTAGATTTGCACAGGATGGTCAGACGTTTGAGGATTGTACGTTTAATAATGATACCATGAAAATCATAATTGATGATGACAGGTACAGATATTCAAAAACATATAAGAATCTAAAACATCATGATGAAGTCGATATTGAAAAGATGGAAAAGAAAGCCGAAGGTCTTTCTAAAGTAATGATTGCTGTCGGCAGACACGATGAGGCATCTTCAATTGATAGAGCAAACAGTGAAACAATTAACGATTTATTGCGTAAAAATAAAGAACCCGAAGCCAATGATGACATAAAACCGCAATTAAGTTTTGAGAAAGACTTCAAGACAAAGGAACAACTCGATTTCGATGCAGCAATTGATATCGAACCCGAACCACTACCTAAATCCGAACCATATCCCAAACTCAAGAATATCGAGACCTATCATATCAGCACATCAAGAACAGATTTAAGTCCAGATGAAGTCAAACAGGTTCTTACTTTTGTAGATGAAGTAATAACGGAGAATGAGGCAGCAAATGCCTCTCCATTGCTCGAACTTGATGAAAACGAGGATATCGAAATACTTGATGATGGTATAAGTTATGCTGTAAATGAGGGTGTAAGTGATGCTGTAAAAGAGGATTTGTTGGATTTCACGCCAGATGACATAACAATTAGAAAGGTTGAAGAACCACCAGAAGAGACTATTGGTACAACAATTGTTGAGCCTATAAGTAATATACCCGTACCAATACCATATAATGGTCTGGTAAGGACAATACCATTGGGTGAAGAACCACCCAAGAATGAACCAAAATCTGATTTAAGTGATGCCGAAGAAATGGCAAGAATTCTTGCTACGGACCTCGATGCACCGCAAGAAGAGGACCAGGGATTGCAAAACATGCTTGTAAAAAAGCGTGAATATCAATACGTTAAGAAAAAAGAGTAAACTTTTTTATAAAAAATTGTAACTTTTTTACTTTTTATTCGTATTTATTTTCCCAAGGTCAGAGTAATTTTTTTACATATTTTTTGAAAATTGTTTGCAAATTAAAAAAAAGCGTTTTATATTTGCACTGTCTTTAGGACGAAGTACATTGAAAAAGATTTAAAATATAAAAGGAAACTGGATGTTATTTCAGAAATTAGCTCAGTGATAGAGCACTTGCCTTCAAAGCAGGTTGTCATGGTGTCAAAACCGTATTTCAATCAAACATAACAAACAAAATATCCTTTTAAAAATATATTGCGGGGTGGTAGCAGTTGGTAGCTCGTCTGGCTCATAACCAGAAGGTCGCAGGTTCGAGTCCTGCCCCCGCTACTAAATGGAAGAACTGATAGTTTTTACAGTAAATTTGACGGAAAATCAAACTAGTACAACAAAAAACTAACAAATTTCTTCTAAAATTATTAAATCGTTCTTTAACATATTTGGGGAGATAGCAAAACAAACAACAAAAAATACTATCTTACTACTCTCTTAACTGAGAGAACTCATGGTGTTTTCAGTATAGGTAAAGCAATTGAGTTGAAATCAATAGATTACAGGTTCGAGTCCTGTTCTCCCCACCACATTGACCTAAGAATTCGACAAGATAGGGAAAGAATTCTGAAGTTGAATGAACATGAAAAGGCTGGC
>Ga0307380_10006601_pt1 | contig 15219 bp, 9 predicted proteins | sample UN3MG_FD_202239 | JGI IMG/M metagenome (GOLD analysis project Ga0307380, IMG submission 202239) | Soil microbial communities from Risofladan, Vaasa, Finland - UN-3 | ecosystem: Environmental > Terrestrial > Soil > Coastal area > Acid sulfate soil | place: Finland: Risofladan, Vaasa | collected...
GCGACTTTTGCCTTGACGGCCGCGTCATGCTGACGTCTCATGCCGTGCATTGTACCATACCTCCTCTGACAAAAAGGTTGGCCTTAATGCACCTTCGCCCCCTGTCCAGTTTTTGGGGGGAAGCTCACTTTGGCCGGCCGGCCGAAGTCCGGCGAAAACGCTCTGCGGTATTCGATTTCTAACTCTTCCCAAGGAATGAGCTTCTCGATCCGAAGCCAGCGGTTGCGCTCGTCGAGTTTTCCCCCGAAAGGAAAAAGCTCGGGAAAAAGAACCTGGGTCTTACGGTCTTTAGCTCGGTACACGGGCAGACGCTCCTTCCCAAACTGCACGCTTTTTTGGGGGTTGATTCGAAAAACCATGCACTTGAGGCATACGACTTGCCCGGAATATATCACGGAACTATAGTGATAGCAAAATATTACGGATATTAATCGACTTTTTCAGCAGACCCTATTTAATAATATTGACTTCTATATTTAGATCAAGTATATCCAGATCAAGGAAGATGAAGCTTAATAATATGGGTTGCCTAAGTTACTCGGCGCATTCATCGTCTCCGCTTTGACTTTCATGTAAGGAGTACGATGAAAACCTTAAAGCCTGTCCTTATTGTCCTCGCCCTTCTTCCGGTGATCCGGGCCGGGCACGGCTTTCAGACCACAGACCAGCAGAAAGCCGAGCTCGGGAAGGTCACTTCGAATTCCCGCGGCCTGCACGGCTACATCAGCTTCAGCGCGACCAGGCCGCCGGCCCAGTCCGAGTACAGCGCGGGCATGGGATTTTATTCCGCCGTCTGGCCGCTTGTCGACGAGCCGATCGCCCGGTTTCAGATCGGCTTGCCAAGCGCCTGGATCACGCCGGACAACTCCGATAACAAGGATACCCCGCTTGCGCCGGTCGGGACGCATGCCCGGGATCATTGGCCGGAGCGGGGGCCGACCTACGAATCCGTTTTTCAGACCGTGGAAGGAGGCCTGGGATATTGGGCCCGCAATCACTTCCGCTACGGCCCGCCGAAATTCAGCATGAACGCCACTCCGCAATGCTACGACTATGAGGTCGGATCGCCCGGATGGTCTTTTTTTTACAGCAATGAAGCCCTGCCGGACGATCGGCTGGGCATCGCCCAACTCAGCAACAGGTTGCTGATTCCCCCAGATGCCCTGCCTTTTCAAGGCAATCCCAACGGCCAGTTCCTGGGATACACATATATGGCTCTGCCCTTCACCGAACCCGTCATCGGGGAGCCGCCCACCGGCGATCAGGCTTGGACCTGTTTCCTGAGCGCGGCCAACTTCAAGGGGCCGATCGCCTATTACATCCCGGAGACCTGGAGTAAGATCGGCAAGCTGTTCAATTATCCCTTCATCTATGGGCGGGGACTCGACTCGCGGCCGGGGAAGATGGGCGGCGGGGCCATGGAGATCAATACCGTCCCGTGTTTTCAGTCTCAGGACGCCCAAGGCGTCGTTTATTCGCAGCTGCCGAAGCTGCAGTTCCCGGTCGACGAGCAGGGTCGGACGCTGCTCGTCCAGAACGTGACCTATTATTCCAAAGCGGCCCTCTATGACGCTTTCAAGGCTTGGCGGGACGGCGGTCCCGCCTGCTCGGGCACGTTCGACGAGAAAGGCGCCTGGAAGTCGACCCTGACGACGCGGACGACGCGTTTCGATCAAGGCGGCAAGAAGATCAACGGCGTGGACAGAGTCTTCAACACCAAGGTGTTCGAGGACAACATCTGGGGGTTGGAGTGGTATGACGGAACGAAGAACGCAATGGGCTTTTTCCCCCGATATTTCAAACACGTCGGGGAGGAGCGGGAGGCTGTCTCCGCCGCGGACGTGCCCGCCGAAACGCAGCTCAAAGCCCAGGAGTTCAAGCGGGCCGGAATGGGCGAACCTTACACCTCACCGGCCGGCGGCGCGTGGGGAAAACCCGGCCCGGTCCGGGGGCCGAACCAGATTCGTCTCGCCGACGGATCGCTCGTGACCTACTCCTGGTATCGCTTCGTCGACCAGCCGTCTTTCCAGCAATATGGCTGGAACGAAGACAAGAAGGCGAAACTGCAGGCCTTTGTCGAAAAGATCCACGCCGCCTGGCCGATCGACCGGGACTATATGGCCCCGCTTCGCCGCGGAACGCTGGTCACGCTGGATCCGGCCCTGCTCGTGACGCCGCCCAAAGGGCTGGAGGTCGGCTACGTGCCGATCGTGACCCGGCAGGAAGCCGCAGGCGGTCAGGCCGGAGAGAAGGGGCGGGGCGGGGCGGCCGAATAGAACGAATGCCCGCGGCCGACCAGCGGTGAACCTCGAAGGCGATAAGCAAGGAGGAAGACATGAAGAAATTTCCGGCGTCCGGGGCTCTGTTTTTCGTTATCGCGTTTTTTTGGGGGTCGGCGCTTACGGCTCAGGAGAAAGCCGTCGCCTCATGGGATTTCGATGCCGTCCGGGACGGAAAGATCCGGGACGCGGGCGGCGGGATCGATGATGCCGTGACCGGGCATTTCCGGATTGTTCCCGGAGTGAAAGGCCAGGCGCTCGTCATGGACGGATACACGACCTGCATCGTCCGCCGGGCGGCCCAGGTTCCCAAGCTGAGTCAGGATTTTTCCCTCGAAGCCTGGGTGGCCTTGGGCGCCTACCCTTGGAACTGGGCGCCCATCGCCGCCCAGGAGAACACCATCAGCCTGAACTCCAACCTGGACGCCGCCTCCTGGCCCGATGATGTCACCGTTAATTCTCCCCGGGCCGGATTCTACTTCGGCGTCGGGCCCCAGGGACATTTGGGGCTTTATGCCGGCGCCGGCGGTTGGGTGATCTGCCGGTCCGAGAATCCCATTCCGCTCCGGAAATGGACCCATGTGGCTGCCGTCTTTCGCGGCGGAGAAGGGATTTCGCTCTTTATCAACGGCCGGAAAGCCGGGGAAACGGCGGTCAAGGCGAACTTCCGCCAGGCCGCGAACGAAGACCTGCGGATCGGCATGAGCCGGCAGAAAATCGAGCCTTCGCATCCCGTCCGGGCCTTCGCTACGTTGCCCTGCTGGTATTCCCTGGACGGAATCGTCGACGAGCTTCGGATTTACGGCCAAGCCCTTCCCGCCGACGCCGTGGCCGGGCTTTTTGAATCGGCCGAGCCCGCCGCCGAGCCCGCCCTGCCGCCGCGCGTCATGCCTTCCGGTCCCAAGGGGCCGGGCGTGTTCGGGGCTTCGTATATGAAGCTTGCCTATTATCCCGAATGCGACAACTTGTGGCCCGTGTCCTCGGATCCGGACATCGTCGTCCAGTTCGACGATTCGCCGGTGAGGGTCGTGTTCTGGCGGGGAACCCGGTACTCGCCCGCCTGGGTGATGGACAACGACATCTGGATGGCCGACCAGAGCGCCGAGAACTTCAACAACAACGACGGCTGCGTCGAGCACATGCTCGATCCCCGCTGCCGGTTTTCCCACGTCCGGATCATCGAAAACTCCGCCGCCCGCGTCGTCGTCCATTGGCGCTATTGCCCCACGTCGGCTAACGGGAACCACTCCCAGGTCGATCCGGTCACGGGCTGGGAGGATTGGGTCGATGAATACTACACCTTCTATCCCGACCGGATCGGGATCCGCAAGGTCATACTTCACACCGAGGGGCGCTCGCTCGGCCCGGAGGAAGTCATCGTCCTCTGCCACCCCGGGCAGCGGCCCGAGGACGTCATCGACCTGGCGGCGATGACCCTAGCCGACATGAAGGGCCGCAGCCATACGTACACCTGGGCGGACAAGACGCCTGAGATCGTCGCCGGGAACAAATATCTCCATTTCGGCAGCGAGCCGGACGAACAGCCCGTGATCCTGCGGGTCAATTTGAAGTCCGAAAACAAACCTTTCCAGATCTTCGAGACCGGCAACCGCTTCCGGATTTTCGCCCACGAGCACCGCCCCGGCGTGTCCCATTTCCCCTGGTGGAACCATTGGCCGGTGGCCCAGGTCCCTTCCGACGGCCGCTACTGCCAGGCCCCCGACAGGGCGTCCCACTTTTCCCTGGCCTGGGGCGGCCCGCCCGCCCACAAGGAGGAGGGTTTCTACTGGTGGGCCTGGATGTACGGCGCGACCACGAAGGAAGCCGCGTCGCTGGCCCCCGCGGCCCGGGCATGGCTTCGCGCGCCCGTCCTGAAGGGAGACGGAGTGGAGGGGCGTTTCGACTTGACCCAGCGATGCTATGTGATCTCAAAGGGCCCACGTCCCCTGAAGATGAGGCTCGAAGGGAGCGCCGATTCGCCGATTCTCAATCCCGCTTTCGTGGTCGAGAATTGGGGGCCGGGCGGCGCGTCTCTTTGCCTCGGCGGCCGCGAAATCCCCCAGGGCAAGGATTTCCGCGTCGGGCACGTCCGGAGGGTCAATACCTACGACCTCGTCGTCTGGATCAAACTCGAATCGGACGCGCCGGCGGCCGTCGAATTGACGCCGCGCGGGAAGGAGCGTTAAGAAGGAGAGGGGAGGAGGATTTGAAGCGCCGGGAATTCGCTAAAGCCCTCGGCCTGGGCGCGGCTGCGTTGGCCATCCCGGATTTCCGGGCGGGGGCGGGATTGCGCTCACGGAGAGAACCCGGCGCCGACGCGCCCAATTTCGTCCTGATCCTGGCCGACGATCTCGGCTATAGCGATCTCGGCTGTTTCGGGTCGAAGAACCATCGGACGCCGAATCTCGATCGCCTGGCGGCCCAGGGCGTCCGGATGACGAGCTTCTACTCGACGAGCGGAGTGTGCACACCGTCCCGGGCGAGCCTGATGACGGGCTGTTATCCTCGCCGGGTGAGCATGTATGAGGACGAGGCCGGAGACTGGGTCCTCTTTCCCGTTTCGAGGAAAGGCCTCAATCCGAGCGAAATCACGCTCGCTGAGTTCCTCAAAAAACGCGTCTACGCGACGGCATGCATCGGGAAGTGGCATCTGGGAGATCAGCCCCCCTTCCTGCCGACCATGCGGGGGTTCGACGAATATTTCGGCCTTCCTTACAGCAACGACATGGGCGCCGAACAGCGCCCTCAAAATCCGCCGCTGCCCTTGATGCGCAACGAAGACGTCATCGAGGCTCCCGCCGATCAGGACACCCTGACCGAGCGCTACACATCGGAGGCCGTCCGGTTCATCACGAAAAACAAGGCGAGGCCGTTCTTTCTTTATCTGGCCCATTCGATGCCCCACACCCCGCTTCATTCGGGCGAGAGATTCCGGGGAAAATCGGCCGACGGCACGTACGGCGATGCCGTCGAGGAGATCGACTGGTCGACGGGCGAGATCCTCGCCGCCCTCGAAAAGCACGGCCTGGACCGCCGGACTCTGGTCGTCTTCACCTCGGACAACGGCGGCGTCCGTCCGGCGAACAACGCCCCGCTTTCGGGAACCAAAGGCGGGACGGCGGAGGGGAGTATGCGCGTTCCCTGCATCGTCCGCCGGCCCGGCCTGATTCCCGGCGGACAGGAATGCCGGGCCCTGGCGACGATGATGGATTTTTTCCCCACGTTCGCCCGTCTCGCAGGATCGTCGGCGCCTTCGGACCGGATCATCGATGGAAACGACATCAGGGCGCTCATGGAAAAGCCCGAAGCGTCCAAGACGCCCTATGAGATTTTCTACTATTACTATATGGGCCAGCTCCAGGCGGTCCGGTCGGGACCTTGGAAGCTCCATCTCCCGCTTCAAGAGAAGCGGCACGGCTGGCGCCAGCCTCCTATCGTCGAGCCCGGGCGGCTCTATGACCTGGACGCCGATTCCGCCGAATCCGCCGACGTGATCAACAAACATCCGGACGTCGTCGCCCGCCTCCTTGCCTTGGCCGAGCGAGCGCGGGAAGATCTCGGCGATGGGGACAAGCCCGGAAAGAATCAGCGGCCGGCGGGCTGGGTCGAGAAAGCCAGACCTCTCCTGCCGTCCCGACGCCGGTCCGATTCCCAAGAGGGTCGCGTAGGCTTCAAAACATCAGCAAGGCAATCAGAATAAGAGGAGGGAGGGAATGAATAACCAGTCGAGAAGAAATTTCCTGAAAACCATGGGCGCCGGAGCCGTCTCGGCAGGTTCACTTTCGTTTTTATCAAGCCTCGGCCTTTCGAGATGCCGTCCCGGGGGAAGAACAAGACCGAACATCATCCTCATTAACGCCGACGACCTCGGCTACGCCGGTCTCGGCTGTTATGGCCAGAAACTCATCCAAACGCCCCATCTCGACAAGATGGCGGAGGAAGGAATACGCTTTACGGATTTTTATGCGGCCAACACGGTTTGCGTCCCCTCGCGCGTGGGTCTTCTCACCGGCCGGCACCCGGGCCATGCCTCCATTCGCGACAATTTCACCTCTCCTCTTCAGGATTTCTCGGGATACATGGAAGACTGGCCCCCGGAGTTATGGCCTCCCAAGGTCCCGACCCTGGGCCGCGTTCTCAAACAGGCGGGCTACAAAACCGCCCAATTCGGCAAGCTCGAGGCCGGAATCCCCATGGCGCCGGGAAAGATGGCCGAGCATGGCTGGGACACCTGGTTCGGCTTCCGCGAGACCGACGACGCGGCTCAGTACTATCCCCTCGAAATGTGGAAAAACGAAAACAAGATCACCTACGAAGCGAATAGGGCCGAGGATGTGCGGAAACCCGGGATCGTGGGCGACAAGGGAGTCTATTCTGAAGATCTCTTCGTCGCGGAGATCTTGAGCTTCATTCGCGAAAACAAGGATTCTCCCTTCTTCGTCTATTTTCCCGCCCAGGTGCCCCACGGCCGGTCTCCCAAAGACGGCGATGAAATCCAGGTGCCGGATATCGGACCGTATGCCGATCGCGACTGGACTCACCTGGAGAAGTTGTACGCGGCTATGTTGACACGTTTTGACGGGCATGTCGGCCGAATCATCCGGCAGCTCAAGGATCTGGACCTGGACGAGAGCACGATCATATTGTTCACCAGCGATAACGGAGATGAGAACAGCTATTACCGCTATACGAAACGATTCGAAGCGGCCGGACCGCTGCGCGGCAAGAAAAGGTTCTTGTACGAAGGAGGGATCCGTGTCCCCATGATCGTCCGGTGGCCCGGCCGAATCAAACCGTCCCAAACCAGCGACCTGCCGTGGGCCGGATGGGACATAATGGCCACGCTCGCGGACTTGGCGGGAACCGAACGGCCCGGTCATTCGGATGGAATTTCAGTGGTTCCCACCTTGCTGGGGCGTCCGGATCGACAGGAACGTCGTGACTACCTCTACTGGGAACACCATATGGGAAAACAACAGGCCGTCAGGATGGGACGATGGAAAGGCATTCGATTCGGCGGGACCAGAGAACCGATCGAGTTGTATGATCTCAGCCAAGACATCGGCGAGAAGGACAATGTGGCGCAAGACCGTCCGGAGATCATCGAACGGATGGACGCCATCATGAGACAGGCCAGGGAGAATTCCGAGTTCACGGCGTTCTGGCCCCTGCCGGAGTACAGGCAAAACCAGATCAAGTGGGACAGATGGATCTTCGATCAGCTCGGGCACGGGATCAGATGAGGAGGGTATGCTAGGATCTTTTGCGCGCTGACGGCGTGGATTTGGACTTCGCCGGCCGACTGGCCTGAAAACCAATCCCGCCTATTCATCCCGGGCGATTTTCAGGACATAGGCGTATTCGCGAGGCTTCTTTTTCGGGAGTTCGATCTTCAGCCCCTCCGGAGCCCTTTCCCATTTCAACGAACCCGCGAATCCCAGAAGGCGCACGGAGCCGATTTTATCTGGAGCCTGCCCGGCCGCGAGGGACCGGACGATGATTGTCCGATCTTCTGTCGGCCAATCCAGCCCGATGGCAAAAATCGCCCCGTCTTTCGTCGTAAACCGGAAATCTTTCGAGGTGAACACCTCCTTGATTTTTTCCGAATATCCTTCCTTGACGGACGTGGGGCCTTCGCCGTAGGTCAGCCATGGCCGCGTGCGAAGAATGGCCTCCTTGTTGACGTCCATCCACTTTCCCATTTCCGCCAGGATCCTCTCCGACTCGGCGTCGAGGGTTCCATCGGCCATGAGGGGAATGTTCAGCAGAAGGTTGCCGTTCTTGGAGACGATGTCGACGAGCATATCCACGACATCGTTCGGCGTGATGTATCGGCCGCCCCGCTCATAGAACCAGGGCCCGTTGATGGACGTGTCTGTCTGCCAGGGTTCGGGCTTGATCCCCTCGAGCTTGCTGCGTTCGAGATCCTGGACGCACATGCCTTCCCGGTACGCTCCCGAGACCTTGGTCTTCTTGAGATTGAGGACGGCCTCGAGCCGGCCATTGTTCCATTTCTGGTTTTCGTTGTAGAAATGGGCGACCAGTCCGAGCCCGACATCGATATAGGGGATGCCGCCGTCGAAGTAGAGCAGGTCCGGATGATACGCGTCGATGAGATCCTGGGTTCGGAGAAGCCATGTCTGTCTCCACGAGGCCGGGGCGTTCTTGGGCAGATATGGCCAGTCCATCGCCTCGTCGTTCTTTTCCCCGTAGAGATCGGCGAAGCCGGGATCGGCGCCCTCGTAGGGGACTCCGGCCAGGGGACCGGTCTTATCGCTGCCCTTGCTGGGATTGAACCAGCTCAGACTCCGGTCCATGTGCGATGAAACGCCGAACCTCAGGCCGTTCGCCAGCACGGCCTTTCGCCATAGGCCGACGATATCCTTTTTGGGGCCCATCCGGACCGAGTTCCAACGCTGGTGCTTCGAATCCCAGAGGTCGAAATTGTCGTGGTGAACGGCCACGGGGACCACGTATCCGGCGCCGGCCTGCTTGAAGGCCCGGACGAGATGGTCGGGATCGAATTTTTCCGCCTTCCAGAGCGGGATGATGTCTTTGTAGCCGAACTTGGAGGGGTGTCCAAACGTTTTGACATGGTACTCATAGGCGCGGTGGCCCTGGATATACATGTTCCGGCCGTACCATCCGTCCACGGCCGGAACCGAAGTCGGCCCCCAGTGCAGAAAGATCCCGAGTTTGGCGTCACGGAACCATTCGGGACAGCGATATTGCCCGAGGGATTCCCAAGTCGCTTCGAATGTTTGGGCCGCTGCTTCCGGGATCGCCGTAGTGAACGACAGAGCCAGCAGGAAAACCGTCAACGCGTATTTCGCGCGGTTGGACATCCGTCTCTCCTTTCCGTCTCGCCTCTTTGTCATTTCCGTCTGACAGCAGTATAACAAAGACCGGGCAGCGAATGAAGCGCCTCCTTGACAGGCACAGGGGACGGATGTATGAATCACAGCTCGGAGTCGTTCGGCATAGATCGGACCATCCGGCCGGAATATTCTTGAGGTCAAGCGATTTCAAGAGAGAGGTGACGAATGCTTGAAAAAATCCCGTTGCGATCAAGTCCTCCGGGGATTGCCGCGGCTACGGCTTTTTTGGCCTTGCTCGCATTTCAGCCGCAAGGACACGCCCGGCAGGTTCGCCCCGGGATGTTCTCTCAGCTCAAGTTTCGCTACATCGGGCCCGTCGGCAACAGGGTGAGCGCCGTGGCCGGGATACCAGGCAATCCGAAGATCTACTATGCCGGAGGAGCTTCGGGCGGGATTTGGAAAACGACAGACGGAGGGGTCCATTGGGCGCCCGTTTTTGACGATCAGCCGGTCCAATCCATCGGTTCGCTAGCAGTCGCTCCGTCGGATGACCGGATCATCTGGGCGGGTACGGGCGAAGCTCATATCCGCAGCAACATCTCGATCGGAAATGGCGTCTATAAATCCCTGGACGGGGGGAAGACCTGGGCCCACATGGGCTTGGAAAAGACGGGCCGGATCGGCAGAATCGCGATCCATCCCGACGATCCCGACATCGTTTTTGCCGCCGCCATGGGGCATTGTTATGGACCTCAAGCCGAGCGTGGAGTTTTCCGCACCGCCGACGGCGGCAAGACCTGGGCGCGCGTCCTTTTCGTGGATGAGAACACCGGCTGCGGCGAGCTCGCCCTGGACCCCAACGATCCTCGAATTCTTTTTGCGGGGATGTGGCAGCTGGTGATCCGCACTTGGGGATGGGAGAGCGGCGGGCCGGGTAGCGGCCTCTTCGTCTCCAGGGACGGCGGAACGACGTGGATGCGTCTCGGCGGCCGCGGCCTCCCGAATCCTCCTTTGGGAAAAATCTCCGTCGCCGTGGCTCCCAATGATTCTCGGCGCGTCTATGCCTTGATGGAAACGGGCGACGGCGTGCCCTGGAAAGGAACGGAGACGAGTCGGGGGGTGCTCTGGAGATCGGGGGATGGCGGCGAAAATTGGGAATTGGTCAATGAGAGCCATGAGCTGAACCAGCGTCCTCATTATTATTCGCGGATCGTCGTGGCCCCCGATAATTCGAGCGAGCTCTACTTTTGCGCCGTCCAGCATCTGGTGTCTTCCGATGGGGGGCTGACCTACAAAAGGATGCCCCGGGCCGGCCGGGGCGATGATCACCACGACATGTGGATCGATCCCGACGATGGGGATCGGATGATCGTGGCGAGCGATCACCACGTGAATATCTCCGTCAACCGCGGCCAATCCTGGATGGCCGTCGCCCTTCCCGTCGCCCAGATGTATCACGTGGGCGTCGACGGCCAAATCCCTTACTTCGTCTACGGAACCCGGCAGGATGGGCCGTCGGTCCGGGGTCCCAGCAACAGCCTGATGCAGGGGTGGTCCGGAGGCGATATCCTGCCCGGGATGTGGCAATCGGTGGGCGGCTTCGAGGCCGGGGTCGTCGTTGCCGATCCTGTCGATCCTCAGATCGTTTGGTCAGGGATGAAAGGGGGCGGACTCGATCGTTATGATCGCCGGACGGGGCATGCCCGGTCTGTCAAAGTCTGGCCGGATTCTCGGGAAGGCACTCCCGCGGCCGAGGTGAAGTATCGTTTTCAATGGACGGCGCCCCTTGCCATTACGCCTTACGATCATACGAAAGTCTATATGGGGAGCCAATATGTCCACCAAACGACGGCTGGAGGACAGAGTTGGACCGCCATCAGCCCCGACCTTTCCACGAATGATAAAAGCAAGCAGCAGAGTTCGGGCGGGCTGACTCCGGATAACGATATCCCCGAATATGCGTGCATCATATTTAAATAGGGTCTGCTGAAAAAGTCATCTTTAGCATCTACGCCTGATGACTCTTCCGTATTCCAATTCCTCATTATCTCTTTCTCGGCCCCAGCCGAGCTTGTTTCTTATACTCGCCTCAGCGCGGTCTTCAAGTTCATCGCCAGGAGGCTCGTCCGCGCCCATATCTCCGAGCCCTCTTCCCCGACATACTGCACCCCGTCGAGCCCATAATGCTCTTTCCCGTTCCCAAACGCCCCTTCGATCCGATTCCTCTCCCTCTGCTTCGCCTTAAACCAGGGGTCAGCTTGTTTTTCCCGTGACGCCCGACCTAACGGTTTGAACGATGTCCGGATCTTTAATCCGTCCAGATCCTCCCGGTTCTTCTGGGAACCATATTTATGATCCGCCACGAAGTACGGAGGCAGCTTCCCGAATCTCTCTTCGTACCCCGCCACATGACGAACTGCCAGTTCGGCCTCATTAAACGCTTCATGCTTGAAGTGATCCAGGAACAGGAATCCATCCACGTGAACAAGCGCCCCTTTGGCCCCGAACTCCGTATCCTGAGCCAGTTTTCCTGTCTTGATCGGCCGGACATACGGCCGATGCATACTCACGATCCGGTTCGCAATCCGACACGTCTTCCGCTTGTACATCTCCCATTGCTGACGAAAGATCTCCTCCGCGACATGCAGTCGCTCCCAGAGAGGCCGAAGATTCTTCTTCCTCTTAATCTTTGCCCTTTGAAGAAGATCCCGAAGTTGTCCCAAGTTCCGCCTCACGTACTGCAGCATCCCCTTCGCTTTGATGATCCGTCGATCGATCAAAACCTCATACGTCCGGCGCTCCAGCTCCCGGAAAAACCCAAGTCCCAGCTTCTGCCGGATCTTCGACAGCGTGCTCGCCTCTAACGTCTCCTCCGTGGCCATCGATCGGAATCCGCAGAACGCCTGCATGTACGGATTCTCCAGCACTTCCGCAATCAGGTCCCGATCCGAAAGCCCCGTCATGTGTTTGAGCAACAGAAGTCCGATCACCAGCTGGGCATCTTTGGCCGGCCGGCCGAAGTCCGGCGAAAACGCTCTGCGGTATTCGATTTCTAACTCTTCCCAAGGAATGAGCTTCTCGATCCGAAGCCAGCGGTTGCGCTCGTCGAGTTTTCCCCGGAAGGGAAAAAGCTCGGGAAAAAGAACCTGGGTCTTACGGTCTTTAGCTCGGTACATGGGCAGACGCTCCTTCCCAAACTGCACGCTTTTTTGGGGGTTGATTCGAAAAACCATGCACTTGAGGCATGCGACTTACCCGGAATATATCACGGAACTATAGTGATAGCAAAATATTACGGATATTAATCGACTTTTTCAGCAGACCATAGTTATATTACCTTATGTTTGTCACTGCCGGACCATAATAGAGAGAATTGAAAAACAGCATAAACGTCCCATGTGGCTGAGCTCGATTCTGGGGCTGGAAACCAAACATGATGATCCTACCTTTTCTACGGCCAACCTCAATTAGAGCCGGCTTGTTATGCAAGATATGATCCCCGATCAGACGCCCGCTCATGAACGGATTGCCGTTGGGATAGCGAGCAACGACTTTTAACGACGATAGCCGCGCTTCCTTTTCGTCTGACTTCGTCTTATCCGAATCGAAAAATTTAAAGATCGGGCTTCCATAAAAAACCACGTTGGCCGTCTTGTCCATTCCATAGGCAATGGGATGAGTGTTGTCAATGTCGATTTTAAGAATCGCACTGGGGCAGAAAAACTCGGAGGAGGGATAGCTTTGAGAGACATCTCGCAAAGGAACCTTGAAATGATCGACAGGTAATTGACACGAGGCATTGAGGGTGATAAGGGTCCCTCCCTCTTGGACGAACTGGAGCAGAGCGGCCAGCCCGTGTTCTCCGATTCCGCCGGTATATTGCGAGGGCACCGTTCCCTCCCTGTGACCGCTGATAATGCTCTGAGGAGAAATATCCGTCAACACGATGACATCGTATTTTTGTTTGAAGCTACCATTGCGTATCTCTGCATCGTGAATGGTTGTATAGGGAAATTCCCAGGTGTCAAATATCCAGCGGGTCCAGCCTTCGTCCATATCGGCGGTCCAGGGCTGGTAAAGTCCTAATTTGAGAGGTTTCAGCTTCAGCAGATCTTGGTGAGGGCTCCCTGCCTGTATCTGAAGGCTAAATTCCTTAGCTAGAGACTGCACCTTACCGGTTATCTCGGGTCCTGAAACTATGATAGTCCCGGCTGGATAATTCTTCCCGCCTGTGGAGAAGGATTTAGTCGCCCAGCTGACATTGAATCCCTCCTTCAAAAGCCGGTTAATAGCCCTGAAACTATCAAGGATAGCATGATCCAAAATAAAGGCATTTCCTTGGCCTCTGACTTTACCGGCCGGAGGCTCCGCCTTTTCTATCGGCTTTAATTGCGCTTCAAAAGTGAAAGTTTCCATTATAGCCCCTACTCCCATCTGGTAAGGAAGAGTCCAGCCCGTCAGGTCAAAGGTTCTTTCAGGAGGCCCACCCCGATACTGTCTTCGGTCGGGATAGATCTGCGGTCCCAGTATATCGATCAAAAAAGGACGGTAAGCCTGGGACATCAAAATGACAAAAGTCCCGGCGGGATATTCTCTATTTTGTACTTGAAAAGATTTTTCTGCTTGATGGATCTCGGCCCCACCGGTGATGAGGATATTGATCATCTTGGCCACTGTATTAGGGTCTCTCTGGGCCTGAGGAATGATGTAAGCATAAGGAGCTTCGTTTCTTCCTTTCTCGATAGAATTTCTGGCCATACGGTACATGTTCATTAGATATTTGTCTTTGTGTTTGGCCCCTGCTTCTAGAAATCCGATGGCAGACCAATAGGCGTATTTGACAATATCTCCCAGCCGCCACCACCCACCGGGCCAAGGACTGGGGTAGTTTATCGTCTGAGTATTCCCTTGTTTGCCAAGTCCTCCGCTTTCGGCACCAGTGAGATCTCTAGCTGTTTGATAGATGGGTGTCGCCAGTGGAGTACCAGCGGCTTCGAAAAGGATGGTTGTCACATTGTGCCACAAGGCGCAGGTATGAATTGCTGACATCCGCCAATGGTTCCAATTGGCGTAATGGATGACCCCTATTAGGTCTTTCTCTTCGAGCAATGTTCGCATATAAGCCCCTGTTAGCTCGATCTCACGGGTGAGCAGAGGGGCCAGGGAGTGATGACGGGGATCATACATAGGCGAGAGAAAGAGGCGGGCATCGGAAGCTCCCATATGATGCATATCCATGAATATCTGCGGAAACCATTCATGATAGAGGATATTGTTCACATAGCGCGTTTCAATCTGGGTATTCATGAAGGCGTCTCGGTTATTATCATGTCCGACATAGTAATGGTATAGCCAGGGCATAGGAGCGGTTTCATAGGGAGAACCAACATTCTTTCGATACCAGTCCACAACCATTATATTGCCGTCTGGGTTCCAGCTGGGGATGAGCAGCAAAATTACATTATCTAAAATCTCTTTGATACGAGCAGAACTCTCAGTCGCTAGTGAATAACCCAATTCTGGGGACATCTGAGTCGGGCCGCATTCGCTCGCATGCATGCTGCACGTAATCAAGGCAATAGTCTTTCCTTCCTTAGCCAAACGGTCTGCCTCTTCTTCCGAGATTCTGCCTTTGGCGAGTTTTTTTGCTATTTCCTTATACCTTGCGAAGTTTGATAAATTCTCCGGAGAGGATATGATTGCAAGGATGAAGGGGTTGCCCATAGTCGTCTTCCCCAATTCCTCTATCTCGACCCTATCGCTGTTTTTTCCCAGAAGCTGGAAATATTCATAAATCTTTTCCCATTTGATCAACTTGAAATCGGCTCCGGGCTTATGCCCGAAGAACGTCTCCGGATCGGGAATATTAGCTGGGTGTGAATATACGACCAGGTTAATGAGGAAAAAAATGCCAACAATGCAAGACGAAAATTTTTTTAATTTCACTTCAAACCTCCTTTCTTTTTTCTGAGGTCAATATTGAAATGCAACAAAAAGTGTCTCGTGGTAGTGCCGTATTGCGAGAGCAATTTACCTGACTTTACCCTAAAAAATGTACACTATAAATCGAATAACCGAAAACCATAGGAAAATCAAGCACTTTCAAATGATCCGGGACTTGA
>Ga0307380_10006602_pt1 | contig 15213 bp, 11 predicted proteins | sample UN3MG_FD_202239 | JGI IMG/M metagenome (GOLD analysis project Ga0307380, IMG submission 202239) | Soil microbial communities from Risofladan, Vaasa, Finland - UN-3 | ecosystem: Environmental > Terrestrial > Soil > Coastal area > Acid sulfate soil | place: Finland: Risofladan, Vaasa | collected...
CACCCCCATGACCATGCAGGGAGGCGCCCTCGCCCGCGGCACTTCCTATCCGCACAATGAACTGCCATGGGGGCAATCACCGTTTTCCTCGCCGACGACAGCGCGATCATCCGTGCCGGCGTGAGCGCAATGCTGCAGCGCGACGCGGACGTCGAGGTCATCGGTGTCGCCGACGACTACGACACGCTCGTCGCCGGCGCCTCCGAGGCGCATCCCGACGTCGTCGTCAGCGACATTCGCATGCCGCCGCACTTCGAGTCCGAGGGCATCGACGCCTGCAAGGAGATCCGCAAGCGCCACCCCGGCACCGGCATCGTCATTCTGAGCCAGTACGACGACCCCGACTACGCGGTGTCGTTGCTCGCGGAGGGATCGGCCGGCTACGCCTACCTTTTGAAGGACCGAATCGCCGAGGGCGACCAGCTCGCTCGGGCGATCCGCGAGGTGGCGACGGGTGGGTCGATGCTCGACCCGGTGATCGTGTCGGCGCTGATCAACCCGGTTCGCCGCACCGGCGGGCTGAGCACCGATGACGATGAGCTCCTCGAAATGGTCGCCAACGGCCGCACCATCAAGTCGATCGCAGCCGCGCTGAACACCACTCCGTCCGCCGTCGCCGACCGAGTCGAGCGTCTCTTCGTACACCTCGCCGAGGGCGTGTCGAGCGGTCAGGCGGGCGCCCTCGACCGTTTACGCCGGCTGCATCGAGCGATCGTGGAACGCGAGGAACAGGGCGAGAGTCTGAGTCGACTGCTGCCCACCGGTGTGGCCGATCAGTTGATCGCCGAGGGCCGCGCCGTCGGTGAAACCGAGACGCTCGAGGTCACCGTCGTGATGAGTGACATCCGCGGCTACACGACGATCGCCGAGCACGCCGACCCGGCGGTGCTGGCGCAGCAGCTCAACCGTCACCGCGCCGAGATGAATCGTGCAATTCTGTCCGAGGGAGGAACCGTCATGCAGTACGTGGGGGATGCGGTGATGGCCGTGTTCGGCGCGCCGCTCGCCACGACCGACCACGCCGATCGCGCGCTCGCCGCCGCGATGGCGATGCATCGCAACCAGGAGGGCGTCAACGACGAGTGGTCGGCCGAGGGACGCACCCCATTCGGACTGGGGATCGGGCTGAGCACAGGCACAGTCGCCGCGGCCCTGCTCGGCAGCGAGGAGCGCGTCGAGTACACGCTCGTCGGCGACGCCGTGAACCTCTGTCAGCGACTCCAGCAGTTCGCCGAGCCTGGCCAGACGGTGTTGAGCGAACCGACGTGGACGGCGCTCACCGAGCGGCCTGGCGAGTTCGAGCGACTCGATTCGCAGCTCGTGAAAGGCCGCGACACACCCGTCGTGCCCTATCGACTACCGCAACAATCCGCCACCCCAGAGGTACAGGGAGCATCGACATGACCGACACGATCTCGACGATGACCGAACCGGATCCGGGCACACCGCCGCTGCAGGGCAACGCCGTGGACGTCACCGCCGTCTACCGGACGTTCGAGCAGGACACGGCCCCAGTCAGGGCGCTGCGCGGCGCAGATCTGACCGTCCGGCAAGGCGAGTTCGTCGCCGTGATGGGCCCGTCGGGGTGCGGGAAGTCGACGATGCTCAACCTCGTCGCCGGCCTCGACGTGCCCGACGAAGGCGAGGTCGTGATCGCCGGTGAGTCGCTCGACGGCAAGGACGAGAACGCGCTTGCGATCATGCGTCGTCAGCACGTGGGCATCGTGTTCCAGTTCTTCAACCTGCTCGAAGGCATGACGGTGCTCGAGAACGTGGTGATGCCCGCAGTGATCGCCGGCCGCAAACGCAAGGTGGCCGAGTCGAGAGCCCGCGACCTCCTCGATCTGCTTGGCATCGGAGACAAGGCCAAGCAGGCGCCCGGCGTCCTGTCCGGTGGACAGCGTCAACGTCTCGCGATCGCCAGGGCTCTGGCGAACGAGCCGACGATCGTGCTCGCCGACGAGCCGACCGGCGCACTCGACAGCGAAGGCGGCGAGGAGGTGCTCGAGCTCTTCCGGCGCCTCCACCAGGGTGGCCAGACGATCCTGCTCGTCACTCACGACCAGCCGGTCGCCGACGCTGCCGAACGCATCGTGCGGATGAAGGACGGCCGCGTCGACCACGACGGGACGAGCTGAGCACACCGAGATGACTGCCGTCTGGATGTGGTTCCGGGTCGAATGGCGGACCCGGTGGCGAGCACTGATCGGCCTGTTGCTGCTGATCGCGTTCGCAACAGCAGCGGTGGCCGCCACGACCGCCGGCGCGCGCCGAGGGACCACGGCGATGGATCGGCTGGTTGCGGAGAGCGACCCGGCGACGGTGATGGTGTTGCTCAATCGTGGTGCCTACGACTGGGACGTCGTTCGGGCGATGCCGCAGGTCGAGTCCGTCGCCGCGTTCGCCGTCTCTGGCTTTGCGGTTGAGGGTGTCACCGACGATCCAGATGTCGACCCGTCATCGCTCGGGTTCTTTCCGTTCATCGACGACCAGGTGTGGGCTGCACTCGAACGACCGGTACTCCTCGACGGTCGGCTCCCGGATCCGATCCGTTCCGATGAGGTCGTCGTGTCGTCGAGCTTCGTCGATTCCTTCGACAAGCGAGTCGGCGACGCCGTCACGTTGCATCTGTACAGCGCCGACCAGCTCAACTCCTACGACGACGGCTGGCCTTCGGGCCCGACGGTCGACGCAACCATCGTCGGCGTCATCCGTTCCGCGTGGTTCCACGACCAGCCCGACACGCCGCTCGGCGCAGTATTCGCCTCGCCCGGCCTGTACCTGCAGTATCCCGACAATGTCATCGGGACGACCGATGCGGTTTCGGTGAACGCACTCGTCCGACTACGCGATGGCGAAGCCGGACTCGACGAGTTCGAACGCGAGTTCACGCAGATCACCGGCATCGACAACGCCGAGTTCGGGAACCTGCACGACGAGGCGCGTCGCACCCGAGACGTCACCGCCTTCGAGGCCCGAGTGTTGCAGCTGGTCTCACTGGTCGCGCTGGTCGCGTCGCTGGTGCTGCTCGGCGTCGCGATCTCACGGTATTGCGCAACGTCGTTCGCCAACCTCGGGGTGCTGCAAGCATTCGGGTTGTCGCCAGGACAGATGCGGCTCGCCATCTCGGCGGGGCCAGTGTCGGCCGCTGTCGTCGGCACGATTCTCGGCACCACAGCAGCATGGTGGGCCTCACGATGGTTCCCGATCGGCAGTGCCGCGCTGGTCGAACCGTCGCTCGGCACCTCCTTCGATCGGCTCACCCTCCTTTCTCCGCTCATCATTGTCCCTCTCCTCGTTGCAGCAACGTGCCTCATGGCGCTGCGTTCGGCCCAGCAGAGCAACCGGTCGACCTCGCGGCTGTCGGTCGTCGAAACTGCCACCGCCGCCTGGCCCGTCACCCTCGGCATCGGTACGCGCTTCGCCCTGTCCGGCCGATCGACGCGGAACTCCGCATCGAGCGTCCCCGCGCTCGTCGGCGCCACACTCGGAATCGCCGGTGTCACCGCCGCTCTCACGTTTGCCAGCGGCATCACCGACGCCACCGACGGGTACCAGCGGTTCGGGCAGAAGTACGAGCTCTTCACCTTCTTCGGGCTCGGCGGAGACGACCTCGTCGACGCCGAGGAGGCGCTCGCGACCATCGCCGCCGATCCCGCCGTCGATGGGGTGCTCGACGCCCGCAACGACGTGGCGAACAGCGCGTCGGGGTCGGTCTCGCTGTTCGACTACCGCCCGGTCGGCGCCCCGGTCGACGTGGTCGTCACGAAGGGTCGGCTGCCCACAGCGACATCGGACATCGCTCTCGCACCGCTGTCGGCGAGCCAGGCCGATGTCGATGTCGGCGGCACCATCTCGCTCTCGGGGCCATCTGGGACCCGAACACTGACGGTGACGGGCATCGCCTACGTCCCCATCGGACCGCACAACAGCTACTCGACCGGCGGATGGGTGCTGCCCGACACCTTCGACGAACTCTTCGACGGGTTCCGCTTCCACTTCGGCTTCGTATCGACGCCACCGGAGGCCGACCCGCAAGCGGTGGTGGACCGACTCGGACGGCGTGACATCGAACTCGCCCAGGGACCGATCTTCCCGCCGAAGGAGCGCGCCGAACTCAACGAGCTGCGAACGATGCCGCTCTATCTGGCGGGCTTCCTGGCGATCCTGGCCGTCGGCGCGGTCGCCCACACCCTCGCCTCGACTGCTCGGCGCCGTCGACATGACGTCGCAATGTTGCGTGCGCTGGGCATGCGTCCACGCGACACCGCGGCGATCGTGTTCGTCCAGGCGATCGCAATCGGCGCAGTCGGACTCGCGATCGGCCTCCCGCTCGGACTTGCAGTGGGTCGCTCCGTATGGCGCACGGTCGCGAATGACACCCCTGTCGAGTTCATTGTCCCTGACAGCTGGAGCACCATGGCCGTGACGGCGGCAGTCGCACTGGCCGCCGTCTCCACCCTCGCCGTCTGGCCGTCCCTGCGGTTGGCTCACCTGAAACTCGCACGAGAGCTGCGCACCGAATGAGGGGCCCCGACGCGCTGCCCGGGATCGAGGCGAGCGAACGCGTGCAGGACGCGATGGCCAACTCATCCGACGCCGTCCGCATCGGGCCCGCGTTGACGGTCGACGTCGACGACGAATCACGAGAGTTGAGGCCGGCATGGTGCCTTCTCGCTGCTCCGGTCGCGATCGGACTCGCAATCGCCGCACTGATCGTTGCCGCCGGCGCGAACGACCCCACGGCGACACAGGTCGTCGGGGCGATCCTCGTTGCGGTCTGGGCTGCGACCGGTGTCGCTCTCGGCGTCCGTCGCCGCCGGGACCGGCTCGGGCCGATCGTGCTCGCCGGTTCAGTGGCCGCCGGGGTCCTGTGCCTTTCGCAGGCGCTCGTGGCGAGCGCGGACACGACAAACGACCTCGCCGCCGTGGCATTGCGGATGACGCTCGGACTGCTCCCGGCGTTCGCCTTCCACCTGTTCGTCGCGTTGCCGGACGGCCGACTGACGAGCGCCGCCCGGCGTCGCGGCGTGGCCGCCGGCTATGTCGTCAGCCTCACCACCGGGGCTGCGCTGTGCACCGACCTCGACTCGACCCCCGCATGGCCGATCGTGGCGCTCTGGGTGGGTGCATTCGCGGCCGGCGTCCCCGCTGTCTCCTCTCGCTATCGGACGGCGGGGGCCATCGACCGTCGCCGGATCCAATGGCTCGGCTGGGGGCTCACCGTGGCGGCCGAGGGCGTCCTGGTGATGACGGCGCTGCGGCTCCTCACCGAGTGGCCCCACGACCTCGGAACCGCGGCACTCGCGATGACTGGGCTGGTCCCAACGGCACTCATCGCCGGAACGCTCCCCAAGATGGTCGCACGCGTCGACCGACTACTGACGCACACGATCGCCCTCACCGGGCTCACCGCCCTGATCCTGGTGGTCTACGTGATCGTCGTGCTCGGCCTGGGGCGCACGCCGCAGGGCACCGAGCGGTCGTTGCTCCTTCTGTCGATGGCGGCCGCGGCGATCGCGGCACTGCTCTACCTCCCCGCCCGAAGTTGGCTGACGGAGCGGGCGAACCGCCTCGTCTACGGAGCGCGAGTCGCACCGGATGAGACCCTGCGCACGTTCGGGCAGCGACTCACCCGCTCGATCCCCCTCGACGAACTCCTGCTCCAACTCGCCGAGAACCTCCGCAGCTCGATGGTGCTGGAGTCGGCCGAGGTGTGGACTGGCCAGGCCGGACGGTACGAACGCGCCGCCGGTGTGCCGCACCGCCAGCCCCCACCGGTCGCGATCGGCCCGAAGGAACTTCCCGTGGTGGCCCGCGCTGGGGTGAGCGGTGGAACGTGGCTCGACATCTGGGTTCCGCAGCTCGTCGGGCCCAATGGCAGTTCGTCGATGCGGGTCGCTCCACTCGCACACGCCGGCATGCTCCTCGGGTTCATCGTGGTGACCCGCAAGCCCGACGGCGAACCATTCAGTGAAACCGAGGACACGGTGCTCACCGAGATCGCCCGCCAGATCGCGCTGGCGCTGCACAACGTGCAACTCGACACGGCGTTACAGGCCAGCCTCGACGAGCTGCAGGTCCGCAACCAGGAGCTGCAGGACTCACGAGCGCGCATCGTGGCCGCAGGCGACAACGAGCGGCGCAAGCTCGAGCGGAATCTGCACGACGGCGCCCAGCAGCACCTCGTAGCGCTGGCGGTGAAGCTTCGGCTGGCGCGCGATGCCGTCGAGGACGACGACGCCGCAGACGCCATCGTGATGATCGACGAGATCAAGGGTGATGTCCAGACGGCGATCGCCGAACTCCGAGCGCTCGCGCACGGCATCTTCCCGCCGCTGCTCGTGTCGGGCGGGTTGCGCGAAGCGCTTCCGGCCGCTGCGGGCCGGGCGGCGCTGCCGACCACAGTGGACTTCGACGGTGTCGGCCGCTACGGCAACGACATCGAGGCGGCGGTGTACTTCTGCACACTGGAGGCGCTCCAGAACGCCGGTAAACACGCGGGCGACGAGGCGAGTGCCACAGTGCACGTTGCCGAGGTCGACGGAGTACTGCGCTTCCAGATCTGCGACGACGGGGCCGGATTCGAGATGATCGGAAACGCTGCCGGCCACGGCTTCGTGAACATGGCCGACCGCCTCGGCGCGTTCGGCGGCACGATCGAGGTGACGTCAGCGCTGGGAGCGGGCACGACGATCACGGGAACGATTCCGCTTCCCGCCGTGGAGTGACCTGACGATGGGTGGCGTCGCGTATCGACTGATCAGTGGGCTTCGGAATCGGTGGCGGTCGACGGTGGCCATCACCGCCCTCGTCGCAACGGTGTTCGGCATCGTCATGTCTGTCGCCGCAGGAGCCCAACGCACAGCCACCGCTCCCGACCGCTACACGTCCGCCTCGGAAATCGACATCGACGGCGTCGTCACGCAGGACGAGGGAGGTTCGCCCCGAACCGACGAGATCGGCGCTCTGGCCGGTGTCGAGTCGATCGAGGCGATCACCTTCGTGTTCGGCGAGGTCGTCGGACCGTCTGCCGACGATCTCGGGTCGTTGGTGTTCTCCGGCTCGCCGAGCGTCTTCGACCTGCGACTCGTGAGCGGACGGCAAGTCGATCCCGACCGCGACGACGAGTTCGTCGCAACGCAGGACTTCGTCGACGCAACGGATGCGCGCTTCGGCGACACGTTCGAGATCGTCACCTACACCCAGCAACAGGTGGACTCGAGCGGTTTCGACGAGCCGAGCCCCGAGGGTCCGCGCATCGAGGCCACCCTCGTCGGCGTCGTCGACGGACCATCACAGCTCAACGACAACACACCGATCGCCGTGGTGTCGGCGTCGCTGGTGCAGATGCCCGACGTCGGCGTGTCGGCGACCTTCAACGCGATCGACCTCCGCGATGGCGTCGACCTCGCGCAGCTGCGAGCTCAGCTCGACACGCTGCCGGGCAGCCAGGGACTGAGCCTCGAGCCCGCTGAGATGGTCAGCAGCGAGATCCGGCGGGCTGTTTCGACGCAGGCTCGCGGGTTGTGGCTTCTTGCGCTCGCCGCGGCGATCGCCGCCATCGCGGTGATCGGTCAATTGATCACCCGCCAGGTACGACCGACCACGGCCGATCGCGAGCGACTGGGGGCGATCGGCTTCACCAATCACCAAGTCGTCGCGGTGTCGATGGGGCTCGCAGCGATACCGATCGTCGCGGGCTCCTTGCTCGCTGCGGCACTCGCCGTTGTTCCGTCGGGCCTGTTTCCGAACGGGTTCGTCCGCATCGTCGAGCCCACGCCGGGGTTGTTCGTCGACTGGAGTGTCCTGGCGGGCGGTGCGGTCGTCGTGATCGTCGCGCTCACCCTCTGGACCTTCGTGTCACTCACGGTGGCCGGATCGATGGTTCACTCCCCCACCCCGTCACCCGCTGTCGAGGCCCTCGCCACCCATGCCACGAGTCCGGCGGCCGCGACAGGCACGCGTTTGGCGTTCGGACGATTCGCGACCGACCACGGCCCCGCACGCGGTTCGATGGTCGGGGTGGTGCTGACGATTGCGGGGGTCACCGCGGCGTTGACGTTCGGCGCCAGCCTCGACCGGTTGATCGACGAGCCGTTCCGGTACGGCACCAACTACGACGCGAAGATCGGTGACAACGGCGCAGCCGGGCTCCCCGAGGGTGTCGCCGAACGACTCGACGCCCAACCGGAGGTCGCGTCACTGATTCTGTACTCCGACAACAATGCCCGCGTAGGCGACACCACAATGCCGCTCCTCGGCATGGAGATCGTGCGCGGAGAAGGCACCCCGACGGTTGTCGCCGGGCGGCTTCCGGTCGGCAACGACGAGATCGCATTCGGCCGCGTGACGGCACGCGACATCGACGCTCGGATCGGTGACGAGGTGACCCTGGTCGGCGACACCGGCACGGCCAGCTACCGCGTCACCGGGCTGGTGGTCGTACCCGGCCTCGGAGCGAACGACGGCCTCGGTGATGGCGGTCTCGTCACACCGACGGGGCTGATGAAGATCGATGACAACGCCGTCCCGACGGCGGCGGCGGTGCAGCTACGCGGCGGAGTCGATGACCTCGTCGCCGCGATGCCGGAGTTCGACGGCATTCCCGATGCACCGTATGTACCCAGTGCGATCGTCAACGTCGCACGAGTGCGAGCGATCCCGTTTGCACTCGCCGCGTTGTTGGCGACGCTCGCCCTGCTGACAGTGGGCCATGTGATGGTCGTCTCCACCCGTGGCAGCCGGCGCGAGCTTGCGATCCTGCGTTCGCTCGGCGCTCAGTCGAGCTGGATCGGTCGGGCCGTGCACTGGCACGCCACGTTGTTCACCTCGTTCTGTGTTGCCGTCGGCATTCCACTCGGCGTCATCACCGGACGGCTGGTGTGGATCGCGTTCGCCCAGAACATGGGTGCCATCGAGACTCCTGTCGTTCCCCTCGTGGCATTTGGCATCGCGGCGTTGATCATCGTGACGCTCGCCAACGTCGCAGCAGCGATTCCAGCCCGTCGCGCCCGCCGGGTTCGTCCGGCCCAACTCCTGCGAACCGAGTGAGTGTTACATCAGGGGTCAGACCCCAGATGTAACGGTCCAGTCGGGGTCGCCGTCGGACTCCCAGAGCCGCCGGATGACACGGGGCGACAGTTCGTCCTTGTTGACGTAGGCGATCGCACCGCTGGTGCGGGCGCCTGCCGGAAGGTCGTCAAGGGTGTAGGTCGACACGAGGATCACCTTCACGCTCGGGTCGGATCCCGTGATGATGCGTGTCGCCTCGATGCCGTCGAGCTCGCCCATGTTGATGTCCATCAACACGAGCTTCGGGGCGATCTCGGCGCTGGTTTCGACGGCTTCCTCCCCGGACGCCACCTCGGCGACCAGCTCGAACTCCTTCACCCGGTCGATCACGGCGCGGGCCGCAACGCGGAACGGCGGCTGGTCGTCGACGATCATGACCGTCACGCGTCCCAGGTCGGTCATCGAGAGCCCCTGATGACTTCCTGCGCGGCGTGCCATCCGCACATGCCGTGAACCCCGCCCCCCGGCGGCGTCGAGCTCGAGCACAGGTACACGCCGTCGATGGGTGTCTTCCACGGATGCGGCCCGAGCGCGGGGCGTCGCACGAACTGGCGGAGGTCGCCGACACCACCGTTGATGTCGCCGCCGATGTAGTTCGCATCATGCGCCTCCACGGCGGCGGTGTTCATCGCATGCCGGCCGATGATCCGGTCGCGGAAGCCGGGAGCGAACCGCTCGATCTGCGCCTCGATCCGATCGGTCATATCCACGGTCGAACCGTTGGGGACGTGGCAGTACGCCCACACCGCCTGCGTGCCCTCGGGAGCACGGGTCGGATCGAAAAGGTTCTGCTGCGCCAGCAGGACGTACGGGCGCTCGGGATGGCGACCGACCTGCACATCGGACTCGGACACCGTGATCTCGGCGAGCGTGCCACCGAGATGCACCGTGGCTGCCCGGGCGCAATCGGGATTGGTCCACGGGATCGGACCGTCGAGTGCCCAGTCGAGTTTGAACACACCTGGGCCATAGCGGAACCGGGTCAGCGCCCGGCGATATCGATCGGGAACTGCATCGCCGGCGATCGCCAGCACCTGTCGTGGCGTCAGGTCGAGCAGCACCGCATCGGCGGCCGGCAATTCTGCGAGCGACTCGATGCGCCGATTGCACTCGACGCGCCCGCCGAGCTTCTCGAGCACAGCCACGAGGGCGTCGGCGATCTGCTGGGAGCCACCGCGGGCGAGCGGCCATCCGACGAGATGGGCGAGGATGCCGAGCATGAGGCCGTACCCGGCTGTCACGGGCGCCTTCAGGCTGAGGATCGAGTGCCCGGCGAGGCCGGCGAACATCGCCTGCGCCTCGTCGGTGTCGAACCCTCGCCGGGCCACCGTGTACGCCGGCAACACTCCGACCGCGCCGTACCGAGCGAGGGCGATCGGATGCTTCGGCGGGATCGACAGCGGCGACAACAGCCCGTCGGTCAGATCGAACCCTGCTTCGACGAACGGCCCGAAGAGACGACGATATGCCTTCGCATCAGGCCCCAACCCGTCGGCGGTCTCGTCGACCGAGCGGTGCAGCACTGCGGCGCGTCCACCGTCGAGCGGGTGAGCGAGCGGGACCGGCGACTGGACCCATTCGAGGCCGTAGTCGCGTAGCGGCAGGTCGCTCTCGGCGAATGAGCGAAAGGCTGGCGACCCGACGGCGAGGGGATGGATCGCGGAGCACACGTCGTGCAGCACCCCGGGCAGCGTGAGCTCTTCGGTTCGCATGCCGCCGCCCGGGCGCGTATTGGCCTCGAACACCACCACGTCCCAGCCGGCGCGGGCCAGCGTGATGGCAGCGACGAGTCCGTTCGGCCCCGCGCCGACGACCACGGCACTGCGCCCCGATTCAGCCGTCATCGGTCCGTCAGCACGTCGTCCGGTGGACATCGACAACGTCGCGAGCGATCTGCATCCGACGATCAGACCACGTCGCGGGCACAGCCACAAGGACATGAGCGTCACTTCTCGAGTGGTGCTGGCACCCCGGCGAACACACTGGGTTGCCACCTCCCACTCGGACACACGGATCCGTACGTTCGATGTGCGGGCCGAGACGTGACCGGCCCTATTCGACAGAGGGACGGCCACATGCACACGAACCACATCTTGCTCACCATTGGGACGGCGTCATTGCTGTTCGTCGGCGCCTGCGGCTCTGACGACGACGCCGGTTCGGACGCCTCGGCCGGCTGCGACGAGTGGATCGCGGCCGACACTGCGGTGATCAACTACCTGTTCACCGGGGACGGAGACGCCGAGTCGGTCAACGCCGCGCTCGACGAGGCGATCGCCGCTGCCGATCCCGAGATCGAGCAGACGATCGTCGACCTCAAAGCGGCGGCGCAAGCCGAGATCGCCGACCCCGAAGCCGAAGGATCCGACGAATCACTCGAGCTCTACAACGACACGATCACGTGGGCCGGCGACAACTGCGCCGTGGACGAGCTCGGCGTTGCCGCCGTGGACTACGGCTTCGATGGGGCGCCGGACGAGCTCCCCACCGGCTACCACATCGTCCAGTTCAGCAACGAGGGACAGGAACAACACGAGATGTTCGCCCTGCGCTTCAACGAGGGGACCACCGAGACGATCGACGAACTCTTCGAACTCCCCGAGGACGAGGTGTTCAGCAAGATCACTCCGGTCAATGCGACGTTTGCTCCACCGGGAGGGTCCAGCGCCGTGTCGTGGAACCTCAGCGAACCCGGCCGCTACGCCATCGTGTGTTTCATCCCGACGGGCTCGGTGGGTGAGACCGAAGGTGACGGTCCGCCGCACTTCACCCAAGGCATGATCCGGGAATTCACGGTGACGTCGTGAGGATCGAATCGAGGGTCACCAGCCTCAGCTGGATCCCGTCCGAGGCTGTCACCGGGTTGAACAAGGCGATCTTCGGAACGGGGTTCACCCACTACGACGACCCCCCACCGGACACGATCGACGACCTCGAAGCGCTGCGTGCCGCAGACCGGTTTCGCTTCGCCAACCATCTCGTCGGCTGGGTCGAGGTGATCGACGGCACGATCGTCGACGCCGGCTCCTCCGGCGGGTGCCTGATGGGCTCGACCACCGTCGCCGTCGGCCCAAAGCAGGCGACCTTCGCCGCGGTGGCCTTCGACGACATCCACCAGCAGGTCGAACTGACACCCACCTCGGCTCGTTTCGTGCAGACCGTCGGCGGCCGCACCGCCGTCCCCGCACCGCGCCGGGTGAACAAGCCACCGTTCCTCAAGTTCGAAGCGCCAACGGTCTGGACCACCCTGGCGTTGACGATCTTCGCCGACGGCACCAGCGAGTTCGAGCTGCTCGGTGCCAGCGCCTTCCCGAGACACTGGGTGTACGACGAGCGCGGTTCCCTCGCCGCCAAGGCCGGGATGGCCGACTTCAAGGACTGGTGGCGCCACTCGTTCGGCAAACACACCCCGTGGGGCGACGAGGACTCGCCGGCACTGGTGACAGCTGTCGAGACCGCACTCGAACGCGAGCTCGCCGGCCACATCATGCGCAGCGGCGGCAGATCGTCGATCAGAAAGCTGAAGGAGGGCCGCCTGCTGACCGAACAGGGGGCCACGGGCGACGACGTGTTCCTGCTCCTCAACGGGGTGGTCAGTGTCGAGGTCGACGGTGCGACCCTGGCAGAACTCGGTCCGGGTGCGATCCTCGGCGAGCGTGCAGCCCTGGAAGGTGGCGTGCGAACATCGACGCTGCGGGCGCTCACGAAGGTCACCGTCGCCGTCGTCCAGCCGGCCGAACTGTCAGATGAGGAACGCGCCCAACTCAGTGCCGGCCACAGGCGCGAGTCGACCCAAGCGTGATGTGATCGTCGCCTCAGTTCGGCGGTGGCGGCACCTCAGGCCAATCCGGTGACACCGGCAACGTGAAACCGATCGATGCGCCACCGCCGTCGCGCTGCGTCGCTGACACCGACCCACCCGCCCGGACGACGACATCACGGACGATCGACAGACCGAGCCCGGAGCCGGGCATCGAGCGCGCCGACTCGGATCGATGGAAACGGTCGAAGATCCGTTGCTCGTCGCCCGCTTCGATCCCCGGCCCACGATCGAGCACGTTGAGTGAACCGCCGTCGACCACCACGTCGATCGTCCCGCCGGTCGTGTCGAACTTGCATGCGTTGTCGACAAGATTCGTGATCGCCCGATCGAGCGCCGATCGCGGTGCGTCCACGACCGCCTGATTGATCACCTCGACGGTCACGTCACGCGACCGTCGGCGGCCGACGCGCTCGGCGACGTCGTGGGCGAGTCCGGGGAGTTCGATTCGTTCGTTCGGCTGTTGTTCGAGTTCACCCGATGCCACTGCGACGAGTTCGTTGACCAGTTCGGTGAGCTCGCTCACCTCGCTGTCGAGGTCGTCGAGCACGCCGTCGCGCATCTCCGGCGACATCTCCGGATGTCGTCGCAACACCGACAGGTTCGTCTTCAAGCTGGTCAGCGGAGTGCGCAGCTCGTGGCCTGCATCCTGCACGAGTCGACGCTGCTCGGCGCGCGAGACCGCCAGCGCGCTGAGCATGTTGCGGAACGCGGAGCCGAGGCGACCCACCTCGTCGGTACCGGTGCCGGGCACCTCGACGTCGAGCCGACCCGACGAGCCGACGTCCTCGGCGGCTCCGGTGAGACGCCGAATCGGTGCCGCAACCGTTCCCGCGATCAACCAGCCGACCAGTGCAGCCGCGACGGACACGAGCACGACGAGCAGCAGCGTGCGTTGACGCAGGTCGCTCAGCACGCTGTCGACCTCGGCGAGCGGCCGGGCGACCTGCAGCGCACCGTTGGCAAGACCGATCGTGTGGACTCGCAGTGATTCCTCGTCGACGGTGATCGTTTCGCGGTCGATCGCACGGGCTGTTCCGACCACGTTCAATGCCCTCTCCTCGATCGGGGCGTTGTCCGGGAACGACGACGCCACCGACGCACCGTTGCCATCCAGCACGCGCACCGCATAGACCTCGAGCAGGCTCCGCGTCGGCATCGTGATGCGGCCGTCGACGGCACGGCCGATCATCTGGCCGGTCGCCTGGGTGATCGAGCGATCGACCTCGGCGACGAGCCGGGCACTGGTGGTCCGATACCCGATCAGACCCACGGTGAATGTCGCAATCATGGCCACCAACGCAAGTGACAGCGCGATCTTCCAGCGCAGTCCCATCAGCCGTCGATCCGGGCGGTGTACCCGACGCCCCGCACGGTGTGCACCACGCGTGGCTCGCCCTCCGCTTCGGTCTTGCGTCGGAGGTATCCGATGTAGACCGCAAGATTCTTCGAGTCGGGGCCGAAGTCGTAGTGCCAGATCCGGTCGTAGATCGTCGAATGGTCGAGCACGATGCCACGGTTGGCGACCAGCAGCGCCAGCAGGTCGAACTCGGTCTTGGAGAGTTGGACTTCGCGCTCGCCACGGAAGGCGCGCCGACCCGACGTGTCGAGGCGCAGATCGCCGAGGACGAGCTCGCCTTCGGGTTGTTCGGCATCGTCGGACCCGTACCCCGAGCGGCGCAGCAGCGCGCGGATGCGAGCCAAGAGCTCGTCGAGGTCATAGGGCTTGGGAAGGTAGTCGTCGGCACCGGCATCGAGACCAGCCACCCGGTCGCTCGTCTCGGTTCGAGCGGTGAGCATCAACACCGGGAGTTTGCTGCCCTCGGAGCGCAACACGCGACACACGGTGAGGCCATCGACGATCGGCATCGACACGTCGAGCAGCAGCACATCGGGTTCCGCTTGGCGAATCGCTTCGAGTGCTTCGGCGCCGTTGTTCGACGACGCCACCGTGTACCCCTCGAGCTGCAGCGCACGAACGAGCGATTCGCGCACGGCGCGGTCGTCCTCGGCAACGAGGATCCGAGCAGTCGATGTGTCCGTCACGGATGTCAGTCTGCTCGCACCCGGTGAGAATCTGGTGTGACCCCCGCGCGATCGTCACCTCCTGCCCGCCCGCAACCGCCCTCCCCGACCCGACCGCAACCGCCCACCCCAACCCGACCCCCACCGCCCTCCTCGACCCGACCCCAAAAGACCGGGTCGGTGCCCGGCGGTTTGCTACGAACGGGACGTGCAGATCGCCGATCGTCCGTTCGCTCCGCGGGTGACCGCCGCGATCGCTGTTGGTGGGGCGATCGGCGCGGCGGGCCGTTGGA
>Ga0307380_10006605_pt1 | contig 15206 bp, 16 predicted proteins | sample UN3MG_FD_202239 | JGI IMG/M metagenome (GOLD analysis project Ga0307380, IMG submission 202239) | Soil microbial communities from Risofladan, Vaasa, Finland - UN-3 | ecosystem: Environmental > Terrestrial > Soil > Coastal area > Acid sulfate soil | place: Finland: Risofladan, Vaasa | collected...
TGCCATAGCCCGTGCGTTTGCCGAGGAAGATTGCGCACACCAAGCCGGCGATGCCGGCATTGATATGCACCACCGTGCCACCGGCGAAGTCGAGAACGCCCGCGTCGGCCAGGAAGCCCCCGCCCCACACCCAATGGGTGATCGGCGCGTAGACGATCAATGACCAGAGCACCATGAACACCACGAGGGCCGAGAACTTCATGCGATCGGCGAACGCGCCGACGATGAGAGCCGGTGTGATGATGGCGAAGGTCATTTGGAAGGTGAAGAACACGCTTTCAGGAATCGTGCCTGACAACGTGTCTTTTTCCACTCCCGAAAGGAGCGCCTTGGACAGACCGCCAATGTACATGTTGAGGCCGCCGCCGTCGGTGAAGGCCAGCGAATAGCCCGCCACCAGCCACACGATGGTGACCAGGCAGGTGATCGCGAAGCACTGCATCACCAAGGTGAGGATGTTCTTCTTCCGCACCAAGCCGCCGTAGAAGAGGGCGAGGCCAGGGATGGTCATCATCAAGACGATGGCCGTCGATGTCAGCATCCACGCGGTGTCACCCGTGTCGAGCTTTGCGGTTTCCTCGGCGACTTCCGCCAGAGCCTCTGGGGCGTCCTGCGCAAGCGCCGGGTCGATGTGGTAAAGCGCAAGCAGTACGAGCGCCGCGACCACGCCGAATAGATATTTGGCAAGGGTCGTCATCTGCAAATCTCCCCCTCTCACAGTGCTGATTCGTTGGTTTCGCCGGTGCGAATGCGCACCGTCTGCTCGACGGGAACGACGAAGATCTTGCCGTCGCCGATCTGCCCGGTCTTGGCCGCCGCGACAATGGCGTCTACGGCTTTGTCGACCATTTTGGCAGGCACCACGACTTCGATCTTGATCTTCGGAAGGAAGTTCACGGCGTATTCCGCGCCGCGATAGATCTCCGTGTGACCCTTCTGCCTCCCGTACCCTTTGACCTCGGTAACGGTCATGCCTTGCAATCCAAGCTCGGTGAGGGCTTGACGCACCTCGTCGAGCTTGAATGGCTTGATGATTGCCATCACCAGCTTCATCTGTTTGAGCCCTCCATGATTTTACGGCTGTGCAGGCTGTTGCCGTCTCAAGTTCAGCCGTGCGAACCCCAAAGCAGAGTCAAGCTACGTGCCAACTCGGCATGGCGACCCGCAAGCCATTGGGGTTAGGGATTCTTTTACGATTAGGGTCGGCCCAGCCGGCGCCGTGAGACCAGCCAATGGGCACATAAATCAGGCAAATAGCATCGATTGCCCACTATTTAGGCGCTTATTTGGGCGCACGCTCGCGAACGAGCCCTTCTTGCGCCGTAGAGGCCACCAGACGGCCCTCGCGCGTGAACAGCGTGCCGCGGCAAAAGGCCCGGGCCGCGCCGGAGCTTGGGCTGTCTTGCGCATAGAGGAGCCATTCGTCAGCCCGGAAGGGCTCGTGGAACCAGATGGCGTGATCCAGGCTCGCCAGCATCAGGTTGGGGTCGAACACGAACCGGCCATGGGCGATCAGCGCCGTATCGAGCAGGGTGAAGTCCGAGGCATAGGCCAGGACGCATTGGTGGAGCGCTAGGTCGCCGCCGAGGTCACCCGTGGCCTTGATCCACACGAGCTGGCCGGGCGCCTGCTTGTCGCGTGAGAAATAGCGGGAAATGTCCACGGGGCGGATCTCGATCGGCCGCTCGCGTTGCCAATAGGCTTTGACGGGCTCGGGCACCCGGTCGATGAGCTGCTCTTTCAGCTCCGCTTCGCTCGGCAGATCCTCCGGCGGCGGCACGTCCGGCATGGCCATCTGGTGCTCAAGACCGCCCTCTTCCTTGTGAAAAGACGCGGCCATCGAAAAAATTGCGTGCCCATGCTGAATGGCCACCACGCGGCGGGTGGAGAAGCTGCCGCCGTCCCGAATGCGGTCCACTTCGTAGATGATCGGCACGGCCGGATCCCCGGCGCGTAAAAAATAGGCATGGAGCGAATGAGCCCTGCGGCCCTCGACCGTCCGATTGGCCGCCACCAGGGCCTGACCGATGACCTGGCCGCCGAATACGCGCTGCCAGCCTACCTGCGGGCTCAAACCCCGGAACAGGTTACGCTCGAGAGTTTCGAGGTCGAGGATCGACAGAAGCTCGTCGAGCGCGGCGCTCATGGCGGACCCTTTCGTGGGAATGTCTTGATCGGCGTCAGGCCGTTTAGCAGGTTCGGGCCCGTTTCGGAAAGCCGGTGGCCCATTGCCCGCCTGCCGGCAGGCCGGTGGCGCGTCGCGTCGCGCCCGCATATAGGGGAGCCATGGCAGCGTCGCGCAAAGCCAAGTCGGGTGCGGATAACACCGAAGCGTATGACGTCATCATCGCCGGCGGCGGGTTCGCCGGCGGCACGCTGGCGCTGGCGCTGGCCAAGCTCGCGCCAAAGAGTTTTCGCGTCGCCCTCGTCGATGCCGCGCCGCGTGACTCAGGATTAGCGGCGCGCAAGGACGCCAGAGGTCTCGCACTGTCGGCCGCGACCCAAAGCCTGCTCGAGGCAATTGGCTTGTGGGCGGGCCTCGCCCCGAATGCCCAAGCTATCTCCTCCATCGAGATCACCGACAGCCCGCTGAACGCGAGCCTGCGCCCGCACTTCCTCGGCTTCGACGAGGAGATGACGGGGCGCGCGCCCCGGGCTCATCTCGTGGAAGCGGGTGCGTTGCTGACCGCGATTTCACAGGCGGTCGTGTCTGAGACGGCGATCGATGTGTTGGCGCCGGACAGTGTCGACGACTACGAGACAGATGCGTTCGGCGTGCGCGCGCGGCTTGCGAGCGGCAAGACACTGCAAGCGCCGCTTCTCGTCGCCGCGGACGGCAAGCGCTCGCGTCTCAGAGAGCGCGCGGGTATCAAGTCTATCGGCTGGTCCTATCCGCAGGTTGGCATCGTTGCCACCGTCGCGCACGAGCGCCCGCATCATGGCAAGGCGGTGCAACATTTCTTGCCCGCCGGACCCTTCGCCATCCTGCCGCTAAAAGGGAACCGCTCATCCATCGTGTGGACCGAAGACAAAGCGCGCGGCGAAACACTCATGGCCGGAGACGAGGACGCGTTTGTCGCCGAGCTCACCCGCCGCTTCGGGCATCGCCTCGGCGCGATCACGCTCGAGGGCCCACGTCAGTCTTTCCCTCTCGAATTGCAGATCGCGCGATCGTTCGTCGCCGACCGGATCGCGCTCATCGGCGATGCGGCGCATGCCGTGCACCCCCTCGCCGGCCAAGGCCTCAACATCGGCATGCGCGACGTCGCGGCCCTCACCGAGACGATCGTCGAGGCGTTGCGGCTCGGGCTCGATATCGGCTCTCGCACGATGCTGGAGCGCTATCAGCGCTGGCGGCGCTTCGACAGCGCCTTCTCGGCTACGGTGATGGATGGGCTCAACCGTTTGTTCTCTAACGACAATGTGCCGTTGCGCGCGATCCGCGATTTAGGGCTTGGCTTGGTCGACCGCGCGCCAGGCCTGAAGCGCTTCCTCGTGCGCGAGGCGGCGGGGGGCACCGGCACCGTGCCGCGTCTTCTGAAGGGGGAGGCGCTGTAACCGGGTGGGGCACGACCGCACGACGCCCGGGCGCTTCGTCACCCGCTTCGCCCCGTCGCCGACGGGGCTTCTCCATCTTGGCCATGCCTTCTCGGCCCTGACCGCTTGGCAGGCGGCGAAGGCGGCGGGTGGGGAATTCCTGCTGCGGATCGAGGATATCGACCGGACGCGCGCGCGGCCCGAATACGAGACGGCGATCTATGAGGATCTGACCTGGCTGGGCCTGACCTGGCCCGAACCGGTCTGGCGGCAGTCGGAACGGCTCGGCATTTACGAGGGCGCGCTGGAGCGGCTTGACAGTCTAGGTGTGACCTATCCCTGCCGCTGCACGCGCGCCGATATCCGTGCCGCGCTCATCGCGCCGCAGGAAGGGACGACACATCTTTCGCCCGGCGGCGTATATCCCGGCACCTGCCGCGGCCGAGCCATGGCGGCGTGTGGGCCCGGCGATGCGATCCGGCTCGATCTCGAACGCGCTCTGGCACTAATAGGTGGTCAGCCGTTGACCTGGCGCGAGACCGGGCCAGCCCAGGCCGGGACCCAAGCGCTGGACCCGGACGATATGCGACACCGGATCGGTGACGTTGTCCTAGGGCGTAGGGATATCGGCGCGGCGGCCTATCATTTGTCGGTGGTGGTGGACGACGCGGCGCAGGGCGTCACCCATGTCATTCGGGGCGAGGACCTATTGGAGGCAACGCCGATCCACCGGTTGTTGCAGGCGCTGCTCGAACTGCCGGTGCCGGTTTGGCATCATCACGCGCTCATTCGCGACGAGACCGGTAAGCGGCTTGCCAAGCGCGACGACGCCTGCGCCATCCGGACCTATCGCGAAGCGGGGCTGACGCCGGAGGATGTACGGCGGATGGCGAATGCACAGTGCGTCTGATGAGAGGCGGAGCGCTGGAAGGCAACGACTAACTCTCGTCGAGCTTGCGCGCTTCCTCCGGCAGCATGATCGGGATGCCGTCGCGAATGGGAAAGGCGAGCCCCGCCGCGCGGCTGACCAGTTCCTGCCGTTTCGCATCGTAGTCGAGCGAGGTCTTGGTCAGCGGGCAGACCAGGATTTCCAGCAGCTTGGGATCGACGCGCTGCTCGGCACGCGCTGATGCACCCGTCTCATTGTCGTCCTGCGTCATTGGATCGATGTCCCCGAACCGTCGTCGCGCGCGGCGAGTTCCATCTCCGCCAGCGCCACCAGGGCTTCCGCCCTTGCCTGCAAGTCTTTCGCCTCGAGCAGCGCCTGCTTTTCCTCCGGACCGTAAGGGCTGAGCACCGACAGCGTATTCACCAGCCGCTCGTTGTCCGCGCTGTTGATCCGGTCCCAATCGGCGTTCAGATTGTTGGCCTCGAGATAGGAGCGGAGCGTTTCGAGAAGGCGGGCGCGGTCGACGTCGTCCTCGCCATGACCGCTCACGAAGTCGATCGCATAGGGTGAAAAGTCGACATCGCTCATGCGGAACGGCGTGTCCGACGAGATCTCATCGCCCAACTGAAATCGTGCGACGCCCGAGAGCGAGATCATGAGGCGCCCGTCCTCATCCTCGTTGAACGCGGTGATCCGGCCCGCGCAGCCGACGGCCCGCAATGGAACGCGCTTGCCCTCGGGGGACTCGGTGGTTCCCGTGTCAGGCCCAGGCTGAACCACGCCCAACAGGCGGTCGTTGCCGAGCGCATGGTCGATCAGGGCGAGATAGCGCGGCTCGAACACGTTGAGCGTCAGGGTCGCCCGCGGCAGCAGGATGGCGCCGCGCAAAGGGAACATCGGCAGCATCGTCGGCATATCGGAGGCGTTGAGATAGCGGTCGGTCACCAGGGGACTACGCTCCTTTAGGCGAAGAGCAGCGACGAGAGCCTCTGGCGGCCGGATGTCGTCGCAGGATCTGACGGACCCCAGGCCTCGAACAACTGCACGAGCTGCTTCCGCGCCGCGTCGTCGTCCCATGTGCGGTTCTTGGTCACGAGATGCAGCAGCTCTTCCAGCGCGCCCTGTCGGTCGCCTTTGGCGTTGAGCGCCAGCGCCAGGTCGAAACGCGCCTGAGGGTCGTTCGGGTTCGCGGCCAGTTTGGTCCGCAGGCTCTCCACGTCGCCCGCGCCGCCCGCCTTTCGCGCCAGCTCAAGCGCGGCGCGCGCACTTGCCACCGGCGAACTGTCGGCCTTGGCCGGCGGCGCCAGCGCCAAGGTCTGCTCGGCGCGAACCAGGTCGCCGGTCTTAATGTAGCATTTCGTGAGGCCTGCCACGGCTTCGACGTTCTCTGCATCGTTCTGCAGGATTTCGCCAAAGGCTTGCGCCGCCGCGTTGACGTCGCCGGCGGCAAGCGCGGCTTCCGCCGCCTCGAGATCGGCGCCGTCGTCGGCGGTCTCGCCGATCAGCCGCGCGATGAAGGCGTTGACGCGCGACTCCGGCAGGGCGCCCATGAAGCCGTCCACCGGCTTGCCGTCCTGGAATGCGAACACGGCGGGGATCGACTGCACGCCCATTTGCCCGGGGACCTCCGGATGGTCGTCGATATTGAGCTTCACCAGCCGGATCGCGCCCTTGGCCGCCCGCACGGCCTTCTCCAGCACGGGGGTCAGCTGGCGGCACGGACCGCACCACGGCGCCCAGAAATCGACCAGGACCGGCACCTCGCTCGAGGCCTCGACCACGTCGCGCATGAAGTCCTGGGTGGTCGTGTTCTTGATGAGGTCGGCGGCAGGTTCACCCGTGCCGCCGCCGAGGATCGGTGTGTCTACGCTCATGCTCACTATCCTGGACGGCGCCATGGCCAGGGGGAAGAGGGTTCGCCGCTCGCCCGAGAAGATGGGCCGCGGAGCGCCATTTGGCAACCGGCCGGGACCGCGTCAAAGGGCGGCGTCAATCGAGCGGCAGCACCAAGGGTTCATGGCCTGAGGCCTCGATGAACCGGATCAGGTCACTTGTGGCGATCCGCGTCGTGGCCTCGTTGGTCAGGGGATGACAGTTAACCTCGTCAAAGCCCATCAGGTCCGCGTCGACGACCACCGCGGTGAGCTTTCGGGAGGTTTCGTTGATCAGCGCGAAAGCGGTGACCGAGCCGGGTTCGATGCCGAGCACCGCCATGAGGAGTTCCGGCTTGCCGAAGCTGAAGCGGCCGAAGCCGAGCCGCTTCGCCAGCGCTTTCAGATCGACCTTGGTGTCCTCCTTGGCGACCACCAACGCCAGACGGCCGTCCTTGTCCTTGAGAAAGAGGTTCTTGGTGTGGGCGCCGGGGATCGTGCCCCGCAACGCTTTCGACTGCTCCACGGTGAACATCGGCGCATGCTCGACCGTGATCGCGGCAATGCCGAGTTCTTCGAGCCGGGCGAACAGCTTGGCGCGGTCGGATTGCATTGCTTTCGGCGTGGGCTTCGGCTAAGGGGAGCCCCTCGATGGGGCCGGTGACGGTCAATCTCGAGGCGCGCGCAGGCTCTGTAGACAGCTTGAGCGCGATCCACTACAAGGCAAATGACCACCCTGAAGCTTGAAATTCAAGGTTTGCCGGTGGTTTGGAGTGCGGGTGTAGCTCAGGGGTAGAGCACAACCTTGCCAAGGTTGGGGTCGTGGGTTCGAATCCCATCGCCCGCTCCAATTTCTTCAAACGCGAAGAAACCTAGCCGACTTGCCCGGAGATGAAGGCGCTCGCCAGTTCGCTTCGGGGCGAGGCGAACACCTCGTCCAGCTCGCCCTAGCCTAGAACGGCCAGGGATTGCGCTGGTAGCTGCGCGTATAGGCTGGCGTGCTGCGCCGCTGCGTCGTCACCCGGCGCTTCTTGCGGGGCTGGGGCGCGACATCGTCGCCCGACGCGTTCGCTTGCTGAACCTTGGACGACTTGCTCGTGTCCCACACCAGGAAGTCCGCGCCCCTCGGCAGCGTCGCCGAGTTGATGGCGGTGTCGGCGATGATCAGCGACGAGCCAGGCGTCAGCCGCTCGGAAATGTTCTGGCGGAGGTCATCCGGAATCACGAGGCGATCAAGCACGGCCGTGGGGTCGTCGCTGTCTCGCATGCCGATCGCCATCCACTGCGCCTTGGTATCGCCGGGAGCGAAATTCATCACCGTGAAAACCTGCGTGCCAAGCGGCTCGTCCGGATTGCGGAAGCCGACCGCGGTGTCGAACACGCTGGCGAACTTCTGGCGCAGGAAGAGACGGCCGGTCGGCGGCTCTTCCTTGCCGGCAACTTCGTAGATCTTCTTCACCACGTCGTCGGTGAAGGCGCCGGTTTCCGGCAGGTCCTGGGCCTTCTGGAAGGCCTTGATGGCGCCGGCGGTCTGCCGGCCGAACGTGCCATCGAAATTCTGGGCATCGAGATAGCCCATGGACGCCAGAATGTATTGAACGTCGGTCATGCGGTCGCGCTGGGTGCGCCGGGTCACAAGGATGCGTAGAGGTTCGGTCGACCGCGGTTCGGCGGCCTCGACCGCCGCAGCGGCGGTACCGGCGACAAGCTTCGCGGTGATCACAGAGGGCTTGGCAAGCGGCATGGGCGGGTGAACCAGCGACATCATCGTGATGACGGCCGAAGCCGGCACCGGCAGAGGCTGGGCCAAGGCTGAGGCCGAGACTGACAGGATTGGTCCGGCCTGCGGCTCAGCGGTCTGCTTGGGCTCCGGCACCTTCATGGCGACCACGGTGTTGGCGGAGCCAGGGGCCGAAGGCGATGCCACAGATTCCGATATCACGGGGCTCGACGGGGTATCCGTCGCTCCGGCCGGGCTGGCAAGGCGGTCCTGGTCTTTGGCGAATTTGTCGGCGGTCTCGGCCACTGGGCCGTTCTGGGCGGCACGGTCCGAAGGTTTGGTGAAGGCATGCACACGGCTCCCGGCGGACGGGCCCGCGCTCGGATCGATCGCATGGACCCGCGTGTCCTGAAGCATCGCGATGGAAGCGGGACGCTCAATCGGGGCCGGGGTCTCTTCGACCGCCGCATGAAGCGTGATCGGAGCGGGCGCCTCGGCTGCCGGATGTGCATCGGGAGCGGCGGCATCGGCCTTGGCCAGCACCACCGGAAGGTGGGAACCGAACGCGGGCGCGGTCTCGTTGCTCGACCGGTGCATGACCTGGGGCGGCGTCTCCTGCTTCACCAGAATGGGCGGCATGGGCGGGGGAAGCGGCTGAAACAGAGCAGGATGCTCGATCAATTTGGGGGCGACCCGGTCATGGGCCACGATTACGTGCTCACCCACCGTCGTGATCTTGAACAACCTGGGTGCGAACGAGTAGGGCAGCCGGATGCAGCCATGGGAGGCCGGATAGCCGGGAACGACGCCGGCGTGAAGCGCGGTGCCCGACCAGGTGATCCGGTTCATCCAGGGCATCGGCGCGCCGCCATAAAGGTTCGAATAGTGGTGCCGCTGCTTCTCGAGGATGCTGAACACGCCGGCCTTGGTGGCATGGCCGCGCTTACCGGTCGAGACTGGCGAGCTCGAGATGAGCGTCATGCCGCGGTAGATGTCGACACGCTGCTTGTTCAGAGAGACGACAAGCGTCATCGGCTGGTTGGCATCGGCGTCGGGGATCGCGTCCTCGACCTCGGTGTTCTTGCTCTTCTTCGCATCGGCCGGCGCAATCGCAACGGCCGCCGCTAGAACCGCGGCGCCAACAAAGATCGAAAGGTTTGAAAAGGTCCTCTTGGCGGCCATAGCCACCTCATCCCCGGTCATACGCATACGCACCCTACTCGCTCCCCGTTGAAGATCGGTCCCATAGCGAGCCTCCGCGAGTCCCCCAAAACGACTCACGAATCACACTAAAAGAGGTGCCTGACTTTGACTAGCAAAGCCTTCGGATTAGCTAACGTCCTCCGGGACTTGTGGGATTCCGGTGGAAGCTTCGGCCCTCATGGAAAAAATCTCGTAACTGCGAGTACTTAGTTGGTGCAAGACACCCCCTGAGCGAGGCGGGACGGACAGAAGCCGGGCCGCAAGTCTTCAAAGAAACTTGGCCCTTGTTTCATTCTCGCAACACTTCGGCGCTCACCTGCACCTTTGTAAGGCACGGAACCCGGGCCCGGGACGCCGTCCGCGCCGGATGTCCACACCGAGTCGCCGAAGGGGGTGGCCAGGAACGCCTGAGCCACTAGGTTGGGCGCGGACCCAAGGGCGCGGCGCGGGAAGGGCCCAGGAAGGTAAGGCATCATGGAACTGCTGGAGAGCGAGGTTTACGGCAACGGTCTGACCGAATGGGGGCTCGCCGCCGCCCTGACCTTGGCGGGTCTTGCCGTCGCTCTGCTGGCGAGGCTGCTCCTGGTGCGCCGCCTCCCGGCGCCCGAGCCGGGAAAGGAGATGCATTGGCCCACGGTCCTGCACGAACTCGTTGGCCGGACCTCCACGCTCTTCCTCATTGTCGCCGCCATCTATGCCGGGACGACGCTTCTCGACCTGCCTGACTCCGTCCATCGGCTGATCTCGTCGATCTTCATCGTCGCCCTGTTTATCCAGGCCGCGCTATGGGCCGACCGCATCGCCTCGGCAATTCTTGCCTGGCGGCTTGCGCCGCTTAAAAGCAAGTCGGCGATGCGCAATGCCCTGTCGCTGATCCAGTTTATCGTGCGTGTCGCGGTCTGGTCGCTGGCGCTCCTCCTCATCTTCGAGAATCTCGGCTTCGACGTCACGGCGTTGGTCGCCGGTCTCGGCGTTGGCGGCATCGCCGTCGCGCTGGCCGCCCAGAGCGTGCTGGGCGACCTCTTCTCGTCGCTCGCCATCGTCCTCGACCGGCCGTTCGAGGTCGGCGACTTCATCGTGTTCGGCGATCAGAGCGGCACGGTGGAAAAAGTCGGCATCAAGACCACGCGCATCCGTGCGCTGTCCGGTGAGCAAATCGCCTGTTCCAACACCGACCTCGTGAAGTCGCGCATTCACAACTTCAAGCGCATGGCTGAACGCCGCATCGTGCTCGTGCTGGGCATTACCTACGATACGCCCGCGGGCAAGCTCGAACGCATTCCGGGCATGGTCAAGGCGATCGTCGAGGCGCAAGAGCAGGCCCGCTTCGACCGCGCGCATTTCCGCAGCTTCGGCGTCTCGGCGTTGGAGTTTGAGACCGTCTACTGGGTGTTGAGCGCCGACTACACCATCTACATGGACGTTCAGCAGGCGATCAATTTCGCGATCTTCCGCGCCTTCGAGGATGAGGGCATCGAGTTCGCCTTCCCGTCTCAGACGCTCTACGTTCCCGATCTCAAAGGCGCGATAGGGGCGTTGGCGCGGGCGCCGGAAGACGCGCCCCGCCCAGCCCGGGGCTAGGGCGCACAGGCCGCGAGAGGAAAGCGCTTGCCACCATCGCGGCTGCTCAATACACGGGTTTGCGGTTCACGCTGATAGGGAGGACGTCATGCTGGCATTTGCGGGTGTTCGGCTGGGCGGCGCTGCCCGCGCGGTCTGTCTCGTACTCGCGGGGCTTACTCTCGCCGGCTGTGGCATCAACACCATTCCCACCCTCGATGAGCAGGCCAAGGCCGCTTGGAGCGAGGTGTTGAACCAATTTCAGCGCCGCGCCGACCTCATCCCCAACCTCGTCGAGACGGTCAAAGGCTTCGCCGAGCAGGAGAGCAAGGTGCTCACCGAGGTGGTCGAGGCCCGCTCCAAGGCCACTCAGGTGCAGATCCCGCCGGACATCCTCACGAACAAGGAAGCGTTCGAGAACTTCCAGAACGCCCAGAGCAATCTCTCGGGTGCGCTGGGCCGCCTGCTCGTCGTGGTCGAGCGTTATCCCGACCTCAAGTCGAATCAGAACTTCCTGGCGCTTCAGTCGCAGCTCGAAGGGACCGAGAACCGCATCGCCATCGCGCGGCGCGACTACATCGTGGCGGTCAAGGACTACAACACCGAGCTCCGCACGATCCCCGGCCGCTGGTGGCGTGCCCTGCTCTATCCGGACGCCGAGCCGATGCAGAACTTCTCCGTGTCGGAAGAGACGACCAAGGTGCCTGAGGTCAAGTTCTAGCACCAGGCTAGGCGCTGTCTGGCAACATCGAGGGCCTCATGGCCTCCATGGCTTCGTGCAACATGGCTTCGTGCAACAGGGCTTTGCGCATTCCCCTTTTGGCGCTTGTGGTGGCATCGGGCCTCGCGCTCCTGCCTGCCTCCGCCGAGCCGACATTCCCCGCGCTCACCGGCCGCGTGGTCGATGATGCGGGCCTCCTCAGCCCGGAGGACAGGCAGGCGCTCTCGGCGGAGCTGGAAGCGCTCGAGGCCAAGAGCTCCGACCAGCTCGTGGTCGTGACGCTCCCCTCCCTGCAAGACTACGCGATCGAGGATTTCGGTTATCAGCTCGGCCGCCATTGGGGTCTCGGCACCGCGAAGCTCGACAACGGCGTGCTCCTCATCGTCGCCCCCAATGAGCGAAAGGTCCGCATCGAGGTGGGCTATGGGCTCGAACCCATCCTCACCGACGCGCTGACCAGGATCATCATCGAGAACGCGATCCTGCCGCGCTTTCGCGAGGGCAACTTCCCCGGCGGCATCAAGGACGGCGTGCGCGATATCGCCCTGGCGCTGACCGGCGACGCCGCGGAACTCGAGGCGCGCGCCAGAGCCCGGCACGATGCCGACGAGCCCGCCATCGATTGGTTCACGATCATCTTCTGGACCATCATCATTCTGTGGGTCGCCTACAGCCTCTACAGCAGCACGGGAACCGTTAGCAGCAGCGGGCGCTCGCGCGGCCGGTCGAGCGCGAGTTCGGGCGGCAGCAGCTGGAGCAGCGGTGGCGGAAGCAGTGGCGGCTTTTCCGGCGGCGGCGGCAGCTTCGGCGGCGGCGGTTCGTCGGGAAGCTGGTAGCGAGGTCCGCCGGCTCACTTGACGCAAAGGTCGGCAACGGCGGCGATGTTGCGACCGCCCGTGTCGTCGGCGTCGCTGGAGACTGCGACAGCCACGAGCCGGCCCGGCGCGCGCCCGAACGCCCGGCGAAAGTCGCCGCGAACGTTGGCCAACTCATCGAACCACACGCCTGCCTTTGCGTTCGCCGCCCGCTTTACGATCGAGCGGCCGCGCCCGTTGAAATAGGGGAGCTGCAGCATGGTTCCTGGCCGCTCGGCGCCGCCCCACACATAGATCAGGAGATGGCCTTGCTCGTGGCTCAAGAGCTCCATGAGATCGACGTCTCCGGCCGCGTCCGCGTCGTCGGCAAAGGCGAAATAGATGGCCAGCGCGCGGTCGTCGCCGCCCTTCTTGGTCAGGTCTGTGGCGCCAACGCCTTCCGTGACGCGCCAGCGCCAGCGCGCCATGCCGGCGTTGGCGTACCGCGCCGGCACGGGATGCCAAAGAACCCCGACCCCTGCGTTCGTCTGGACCAGCACCGTGTCGTTGCCGCTCGCCTGGAACAGGGCGCCCGGCCGCCGCGGAAAACTGATATAGCGCCAGCTGTTTTTGGCCAGGTCTGGACCGAACTTGAACGCGACGCCGCCCGCCATGTCCGGTCCCCTGGCCAACGCGAGCCCGGAGAGCCCGACGCCCGCGCAGATCAAAATTGCAAGACTTGCAGTCCGCCGCATGGTCCCCTCGAAATGTGGCCAGTTGCGAAGTCGTCTGCGAGCTATTAGGCCATAGCGGTTCGCTGCTGAGCCCGAGGCGCGGGACGACGATAAGCCATGAAGCCCTTCACCCCGGATGAACATGCCGTGATCGCCGGCGCCATCTCCCGCGCCGAGAAGAACACGAGCGGCGAGATCGTCGTGGTGGTGGCGCGCGCGTCGTCGAGCTATCGCTATTTCTCCCTGATGTGCGTGGCGCTTGTCGCCCTCGCCGTGCCGCTGCCGCTCATCCACTTCACCAAATGGCCGATCGAGTATGTCTATCTCTTGCAGCTCGCCGTCTTTGGCGCCGGCGCGCTCCTCGTGCAGTGGCAAGCCTTCCGCGCCGCCATCACGCCCGCCGCGTTGAAACGCGCCCGCGCCCATCAACGCGCCGTCGAGCAGTTCGTGGTGCAGAACCTGCACACCACGCAAGGCCGTACCGGCGTGCTCATCTATGTGTCCGACGCCGAGCGTTACGCCGAAGTGATCGCCGACAATGGCATCTACACAAAAGTTTCTCCGCAAGTCTGGGATGTGCTCATCGCCGCGCTGACCGCCCATATCGGCAAGGGCACGCGCACCGAAGGCTTCGTCGCGGCAATAGAGATCTGCGGCGCGATTCTCGCAGAGCACTTCCCGCCGTCGGGCGACAATGCCGACGAACTGCCCAACCACCTGATCGTGCTCGATGCCGCCGAGCCCGCTTAAAGCCAAGGAGCGCACGACGGCGCGCGGCCTGTTCGGCTGGGTGATGTTCGATTGGGCGGCGCAGCCTTTCTACACGCTGGTCGTCACCTTCCTGTTCGCGCCTTACTTCGTGAACGGCTTCATGGCCGACCCGGCGCACGGCCAATCCATTTGGGCCTACACCACCGGCACCGCCCAGCTCATCGCCGCGCTGCTCGCGCCGGTGCTCGGCGCCATCGCCGATGCCGGCCTGCCGCGCAAACCCTGGATCGCCGGTTTCTCCGTGTTGCTGGTGCTCGGAATGAGCGGCCTGTGGTTCGCGGCTCCCGGTGAGACCTGGCTCGTGCCCGTGGTGCTCGTGTCGTTTGGCATTGCCTTGATCGGCGCCGAGCTCGCCACCGTGTTCACCAACGCCATGATGCCGGGCCTCGTCTCGGGCAAGCGGCTCGGCACCTTGTCGGGCGTCGGTTGGGCCATCGGCTATGTGGGCGGGCTCATCAGCCTGGCCTTGATCGCCGGCCTCGTGGTCGCCGATCCAAGCACCGGCAAGACGCTGCTGGGCTTGCAGCCGCTCGTACCACTCGATCCCGCCACAAGGGAAGGCGACCGCCTCGTCGGCCCGTTCTCGGCGCTTTGGTATCTGGTGTTCGTGCTGCCGCTCTTTCTGTTCACGCCGGACCGGCGGGAGAAAGCCGCGGGTGGCAGCGTCGTCAAAGCCGGCGTCCGCCAATTGCTGCGCGCGGTGAAGGATCTGGCGCGCAACCACAGCACCATCGCGCTCTTTCTCATCGCGCGCATGCTCTATGCCGACGGACTCGGCGCCGTGTTCGCCTTTGGCGGCATCTATGCGGCGAGCGTGTTCGGCTGGGGCGCCACCGAACTCGGCCTGTTCGGCATCGTGCTCACCATCGCCGGCACGATCGGCGCATGCGCCGGCGGCTTCCTCGACGACCGCGCCGGATCGAAGACGGTGATTGTCACCGCGCTCTGCCTGTTCATCGTGGCCTCGATCGGCGTGCTGTCCATCGACGCCGACGAGGTGCTGTTCTTTGTGCCGGTGGCGCCAAAGATCGCGGACAGCGGCCCGTTCGCCTCCGCGGGCGAGCAGGCTTATCTCGCCTTCGCCATTTTCATCGGACTGGCCGCGGGGCCAATCCAAGCCTCGAGCCGCACGCTGCTGGCGCGGCTCTGCCCGCCCGAGAAGACCACGGAATTCTTCGGCTTCTACGCCTTCTCGGGCAAGATCACCGCCTTCGCCGCCCCGCTCGCCATCGGCCTGGTCACCGCGCTGTCGGACAGCCAGCGCCTCGGCATCTCCGCAAGCCTCGTGTTCCTGGTGGTCGGCCTGCTGCTTTTGTTGCGGGTGAAGACGCGATGAGGCGGCGTCTTGGCCTGCATGGTTCGAGGCGCGGGCTTCGCCCACCCTCACCCTTCTGACCACGGGTTTC
>Ga0307380_10006606_pt1 | contig 15206 bp, 10 predicted proteins | sample UN3MG_FD_202239 | JGI IMG/M metagenome (GOLD analysis project Ga0307380, IMG submission 202239) | Soil microbial communities from Risofladan, Vaasa, Finland - UN-3 | ecosystem: Environmental > Terrestrial > Soil > Coastal area > Acid sulfate soil | place: Finland: Risofladan, Vaasa | collected...
GATCTTGTTCTCGGTGCCGGCGAGCTCCTCCTGGAGCATCATGAAGTTCTCGTTGGCCTTGAGGTTGGGGTACTGCTCGGCCACCGCGAACAGGGTCTTGAGCGCGGCGGTGATCATGTTCTGCGCCTGCGCCTGCTCCTGCACCGTCTTGGCCTCGCCCATGGCCGCCCGCGCCTTGGTGACGTTCTCCAGGGTCTCGCGCTCGTGCCCGGCGTAGCCCTTGACCGTCTCCACCAGGTTGGGGATGAGGTCGAAGCGCCGGCGCATCTGCACGTCAATCTGGTGCCACGCGTTGTCAATCCGCGTCCGCAGCACCACCAGCCGGTTGTAGGTGAAGATGAACCACAGGACGACCAGCCCGATCACACCCACGATGATCCACACCGCAGTCATGTCACACCTCCTGTGCTCTTCCCCGGAGGCTATTCAACACTCAAGGGCGGCGCACCTGCCGCTTGTGAACCCGCAGGAGGTGTGACCATCTTCCGCGTGGCGCAGCCGGATATGGCCCAGCCGTTTCCGAATCCCGATCTATCGGGGCCCTCGGCTGGGCCATGGGGGACCGCATGCTGTGCCCCTGCGCTACGAAGCACGCGCCAAGCCCAACACGAGGACACCCGATCAAGTCAACCGCCGACCCTAGCGCGGGAGGAAGCGCTCCCTGTGCGATCGAGGCGCGAGGAGGGCGACCGCCGTCAGGGTGCTTTGCCGTAGTCCACCCCCCACGACATCAGCGGCAGGTCGCCCTTCCACGCCATGTAGGCGAAATTGGCGGGAGCGGGATCAGGCGGCCGCGGCAGCACCCCTTGCTCCATCATGAAACGCAGCGCCTCGCCCATGATGTTGCCGGTCAGCCAGCGGTGCCATTGGCCGTACTGGTCGCGGCGGTGCTCATAACCCATTTCGTCGAGTGAAGCGTCAACCTCATCGAGCGCGGGCACGGCGACGCTTTCGATGACCGGACGGGTGACCGCGTCCACCTCCGGGGTGAGAATGTCGCTCTCCGCTTGCGTGAAGAACGGGACGGCCAGGCGGTACTGGTGGTGCGCAGTTGTCAGAAGGCGTGCACTGACAAGGTCCGCGAAGGCCCCCCGCCAACGCTCCGGGTCCCCGCCCAGGCGCGACAAGGCTTCTTCTTCAGCAAGTGGGGCATCCGCGAAAAGCTCGAACGCGGCGGCTCTGTCCTCAGCCGGCGACGCCCTGTTCACACGTTCACGGTTCATCCCCCAGGTCCAGAAGTACCCTTCCCTCACCGTTGACGATCCCAACTCGCCGGAGTTGAACCCGGTTGTCCAGACGATGGGCAGACCGGGCGCTTGTTCGTGACCGCCCAGCCAGTAGCGTCCGCCGCCCACACGGCGCGGGACCTGTGGACGCAATGCCTCCGGCTGATTGCGCGAGGCACCGGTGTTGGCAACGAATACCCCGTAAACCGCCCAGACCACGTCCTCCCACGCCCAGCCGGAGGCGGCCAGAGGGGTCTTCTCGAAGGCGGCCTTGAGCCTCGACTCAGCCGCGGACAAGGCGCTCGCCGCTTTGGCCGCGGGTTCCCGCACCAGGCCCATCAGGCGCCGCCAGTCCGCGGCGTCGAACGCGATGAAGTTGGTCGCGTAGGCGCCGTTGCGCGGAGTAACCAGAACCTCCATTTCGGCGAGGTCGGTGACCGTCTCCTGGACGTAGTCGGCGTGCGCGCCGATCTGCTCTGCCACCTGCCGTGTGGTCTTCGCCAGCTTGTTGACGGCGAGACAGACGGCCTGAGCCATGAGTGGGCGCAGGTGATCGAACACGTTCCAGCGCCCCGGCGAAGGACTCCCGTCAATCCACACTGTCAGCCTGCGGGGGCCTGGTTCGCCATGCTGGTTAGCCATTGCTGTTCCTTCCTTTCGCGCCTTGCGGCGAGAGTCATGGAGGATGCGCTTGATGGTGCCGACGGACGTGCGCAGGTGAACGGCGATCTCCTGGCACGAGCGCCCTTCGAGGTAGTGCAGGATCATCACCTGGCGCTCGCGCTGAGAGAGCACGGCCAGCAGCGATCGGACTCGCTCGACCATCTCGCCTGGCGGCTCGGGCTCGGGCCAGCTCCGCCACGCTGGCGCGCCGCGCACGGTTTCCAGGTCCACTGATGCCGGCCAGCGCTGCGCCTCGCGCAGGCGGCGCTGCGCCTGGCGCCGGACGATGGTGTTGAGCCAGGGGCCGACGCGTTCATGGTCGCGGATGCTGTCGAGCGCGCGGAAAGCCTGCAGAAAGGCCTCCTGGGCGATGTCCTGCGCGGCGTCGGCGTCGGTCGCGATCTGCCGGGCGATAGCGAAGACCCGCGCGCGGTGGCGAGCGACCAGGCGGTCGAAGGCGCCCAGGTCGCCCTCCCTTACACGCGCCACCAATTCGGCGTCTGTGCCTCCGCCGGTCACCGATTGCGCTCCTCCTGATAGTCCAGAGCGCGGAAGTCGGAGAAAGGTTCGGGAAGGGGGAGGGGCGGACTGCTATTGAGCCGGCGCCACCTCCGCCCGCAGCAGGTCGAAGACCAGCGCGCCTGCGTCCTGGCGCTCGGGGCGGAACTCGCTGACGTAGATGGCGTCCCAACGCAGCGGGGGCCGGGCCTCGGCGGGAACCAAGGCCGAGACCTCGCGCCACCCGGTCCAATCCACGCGCGGGGCGAAGTCGAGGTTGTAGGTGCCCCCCAGCGCGTCGCTGATCCGCGCCCGCAGCCAGTGGCCGCGGCCGTCGCCATAGACCCACGCGCGCAGCGCGGTCGCGCTGCCGACGATGCGGTTGACCCCCAGGTAAGCCGCGCGCGCCTGCGTCGTCGTCGTGAAATCGTAGTCCAGGCGCGCCGCGCAGCGGCCTTCGGACACGAGGTCGGTCACGCGCCGCCACGACACCGGCACCTCCCGCGGCCACGAGAAGGCGATGCGCGGAGCCTCGGTCTCGAAGTCCTCCACTACCACCGTCGTCGTCACGAACACCACGCGCGCCGCCGCCTCCACTCCCCGCAGGCTGGCGGTCACCGTCCCCATCGGCCCCGACCCGACCGCGAGCAGACCGCGGTTGTCAATCACCCCCGCCGCCGGCTCCGCCCGCCATGCCACCTGGGCTGGGTCGTACGAGATAGGCCGTCCCTGCTCGTCCACCGGAGTCGCTGCGAATTGCACCCACTGCCCCGGCGTCGCGGTCACCGTCTGCGGCGAGAGCCGCAGCTCCGGCGGACGCGCATACACCGTCACCGGCACGCGCGCGGTCGTCGGCCCCACGGTCACCGCGACCGCCCCCGTGGTCGTTTCCGTCGCCTCGCCCGCGGCGAACTCCCCGCGCGGCGATACCGCGCCGATCGCTCCCTCCGCCGCCCAGTTGACGGCGACCGTGCCCAGATCAACGGGGTTGTAGTAGTCGTCTTCGGCCGCGACGGTGACGGTCGCGCGATAGCCGGGCAGCGCGGTGATGGCTTCGGGCGTCACGCGCACCCGGGTCGGCGGGCCGTGGGGGGCGGTGCTCATGACGAGCAGCGCGTTGGCGACCGGGCGCTGGCTGCCGCCGGAAGGCCGGTTGACGACGCTGCCGCGCACCCACATGGTGGTGGAGCCGCCGCCGTCGAGGTTGAGGGCGTCGCGGCAGCCAAGCTCGACCATGAGCTGCGCCAGCTCCTCCAGGGTCATGCCGACGCTGGAAGACTGCCGCCCGTCCACGGTCACCAACACAACGTGGCCGTCGGGCTTGACCCCGGCGGCGGTGCGCGGGTGACGCTGGTGCGCGAGATTCGACTTGAAGTCCTCTTGTCTCCATTCCACCGACACCCGGCCGTCGCGCACCAGCCGCGGCCCCCCGCCGACCGCCTCGACGATCTTGCCCTGGGGGTGCGGCGCCAGGTCGAAAGACAGCTTCACCGTGTCGCCCACCGCCAGCCGCTCCAGCGCCGCGGCCGACCGGCCCGAGGCGGACACCGCCACCTGCCCGGGCCACAATGCCAGATTGCCGACGGCGTGAGTCGAGGCCATGACCTCCGCCTGGTACACTTCCCCCAGTGCCAGGGGCTCCGGCATCCCCGCCAGCACCACCTCGCGCCCGCTCGCCGCGGTCCTGGTGCTGGCCCCGAATGATGATGTGTAGAGGACGATATCGTCCTGCCGCCGCGGCTGATTGACCGCCTTGATCACTACGTGGGCGCCACCGGGGGTCTCCAGCCCCGCATCAAAGCGCAGCGTCGCCACCTGCGCGCGGCCGTCCTCCATCACCACCAGCGCCGAGCGTCCGGTGCGCGCGGATATGAGCTGCCCCGCGCTGACGTTGACCCCGAGCAGGGTGCCGTCGCCGTTTCCGCCCATGATGAAGTAGTCGCCGTTGACGGCGGCGACGGCGTAGCGGGTGGCGCTCGACTGCGTACGCGCGATGGCGCTCACCGGGCTGCGAACCGGCGATCCGCCGCCGACGGTGCAGGCGAGGAGAATGTAGCGCTCCTTGGGGTCAAGCTCGACGAGGTTGATGTTGAACGGCCCCTGCGGACGTTGCTCCAGGGTATAGCGCACCCCGGGCGCGATCATGCGCCGGGCGAGGATCTCGGCCGTCGCGGTCGCGGAAGCGAGCGACGCCATCGCCAGCGCGACGATGAGCGCCGGCAGCAGCCGGGGGGTTAGCACCGGGGAAGTGGGGCGATGCATCTTCATGGTCGTGGTGTGCGTCGAGGCTAGTCGCCGTTGTGCGCTGACGGGCTTTCGCTTTGCAGCGCCACTTCGCGGCCCGGGGGGAGCGTCAAGCCGCGCTCGGCGAGCAGCGCGGCGACGCGGGCGGGCGCCTTGGCTTCAAACATGGCCTTGGCGCTGGGCAGCACGGCGACCGTGAAACGAATGACTCGCCCGTAGGTGGGCAGCTCGATCACCGCGCGCGCCTGCGGCGCGGCGGCCAGCACCTCCTGTTCGCGGTCGAGGTCGGCCAGGATGTCGAGCACCGCCTGGCGCGTATCCTCCACCTTGTCCGCGGCGGCCGGCACGGTCAGGAGGTAAGGCGCTGCGCCGTCGGGATAGCGCACGATGCTGGCGATGGCGCCGTTGCTGAAGTAGCGAATCTGGCCGCCGGGCGCGATCAAACGCGTGGTGCGCAGGCCGATCTCGTCCACCACCCCGTACACGGCGTTGATCTCCGCCTTGTCGCCGACCGCGAGTTGCCCCTCGAGGATGATGAAGAACCCGGATACGATGTCGCGCACCAGGGTTTGCGCGCCGAAGCCGACCGCCAGACCGACGATGCCCGCCCCCGCGAGGACCGGCACGGCGCTGATGCCCAACTCCCCCAGCACCATGATCGTCGCCACCAGGAAGATCACCCAGCGCACGACGCTGGACGCCAACCCCACCACGGTCACCGCGCGCCGCGCCTCCAGCACCTTGGCCGACTCGGCCAGCTCGGCCCGCTGCTCCAGGCGGCGCAGGGCGCGCCCCGCGAGGAAGTTGACCACCAGCGCGCCCACGACGATGCCCGCGATCTTCAGCCCGTGGGCGAAGAGCATCTCCGGTGGGTACTCGGCAAGCAAGCGTTCCCACGATAACATCGCTCATGCCCTCCCTGAATCCCGGCGAAAAAAAAAGGTCAACGCACGCGCTGGAGAAAGCCGCCCGGACGGTAGGTCACCAGTAGCCGCTGACGCGTGCGGTCAACCTCGAACTGCGCGCGCTCGCGCCGGTACCCGCGCCGCAAGAGGCCCCGCCCCGCCGGCGCCGAATCTCCCATCGAACGGAGGTTGCGCCATGACCGATTCATCTTACGGCGATGCCGTCGCGCCCGGTGCTGGGAGTCATTCGACGGCGGCGGCGCCCAGCCTGCTGCTGGCCGATGATGGCCGCAGCGACTATCGCATCGTGCTCTCAGCGTCAGCGTCGCCGTCAGAGAAGCACGCCGCCCAGGAACTGCAAATGTTCTTGGAGCGGATCTGCGGCGCGCGTCTGCCCATCGTCACCGACGAGGAGACGCTGGGCGAGCATGAGATCATCCTCGGCGACAACGCCCACCTGCGGGAGATCGGCGAGAAAGTGGATTTGGAGGGCCTGGGCGACGAGGGCTTCGTCATTCGCACCGCCCCGCCGCACTTGGTCATCGCCGGCGGGCGGCTGCGCGGCACCATGTACGGGGTTTACACCTTCCTCGAGGATCACCTCGGCTGCCGCTGGTTCACGCCCGAGGTCAGCCGCATTCCCAAGCTGGAGCGCCTGGAGGTCGGCGACATCAGCGACCGGCAGATTCCGGTGCTGGAAGGACGCGACGTCTACTTCCAGCATGCTTTCGATGCCGACTGGGCCGCGCGCAACCGGGTCAACACCGGGCGCGCGGTGACCAAGGAGCATGGCGCGAAGGCTGAACCTCCTTGGCCGTACGCCCTGTTCTACTTGCTCATTCCGCCCGACAAGTACTTCGCGTCGCATCCGGAGTGGTTCTCGCAGGTAGACGGTGAACGCACCCATATCGGCAGGTTCCAACGCGCCCAACTGTGCCTGACCAACGAGGGTCTGATCCAGGAGGCGATCAAGATCGCCAAGGCGTGGCTTCGCGAGCACCCCCAGGCGACCGTCATCTCCGTAATGCAAAACGACGGTGCCGGCGGCTGGTGCGAGTGTAACGACTGCGCGGCCCTGGAGGCGCGCGAGGGAGGAGCGCATTCGGCGCCCATCATCTATTTCGTCAATCGCATCGCTGAGGCGATCGCGGACGAGCATCCGGGGGTGGCGGTCAGTACGCTCGCCTACTGGTACAGCCAGAGGCCGCCGAAAACGCTTAAGCCCCGGCCCAACGTGATCGTCCGCATGTGCACCAACCAGTGCTGCCGCAGCCATGCCTTCGCCAACGAGAAGTGTGAACAGAATGCCCCGCTGCGCGAAGATCTCCGCCACTGGTTCGAGCTCACCCAACGCATCTACGTCTGGGACTACGTGGTCAATTTCCGCCATTACCTGCTGCCCTTTGCCAACCTGGGCAGGCTGGGACCGAACATCAGGTTCTTCGTCAACCACGGCGTGCGCGGCATCTTCGCGCAAGGCAGCGGTGATTCCCCGCACAGCGATTTGTCCCCACTGAAAGCCTACGTGCTGGCCAAGCTGATGTGGAATCCGGACTGCAACGAGGAGCGGGCGGTGGACGAGTTCCTCGCCGCCTACTTCGGCGCCGCCGCTCAGCCGATCCGCGCGTACCTGGACTCGCTCGAGCGGGAGATCGAGGCCGACGACTTGGTTCGTCTTCATCTGAGCTCTTTCGTGCAGGCCGTCGAGGCCTCTTACCTGACCCCGGAGCTCCTGGCGCGCGCGGCCCGGCTCTTCGACGAAGCGGAGCGGCTGGTCGCCGACGACCCGGAGCGCCGGCTGCGCGTACAGGCGGCGCGGCTGTCGCTGGACTACGTCAAGCTCTGGCTGGCGGCGCGAGTTCACGCGCTGGTAAGTGCGGAAGACCGGCGCCTGCCGCTGGGCGACTGGTACCGCCAGGCTGCCGAGGAGTTCTTCTCCGTCGCCGAGCGCGCCGGCGTCACCCACATCCGGGAGTCCAGCAGGAGCGAGAGCACGATGGACGACTTCCGGCGCCAGCTGGCGACCATCACCCGCACCAAGGAAGGCGAGGACGTCGAGATCACCTGATGTACGTGCGTGAACACGGCGGCTGCGTGCGCCGCGACGCTCGTCTGCAATCCGGCGTCGCGGCGCATCCTGTGGGGCCCGTCTGGTCGGGGGGTCGCAGGTGGCGCCGGAACTCCACCTGCTGCGGGGGGAATCGGCGTTGCGCTGCCTGGAGCAGAGATCCCTGCCGCTGGCACGAGATCCCGCCGCCCGAGTGCGCGCCAACGGGATCGGCACGCGACCCCGCCGGCAAAGAAGGATTCCCGGGCAGAGGTGTCGAATTAAGTATCCCACACCGACAAGCTTAGCTGAACCAGTACAAGTACGGGTTGTTCGCTCCCCGCACGCGCGTCAGCTCCTTATCCCCGGTCTTAGCCCCAGCACCATTTCGGCCCCGCGGCCGCGGACGAATAGCGTCGGTCAGCACTTCGAGCCGTGACCGGGAGATGCAGGAGGCAGCCGTTTTCTCGCAGCGGAGAATGGAGATAACATCGTGCGTCACGCCAGGACCAGGCTTTCCAGCATCGGCGGGGCTCTGCTGGCCATCGCCGTCGTGCTCGCGGTGGCTTTCCACCTCGCGGAGAACGGCGCCGGCAGCGCCGGCGTCCCGTCCGTGGCCGAAATCGCCGGGCGCGATTCCGGGGTGTCCGTCGTAAGCAGCGTCATCCCGCTCGGTTCGGTGATCGAGACCTGCGATGCGAGCGCCAACGGGCGCGCCCGCGCCATCGCTTACGCCGTTGTCCCCGAGCGGGCGGCGCAGGCGCAGATCGAGACCTCGTTGGTGAGCCTGGCTGAACGCGTGAGCCGCGACCACCCCGGCGCGAGCGCCGTCATGGTGCTCGGCTACGGCTCCAAGGCTGAACGCGCGGCCCTCAGCGATGCTGCTCCGTGGAGCCTGGTGTGGTCGCTCGATGGGCGCGGGTGGGACGGCCGGAGTCAGAATGACTTCGAGAAGCACATCTGCTACCGCGCGCGGTAGCGGCGCCTCCCCTGTCACGCGCACCCCTATGTAGTCGCTGAAGAGATCAGCCGCAGCGAGGCGTACCCTACTCCGCCGTCGTCTTGGCCTTCCCCTTGTGGCGCCGACCGCCGCGCGAGCCGCGACGGCGTGCGGATCGTTTCTTGGCGGGGGGCTTGGCCGCCGGCTCGGCGATGGCGAAAGAGTTCTTCACCTCCTTGACGCGCACCTCGACCTCGGCCGCCTCTATCTGCTTGTCGGTCTCGATACCGATGAGGTAGCCATTGGCCTCGGCGAGGGCGAGATCGCCGAGTGCGACATCCTGGGAGATGATGCGAGCGGTAACCACCTCCTCCGGCTTGAGGGTCGAGATCTGCGCGGCGACGTGGCGCGCATCGGCCGACGCGAGGTCATAATGCTCGACATGGTCTGCCGGGGCGAGGCGCACATAGACCGGACGCGCAAGCGTCTTCTCCGTTTGCTGCGCGCGCTCGCCGCCGTAGCCGACGAGGATGACAGCGACGTCGCGGTGGGCGCGGACGATGAAGGCGTCGGCGGGTTCCTGAACCGCGCGGCGGGCGAGCTCGCGCTCAATACCGAGGGCCACGGTCAAGGGGGAGCGCAGGCGCCCGGTGCCACCGCAGTGCGGGCAGTCCTGGGTCATGATGCGCGCGAGGCTGCCGGTGGTGCGCTTGCGCGTCATCTCCACCAGCCCCAGCGGGCTCAGATGCAGGACCTTGGTCTTGGCGCGGTCGCGGCCAAGGCTGCCCTCGAAAGCCTGGGTCACGCGCATGCGGTGTTTGGCCTTGTCCATGTCAATGAAGTCAATGACGATGATGCCGCCGAGGTCGCGCAGCCGCAACTGGCGCCCCACCTCGTCGGCCGCCTGCAAGTTGGTGCGCAGAATCGTCTCGTCGAGGCCGCCGGTGGCGGTCAGGCGTCCGCTGTTGACGTCAATCGTGGTCAGCGCCTCGGTCTCGTCAATGCTGATGTAGCCGCCCCCGCTGAGCCACACGCGGCGGCGCAGCAGGCGCTCGATTTCGTCCTCGAGGCCGTGCGCGGTGAACAGGGGCAGCTTGTCGGCGTGCAGAGTCACGCGCTGCTTGAGTTGCGGCGCGGTGAACTCGACCAGTTCGAGCACGTCCGCGTGCACCTCCGGTGAATCCACGACGATGCGCTTGACCTGACGGCTGACGGTGTCGCGGATGATGCGGCTGATGAGCGGCAGGTCCTCGTGCAGCAGCGCCGGGGCCTTGGCGTCCTTGGCCCGGGCGTGGATGCGCTGCGCGACCTGCGTGAGGTACTCCGCGTCCTTGCGCAGCACCCGCAGGTCCCGGCCCTCGGCCTCGGTGCGCACGATGAGCCCGTTGTTCTGGGGGCGGATGCGCTCGGCGATGCCGCGCAGGCGCACGCGCTCGGCTTCCTTTTCGATCTTGCGCGAGACGCCGACATAGTTGCCATCGCCCATCAGCAGCACCAGGTAGCGGCCCGGCAGGGCCAGGCGCGTGGTCACGCGCGGCCCCTTCGAGCCCATTGAGGCCCGCACCACCTGCAGCAGCAGCTCCTGCCCCGGCTTCAGCATCTCGACGATGGTCGCCCGCGCGCGCGCGCTCGCGGGCCCGATCTCTTCCTCCGCCTGCCGCAAGATCACGTCGTCAACGCTCAGGAAGGCGTGGCGCTCGGTGCCGATGTCGGCGAACGCGGCATCCATCCCGCGCACGACGTTGACGATCTTGCCCTGGTAGATGTTGCCGACGATGCGCGGCTCGCGCTCGAGGTAGAGCTCCGCCAGCTGGCCGTCCTCGAGTATCGCTACCCGCGTCTCGAGGTCGCCGGCGTTGACCAGTATCTCCTTGCTCACCCGTGACGGGGCGGGCGCGGGCGTGGGCGTGGTCTCCGCCGCCTTCTTCTTTGGGGTCCTGCGCCGGGAGGCCCGCTTGGGCTTATCCGGCGCGGCCTTAGTCTCGTCTGTCATTATTGACTCCTGGGCTGCTCAACCCCACTCATTCCCCCCGCAGGCGCCGCAGACGCTGGCGCACCGCACGACCGCGGGAACCGCTCGCATACAGCGCACTGCGATGGATGGCGGTGCGGAACTCGCGCCCCCCGATGCCGAGCGCCGCCAGCACCTCCTCCGGCCGCGCGCCGCCGGAGCTGCCGGTGCGCAGGCGCAGGTGCAGCTCCGCCTCGCTCGCGTTCTCCCGCACCACCTCGATCGCGCTCACCAGCGGGCGCAGATCGAGATCCTTCGACCCCTTGTCGCGCACCCGGGTGATACGCACCTCCTCGCGCTCCATGAACTCACTCGCCCGCCGACACGGCTCCTTGCCCGCCAGCGGCCCTTCGATGCGCACCACGTAGTCCGCGGCGTCCATCTCTCCCAGGCTGGTCTTGGGCTGGTGGGGCGGGGTCGCCCATGCCTGGAGCACCGCCAAGCCCTCGGGCAGGCACGCGTTGAGCCGCGTCCGCAGCTCGGAGGGGTCCATGGGCGATGTCAGCCTCAATGCCATCAGCTCCGCGTCGCTGGTATGTCCCACCGACAGCGCCGAGGCGTAGGACACCCGCGGGCGCGGGTTGAATCCCTCGCTGTAGGCCAAGGGCAGGCGCGCGCGCCGCATCGCGCGCTCCAGCGCCCGCATGAGGTCGAGGTGCGATATGTACTTGACCGCGTCGCCCTTGGCGAAACGGCATACGACCTGCTGCATCGGTTCCGGCGTTTCTCCTGTCGTGCTGCGGAGGCGCTCAACCAGCCCCCAGGGCGCCAGCCACGACCTCGGCCTGGCGGTGCAGGGTTTCCTTGCTGACGCCGGCGTCGAGATGATCCCACGGCACGGGGGCGGCAGGATCGAGATCGCGGTTGGCCCACTCAGCGACGTCTTGACCCGCCCCCGCAAAGGCGTCGGCCCACGCCTGCGGCTTGAAGTGCTCGTCCCAGGCGTCGAAGCGGCAGCCGGCTTGCCACGCCCGCTCGATGACTTCGCCCAGGCGCCGGTCGCCGCGCGCCAGCGCCGCCTCCAGTCGCGAGGCGGGGAGGTTGGGGTAGCTGAGCTGCACGCCCTTCACCTGCAACTTGCCGCGCAGCAAACTCAGTTTCTGCTGCAGCGACTCCGGCGCGTCCTGCGCGCACCACTGCATCGGGGTGTGCGGCTTGGGCACGAACGCATTCACGCTGACCGCTATCCGCAAGCGCCCGCGCCGCTCCCGCCCCAGGATCTCGCGGCCCATTTCCCGCAGCCGCAGCACGAGGTCGGCGATGGCCTCGACGTCGCCCGCGGTCTCGCCGGGCAGGCCGATGATGAAGTAGAGCTTGATGCCATGCCATCCCGCCTCGAACGCCGCGCGCGCCGCCTGGAAGAGGTCGTCCTCGGTTACCTGCTTGTTCAGCGCATCGCGCAGCCGCTGCGTTCCCGCCTCCGGCGCGAAGGTCAGTCCCGCCCGCCGCACTCTGCGCAGCTTCCCCGCCAACTGCACGGAGAAGGTGTCTATGCGCAGCGACGGCAGGCTAATGCTCACCCGCTCCTCGGCGTAGCGTTCGACCAGCGTATCAACTATCTCCTCGATCTGCGAATGGTCGGGGCTGTTGAACCCGAGCAGCGAAACCTCGTCATAGCCGGTCGCGCGCAGGCCCTCCTCCGCCAGCCGCAGCACGGTCGCGGCGGAGCGCTCACGCACCGGCCGGTAGCACGCCCCCGCTTGGCAAAAACGACACCCGCGCCCGCACCCGCGCATGATCTCAAGCGTCAGCCGATCGTGCACCGTCTCGACGAACGGCACCACCTGGCGCGTTGGATAAGGCGCGGCGTCGAGATCGGCCACGACGCGGCGCGCCACCACCGCCCCCTCCACCCCCGCGAACCGGCCGTGGTCCCTGCGCGGCTGGTACAGCCGCGGGACGTAGACGCCCTCGATGCTCGCCACGTGGCGGAGCAAGGCGTCACGGTCGGACGAACGCGCCTCCCGCGCCGCCTCCGCCAGCTCCAGAATCGCCTCCTCGCCCTCACCCCAGAGGATCGCGTCCACGTAGTCGGCCAGCGGCTCCGGGTTCGCGGCGCACACGCCGCCGGCGACCACCAGGGGATGGCGCCGGTCACGCTCCGCGGATTTCAGCGGCAGCCCGGCGAGGTCCAGCACGTTGAGGACATTAGTGTAATTCAGCTCGTAGGGCAGAGTTATGCCCACCAGGTCGAAATCGGCGAGCGGAGTGCCCGATTCCAAGGAGCACAGCGGCAGCCCGGCGGCGCGCATCTCGGCCTCCATGTCCCCCCACGGGCTGAAAGCGCGCTCGGCGGCGTAATCCTCGCGTTCGTTCACAACGTGGTAGAGGATGCGCAGCCCCAGGTGGCTCATCCCCGCATCATAGGCATCGGGGAACACCAGCGCCACCCGCGCGCTCACGCGATCCAGGGGCTTGTGCGCGGCGTGCCACTCGCGATTGGTATAACGAGCGGGCTTGGTGACATACGGCAGGATGTCGTCCCAGGGTGTAGGCATTGGCGATTCAGCGCGGAAGGGTGATCCCGGCGGTGATTATAGCACAAACGGCACCTGCCTGCGTGAGCCGGGGCGCAAGTTAGCTAGCCGGCTGACTCGAGGAGCCGCGTGCGGGGCTGCCGTGGGAGGTGAAGGACCCGAGGGCCGAGAACGGGGGAAGGGCAGAGGCACTCGTTGCTCTCTGCCCTTCCGGTGGAGGCTAAGGGAGGGATCACACGCCGGTACTCTCAACGACCCATCGCCTAGTACGCATCCCTCCTGACACAATTATTCCACATGCCGGCCCGACATTGAGGACCGCGCCGAAAAACGTGGCCGGCAGGCCGCGGGAGCGCCCCGGGAGCACGTGGGCGGCAGCGCAGGGACAGGCGCCCGCGCGTCGAAGATAAGCATCTGTAGTGCCCACGCTGGTTCGTGCAACCGGCGCGCCCCTTGGTCCCGCCGCGCACGCGCGTCAGTCGCCGGTGCGGCAACCGGAGGAGTCATCATTGCGCATTTTGATCACCAACGACGACGGCGTTCATTCGGAGGGGCTGATGGCGCTGTCGCTCGGGCTGGGTGAGGCCGCGGAGGTGGTCGCCATCGCTCCCGACCGCCCGCGCAGCGCGACCGGTCATGCCATCACGCTGCACAAGCCCCTGCGCATGCACGAGGTCAAGCTGCCCGGCTGCAGCGTCGCCTACAGCACGAACGGCACGCCCTCCGACTGCGTCGTGCTGGGACTGAGCAGCCTCGACCCCCGCCCCGAGCTTGTCATCGCCGGCATCAACCAGGGGCCCAACTTGGGCGAGGACCTGACGTACTCCGGCACCGTCTCGGCGGCCATGGAGGCTGCCATCTGCGGCGTCCCCGCGTTCGCCATTTCCATCGCCTCGTTCGAGGGCTCGAACTTCGACACGGCGGCCCTCTTCGCCCGCCATTTGGCGGGTCTCATCGCGGTGTCGGGCCTGCCGCGCGACACGTTCCTGAATGTCAACATCCCGGACCTGGAACCGCGCGGTGTCGCCGGCATCGCCGTCACCCGCCAGGGGCGGCGGCGCTACCAAAGCCGGGTGGACCAGCGCCTCGACCCGCGCGGCCGGCCCTACTATTGGCTGGGCGGGGATCTGCATGATGAGGACCGTGACACCGCGACCGACGTGGGGGCCCTGGCCGCGGGCATGATCTCGATCACCCCCATCCACCTCGATTTGACCGACCACGGCTTCCTGGAGGAGCTGAGCGCCTGGGGTATCGGCGAGCAATGGGGAAGCGTGGAATGACGACGGCCGGGGCTGGCGGGGGCGGAGTGTTGCGGCCGCGACGGCAGCGAAGAAACGGACCTGCCGGATGAAGCCGCGGGGTCTACGGGAGCGCGCCTGCGGCTAGCACGGACACAGGTGTAGGTTGTGACGAGGGGGTGGCGAATGAATATTGTCAATCGAGAGCAAGTCAAGGCGTATCGCACCAAGGATGGAAGCCTGGTGCGGGAAATCGTGCACCCCGAACGCATCCCGGTGCGCAACCTGAGCCTGGCGGAAGCGCGGCTGGAAGCCGGCGCCTCGACTGCGCTCCACTATCACGCGGAGGCCGAGGAGATCTACTACGTCTTGGCCGGCCGCGCCGTGGTGGCGATGGCGGGCGAGGAAGCCGAAATCGGACCCGGCGAGGCCCTCCTGATCCCGCCGCGATACCGCCACCGTATGATCAACACCGGCGCCGATGAGCTCGTGTTCCTGTGCCTGTCGTCACCCGCTTACGCGCATCAGGATACGGAGATCGAAGCGGACGAGGAATGACTGGCGGCCCCGCGCGATGTGCGGTGCGGTCGAGCGCAGCCACCGACGGCGCGGAACCTCTTGCGGCGGCCTCCGTCTATGATTGCAGTCGTCCGCGGTCGGGGAAAGGATGGAAAAGTGGTCATGTGTGATCGAGTCTCGACAGCGAAGGGGGAAGAGGGTGGGGGTGCGCCGTCCCGAGCGGCGGGACGCGCCGCGGAGCCGGCGGCGGCGGTTGAGGTCCAGCGGCTCCAGATCGCTCCCAGCTTCATGCGCCTCGAGCTGGGAGGGACGCGCGAATTCGCGGTGAAGGTTGCCGGCGGCGAGGTCACCGATGGTAAGGCCCCTGCGGTCGTGAGTTGGGGCGTGAATGACGTGCCCGGCGGCGGGGGAGAATTCGGCACCATCACCCCCGAC
>Ga0307380_10006609_pt1 | contig 15204 bp, 29 predicted proteins | sample UN3MG_FD_202239 | JGI IMG/M metagenome (GOLD analysis project Ga0307380, IMG submission 202239) | Soil microbial communities from Risofladan, Vaasa, Finland - UN-3 | ecosystem: Environmental > Terrestrial > Soil > Coastal area > Acid sulfate soil | place: Finland: Risofladan, Vaasa | collected...
TGTCAAGAAACTGTTGTAGTTTCTCTAAATCATCTTGATAAACTTCTTGTAGGAGTTCTTCTGAACTACTGGCTTCAAAACTAAACGTTTCTTCTTCATCTTCTTCGAGATAAATTAGTTCTTCGCTGTCTGCTGTGAGATTATATGACCAAATAATGACGTTTCCATGTAATAAAAATTCTCCATTTATTTCTTCGGGAAGGAATTCATCTTGAATTGTTTCAAATAATTCATTGATATTCATATATTTATCTATTTATAATATTATAATTTTTACCATAAATAGGAAATTGTTTTCGAAAAGACTGATTTTAGTAGAAAAAATTGTCAAACAATGGACAGTAGAGTCGTTTTAATGGAAAATTTTAGCGATAGTCGCCCATCTTGTATCTTCCAGAAATAACACTTTGAGTGTCATAACCACCCGCTTCTTCATCAGGAACTTCATAACCGCTTAATTGGCTTAGTGCATTTGAACCACCTTGAACAAACCATGAAGCCATGTCGCTACGTTGGTGGACAACGTTTAGAATACTGTCGATTAACACAACCTTTTTTTCTGGAACTTGTTCCACATATAGTTTACTCGCTTGTGTCATTATTGCTGGTAAACCATAATCACTTAAATAAATATGTCCTGAATTGGGGTCTGTGAGATAATCAAAGAATTTTTCTATCATAGAATCCATTAACATACCTCTTGCATCTTCCTTATCCATGTTTTCTGGATTAAATTTTTCATCGATAACGCTCTGAGCAAATGGGTGTATTTGGACTTGACATGGTTCGACATTTACTGGTTCTTTTTGTTTGTTCCCAACAGCAGGATTGTCATAAGGTATTTCCAGTTGGTCGGTATTCACTTCTTCTTGTGGTAGAATACAACCCATTTGTTCATCAACCCAATGACCAATATTTTCTTCGATATCTTCTTCACTACTACCATATGAAGTGTGACCTGCGAGTTCAGTAATAACATTGATTTTCAATGCGTTTCTGATAGCTATTCTTTCGATGGCTTCCAGACCCTTTACGTCTCTAACCACACCCATTCTCATATAGTCTTCCCAAATCTTTTTTAATCTTGTGAATGGAATGAGTTGCCAACCAATGTTTTTTGTGAAGTCTTGATTGTTGTGCCAAAGAAAGTCGTTGAATATTTCTTCTTTGATACGGTCTTGTGCTTCGTATAATTCATACATTTGTTCATCATTCTCTTTAAGAAATGACCCAATTTCTTCAGTGATTATTTTATGAATTGATTTCATTAAATATAAATACAAAAAAAAGCCAGAAATTTCTGGCTTTTATATTTCAATAATTACAGGGTCGTTCACCGCCATATAGCTTCCATCGAGACAACTGGCATTAATGAACTTGATATTATCAATCTCCTTGATACCGTAACCCTCGTGAATATGTCCGAAACAATGAATCTTTGGTTTGATTCTTTCCACGATTTCTTTATAGAGACTTGGTGAACCGTGACATTTACCCTGCCAAGGCACTAAGTCTAATATTGAATATGGTGGACTGTGTGTTATTACAACATCAGTATCATCTGGAATCGCTGCCCAATGTTGTGCCATTTTAGACTCATCACGATTGAATGCCCAATTACAGAAGTGTTTCTGGACTGGTGTTCCATAAAACTTCATACCATCAATAACAATTTCTTCATCTTCGAGATATACCACGTTATCAGGCACAACTTCTCTGGCTCTAAGATTTGCTTTCTCGAATAACCAGTCATGGTTTCCTGCAATAAAAATCTTGTGTTTGAATTGCTCTAAACCACTAAACCATTTAGTAAATTCTGTAATTGCCTGAATTCCACCGTTACCTGAGATATCCCCACAGTGAATCAATACATCGGCTTCATATTTCTTGATGCCAATGAATTTATGTTTTGTATGTGTATCTGATATTATACAAATTTTCATTTTTTATTCTCCTTCTCTACTTCGAAGAAACCCTTCTCAATTAATTCACACGTTAAATAATTAATACTGACTTCAACGTCATTAAATACTTTTGAATTGAAAAGATATTCAACAAGTTCCTCAGAATAATAATTCAACTCGAAATTATAAAATGTGTCGGCAATGCTGAAAAAAGTTACATTGATGTATAAATCATAGTTGTGACCATCAATAATAATTCTTTCAGGCAACGCTACAAATTTACTAATAATTGTTTTACTAACATGATTTTTCTTAAGGAATTTTTCTAAAAATTTCTCTCGACTATACTCACTTGGATATATTCCCATTTTTATTTTTTTCTGCGATACGCTACATCGTATCTATCAGGGTATTTTGGACTTTCTGTCTGTGCCCCTATCTCATATTTATTTCTGTCGATACTATCGATATATTTTTGTGTCGCACCAGTTAAATTAAATATAGTGTCATTGGTTTCGACTTCAATGAAATATACTTCACTATAATATTCTGGTGTGAATTTCTGCACACTAATTGTCGGTTGATATGTTGAGGTTGGTTCGTTTCTCGCTTGATTCATTTGATTCTCATCACTCTTTTGTTTTTCCTGCATATTGATTTCAAGCATTTCTTTCAGCATTTCTTTATTGGTTTGACCGTAATCCAAAACCAATATCAATTGTCTTTTATTAAATTCTTGATAATCTTGTAATGCCTCAAAACCATCACTGTACCCCTTATCGATTCTCGTATTAACCTCAACGAAATTTTTACTCATATCGGTTTGCATACTTTCAATTGATGCGGTGTTTTTATTTAATGCTTCTTCAAATTTATCCATTCTATTAAAGAAGGACGATTTGAATTGACCCAATATAAATGCAGCAGCAATTAAACTACCAGCAATACTGATAACCCATTTCAACACCAGTTTATTCTTATTTGGTTTTATATTAACTTCTTCAACGATATCGTTTATGATATTTCCCATTACTTTTCTCCTTTAGTTTTGCTATTATTCCATTATAAATAGTCGGGGTAGACCATTTAGTCAGGAAATACAACAAATATTAAACCTAATTAATGTTGTAGTAATGGCAAGTCTTTCAGTGAGTTAAGTCTCATATGACCGACATCATACCTTGCATTCCAAGGTGCTGAATATAAATATGTGAAGATACCTGCTTTATTTAGTTCCACGAAATTCTCGTAGTAATCATCGATAAAGATTTCAATGCCAGCCTCTTTCATTATATCGACTTTACTCGTACCCGTTGGAACTGTAAGCACTTTTTTATTTGGGAAGCCAAGTTTCTCAAGCCATTGCTCTGTGATTTTCGTATCAACGGGTCTTGCCGTAACATAACACTTGGGTTCAAACGGCAAGTCTTCTGGTTTGATAAGTGGTTCGATGCCCAGATAGAAATCATCCAGAGTTCCAGCATCTCTCATATCATCAAACCTCTGCATGATTTGTCTGTCAAAATAATATGAGTTCGGGTCTACAACGATTTCGGGATACACAGCATTCCATGCCTTTGTGAAGTTTGCAATGACTCCATCGATATCCAAACCGATTGCAGGTTGATTAAGAAATCTTTTGGGTCTGTCGTCTCCCTGTGGGAATGTGTAATAAAACGTGTTGAGGAAATGTACGTTACATGCAACATGTGCGATATGAAGTTTCCCTGTTTCTTTGTCGTAATCTTCTCCACTCTCAATTGCGTCAAGATGTCTTTTAAGACTTGCCAACACACTTGTCCAACTTAAACCGTTTTCCCAATTTCTGTCAAAATATTTATTTGCACCCATTGTTAGGATTTCAACCATATCACGATGAGCACGTGGTTCGACCAAATCGAATCTGAGTTTACCCTGATTAAATCTGAGTCCACCACCTTTTCCAGTCGTTGCTGTGGTGTCTTTACCTTCCTTCTTTAACCTTTCAAGGTCTTCGGCTTTACCGCTTTGTTTCTTTTTTCTTTCTTGTTTTTCCATGATTACTTCTTCAACTAAATCTTTTTCTTTTCCCATTTTCTTGTTTTTTTCTTACAGTTATTTTTTTTTCCAGACCCAGATTGGTTCTCCGTAAATACCAATTGTGCCAGATGATTTACTCATTGGACGTTTGGGCATTCTAAGTCCAATTGCACCCTTATATTCAAATCTACCTGTGCTGACAATATAATCATTCATACCGTCACAGATTTGAAAATGCGTTTTTCTCGTATAAATGTCACTGATGTTAATGACAAGATGTCCACCAGATTTGAGATTCTCGGTTCTGAGTTCAATTGATTTGAATAGGAAATTCTGCATCCAAGATTCAAACCCTTTATATTTTATATATGATTGTTGGTCGCTTTGGTCATATTTCTCCTTATCAAAATATGGTGGAGACGTGAATACCAAATCAAATTCATCTTGTAATTGAATATTAGGATTCTCAGCACACCAAGGATGTAGTTTGAATTTCATTGGTGTTCCGATTTGCTGGTATTGTGTTATTTGTTTTACATATCCCTCAATCAAACTGAGATTTGGGTCGAACCCCACATATTTTTTCACGTATTCACTGGTGTGTGCACCCAAAATTCTATCGCCCCAACCCATACTGAAATCCAGCACGGTTTCGGCTTGGAAATAATCGTAGATATACTTGGCAGCACTTGGTCTGAATTGTGCAGCAATATACTTTCTAAGAGATATTAGATTACGAAGGACTGTTGGGTTAATCTCCGTGACTTTGAGGCTAAATAACGCTTTAAACAGCGTTAGACGGAATCTTTCAGTCTCCCACGTCTTTTGTGGACTTGGATATCCTGTTGCATCACATTTCCAACGCTGAACCTGATGAAAATAGTCACTGGCTTTGTTACCAGCATTTACGTTTTCGACATAATGATTATTAAAATCATATTTGTAATCGAATTTACTACCCCAAGCACCAACACTACTTAATTTTTTTGTTGATTGTTTTAATAACCTATTGTAATCAGCAACCATATCATCGTAACTTATTTCACGATAAGGTAGTTGGATTTTAAATTCCACGATTGCATCACTGATTTGTTGAATTATATGCTGTTGCTCGTATTTGCCCTTTAGGACCTCCCAATTCGTTGCATCTACATATAATTCGTTGTCAATTACGAATGGTTTAAATATGTTTTCCATTATTCAAATACTTTTACATCAAACAATTCCTCAAGTTCTTTATAGGGTTGTTCGTATTTCTTGGTTTCGGTTTGTATGTCATCATGAACAGAATAAACTTCAAGTTCTTCGAGTTCCATTTGATAATCTTCGATGGTCTGAAGTTTTTCTTCTTTGGTTTTTTCACGAATGCTTGTCATGAAGGTGAAGTGTGCACGAAGAAACCCGGGTGGTAGGTCTGGATGACTCACAATCCTCAGTGACCCCAATGGGTTCTCGGTTTCATTTTCTCTCAGCACCCAACGTGCATCGACTCGGTGTTCACTTACGAATCCCCTGAGTCTATCCCAATACGTTTCGTTTAAATCTATGTCCATTACTCTTCGTTAAGCAGTTCCTCTGGAATTACTCTTTCGGGACAGCCATGTAATTCAAGACATCTTACTGCCAGTGCAGCGACCTTACGAACCTGTGCAAGTGCTTCTTCATCGTTAAGATGATAAACAGCATTTTTGGCTTCTGTGAGATGAAATTCCATATAATTTATCCACTCGGCAGGTGGTTTCTCGTTATCGGCAACTCCGTTTGCTGCTCTGCGGGGAGTCCAACGCAGGTCTTGATACTGTCTTTCGGTATCAATACGGTCATAAACTTCTGTTCTTTCCATTTTTCTTTCACATTTTAAATAATATCCGTTATTTTTGGTCGCTTTAATGAGTTGAAGAGTAAAATTAGGACTCCAAACACCATCTTCAAGATGTGCAATTATATTTTTTACACAATTACAATAAAATTGGGTTTTGGTCTCAGTTTTACCATCGTACATCAACTCATAGCCATTCTTTAAAGTGTTTTCTAAGCCAGTGATTAAATACTCCACAGTTAGCGGTTCGTACATGTCAACAATTGAATGTTCGGCATCACCTATTCGTTCTCCACGTTGTTCTTTTGTTTCATACCAATCAATATCAAACTCCAGTGTTTGGATTAACATATCCAAATCAGTCCAGAAATGGCTGTTTGGAACTATTTGCATGTAATGTGCTTGTTCCATTATTTTTCTTCTTTTAATTTGATAGTTCCATCAGGGTCTTTCTTGAACTTTTTAGCGATGTTGCGAACATAATCTTCGATTTCGTCTTCAGGTATATTACCAACAGGTATATAAAAAGTTTTCTTTTCCATTATCTATTTGCTTTACGACTGGCTTTTGCCAATTTATTTCTACGCTTACGCTTTTGTTTGTAAGCGGTATCGAATTGATTTTTCGTTACGTTTGTTTGATATTCTTTGGTTTTGACCTTGCGTTCTCTACCAATTGAACTAACAACGATTTCAGTTCCAACAGTTTTGGTTGGGTGACTGAAAGGATTAAATCTCTGTCTCGACCTTTTTAATTCCGTGACTAAGAGTTCTTTCTTTTCTTCATCAGTTAATTCTCTGGTCTCAACAGTGCCTTCTACGGGATTTAGAATCTTAAACAGTTCAATTTTTTCACCTTCTTCATCCAATTCCTCGGTTTTAACTGCTTGAAGATAAAATGTTGGAGATATTTTAACGTAATTCTTTTTATCAAGGTCATCGGCATCGAGTTTGTCTGTTAATTTCTGAAGTTCTGCCTTAACTTTCTCAAGTTCTTCAGGTGACATATCTTCTACACCTTCCATTATCTTCTCTTCTTGTTCTAAGGCTGTTGGGTCAACAGGGAGTGTTGCGAGTTTTGGTGTTTGTAGTTCTTCGGGATTTAATTGCTCATTCTCTTGCATCTATTTTATTATTAGAATAAAATTATTTTCCGTAAAACTACATAAAATAAAACTAAGATGCAAGAAAAAAGGGGGCGAACCCCCTATTTTATTTTTAATCTTCAGTTTCAACTTCGACTTCCACCGTGTATTTCTTCAATACTCTTTCAATTCTAAGTGGGAATGGGTTGTCTTTAAGTGGATGACCGTCTTCAGGATAATGATTTTCAGTAACCGAGAAGCTATGACCTCTTGCCTGACCATATCCTGCATACATCACACGAAGGTCTTCTCTGTTCTGAAAATGCTTCATGGTTGCATCACTTGGTGACATTTCTCTTTTACCAACTAATTTTTCAGTTCTTCTCTGATTTTTGTAGAATTTTTGTTTTTCTACCATTGCTTTGATATCGGTTTTCATTTTTGCGATATCGATTTTTTCTATTGTTTCCATAATAATGTTTATTTAAATTTATTGTTATTGATTACGCATTTTGCGTTACACATTTTGTGAAACTTGATATCACATCCTGTGACCTCAAGTTTGCGATTCGCAATTCGCAAATCACGAATCTGGTGAGTACCACATTATTATGGCGGTCTGATTTGAATCTACTTGTCTTTCATGATTTCTCTTTTTTTATTATTTGTAATAATTCTTCGTCTTTAATGTAAACTGGAATAATTCTTCCTTCCATATTATAACCGCTACTTCCACCACCATAAGGACTATTCCTATATGCTTGTTCAGCGATTTCCTTTGTGAGATACAACTTACTACTAAATCGTACCCACTCGTGATGTTCGTTTTTCTTACCGATAAACCACACGTTCTTTTGTTCAACAATAAACCCAATTGGTTTCATGATAAAGCTAATTTAAGATTTGACGTAATTTTTATCATCTCTGGAGTACCATAATAGCAAATACTGGTCAACTGGTTGCCGATGTCGGGTTCGTGAAAAGCCACAACAGTTGCGCCATTGTCCAATAACTTGTAATATAATCTCTGGAGTTGTTCTTCGTTGCTTACAGAAAGTGAAACAACGTATTCGGATTTTTCAATCCATTCCCTGTGTAATTCAGGGTGATGATAGGCAAACCTGCTACTGCTATGAATGGTCTGCGCTAACTGATAACCTGCATCGAGGTCTTTTCGGGTAATTGTTACTAATTTTACCTACTTCATGACTTTGTTTTTAATTAATAATTGTTTGTCTTAAAATTATAAATACTACTTGTTCTTATTATTATACGACAAAGATAGAAAAATGTTACAAAAAAACAAGACTTTTTTTAAATTTTAATGTTTTTCTTTCTTTTTCTGATGTTCTTGAATATCTCTTTAAGCAGTTTCTTTCTTTCTCTGTAATCCCATATTATAAATACAACGAGAGCTATAACGTCAAAAGCTAAAAATATCCAAAGTATCATTTTTATTTCATCACTAATATCATTTATTTTTCAAATGCGTTAGCAAATTCTTGTAAACAATCCTTACAAATACACATCACATCTTTACATAAACAATTGATTGATGCACATACCTTCTCTTCGTCACAGAAGTCACATTCTTTGGGGTCTTCGTCAATCATGAACAATCCTCTGTCCATTACATCAACATCTACCACTTCTCTTTTTGCCATAACATTTATTTTTGAGGGCGTAACGGGGTTCGAACCCGTGACTACTGGTTTTAGAGACCAGCGTTCTACCAACTGAACTATACGCCCATTAATTCACCATGTAAATCGATTGTATAATTAATATCGAATTCGTCAGCAACAGTACACATGAGAGTATATAATTCATAAGGATATAATCCAATTTTTTCGAAATTTTCATGAATTTCATTCATCCTATTTTTCAAGCATTTCTTAATGCCCTCAGTAACTCTATTTTTATTCGTCATCATCAATACCAAATATATTTTTTCTTATTATTGCGTAATTACTGAAACTCAAACACATTGCCTTAAACCCTTTCCCTTCTTTCGCAACCTGATAAATATACTTCTCACCTTCTTTAATTATGCGTTGAAGTTCTCTGGCATTTATTCGCCATTCCTTACGTTCTTCAGTGGTTGTGTTGTCCAGAATATAGAGAAACCCATCACAATTTCGGTTGAATTCCGAAACAGGATAGGTTCGTTTTAACAATTCAAAATCCTTCACAGCATTTACGCTTTAGTCTTAAACACTTTAATTTTATTCTAAAAATAGGTTTTCTTAACCATTTCCATCTCTGTCTACGTTTGGCATCTTCAAGCCAAGGACTTGGAGTATCTGAGACAATATTTTGTAGTTTCTCATTCATTTAATTAAGGGATGGTTTATGGTCGTCACATAAATTAATGGTCAGGTTGGCGAGAACCAGTTCATCAAGTTTTTCACCAAGTTCCCATTGGTCTTTTGCTGACGCAACGATATAACCAGTACCCATTTTAATTCTGCCATGAACAATGCCTTCACCTCTGGTAATTGTACCATGAAAACAATTATCCCAACCATTCTTCCCTGCTTTTGCCATGAAGATTTCGGTAAGTTCTATTTTCATTTCCTTTTTCATAATAACTTATACGAAAACAATTCAAAAATGTTACAGTTTCTTCAGCATTTCATCGAATTCTTCATCACTGTAATTCAATCTCTTCTTCAAACCATCTTTTGGGACAATATCTAATCTCATTTCACCATAAGCGTCTTCACTGACAACTATCAGGAAGTTAAGGTATTCATCACTAAATGGTTTCATGATTGTAATTGCCGAGAAATCTTCTTCGTGAATTACGACTGCTTTCCTTAGACTGCTCATAACATGTTGGTTTATCGTTTAACAATAACAATTACTTCATAATTATCGCCAAATTTCTTTGGCTTAGTTTCTTGGTAGTAAATGATTTCCCAACCATCTGCTCCGAGAATATTGAGTTCATCAATTAAATCTTGTATCCTACTAAACTCAATCTTTATCCTGTTATATTCCCACTTTTTATCCATGTAGATAAATACGTGGAAACACTTTTGCGGAGAGTGAGGGATTCGAACCCTCGGTACGCTTTCACGTACACAGGTTTAGCAAACCTGCGCATTAGACCACTCTGCCAACTCTCCAATAATTATATTTTCGACATTTCCATGCGATAGAAAGCCGTGATGAGATTCAACATCAAACTCTTTACCTTTTCATGTCTTACGTTCAATTCAATTTCATATTCAGTCTTTTTTAACAACAGTCCCAGATAAAAAACTCGCATTCCTTTCTCCAGACCATTAAGTGCTTTCATTCTGGTTTGAAATCTCTGGAAATAAACACTGACTTTCTCAACAAGTTTTTCGTCACCAATATCTTCCAAAGTATTCGCCAGATACTTTCCAGCCAAATTCTCTGGACTACACCATGTTGTTAGGTCTACTTTCATTTCTTATAATATTTCTTACAATCAGGTGAAATACAACCGATTTTTTTACCACCAACCCAATATTTCCTTTTTTCAGTTGACCCACATTCAGGACAAGTACCTATTGTTCCTTCAGTTATTAGTCTCATTGGAAGTTTTATTATTGGTTTTGATAGTATCGGTGGTAATTCTTCCTTATAACGTAAAATCACTCTTTTTGAAATTCTATATGCCAATACTGCTTCCTGTTTGTAGTGGTCAATAGTAAAATCAACAATCTTATTTATTTGTTCCTCGGTACAAATAATTCTACAAGGTATCACTCTATCAATATAAAGTTTCCCATCAGGACTAACCCACTGACCCTTGGCAGTCTTCATAATTGTGACACCGCCACTGACTTTCTTCACAAACTCATCCCATTCCTTATGGTGTTCATAAGTGAATTTCAAATCCTTATTGTTTGAAGCAGGAACTAATATTTCCCAAAGTTCTTTCATCTTCTTTATTTTACATGAATACCAAACACTATTTACGTAAAGTCCGTCATCCATACGACAATTATACGAAAACTTTTTGAATATGTTACAAGGAATTCGAATTAATTTTTTTCTGATATTCTTTTTCCCTTGGAATAATAACCTCATCGAGAATCTTTTTTGCCTTTCTCATTTGTTCCTCGACAGTTATGCCTGTTATGATTTTTTTCATGTTTTAAATAAAAAGATAAAAATAGCTTGAGCGTACCCAGAATTCTGTTTTATTTCATCATTTATCTATGCACCAACCCGACTATCATAGAGTTGCTTTCCCTCTAAGTCTGTTTGGCTTGCACCACTCCGCAGTACTAACGATAGCTTCGGGTCTTTCAGGGTTACAGGTTTGCTGACGGTACTATTAACCCTTATTCCCATGTTTGTCAACCTAACTGCTTTCACTGACTATCTCCTGCGTCCAGCAACGGTGTTCTGAAGTTCCTCATCCTCTTCCTCTACTTGAGGTAGAGGATGCGATGAATCCTCTGAGCTATTTATTGTGTGACGGGGTAGGTCTTGCCATGTATGTCACACTTGTTTTATTTTTGTCTTTTTAATCTTCTCTTTTCTCGACCATTCCCTTTATTCAATGCACCATATGTTGGTGTTAACGAATGATGATTAGGACATAATAATTCCAAATTATCTAAGTTGTTATTTTCAGAATTACCATCTTTATGTTCTAACTGAATTGGTACTAAACCTGTCGTGGGATTAGTTTCATTCCATCCACACCCCATACATTTATTACCGAATTTATGTATCAAATACTTTTTATATGTATCAACATAAAACGATGTATCACCGCTTTCAATTTTAGTAAATGTTATATTGGTTATATATTCTCCTTGACATTTATTATTACAATAAACATTTCTGTTTGGAATAAGACTACCACAATTCAAACAACGTTTTTCTTTTTTCTCTCTTTTTCTCATCGGACAACCCTTTCCACATAAATACGTGGTTGTCCGAAAAAATTGTGCAGGAGACGGGTCTCGAACCCGCAAACCTTTAGATTGGCAACCTAACGCTCTACCAATTGAGCTACTCCTGCATGGAGCAAAGTGAATATAACCTGAGTTACATCCACTTTGCGCTTTTTAAGGCAACAACTTAAATTTTTCTGTTGCCAAGTCAAATAATTGTTTGTTACTCGCAAGACCTGCGTAATAATCCGCTTTTTTATAAGCGTCATGTTGAAATCTTGCTTTCACATAAAATGTTCGAACTCTGCCACTCGTAAGGGTGAGTTCAACCAACCAATATTTCATTGGTGGTTTTTCGGACTTCTTCTTTCGTCTATCCATAATCTCAATTAGCAATAGCTAACTAAGACGAGTCGAACACTTCAATTTTCTTCATTTTCGTTTGGTTTATATGGTTCGTCTTCTTCGCAAAGAAAGACGTATTTTTTATTTTCTACTACCTCACCACAATAAATACATGTGGCAGTATCATCGGTAGTCTCTACGAAATCGTGACCATCTTCAATACCCATGAAACATTTATCTGGTTCTAATAAGAACTTTAGTTTCTCTGGTACATCAGCAGTTAGTCCTGCATAATAATGCCAACAATGGTCATGATACCAACCTATCATTTTGAGTGTTAGTTCTTCCCAAGTATCAGCATATATTATAATGACCCTTTCCTTTTTCATATTAGACCCAATCTCTTTTTCCTATCAGTTCTTCGTTTAACGAATTCGTTTCGATAACCCAATTCTCGCATGATTACCATTACGATATGGATGTTTTTCTTATGGATGGCTTTTTTAATGTCAAAGAAACTATTAATTTCTTGCCACTCACCAAAGTTCCTGCCGAAACCAACAGTTTCTCTTCTTTGAACCACGTACAAGTCCTTGATTTTTACAATACGAACACGGTCACTAACCTTTTTCCAGATTCGTAATGATTTTTTCCATGCGTTACTATCCTTACGGATTTGCTTTTCACTCTTAATCACTTTTTTCTCTTTACCCATGATTACCAGTATTAATTTAGAGTCTCTGAAGGGACTCGAACCCCCAACCTCTTCGTTCGTAGCGAAGTGCTCTATCCATTGAGCTACAAAGACATTTAGTACTCCCAGCAGGACTCGAACCTGCATTTAAGGTTTAGGAAACCCTTGCCCTATCCCTTGGACTATGGGAGCATTACGCTGCTTTTTTCATATATTTCCACCAAGCATATAATTTTCTTATTTTATTATATTCTGAATCGCTTTCATGGTCATTCGCTTCCCTTTCAAAACACAAATCCTTATACGCACCCATTGGTGGTGTTATTAATTTAATTATCCATTCTATAAAGTACCAAAGATAGAAAAAAATAATCAACATTTCAAGTTGTTGTTTCCAGTGCGTGCTTTCGTGATTAATTAATTCAATCCATCGCTGATATGCTGGGGTATTTCGTTCTTTATTCCACTCATTACCCCACTCAAAATATTCTTCACGAATATATATTCCAAACGGTGCTAACGTTATTGCACCTGCCCATCCAAATGTTAAAACATATCGGACGAACCAATTCATCTTTTTTATCTTAGGTTGCCACATTATCTATCTTTTCTGATAAATACTCTGACAATAAATCTCTTTTCTTTTCACCATAAACAATTATAATACAATGACCCCATTTATCAATGAACGCATATCCATTTAAGGATATCCACTTCTTATTCTCGTCTTGGAATCTCAAGACATGATTCATCTTTTGAATCGTGTGTTTCATTAAATACATAAATTACTTCACCACAACAAATAACATAATCCTTGCTATCGATTGCTGTTACTACTTGTTTACACTTCGGACATATAACTGTCGCCATATTAATCATTTAGTACCCCCAACAGGACTCGAACCTGTATTGATGGTTTAGAAGACCATTGCACTATCCCTTGTACTATGGGGGCATGCGTTTATAATCACCAATACTCTTAGTGATTACAAAGATAAGAAAAAGGAATAGATTTCCTATTATTTATTCCTTTTTCTCTTGAAGATTTTAAGTGGGTTTGTCTTAGACAATACAAAGTATAAGATAAAGAAAGATACTGAGACAAGGTAGAAAACAAAAATTGAAAACCAATAACTGCCTGTTGTATCCATCAGCCACTTCAGGATTGCATCGTATCCCAAGGGATTGAAAAACGTCCCTAAGAATAGAAATAAGGTTGCTGTTTTTTCTCTGTTTAGGAACTTCATCACTTTCCATGTTATTAGTTTTAATATGAGTTATTTTTTCCACTATAAATAGTTTTATTTCGTCAATAATTCTCTGGTGATTTGACTTGCGATTTTGCCGTCAATCAGTGCTGTCATTGGATGAGTTTTGAGTGTACCCATTACTTTACCCATGTCCTGCATTCCAGAATATTGATTCTTCTGGATAATTCCACCGACAATTGTTTTAATTTGGTATTCACCAAGCATTTGTGGTAGATATTTTTCGAGAATAAGGACTTCATTTAAATTTCCAAGTTCCTTGGCATTCTCTGACATCTTTCGTATAACCTTAGTAGCTTCCTCATCAGAGAGTTCTTTACTAACGTCTTTCATTTCCCTACCGAATTCTCCTGCAACTACTCTAAGCAATGAAACAACATCTGTGTCTCTTGACTTCATGGCTGCTACCATGTCTTCTCTGATTTGTGATTGTAAACTCATGACTGTTATTTTTAATTAATAATGATTAGAGCCGATGAAGGGAGTCGAACCCCCGACCTGTTGATTACAAATCAACTGCTCTGACCAACTGAGCTACATCGGCTTAATTTAATTGGGTTTCGTTGTAAAGATGTCTTACTAAGTCTACGTCTTGTAGATTAACTGTGTACCTGTTATCGGTGAATACTTTCATATCCCTGTCGTTACGTACATTCAGATAACCAGACCATCTACCGCCCCTCATGTGTTTAAATGCTTCAACCTTATCTCTTGGAATATCTTTCTTCCCTAATAACATTTGTTGAACATAATTAGTGTTTCCAACCATCTTAAGCATCGACTTCTGTACTGCTCTTTTTAGTTTTGGAAATCTATCTGATGTAACATATAGTTGCGTAGCACCAAACATAATTGCGTAAGACGGTAACACAATTTTATCTACTTTTTGCTTCCATTTGGGTTGTGTTTGTAAATTAGTTTTTGTTGGGTCGTTTTGTATTGCTTCCCATTCATCTTGTTCCATTTCTTCTTCCCAACCACATATATTATCAGCGAGTTTTCTTAGTGGTATATATATGAGATTATTCATGATTAACTCGATAACAAGATATAACCACAGCGCAAAATTATTGTCGTTTAATGCCTTACTCCAAAGAATTAAACCAAGTGTCCATCTTGCCATTTTTCTTATCCCAAAAGGCGTGGCTTTAACAATTTCTTCGAGTTTCGGATGTCTTTTACCTGTTC
>Ga0307380_10006610_pt1 | contig 15202 bp, 5 predicted proteins | sample UN3MG_FD_202239 | JGI IMG/M metagenome (GOLD analysis project Ga0307380, IMG submission 202239) | Soil microbial communities from Risofladan, Vaasa, Finland - UN-3 | ecosystem: Environmental > Terrestrial > Soil > Coastal area > Acid sulfate soil | place: Finland: Risofladan, Vaasa | collected...
CAGCGTCTCTGACGGCTGGGGAACGCCTCAAGCTGAATATGGTCGTGTTCCGTTCGGCGTACAGCCTGGATTCGAGAAGGCCCATGGTGATGCCGAGCCGGTACGACAGTCTCGATCGAGCGGCTTCCGATGAGAGGGGCAAGTGGACTCGTTGGAGGCAGCGGATACGAAACCTGCGTGACTATCACCCCGTGCGCAACCCGCACTTCCCTGTCCTGGGCGCGTGGCGGATCGTGGATGAGCCGAACACACCGGTGATGCTGGCCGTCCGCAACCCCTACTACTACCGCGTGGACGCCCGTGGCAATCAGCTCCCGTACATCGACGCCGTCAGGACCAAGATCGTTCCTGGCAAGGCGGCCCGCACAGCCGAGCTGTGCAGCGGAAACGTAGACTTCCAGGTGCGCAAGATCACATTCGATCAGCTCAAGCCCCTGATGGACAGCGCGAAGCAAGGCGGCTACGAGGTCCGCCTGTGGGCAAACGATTACTGCGGGGAAGTCTCCTTCAACTGCCTGCAGGCACATCGGGAGGAGACCTACCGCAGGCTCCAGGATGATCCCAACTTCCGGCACGCGCTCTCCCTGGCGATCAACCGCCAGGAGATCATCGATAAGGTCTTTGCGGGCATGGCCCGTCCGGCGCAGTTCTCCGTGCCCGCCGGCTCGCCCTACTACAACGACAGGATGGCCAAGGCTTTCATCGAGTACGATTCCAGGCGGGCGAACCGATTGCTGGACGCGATGGGCCTACAGAAGCGCGACCCCAACGGCATCCGCCTCCTTCCCGATGGCCGCCCGCTCGTCATGGAGGTCAACACCGTGTCCGATCGCGACGTCCCGCTGCCCGCCATTCGCCTGGCGTGCGAGCACTGGCAGAGGATCGGCGTCGACGCCCGGCTGCGCCTTCGCGAGCGTCAGCTACTCTACCGGATGGAGGAGATGGGCATAAGCGACATGCGGGCCCATGGTGACGGCGGAGGTTTCTTCGGGCCGCTGCCACCCGGCTGCTACCACTGCTCTCACGCGGCCGAGGCCGTCCAGTGGTACCAGTGGGCCTCTTACATCTATAGCAAAGGAGACGTAGGCTGGCTGCCGCCATCCCGGATCTGGGAGTTGGAGCGCATGTGGGAGAGGTTCGTCACGGCGCCGAACCAGGCCGAGAAAATGAAGCACTGGCAGGCCATCACGAACCGCTTCGCGGCCGACCTGCCGATCATCGGCGTATGCACCTCCCCCGGAAAGGTCGTTCTGGTCAAGAAGAGCTTCAAGAACGTTCCCAGGCTCGCGCTGGCCGGCTGGATCGCCCACGAGCCGGGCAACTGTTGCCCGGAATCCTTTTTCTTCGACACCCCGCAGAGGTAGCCGCGGTTCAAACCCCGTTGACTCCGCCCAACTCGCTGCCTTATATGTGTAGTTGTGGCTGCACGTGAGGACCTTTGAGGAGAGGGGAGAGACGCGCTGATCACCTTCATCCGCAGAATTGTAGTCGTCCTGGCGGGGCTGATCCTGCTGATGCTGCTGTTCCAGTTCGCGCTTACCGAAGACGTCGCCCTGAAGCCCAAGTTCATCCTCCGCGTCGCCCGAACCGACCCCAACGGCGAGAGGACCCGCTGGGAATTCGTGGTTGACTGGCGATGGGACTCGCACATCGGAGGAGCGCCGGCCAGCGTGAAGGACGTCATGTCGCGGCTTCGCTCGGCCACCGGCACGCTGGAGATGCAGGGCCTCGACGGGACCGAAATCCCCAGGTGGACCGCGTCGCGCGACGCAGGCGGGCGGTTCAGGTTGGACGGCAACGCCTGCTTGCCCGAAGAGCTGGCCCAGAGGCTCACCGACGCGGCCACGCCTACCGAGCCGCCCACTCGACCGGTGACCATCACGGACGTGCTCGCGGCCAATGTCCCCGTGCCCACGCGATCCAAGGTGTCCTTCCCGCAGTTCTCGTACAGGGACGCCTTCCCGGAGGCCAACGACGAACCCGAGATCGTCATCACGAAGTTCGACGAGGCGCCGATGCTCAAGGACCTGGGCTCGATGCCCGCCGACTGGAGGAAGCACTACCCCGACGCGCTGCCGCCGGTGGCCGAGCGTCTTCCGCTGAACCCGGCGGTCACCGTCGGCCCGGACGGCGTCGGCCAGTACGGCGGCGTCTGGAGACGGACGGCCAACTCCATCTGGAACTTCACGCGCAGGATCTGCTACGAAAGCTTCACGCGGCGTGACCCTTCGGGCAATCTCCAGCCCTGCTTGGCCTACAAGTGGGAGGTAAGCCCCGACTGGCGGCAGTTCACGTTCCACCTCCGCAAGGGCCACCGCTGGTCCGACGGCGCGCCGTTCACCGCGCACGACATCACCTGGGTGTGCAATACGGTCATAGGCTCGAAATACTGGCCGATGCCGCCGGATTGGATGCAGGCCACCGACGGCTCGCTGCTGCTGTACGAGGACGAGGCGGAGGACTGGGCGAAGCTCGCCCGGCGGATCGTGCAGCAGGCCGCCTCGCCAGAGCCCTCGGCAGGCCGGCAGATTCGCGCGCTGGCCGACGAGAGGCTTTGGGGCCGCATCCAATCGCTCGCCGACGGCAAGGGCAATGAGGACACGCCGGCGATCGTCACCTCGGAGCTGAACGAGCTGTTCCGCAGTAAGGGCTTCTACAACCGGCAGGCGTTCGAGGGTATCGACTTCGGTGTCGAACGCCGCCCGCTGGAGCAGATCGGCGCTTCGCGCCTGAGCAAGGAGCAGATGGAGCTGCTGCTGTTCATGACGGAACGGGACGACCTGCTGCGGTGCCTTAACGAGGACCCAAACGGCCTCAGGCCGATCCAACTGAACCGGCTGAACCTGCTGCTGTTCCGGGCGTCCTACCGGGACCTGGTGCCCCTGCCGAAAAGGCAGCGCGTCAACGTCGAGGCGCTACCCGATGCCAACGGCGACGACAGCCACATCGTCCGCTTCACCTTCCGATATCCAAACTCGATCTTCCTGGAGCAGTCCGCGACGTTCATGTTCTACCGCGGGCTGTTTAACCTGCCCAAGCACACGACGCGCAAGCAGCACCCGGACGGCGCCATCGGGCTGGCGTGGACGGACTTCTGGCGGTGGGAGGATTTCTGGAAGACGGTCACGGAGCAGGCCGGCCGACAGACCCCTTCGCCCGGCAAGCGGCTGTGGGAGCTGCTGGACGAGCCGACCCGGCAGAAGGTCCTGGCCGGCCGACCGGCCAGGCGAGGCGGCGAGTCCGACTGGCAGTACGACAAGCGGATCGGGCCGCAGATGGAGCCGACGATCGAGGCGATCAACAAGGCCCTCGCCCGGCCGGGCTACTACGAACCGCAGCTCTGGCCGAACTACAGCGCGGAGGCGGCCCGGGAGAAACTGCTCGGGGGTGAAGGCTTCTCGGAACTGGCCAGGGACATGGCCAAGCTGCGCGAGTACCGCGACCTTCTGGTCCTGGAGGATCTGCTCAAGCGGCTTCAGCACGACGGTGCCGACTCGCTCAGCAGCGAAGAGCACCTGAGACTCAACGTCGTGATGCTCCGCGCCGCCTTCAGCGACGATACCGAAGAGACGCTGATCGCCCGCACGCGGGAGGCCGGCATCGACCGCGACGCCCGCCGGGAGCCTCGGCGCTTCAACACATGGACGCGGCAGCTATACTACCGCACCGACTACCACCCCGAGGCCAACCCCCACCATCCGTACCTGGGCGCCTGGAGGCTGGTGAACGAGAAGGACAAGCCGGAGATCATGGCCGTCCGCAACCCGTACTACTACCGGGTGGACGCGGCCGGCAAGCAGCTTCCGTATTTCGACGCCGTTCGCACCTCCGTCAGCACGCAGAGGCAGGTGCGCACGCTGAAGATGCGGAGCGGCAACGTGGATTACCAGTCCTCGTACGTCGAGTTCGACGACTTCACTGTGCTGAAGCAGGGGGAGAAGGACGGAAACTACGAGGTCCGGCTGTGGGCCGAGGAGGGCTGCGGCGGCCCGACGTTCATCTGCCTCCAGCCGCACAAGGACCCGGCATACCGCCGGCTTCAGGACGACCCGAACTTCCGCCACGCGCTGTCGCTGGCGTTGAACCGGCAGGACATCATCGACGTGGTGTACTACGGGCTGGGCCAGCCCGCGCAGCAGTCCGTTCCCTACGGCTCGCCGTACTACAACCCCAACGAGGCGACGGCCTTCGTGGACTACGACCCGAACCGGGCCAACCGGCTTCTGGACGCCATGGGCCTGGACAAGCGCGCACGCGACGGCACGCGGCTGCTCTGGGACGGCCGACCGCTGATCATGGACCTGAACATGACAGTGGACTTCCCGGTGTCCGTCGCCCGTCTGGCGATCAACTACTGGAGGGACATCGGCATCAACGTCCAGATGAAGATTCGCACAGGCGCCATGCTGTACCGCCTGGAGGAGATGGGCCTCTGCGACATCCGCGCGGGCGTCGGCGGGGGGAGTTTTTTCGGGCCGATGCTGCCGTCGGCGTACTATCCCTCGCACCCGGCGGAGGCCGTCCAGTGGAGTCAGTGGGTGAGCTACGTGCGCAGCGGCGGGCGCAGCGGCAAGCCCGCGCCCGAGCGGATAAAGGAGCTGGACCGGATGTGGACCCGACTGGTGCGATCTGCCAATCCCGCCGCCAAGGCGCGCAACTGGAAGGCCGTCACCGACCGCTTCGCCCGCGACCTGCCGATCATCGGCGTGACCACGGTGCCGGGAAAGGTCGTGGTGGTTCGAAACGGCGTAAAGAACGTGCCGAGAATCGCGCTGGCCGGCTGGATCGCCCACGAACCGGGCAACTGCTGCCCGGAGTGCTTCTACTTCGACCGGCAGCCGGGCCGCTGAAGGCAAGGGGCTGCTGCGCCCGCGCTGCGAATACGGCGGGGCGCACCACCTCTCCACCGACCCGTCCGGCTTGACAGCGCCGTTCAAATATGTGAGAAGGAATCGTCATCGTCGGAAGTCCAAACCGGTGCTCAGGCGCCGGCACGTCGGAGATGACCGGGCACACCTGTATCGGCACCCCGGCGGCCCTGAGCCTGAGGAGGCGTCCGCTTGGTCACTGCCATCAGGAGACTCGTTACCGCCCTCATCTGCCTGATCGTCATGGGGCTGCTGCTCCAGTGGGCGCTTACGAGGGATGCCGTACTGGACCCCCAGTTCATCCTGCGGGTGGCCGAGACCGACGCGAACGGACGCCGGACGGCGTGGCAGTTTACCGCAGGGCGTTACTGGGACCTGCGAATCGACGGAACTCCGGCCTCCGTCCAGGACGCGATGACCCGCCTGCGATCGGCCAAGGGCACGCTGAGCATGACCGGCACGGACGCGAACGGGGTTTCCTGGACTGCGGCCCGAGACGCCAACGGCAGCTTCAAGCTTGACGGCAAGCGCGCGCCACAGGAGGCGCTGGAGCGCAGAGTGGCTCAAGCGGCGACCCCCCCGCCGGACTGGAAGCCCACGGTGCCCGTCATGGTCACGGACGTGCTCGAGGCCAACCTCCCGATGCCGACGCGGAGCAAGGTCTCCTTTCCCGAGCTGGCCTACAAGGACGCCTTCCCGGAGGCCAACGACGAACCCGAGATCGTCATCACGGCCTTCGACGAGGCCCCCATGCTGAAGTACTTCAGGACCGGGTCTGTGCCGGCAGGCCTGCCGCCCAACAAGGTGGAGGATTGGAAAAGGAACTGGGACAACTGGAGGCAGCGCTATCCGAAGGACCTGCCCCCGGTGGCCGAGCGCCTGCCTCGCAACCCGGCGGTCGTGGTGGGGCCGGACGGCATCGGGCAGTACGGCGGCATCTGGCGACGCTGCACCTATCAAATCTGGGACCTGACGCGCAAGCTCTGCTACGAGAGCCTCACCCGTCACGATCCGTCCGGGCGGATTCAGCCATGCCTGGCCTACAAGTGGGAAGTCAGCCCCGACAACCGGGTGTACACTTTCTATCTCCGCAAGGGACACAAGTGGTCCGACGGCGTGCCGTTCACTAGCCACGACATCGCCTGGGTGTGCAACCAGCACATCGGCCATCCGGACTCCGCCTCGCCTCCGGAGTGGATGCTGGCAACGGACGGGTCGATGGCGCTGTACGACCGCGACGTGGCCGACTGGCCGAAGCTCGCACGGCTGATCCTCGATCAGGCCGAGGCCAACGAGCCGGCCACCGGCAAGCGGGTCATGGCCCTTGCGGGCGACCGGCTGCGCAAGACGCTCCGGCAGGCGGCCGCCGGCTCGGCGGACGAGGATACAGCCATCCTCATCGCCGCGGACCTCAACGAGCTGTTCCGCAGGCAAGACCTGTTCGACCCACAGACGCTGGCCACTATCGACACCGACGCCGACCAGAGGGATCTGGAGTCCATCGGGGCCTCGAAGCTGACCATGGACCAGTTGCTTCATCTAGTGGGGCTGATGCAGCGGGCCGAGGTGCTGGGGCCCTTCCGCCAGGACCCCAACAGCCTGGAACCTATCGAGCTGAACCGGATGAACCTGCTGCTGTTCCGGACGGCCTATCGCGGCCTGGTCGGCCCGCCGCGGAGGGACATCCTGAAGGTCGAGCCCGTCCCCGACGAACACGGCGACGACAGCCACATCGTTCGCTTCACCTTTCCCAGGCCCAACTCGATCTTCCTGGAAACGACCACCACGTTCATGTTCTACCTGTACTTCGCCACGGCGACGCACGCGAGGGCCCCGCTGCACCCGCGAGGCTCGAAGGTGCTGGCTCCGACGGATTTCTGGCGGTGGGCGGACCTGTGGGCGCGGGTGCAGGACGAGGCGCGGGCCGATGCGCCCTCGCCCGGCAAACGGCTATGGGCCCTGCTGGACGAGCCGACGCGACAGAAGATTCCCGCCGGCCTGCCACCGGGAAACAGCGGCGAGGACGAATGGTTGTACGATCGCCGCGCCGCGACGGCCATGCAGCCCGTCATTGACGCAATAAACGAGGCGCTTGCCAGCCCCGCGTTCTTCGCCCCCGAGGCTTGGCCCGGCTTCAACATCGAGCAGTGGAAGAAGCTCATCCTGGAAGAAACGAGCCTGCGGCAGCTAGCCCGGGACCCGCAGAAGTTCACGGAATATCGGGACGTGCTGATCCTGGATGACCTGCTTAGGCGGCGCGGCCGCGACGGGCCCAAGTCGCTCAGCAACGAAGAGCATCAGAAGCTCGGCATCCTGCTGTTCCGGTGGACCTACGGCCGTGGAGACGAACCCCTCGTCGCCCGAACGCGCACGATGGGACTGGATCGGACAGCCAGGCGGCACCCCCGCAAGTACACCAGCGCGACCACCTACATGAACGACCTGGGCAACTACCACCCCGAGTACAACCCGCACAATCCCGTACTGCATGCCTGGCGGCTCGTGGACGAGAAGGACAAGCCGGAGATCATGGCCGTCCGCAACCCCTACTACTACCGCGTGGACGCCAAAGGCAACCAGCTCCCTTACATCGACGCCATCCGGACGGCCATCAGCCGCGAGAAGCAGGTCCGCCTGCTGAAGATGCGAAGCGGCAACGTGGACTTCCAGGCCCGCGAGATCATCTTCGAAGCCTTCACGCCGCTGAAGCAGAACGAGAAGGGCGGCGACTATCAGGTCTTCCTGTGGGCGCACGACTACTGCGGCGAGGTGACCTACTGCCCGATCCAGGCCCACAAGGACCCGATGTACCTCAAGCTCAATGAGGACCCCAACTTCCGCTACGCCCTGTCGCTGGCACTGAACCGCCGGGAGATGATCGACGTGGTCTTCGCGGGCATGGGGATCCCGGCGCAGTTCTCCGTGCCCGAGGGCTCGCCGTACTACAGCGAGAAGATGGCCAAGGCCTTCATCGAGTATGACCCGAACCGGGCCAATCGGCTCCTGGATGCGATGGGCCTGGACAAGCGCGCCCGCGACGGCACGCGGCTGCTCTGGGACGGACGGCCTCTCATCATGGACGTCAACGTCGTCTCAGGCGGGGAGGTGCCGCTGGCCGCCGTCCGCCTGGCGTGCCACTACTGGCAGCAGATCGGCATCAACGCCATGATGAAGTTCCGCACGAACGCGATGATGTACCGCATGGAGGAACTCGGCATCAGCGACATGCGGGTCCACAAGGAGGGCGGTAACTACTACGGCCCGATCCCGCCCGGCGACTACTATCCCTCGCACCCCGCCGAGGCCGTCCAGTGGTATCAGTGGGCCGACTACATGCGATCGGGCGGGCGCAGAGGCAAGCCCGCCCCAGAACGCATCAAAGAGCTTGAGCGCCTGTACTGGAAGATGATCCACGCCACCAACGAGAAGGACAAGATGGCGGCCTGGCGCAACATCGCCGAACGCTTCACACGCGACCTGCCCATCATCGGCATCATGACCTCGCCGGGCAAGGTCGTCATCTGCAAGAACAACTTCAAGAACGTCCCGCGAGTGGCGATGGCCGGCTGGATCGCGCACGAGCCCGGAAACTGCTGCACAGAGAGCTTCTTCTTCGACCACTACTACAAGAGGAAGAAGTAGCCCGCCCCCGGTCCCCTATCGCAGGAACTCCTCGAAGGCCCCGCGCGCTTCGGCCCAACTGGCGGCCTCGTCGCCGGCACGAATGAGGTGCAGTTCCACGCCGGCGGCCCTGGCGGCGCGGACATCCTCCTGGGTGTCGCCGACGAACAGCACCCGCTCGTACCGCTCGGCCAGGCCCTTCAGGATGCCCGGCTTGGGCAGGAAGTCCTGCGCCAGCAGCGCCTTGAACAGGCCGGCAAAGCCGTCCTCGATCAGATCGCGGCGGACCGCCTCGGTCTTCGATGCGCTGACGACCAGCAGGTCCGCCCTGTCCGCGACCGCCTCCAGCGCCTCGCGGCAGTTCTCAAAGACCTTGGCGTCCTTCGTGCTGTCGGCGATGATCCGGTCGCTCAGATCGCTCCAGCGCAACGGCGTCTCGTCGTAGCCGTATTGCGCCTGAAGGCGGCGATAAGTCTCAACGCCGTGCTTCTCGCCGCGGGCTTCGACGTCCTCTACTGCCCGGAAGAAGCGGCTCAGATCGGGCGCGGGCAGCCCCATTGCCGCCCACTTGCCCATCATGATCTTCAGTGCGACGAACCGTTGGACGCCGGCCGTCTCGTCCACCAGGTTGACCTGGTGGCAGACTTCGTCGATCTGCTTCTGAAAGGGCGCAAGCTGCGGCCAGACCTTCGGCAGTGCCAGATTGAACCCCCGTGTCCACTTGGGGACCATAGTGTCCTTGCAGGTGCCGTCCCAATCGACGGCGACGCATGCGGGGTGGTCCCTCCGCCAGGCGTCGAAATCGCCGGAGGCGGGGACCAGGATGTCATGTGAGGACGCGTCAGCCAAGGCTCGGCGCTCCGGCTACTTGACGAACTGCTCCCAGGCGGCTCGCGGGCGGGCGCGGAGCGGCTTGAACTTGCCGTAGATCAGCTCGGCCGCCAGCTTCAGCACCGGCGGCATGATGCCATACGTGCAGATCACCGTCGGCCAGTGATCGGGCAGGTCATACGGCAGCGGCGCGATGCTGACGACAACGACCTTCTTGCCGGCCTGGAGCAGTCGATCGACGATCTTCGTGGTGCTCAGGACGTTCCTGTTCTTGTAGTACGTGCAGATTGCGCCGTCGTAGAACGGCAGATAGCTCTCGACCTTGGCCATGTCCTCATCGGTGGGGTTCTCCTCGACCTCCAGGAGCGAGACGTTGTCGCTGTGCGGCAGGATCTGCTCCCAGAAGATGCCCGGATGCACGTACGCGTCGTTGGCGTTGATGTGCATGCGGGGCACCTCCTCGATGAGCAGCGTGCGCATCTGTGGCGACAACGGCAGCAGGCCGGCCTCGTCGCGGACGAGGTGGACGGCCTCCTTGGCGGCCTTGGTCTCGATCCGCTCCATCCGGCTTGAGCGCACGACCCGCTCGGCCTTGGTCGGATCGGGCCGGTACGTCGGGCCGAACAGCCCCCGATCCACCTTGGCCTTAAGGTTGCGGATCAGGAGCCTGTCGATGTGGTCCTCGCCGATCTCGCCGTTTCGGGCCGCCTCCACGGCGAGGCGATAGGCCTCCTCGCGGATAGGCCCGCACTCCTTCATGAGGATCGCGCTGGCGCCGGCCTTGATCGACAGCACGCACGCGCGAGCAACGCCGTACTTCTTGGCGATGGCGCCCATGATCATCGAGTCGGTGGCGATGATGCCCTCGAAGCCCAGCCGCTCGATCAGGACGCCCCGAATGATCTTCTCCGAGACGCTGGCGAGGTTGTCCGGATCCCACGCCGGGTAGATGGAATGGCCTACCATGACGGCGGCCAGGCCCTCGGGAATCATCCGACGATACGGTGCCAGGTCCTCATCCCACAAGGACTGGTCGGATTTGTCGATGGCACCGACGTCGTGATGCGGGTCCGTCGAGGTGGCCCCTCGCCCGGGAAAATGCTTCGCCGACGCGATCAGTCCTCCCTCGTGATAGCCGGCAAGCGCCGCCGACGCCATCTCGCACACATGCTCGACGCCGCAACCGAACGAGCGAGTCGCGATGTACGTCGCCGACGGGTCAAAGACGATGTCCACCACCGGCGAGTTGATCATGTTGAAGCCGACGGCCGACAACTGCGTCGCCACCGTCCGGGCCACTTCGCGCACGAGCCTGGCATTACCGCGGCGGGCGTAGCCGAACTGCGAGGAGAACGTCCGCATGCCGCCGCGGATGCAGTCGAAGCTTGCCCCGCCCTCCTGGTCGAGCATCATGTGCAAGGGAATGTGATATGGGCGGTCTTCCTCGATCTGCTTGACCACATCCAGCAGCTTCGCGTAGCGGGTGATGTCCAGATACGGCGGCTTGCACAGCAGGTCCTTGCGGTCGTCTATGAGGTTCGGCGTCATGTCCCCGGGAGATAGCGTATCGAAGGCCTCCTGGCTCTCGCCGGCGCGGGCGTAACGGCGGAACCCGCGGAAGTACTGCGTGATCCGCAGCCCGCCGGCATTGAGATCCTTGATCGTGCGGATCACGTCCGGCACCAGGAGCGTGCCGTAGAACGCCTGGGTGAAGAGCTGGCCAACCTTCTGCTCCAAAGCCAGCTTGCCCATCAACTCATCGACAGCCCTGTATTTGTCTTCCATATTCGAGTCCTTTGCAGTGTGACGCAGCCTTATCCTGCTATCGCACAGGCCCGCAGGCCCTCTGGCAAATCCGGTTGACTTGTCCTGGCCGTCGAAATATATCTGTGGCGGCGTGCCGCTCGCAAGGACCTATTCTGGTCCGGCGACTCCGCAACGGAGTGCACCACCCGGCAAGAACCGGTCTGCGGCCTCAGGGTTCCAGGGAAAGGAATAGCGCAAGGGAGAGGGTTGTTGCTTACGTTGATCCGCCGCATCGCGACCGTGACCGTCTGCCTGCTCGCTGTGCTCTTGATCTCCCAGCGCCTGTTGACGAAGGACATCCTGCCCAATCGCAGATTCACGCTACGCGTCGTCCACGCCGACCCCAACAACAGGCAAGGCCGGTGGGAGTTCGTCGTCAACAAGTTCATGGTAGGGCGCATCGGCGATAGACCTGCCTCCGTCCAGGACGCCCTCGCGAAGCTGCGCCAGGCCGAGGGCGCGTTGACCATGACGCTGGTGGATGATGCAGACAGCCGCTCGTGTAAGTACAGCCGCGACGCCGAGGGCCGGTTCTCGCTGGACGGCAGGCACGTGTCAGAGGAGGCGTTCGAGCGCAGAGTGGCTCAAGCGGCGGCCCCCCCGCCTGGCTGGAAGCCCACCCGGCCCGTCACGGTCATGGACGTGCTTGAGGCCAACATCCCGATGCCGACGCGGAGCAAGGTCTCCTTTCCCGAGCTGGCCTACAAGGACGCCTTCCCTGAGGCCAACGACGAACCCGAGATCGTCATCGCGAAGTTCGACGAAGCCCCCATGCTCAAGTACATGAGGACCGGGTCTCTGCCGGCGGGCCTGCCGCCCAACAAGATGGTGGAATGGAAAGGAAACTGGGACCAGTGGAGTCAGCACTACCCGAAGGACCTGCCCCCGGTGGCCGAGCGCCTGCCTCGCAACCCGGCGGTGGTGGTGGGGCCGGACGGCATCGGCCAGTACGGCGGCATCTGGCGACGCTGCACCACCGGCTTCACGGACCTGGGCCGGAAGCTCGGCTACGAGAGCTTCACCCGGCACGACCCTTCCGGAAACCTCCAGCCATGCTTGGCCTACAAGTGGGAGGTCAGCCCCGACAATCGTGTTTTCACGTTCTACCTTCGCAAGGGGCACAGGTGGTCCGACGGCCAGCCCTTCGGCAGCAGGGACATACTGTGGGTCTGCAACACGCAGATCGGTTCGGCCCACTGGCCCAGCCCTCCGGACTGGATGCAGCCCACCGACGGCTCGCTGATGCTGTACGAGGACGACGTTTCGGACTGGCCGAAGCTCGCCAAGCGAATCGTCGCGCAGGCCGAGGCGCCCGATCCCTCGGTCGGCAAGCAGATCAAGGCCCTCGCGAGCAAGAGCCTTTGGGGTATCATCCTGGCGGTTGCCTCCGGCAGGTCAGAAGACTTGGACACCATCGAGCGCATCACGGACGGACTTAACGAGCTGCTCCGCAAACGCGGCTTCTACACCCCCGAGGCCTTCAGCAAGATTGACCCGGAGGCCGAGCGCCGGGAGCTGGAGCAGCTAGGCGCCTCGAAGCTGGACACCGACCAGATGGGCATCCTGCTTCTGATGATGGAGCGCGCCGACCTTCTGGGCCGCATCCACAAGGACCCCGACGACCTGGAGCCGATCGAACTCGGCCGCATGAACCTGCTGCTGTTCCGCAGCGCGTACCGCGACCTGGTGCTGCCGCCGCTGAAACGGCGCGTCAAGGTAGAGGCCGTGCCCGACGAGCACGGCGACGACAGCCACATAGTCCGCTTCACCTTCCGCAGGCCTACCTCCCTCTTTCTTGAGCAGACCACGACGTTCATGTTCTACCGCGGCATCTTCGGCATCCCCTTCCACAAAGCGTCCAAGGAACACCCGGCGGGCACGAAGCTCCTGGCAATGACCGATTTCTGGAGCTGGGAATCGCTACTGGACCGGACTGCCTCCGAGGCCCAGTCCGGCGAGTCCACACCAGGGGGGCGTCTGTGGGAGCGGCTGGGCGACCCCGCCCGGCAACTCATCCAGTCCCGAAAGCTGGACGATGCCTCCAAGCAGCAGATTGTCGATGGCCTCAATGCCGTGATGGCCAAGCCGGGCTTCTACCACCCCAGCGCCTGGCCGGGTTTCGACGCGCAGGCCGTCAAAGCCAAGCTCCTCGATGGAAAGGGGTTTTCCGAGCTTGCCCGCGACAGTGCCAAGCTGGACGAGTACCGAGACACGCTGCTGGTGGTGGATCTGCTGAGGAGGTTCGCGCAAGACGGCGCCGGCTCGCTGAGCGACGAGGAGCACCTGGTGCTCAACGTCGCTATGTTCCGCGCCGCCTACACCGACGACACGGACGACCCGCCCGTCTCTCGCACCCGCGAGGTTGGCCTGAACATCGACGCTCAGCGAAGCCCCCGCAAGTACACCAGCTGGGTCAGGAAGATGCAGGACCGGGGCAACTACCACGAGGAATACAACCCCCATCAGCCGGTCGTGCAGGCATGGCGGGTCGTTACCCCGAAGGACATGCCTGAGATCATGGCCGTCCGCAACCCCTACTACTACCGCGTGGATGCCAAGGGCAATCAGTTGCCCTACATCGACGCCGTCCGGAACACCATCAGCAACCAGAAGCAGGTGCGCGTGCTGAAGCTGATCAGCGGCAACGTGGACTTCCAGTCGCGCGAGATCAACTTCGACGAGTTCACTGTTCTCAAGCAGAACGAGGGCAAGGGGCACTACGAGATACGCCTGTGGGCCAATGACTATTGCGGCGAGGTCACCTTCTGGTTCCTCCAGGCGCACAAGGACCCGGCAATCGTCAAGCTCCACGAGGATCCGAATTTCCGTTACGCGATGTCTCTTGCGCTGAACCGCCAGGAGATGATCGACATTGTGTTCATGGGGATGGGCAAGCCGGGCCAGTGGGCCGTGCCGATAGGCTCACCGTACTACAACGAAAAGCAGTACACTAGCCACGTGGAGTACGATCCGGCCAAGGCCAACCGGCTTCTGGACGCGATGGGTCTGGACAAGCGCGCACGTGACGGCACGCGGCTTCTCCCGGACGGTGAACCCCTGATTCTGGACCTGAACTTCGTCGAGGAGCACCCGCTGGCCGCCGCTCGCCTGGCGGTCAAGTACTGGCGCGACATTGGGCTTAACGTGCAACTGAAGATCCGCACGGGAGGAATGATCTCCCGCATGTGCGAGTTGGGCATCCTGGACATCGGCATGCACAAGGAGGGCGGGAATTTCTTCGGCCCGCTGCTGCCCGGCCCGTACTACCCCTCGCATCCCGCCGAGTGCCCGTGGTGGAGCCAGTGGGTCTCATACATGCGCAGCGGCGGGCGCCAGGGCAGGCCGGCCCCGGAACGCATCAAGGAAATCGAGCGCATGTGGAGGAAGCTCGTCGCCGCCACCAACCGGAAAGACAAGATGGAGGCCTGGAAGGCCATCGCCGAGCGCAACGCCCGAGACCTCCCGATAATCGGCGTGATGACCTCGCCGGGCAAGGTCATCTACGTCAAGAGGAACTTCAAGAACGTCCCCAAGCTCGCCCTGGCGGGCTGGATCGCCCATGAGCCGGGCAACTGCTGCCCGGAGTGCTTCTACTTCGACTCCAGAAGCGAAGGCAACTAGCCATGCTTGCACGCTACATCATCAAGAGAACCCTGATTGCCATTCCGACGCTGCTGATCATCTCCTTCGCCGTGTTCATGATCATCGAGCTGCCACCGGGCAGCTTCCTGGACGCGAAGATCGAGCAGATGCAGCGCGAGGGGCAGGTGGACTGGGCCGAGATCGAGTCGCTCCGCGAGCGCTACCACTTCGAGCGGCACGTGCTCATCCGGTACGCCTACTGGATCTCGGACTATGTTCAGGGCGACTGGGGGCGCAGCTTCGAGACCGATACCGAAGTCCTCCAGATCCTGCGGGAGCGGCTGCCGGTTACGATGCTGATCAGCATCTTCACGATCCTGCTCACCTGGTCGATCGCGATTCCTTTCGGGGTGCTGGCCGCGGTCAAGAGGAACACTGTCTGGGACTACCTGCTGACCTTCGTGGGACTGGCCGCGATGGCCACCCCCTCGTTC
>Ga0307380_10006612_pt1 | contig 15200 bp, 9 predicted proteins | sample UN3MG_FD_202239 | JGI IMG/M metagenome (GOLD analysis project Ga0307380, IMG submission 202239) | Soil microbial communities from Risofladan, Vaasa, Finland - UN-3 | ecosystem: Environmental > Terrestrial > Soil > Coastal area > Acid sulfate soil | place: Finland: Risofladan, Vaasa | collected...
CTCCCGCGCCGAGCTGCCCCGGTCGGCGGGAAGCCGGAAAAATGTTTTGACCCGGAGGCCGAAGCCTCTATACTCTCCCGATTGCTCCGCAGGCCTCCGGGCAGGTGATCGACCGGTTTGAGACGGCTGGGCACCGCGGCCATCGAAAAGCAGCGGAGTTTGGCTGGCTTTTCTGCCGATGGAGAGTACAGGCTGCTACCGCACGGACGAGGTGAAGCGGCAATCGCACGGATGGCAATCCCGGCCCGGCCGAGTGGGAAGCGGCCGGACCGCCGAGGAATATAGATGGCGCTGAAGCGACTGCTTCGTCCAACCAACCGCCGCGTCCGCTATCTCGTAGGATGCCTGCTGGTCGGTCTGTTCTGTATCCAGTGCATTCCGTCCAACAACACCGACGACGGCAGCGTCCTGATCGCCCGGACACAGACCGACAGCCCCGAGGACGTCGCCGCCCGGCTCGTCCGCCTCGCCAAGACGGATCACGTTGCCTTGCTGGAGCAGTGCCGGACTCACGTGCGGGAGAACTACCGCGACTACACCTGCACGTTCATCAAGCAGGAGCGGCTGAAGGGCGCCCTCGGCGAGGAGCAGGAGATTCGCGTCAAGTTCCTCGCCTCGCCGTTCAGCGTCGTGATGAACTGGGTCCGCAACGCCCCCATCGGCGACCAGGTGCTGTACGTCGGCGGCAAGTACAACGGCAACATGATCGTCCGTCCGAAGGGGGGCTTCCTCCAGATGCTGACGGGGGGCTACGTCCTCCGCAAGCCCGACGGCCCGGACGCGATGAAGAACACGCTCCGCCCGGTGAGCATGTTCGGCTTCGAGCGAGGGCTGGACGAGCTGGTCAAGGTGTACGCACAGGCGCGGGACAGCGGCGACCTGAAGCAGGGCTTCGGCGGGTTCGCCGAGGTCGCCGGGCGCAAGACGCTGGTCCTGGAACGCCATCTGCCGGCCAAGCCCGACTATCCCGCCTGGAAGACGCTGATCTACATCGACGCCGAGCACATGGTGCCCACGTGCATCGAGGGCTGGGACTGGGACGAGCGGCTGACCAGCCGCTACGTCTACAAGGACATCCGCTTCAACGTCGGCCTGACGGAGGACGACTTCCTGCCCGAGGCCAACGGCATCAAGATGAAGAAATAGCCGGCCTCCAGGCCTTTCGCTGATTGACGTCCCCGGCCCCCGCGGGGGCGTTTTCGTGCGCTTCACAGGCCTCTTCGGCCGAGGCCGGGCGGCTATACTTTGGTGACCCCACACGGAAGGTCGGCCCTTGGCGGCGTGACGGCCCGGAGGATGAATCGGCGTGAATGCGACGGACACGGCAACTCACCGGCGCGGCGGCCACGGCGGGCGGCCTGCGCTTCTGGTGCTGACGGCGGCGCTGGCCTTTCTCGCGGGCTGCCCGGCCGTGCCGGACGCCGACGGCCCGCCCAACACCTTCGGCCTGGACTTCACCGGCACCAACCCCGCCGGCCTGCGGGGGGCGGTGGTGTTCTTCGTCGACGGCCTGAACGCCGGCATCTTCCAGGAGATGCTCGAGGCCAACGAGCTGCCGGCGATCCGGCGGTACTTCGTCGACCGCGGGCTCTACGCCCCCCGGGCCGTGGCCAACACGCCCTCGGTGACGCTGGCCAACGAGACGAGCTTCGTGACCGGTCGCTTCCCCGGCCACCACGGCGTGACGGGCATCAACTGGTTCGACCGGAACCGCCTCGTCTGGCGCAACTACGAGACCATCGCCCAGAAGAACACCCTCGACGCCGACTACGTCGTCCCCAACCTCTACGAGCAGTTCCCCGACCGGACGACCTTCTCGCTGTTCTTCCAGCCGCACCGGGGCACCACGAAGTTCGTCGAGAACTGGACCTCCGCCGGGCCGCCGTTCTTCTTCGGGTACTACGAGTATGTTGACCGGCTGGCGCTGTACCGATTCCACCTCGTCGCGGACGTCGCGCGGCAGCGTGGCGAGTTCCCGGCCGTGACGGTCGCCTACAACCTCGCGCCGGACTTCCGCGCGTACGGCCACGGCGTCCGCAGCCCCCGCTACCGCGAGGCCATCCGCCACACCGACCGCCAGATCGGGCGCGTCCTGGGCGACATGGAGCGGGCCGGGCTGCTCGATCAGCTCTACTTCTTCCTCGTCAGCGATCACGGCCTGATGGAGGTGACGCGCCACTGGCCGATCGAGGACTTCCTGCGGGACGAGCTGCGCCTGGAGGTAGGCTCCCGGCAGCTCTGGGAGAACACCGGCTTCGAGGACCGCCTGGCCTACTACCGCAAGTACCCCGTCGTGGTCTACGGCAGCGGCGACCGCTACTGGGCGCTCTGCCTGCGACGCCCGATGGACGGAGAGCCCGGCTGGGACGCCTGGCCCGTCCGCCCCCGGCCGGAGGACCTGCGGCGCTACCCCGGCAAGCAAGGCCCGGTGGACCTGCCGGCTGCGCTGGTCGGCCAGGAGGCGGTGGACGCCGTGGCGTACTCCGTCGGCCCCGACCGTGTCCGCGTGCTCCGCAGGGACGGCGAGGTCGAGTTCCACCAGCCCGCCGGCCAGGGCGGTCCGATCACGTACCGGGCGATCTCCGGCGAGGACCCCTTCGGCTGGAAGGGCGCCGTGCCGGCCGACGCGCTGGCGGGCAAGCCGCTGCCGCCCCGGCAGTGGCTGGCGATGACCACGGGCACGGAATTCCCCGACCTGCCGGCGCAGATCGTCGCCTACTTCCGCTCCCGCCTGGCCGGCGACATCGCCGTGTTCGCCACGCCGGGCTGGGACTTCCGCACGGTCAACCGTGCCGGCCACGGCGGCCTGCGCCCCGGCGACATGCACGTGCCGCTCCTGATCGCCGGGCCGGGCATCGCCCCCGGCCGGCTCGCCGTCGCCCGCACCGCCGACGCCATGCCGACGATCCTGCACCTGCTGGGCCGACCCCTTCCGCCCGGCCTGGACGGCGAACCGCTGGTGAGAGTGCGGGGGAGGTGATGGGCGCGGGGGCCTTTCACCTGCGCACCCAAGCTGGTATCCTGTCCGCCCTGCCTGCAAGGAGAAAGCCGATGCCCGCGCTGAACGACCTCGCCGCACTGGACTCGGCCGTCCGCCGGGCCGTGGCGGAGACGACCATCACCGACATCCACACGCACCTGTTCCCGCCCTCGCACGGCGAGATGCTGCTGTGGGGCGTCGACGAGCTGCTGACCTACCATTACCTCGTGGCCGAGCTGTTCACCGTCGCGCCCCGCGAGCTGACGCCGGCGAAGTTCTGGCAGCTTGGCAAGGCCGAGCAGGCCGACCTCGTCTGGGAGCACGTGTTCCTCCGGCACGGGGCGCTGTCGGAGGCGGCCCGCGGGGCGGTCACCGCGCTGAACACGCTCGGCCTGGACGTCGCCGGGCGCGACCTGGGCGGCATCCGCAAGTGGTTCGCCGAGCAGAACGTCGAGGACTACCTCGCGCGGGTCTTCGAGACGGCCGGGCTGGACTACGCCGTGATGACCAACGACCCCTTCAAGGCCGAGGAGGTCGAGCACTGGGACGCCAACCGCCCGCTGGGCGACCTGCTCAAGCCGGCCCTGCGGATCGACTCGCTGCTGGTCAACTGGCCCGCCGCCGCCGTGGTGATGAAGGCCGCCGGCTACGAGACCGCCCCGCAGCTCCAGGCCGACAGCTTCGACGAGGCCCGCAGCTTCAAGGAGGCCCGGCGATTCCTGGCCGACTGGGCCAAGCGAATGAAGCCCGTCTACCTGGCCATGAGCCTGCCGCCGGACTTCCACTACCCCTGCGACGAGCAACTCTACGGGCGCGCCTACCGCAACGTGGTCCTCCCGGCCGCGAAGGAACTGGGTCTGCCGATCGCGATGATGATCGGCGTCCGCAAGCAGGTGAACCCCGCCCTGCGCGACGGGGGCGACGCCGTCGGCGTGGCGGACGTGACGGCCGTGCAGGAGCTGTGCGCCGGAAACGGCGACGTGAAGTTCCTCGTGACGATGCTCTCGCGGGTCAACCAGCACGAGCTGTGCGTCTGCGCGCGGAAGTTCGGCAACCTGCACCTGTTCGGCTGCTGGTGGTTCTGCAACGACCCGAGCATCATCGACGAGATGACGCGGATGCGTCTGGAGCTGCTGGGCGCGACGTTCACCGCAAACCACTCCGACGCCCGCGTGCTGGACCAGCTCCTCTACAAGTGGCCGCACACCCGCGCCGTCGTCGCCGACGCCGTCGCCGACAAGTACCGCCTGCTCTTTGAGGCCGGCTGGCGGCCCACCGAGGACGAAGTGAAGCGTGACGTCCGCAACCTCTTCGGCGGGGCGTTTGAGGAGTTCCTCCGCAAGTAGGGACCCGTCCGCACGAAGCCCACGGATTGCGATCCGTGGGCTTCGGGGTCCTTCTTCCTTCTACTTTCCCAGCTCCCGGCTTCGCTGGGTGGCGGCGCGGACGGCTTCGATGATTCGGTCCTTCACGCCGGCGGCATCGAGGGTGCTCATGGCGCGTTCGGTGGTGCCGCCGGGGGTGGCGACGGCGGCGCGGAGCTCGGAGGGGGGCTGCTTCGATTGCGCCAGCAGCCTGGCGGCGCCAATGCACGTCTGCGTGGCGAGCATCTCGGCGACATCGGGGTCCATGCCCTCGGCGACGGCCGCGGCGGTCATCGCCTCGACGAGGTAGTACAGGTACGCCGGGCCGCTGCCCGACAGGCCCGTCACCACGTCCATCATCTCCTCCTCCATGACCACCGCGATCCCGCTGGTGGCGAAGAGGCGCTGGGTCCAGTGGACGTCCTCGGGGGTCGCGCGGGGCCCGCGCGCCACGGCCGCCACGCCCACCCCCACGCACATCGGCGTGTTGGGCATGACGCGGACGATGCGGCCTTTGCCGCCGAGGCGCTCGTCGATGTACGACGTGGTGATGCCCGCGGCGATGGAGATGACGGTGGCGTCCGGGCGGACCACCGGGGCGATCTCGGCCAGCACGTCGCCCATGCTCTGCGGCTTGACGGCCAGCAGCACGTGGGGGCACGAGCCGGGGATCGAGTTGCTCTCGGCGCAAAGGATCCCGAACTCCATCGCCAGCGTCTGTTCGCGCTTCTTGTTGGGGTCGTAGGCCACGATCGCGTTGCGCGGCAGCGACCCGTCCTTCAGCACGCCGCGAAGGATCGCCTCGCCCATGTGGCCGACGCCAATGACGCCCAACTCGTACTCGATCATCGGGTTCTCCCTTTGCTCGAAGCGGACCGCTTCCTCATTCTTCCTGCATGAACGGGTACTCGTACGCGGTCGGGGGCACAAAGCTCTCCTTGATCGTCCGCGCCGAGCACCACCGCAGCAGGTTCAGCAGGCTCCCGGCCTTGTCGTTCGTGCCCGAGGCCCGCGCCCCGCCGAACGGCTGGCGGCCGACGACCGCACCGGTCGGCTTGTCGTTGATATAGAAGTTTCCGGCCGCGTCGGCAAGGGCGCAGGTCGCCTGGGCGATTGCGGCCCGGTCGCGGGCGAAGATCGCCCCGGTCAGCGCGTACGGCGAGGTGCGGTCGCACAGGGCGAGCGTCTCGGCGTACTCCGCGGCGGGGTAGACGTACACCGTCAGCACGGGCCCGAAGACCTCCTCGACCATCGTGCGGCAGTCCGGCCGCCGGGCCAGGACCACCGTGGGCTCGATGAAGTAGCCCTTGGCGTCGTCGCAACCGCCGCCAATGAGGACCTCCGCGTCGGCGCTGTCGCGGGCGTGCTCGATGTAGCCCTTGATGCTGTCGAACGCGGCCTGGTCGATCACGGCGTTCATGAAGTTCGTGAAGTCTCGCGGGTCGCCCATCTTCAACTCGGCGATCTGCGCGAGCAGCGAGTCGCGGACCGCCGGCCAGAGGCTGTCGGGGACGTATGCTCGCGAGACGGCCGAGCACTTCTGCCCCTGGTACTCGAACGCCCCGCGGAGGAGGGCGGTGACCGTCTCGTCGACGCCGGCGGACTCGTGGACGAAGACGAAGTCCTTCCCGCCCGTCTCGCCGACGATCCGCGGATAGGAGCGGTAGCGTCCGATGTTCTCGCCGACGGTCCGCCACATGCCCTGGAAGACGCTCGTCGAGCCCGTGAAGTGGATCCCGCCGAGGTGCTCGCTCGCCAGCGCCGCCGGGCCGACCTGCGAGCCCGCGCCCGGCAGGAAGTTGATCACGCCGGCGGGGAGCCCCGCCGCCTCGAAGACCTTCATCAGGTACCACGCGGAGTACACGGCCGACGAGGCGGGCTTCCACAGGGCCACGTTGCCCATGATCGCCGGGGCCGAGGGCAGGTTGCCCGCGATGGAGGCGAAGTTGAAGGGCGTGATGGCGAGGACGAAGCCCTCCAGCGGGCGATATTCCATGCGGTTCCACGTGCCGCGAGCCGAGGCGGGCTGGTCGCGGTAGATCTCCGTGGCGAAGTAGGCGTTGAAGCGGAAGAAGTCCGCCAGCTCGCAGGCCGAGTCGATCTCCGCCTGGAAGGCGTTCTTGCTCTGGCCGAGCATGGTGGCGGCGTTGAGCAGCATCCGGTACGGGCCGGCCAGCAGGTCCGCGGCCTTCAGGAAGATCGCGGCCCGGTCCTCCCACGCCGTCGCGGCCCACGCCTTCCGTGCGGCCAGGGCGGCCTCGATGGCCTGCTGAACGTGCTCGGGGCCCGCCATGTGATAGGTCGCCAGCAGGTGCCCGTGATCGTGCGGCATGCGGCACTCGCCGAGCGTGCCGGTCCGGACCTCCTTGCCGCCGATGACGAGGGGCATCTCGATCTGCCGCCCGGCCAACTCGTCGAGCTTCGCCTTGAGCGCGGTCCGCTCGGGGCTGCCCGGGGCGTAGCTCAGTACGGGCTCGTTGGTCGGCCTGTCGATGTGGAAGAACGCGTTGGCCATGGTCGGTCGGTCTCCTTCGGCGCCCCGGGGGGCGGCCCCGCTCAGCCGTCCGCGGGCGGCAGCTCCCGCGGGGGCGTGAGCGCCTCGCACTCGCTGGTGGGGATGCGCATGTCCATGGGCGTGCCGTGGTCGCGGTGGTCGAGGTACTCCCCGGCCCCCCCGGCGGCCCGGCCGAGCGCGAAGCCCAGGAACGCCAGGTCCGCCGCTCGCTGGAAGGTCATGCTGCCGTCGCGGAGCCTCGGCCAGGCGATCCCCAGCCACACCGATGCGATTGCCGCGTCGAGGTTGACCGCCCAGACGCGCGACGAGACGCCCGCCTCGTGCAGGGCCCGCGCCAGGTGATGGTAGAAATCCAGGAACACGTTGCCGATGCCCTCGGCGGCCAGGTGCTCGCCGATCGCCCGCTCGCGCGGGTCGTGGTTCACCGGCTCGGTATTGAAGACCGGGTGGCCCAGGCAGGGAATGCGCTCGTAGTCCACGCCGGCCTCCTTGGCGGCGGCTTTGGCCTGCCTGAACTGCCGGGCCCGTTCGGCCGCCATGGCGGCCAGATCCAGCCCGTGGTCGGCGGCATAGGGGTCGGTCATGGGCGTCTGCCAGAAGATGCCCGCCAGGAACTTCACCGCCCGCCGCCCGTTGCCGCCGTGGTCCTCCCCCAGCGTAGCCAGCGTGGCGATCATGGCCGTATTCGGCGTGTTGCCCGCCGACGTCGAGAGCTTCGCGCCCTGGGCGGAGATCGTCCCCGGGCCGTTGGTCAGCGAGGCCGTCAGCGTCATCTCCACCAGCCGGGCCTCGAACGCCCGGGCGGGCGGCTGGCCGGTCCAGTAGAGGATCAGCGCCTCGCAGAACGAGTGGCGGCTCATCAACTCGGTCAGGTCGCAGCCGTAGATGCGGGGGATGCTGTCCTCGTTGCTCGAGGCGAACGAGCGGTTCCGCATCGGCCGGCGTGTGGGTTGGCTGCCCAGTTCGGCTCGGCCCAGCGTTCGGAGCTGCTCGCCCCAGGGGGCGGGGATCTCGCCCGGCGAGAGGATCAGCGACGACGGCAACTGCCGGCTGCGCCCGCGGAGGTTGACGAACCACGGGTTCAGTGCCAGCCTCCGCCGCACGGGCATGTCCCGGTGGAGCCCCATGACCCGGTAGATCATCGCCACCGCGGCGGGGACATGGTGCAGCGTCCGCACGCGGATGCCCCGGCGGAGGGCGTCCTGGTGGCGGGTCGTCCGCCGCAGTCGGCGATCGGGCTCGAACGGCCCGATGCCGAAGTACTCGTCGAAGGCGCGGGCCTTCGCCGTCGCGGACGTGCCCCCCCCGGCCACGACCGACCCCGCGTGCCCCAGCGGGATGTTCCGCCCTTCCAGCGCCCGCCCGGCGACGTAGGCGACGATCGGCTTGGTGAAGCCGCCCGCGCGGGCCAGATCGAGGGCCTCCTGCTCGTACAGCCCGCCCGGCTCGACGTAGAGCACCACGAGGCGGGTGTTCTCGTCGTTCTCCGCCAGCCGCAGCAGATCGGCCGTGGGCGTCAGCAGCAGCATGTCCTTGCCCGTGGAGATGCCGAAGGACGTTCCGAACCCCGCGGCCAGGAGGTAGGATGCGATGGTGTTCACCATGTTGCCGGAGTTGGAGACGATCGTCACGCTGCCGGGCTGGAAGCTCTCGCCGGGGTCCTCGCCGCCGACGGCCCCGGCGCGGACGCGATCGTGCGTGTTGATCAGCCCCAGCGTGTTGCAGCCGATCACGTCGATGTTGGCCCGCGCGGCCAGGTGATGGATCTTGGCGGAGACCTCGATCGAGACGTTCTCGGTGATGACGAAGATCGTCTCCACGCCGTCGGTGGCGGCGCTGACGATTTCCTTGACCTCGCCGTAGACGGCCGGGGGCGGCGAGTAGACGACGAACTTGTTCGGCTGGCGGTCCGGGGGGAGGGCCTGCCGCATTCTGGCACAATCGGCGAAGACGGGCACGTCGTCGCCCTGGGGGCACTCGATCCTCTGACCGCCCTTGCCCAATGCCCACCCGGCGACGACGTTGTTGCCGTAGGCCTGGGAGAAGACAGTCGTTCGCGAGGCCTCGCGCCCCGTGACGTTGCTGACGGCGACGCGGTCCCCTCTCTTCAGCAGGTCGCGGAGTATCCTGGCCCTCATGTCTTCTCGCCTCCGGCCGAAACGAGGCTCTCGCAAAGCCGCGCGGCGTACTCGGCCACCAGCGTCAGCGGCGTGTCGGGCCCGAAGATCACGTAGGGCATCTGGAGCTCCTCAAGCGTCTTGCGGAGGGCGAGGATGCCCTGCACCAGGCGGGGCCCGCCGCGGCCCACCACCACCGGGATGTCCACCGGCCCGTGCCGCTCGACGTAATCCCGGAGGGCATCGGCGATGGCCTGGAAGGTCTCGTCGATCCGCGTGTTGTTCGCCTTGCCGCCCAGGATCAGCAGCAGCGACGCGTCCGCCAGCCGGTGCCGGAAGCACCGCTCCGCCGTGCCGCGCATCCGCTCGTAGGGCGGGTTGCCGCCGAAGTCCGACAGGAACATCGGACTGCCGCCGTATTCCTCGAGCGTCTCGACGATGATCGTGCTGGCCCCGCCGCCGAACAGGATCGGCAGGATCCGCTTGCCGCCCAGGTCCGCGACGTACGCCTGGCCCTGGTGGCTGGAGGCGTCCCACTCGGCCATCTCCTGCTCGAAGTCGGTGCGGTCCTCGGGGTACTCCGGCAGGGGCAGGTCGGCCGGGCTGTAGCGGTAGTTCGCCTTGTCGACCATCCCCTTGAAATCGCAGGCGTAGACCCGCCCGTCGGCCGTCACCCGCCAGGGGTTGATCTCCGCCAGCCACATCCCCGTGCTGATGAACAGGTCCCAGAAACTCACGAACGTGCGGCTCAGAAGGCTGTTGAGGCCCTTGGGGCAGTCCAGGTCGTCCAGCATCGCCGAGGCCTGGTAGGCGTCGAGGCCCTGGAAGACGTCCACGGGGATCGTCCGCTTGTCCGCCGGGGGAACTTCCTCGATGTCCATCCCGCCGCGCAGCGAGATCGTCAGCGACGGGCCGAGGTAGCGCGAGTCGTAGATCAGCGCGGTGTAGACCTCACTCTCCGCCGGGATGTACTGCTGGAGGTACGCCGTGCGGGCGATCTTCCCGGCGACGTTGGCCGCCGCGGCGAGACGAAGGGCCCGGACCGCCTCCTGCGCGTCGGAGACCACCGTGACGGCCCCGGCCTTGCCGCGCCGCCCGGCCAGGACGTCCGGTTTGACCACCCCCTTGCCCCCCCACCGCGCCAGCGCCTCGCGGATCTCCGTCCCGGACGCGTCGGCCCGCAGGTACTCCGGAACGGGGATGTCAAACCGCCGAGCGAGGTGATCGAGAAAACTCAGCTCCGCAACCTGCACCGACATGCCCATGGCTCCTTCCGTATCGGCAGAAGGACGGCAGCTCACCTTGCCCTGCGTCCCGCCGCCTCCTCTTGCCGCCGCAACGGCCTTGGGTCATGGTATTCGCCTCAGGGGGCGGCCTCAAGGGAAGTCGCCGATGGCGCGTGGAGGACCTGCTCGGTTCGCTCCTCGGCGAACTGGTTGGTGTAGAGCTCGTAGTAGCGCCCGCCGAGGCCGATCAGCCCCCGGTGCGTGCCGTCCTCGACGACCCGCCCACCGTCGATCAGCAGGATGCGGTCCGCCGAGCGGATCGTGCTCAGCCGGTGGGCGATCACAAAGCTCAGCCGCCCCGGCAGCACGCGCTCGATGCCCGCCTGGATCAACCGCTCGGTCTCGGTGTCCACCGACGAGGTGGCCTCGTCCATGATGAAGATCTGCGGATCGGCCAGGATCGCGCGGGCCAGCGCGACGAGCTGCTTCTGGCCCGTCGACAGCCGCCCCCCGGCCTTGCCGACCTCGGCGTCGTAGCCGCCGTCCAGCGCGGCGATGAACTCGTGCGCCCCGGCCAGGCGGGCCGCCCGCTCGACGTCCTCGTCGCTCGCATCCAGCCGCCCGTAGCGGATGTTCTGCCGCGCCGAGCCGCTGAACAGGTGCGGCGTCTGAAGGACGATGCCCAGGTTCGACTGGAGCCACGCCAGCGGCCGCCGCCGATACTCCACGCCGTTGATCCGCACCTCGCCGGCGGTCGGCTCGTAGAAGCGGCACAGCAGGCCGACGATCGTCGTCTTGCCCCCGCCCGTCGGGCCGACCAGGGCAATCGTCTGCCCGCGCTCGACGCGCAGACTGAACCGCTCCAGCACGGGCGGGCCCTGCTTGTACGCGAAGGTCACGTCGTGGAACTCGACGGTCTCGATGCGGTCCGGCAGGCCGTCGTCGGCCAGGCCCGCTGCGCCGGCGGGGTGCACCTGCCGGTGCCGCGCCACGGCCGCCAGGACCTCGGGCGAGTCCTGGATCTCCGGCTCGGTGTCGAGCAGGCCGATGATTCTCTCGGCGGCGGCCTGGGCGCTCTGGAGGTCGACGAACACGCGGCTGAGCTCCTGGATGGGCATGAAGAAGAATCCCGCGAAGGAGAGGAAGGCGTAGAGGTCGCCGATCCGGATGCGTCCGGCCAGCACGCCCTGCCCGCCGCGCCAGAGCGCCAGGGACACGCCCAGGCTGCCGATCGTGAAGACGGCCGGGAAAAACACCGCCGACCACAGCGCGTTGCGGACCGACGAGCCGAACATCCGGTCCGTCAGCGACTGGAACTCCCGCAGGTTCTCCGCCTCGCGGACGAGCGTCTTGGTGGTCCGCACGCCGTTGATGGCCTCGTTGAACGCGGCCGTGATGTTCGAGTTCGCCTTGCGGACCTCTCGCGAGGTGCGGAGGATCCGCTTCTGGAAGACGAGGCTCACCCACGCCATGGGCGGCACGATGGCCAGGACCAGCAGCCCCAGCCGCCAGTTGAGCACCAGCATGATGACGGACACGCCGACCAGCAGCAGGGCGCCCCAGGTCAGGTCGAGCACGCCCCAGGCCAGCAGGCGGGCCAGGCGGTCGCAGTCGGACGTCATCCTCGCCACGAGCCAGCCGACGGGGCGGCGGTCGTAGAAGCTGAACGACAGCTCCTGGAGCCTCTCGAAGCCGGCCTTGCGGATGTCGTAGCCGACGCCGGTGGAGATCTTCGCGCCCAGCCAGATGAACGTCAGGATGCCCGTGGCGAAGCCGAACACCATCGCCACGTACAGCCCGCCGTACGCCCAGAGGTTCACCGCCGGGCCCCGGGCCTCCACCTCGTTGATGACCTTCCGCGTCACCAGCGTGAACGACATGTCGAACGAAGCCGTCACGCCCGCCATGACCGCCATGCCGATGATGTATCTCAGGTGCCGCCGGCCGTAGTGCAGGACCCTCCCCCACAGCCGCAGGTCCAGGCGACCCTCGTATTCCTCTTCGTGCAGCGCGGTGTCTGTCATGGCTGCGTCCCTCCCTTTCCTGCCGGCTTGGCCTCGATCCTCAGGTCCTCCTCGAGGGAGGACTGGATGGCCCACAGCCGCTGGTACAGCCCGCCGGCGCCGACGAGCTGCTCGTGGGTGCCGAACTGGGCGATCCGCCCGTCCTCCAGCACGAGGATGCGGTCGGCCTGCTTGAGTGTGCTGACGCGGTGGGCGATCAGCAGCGTCGTCCGCCGCCCGCGGCGCCGGCGGAGGGCGCCAAGGATCATCGCCTCGGTCTGCGTGTCCACCGCGCTGAGGGCGTCGTCCAGGATGAGGATCGGCGGGTCGGCGAGGATGGCCCGCGCCAGGGCCACCCGCTGACGCTGCCCCCCCGACAGCGTCACGCCCCGCTCGCCGACCAGCGTCTCGTAGCCCTTGTCGAACTCCTGGATCGCGTCGTGCACGCAGGCCATGGACGCGGCCTCGGCGACGGCGTCCTCCGAGGCGCCGTGCCCGCCGAGGCGGATGTTCTCTCCGACGCTCCTGGAGTACAGGAACGGCTCCTGAAGGACCACGCCGAACTGCCGCCGCACGTGCTTGCGGTCGGCCTGGGCGATCTCGCGCCCGTCCAGGCGGATCGAGCCCTCGCGGTAGTCGTACAGGCGCAGCAGCAGGTTCACCAGCGTGCTCTTGCCCGATCCGCTGGGCCCCAGCAGCGCCACCGTCTCGCCGGGCGCCACGCGGAAGCTCACGCCCCGCAGCACGGCCGGCGAGCCGTTGTGCGCGAAGCGCAGGTCCTCGACGACGATCTCGCCCGACGCGACGAACGCCTCGGCCGGGTCGCCCGCGCAGTGATCCTCGCGCGGCTCGCGAAGCACTTCCTGGATGCGGTCCAGCGAGACGGTCGCCTTGCCGAAGTCCGCCAGCACCCGCCCCATGTGCCGGATCGGCCACATGAACATGTTCACCATCGTCATGAACGCGAAGAACCCGCCCGGCGTCAGCCCGCCGGGGCCCTGCCGGCCGGCGATCATCAGGTGCGCGCCGGTGACCATCACCGTGGCGATCTGGAGCATGCACAGGCAGTCCGAGGCGGACCAGAACACGGCGAACAGCCTCACCACCCGGTACCAGCGGCGGCGGTGCTCGTCGTTGCGGCGCTCGAACCGCTCGCATTCGTGCGGGCCTCGCGCGAACGCCCGCACCACGCGGATGCCCGTCAGGTCCTCCTCCAGCACGGTGGTCATCTCGCCCTCGGCCTCGTCGGCCTTCTGGAAGGTCTTGCGGACCACCACGAAGAACAGCACCGAGTAGGCGATGATCACCGGCATCAGCCACAGCGACGCCAGGGCCATCGTCGGGTGGATCGACACCATCAGTGGCACGCCGATCAGCAGCAGGATGACCCCCCGGCCGACCTCCACGAGGCTGACGGCCAGGAACATCCGCAGCGTCTCAACGTCCGAGCTGCACCGCTGGACGAGGTCGCCGGTGTCCTTGCGGTCGTGGTAGCCGCACGGCAGGTGCTGGAGGTGGTCGTAGAGCCGCTCCCTCAGCGACCGCACGACAGCCTCACTGGCCACGGCGGACCAGCGGGCCTTCAGGAACGCCAGCAGCCCGCTGAGGGCGACGGTGGCGGTCATGCCCGCCCCGGCGATCCACAGGTTCCGCGCGACGAACGCCCCGCCGCCCAGCCAGGTCACAAAGGCGGCCACGAACGCCGGCATCTCGGCCTTCTCGCGTTCCACCAGCAGGTCCACAGCCCACTTGCGGATCAGCGGGGAGAGGAACATGAAACCGGTCGACAGCAGGATGGCGGCCACCGCACCGGCGTACATTCCCCGCCGCCCCCGCAGCAGCCCCCACAGGATATTGACTCGTTGCCACATCTCAACGCCCCGTAGATTGTTACGCCCAAGCGCGACAGGAACCAGAGAAGCCCACGATCCGCTCGCGGGCTTCGGGGCCCCCCTGGGCACGAAAAAGCCCGCTCACGGCCGGTCGAGCGGGCTGGCTTAGCTATCGTTGGAGTGACGCGCCGAACCCACTCACCTCCGTCCGCGCAGCCCGGCCGGGCCGAACATGTGCACCTGAATATGGGTCCGCTTCCTCATTCGCATCACTCTCCTGGGGCATACTCTACAGAGGAAGCCCGGCAAGGCAAGTCAAAAAGCAGGAGAATCGTCGGAAGTCCGACTTCGGGCCGGGCGGCTCAACGCGCAGGGGCCGCCGGGCCGCCCGGGCGAGAGTACACCTGCACCTCGTTCAACCCGCCGCCGAGGGCCCACCAGGAGTCCACGTAGACCCGGATGAGCTTTGCCCTGGCGGTGTCGAACCGCACCTCGTGCCAGCCGTCGCCGAACGGGACCGGGATGCCCGGCTCGAGCATTCCACGGAACGTGGCCCCGTAGCTCGAGAAGAGCTCCGGAAACCGGAACGCCTGGCGGAAGGGCCGGTCGAGGCACTCGCCGAACGCGCCCGAATGCAGGGCGGTCACCTTGCCCGCCGCATCGCGCAGCTCCACGCGATACTTCATCGTCGCGTGGTCGTTCAGCCCCGCGTTGGACGTGTTCAACAGACGGACCAGCGAGACATCCGTCTCCTTCGGCAGCTCCAACTGCACCCAGCCGCCCTGTTCGAACGGCAGCAGCCAGTACGTCGGGCGGACGTAGAAGGGCCAGACGCTCATGTCCTCCCCGCTCAGCCGCATGCCCTCGCGCCCGTAGCCGCCGTTGGGGCTGGTCCGCAGGTCGCCCTGCGTGTAGTCCAGCAGGCCGTCGGTGGGGTATTCCCACGTCCGGCTGTCGATGAGCTGGTTCGGGTCGAAGCGCCGGTCGCGGGTCGCCGAAGCGGTCACCTTCGCCCCGAGGGCCAGGTTCGCCCAGCCGTCGCGCACGTACGCGTCGCGCTCGGCGATGGCCTCGGCGATCAACGGGCCGAGCCCCTCGGCCAGGCGCTTCTGGTTCGCCGGGCCGTTCGTCTCCAGCGCCGACCCGGCGGGGTCCGGGACGAG
>Ga0307380_10006613_pt1 | contig 15197 bp, 20 predicted proteins | sample UN3MG_FD_202239 | JGI IMG/M metagenome (GOLD analysis project Ga0307380, IMG submission 202239) | Soil microbial communities from Risofladan, Vaasa, Finland - UN-3 | ecosystem: Environmental > Terrestrial > Soil > Coastal area > Acid sulfate soil | place: Finland: Risofladan, Vaasa | collected...
CATCGCGCAGCAGGATGAACTGATCCGCAGCGGGACGTACCGGATCCTGCGGGAGCGCGTTCCGTCAAAGGACGACAGGATGCTGTCGGAGTTCGAAACGTTCCTGCGGCAGAAGGTGGTCGAGGTCTTCTTCGTTTCCCCGGATTCTCCGTGGGCGGGACGGCCCCTGGCGGATCTTCCGGTCGGGGACGGCGCGGGGATCGTCCTCCTCGCCGTCCTCCGGCAGGACCGCGCGATCGTGCAGCCGTCGCCGGAGGAGGTGCTCGAGCCGGGGGACAAGCTCGTCCTCTTCGGCGGGCATGGTCCCCTGGCGACTGCCCTCGAAGAGTTGACCCGGGGGAGTCGCTGAAGGGATTACCCCCGCTCACGCCTCAACAATGTCGAGGGGTGCCCCTCTCGCGGCAACCCTCGAGGAACTTACAATGGGGAGCCGCTAACGGGGGTACCCCCGCTCATGCTTTATCGATGTCGAGGGGTGGTCCCCTGGCGGCTACCCTCGAGGAACTGACAAAGGGATCACGCTAACAAGGTTGCGCCGGTGATAAGATCATGATGTTCCCACTTCATCGGCCGGGAGGGCAACGATGTCTTCTTCCCATTCCGCTCTGCAGAAGTACGAGCGCGCCCTGAACCGGTATTTCCAGACGCCCGCTGCCCAGCGGATGACCGGGGACCGGGAGAAAATCCTCAAGATCCTCGGGGTCGAGAACCCGCAGGAGTTCCTCGGCATGCACATTCCGCTCTGGGAAGCGAAGATCGACGAACTCCTCGACCCGACGAGCACCGACATGCTCCCGATCAGCATCGCCCACTCCTACGTCAACTGGGTGCGCGGCGCGATCCGGATGATGCCGGCCGAGGGGCGGGTGAAGATCTTCTCCTCCAAGTTCAAGGCGACCGGGCTGAAAAAGGCGATCCTGACGCTGCTCCACGAAGTGACGGGGAAGCCGCACCGCGACTTCGAGGTCACGGAGGTCCTGCTGATCGAGAAGGTCCACAAGGATACGCTCTTCACGGTTCGGACGCCGGACCGGAAGGAACGCGACCTGTACCTTTCCCGATTCGGGTGCATCGGCGAATACATCTACAGCGGCCTCCCGAAACTGGTGGGGCTGCCCGGACTCCCGACCGTCTACCACGTCACGCCGCAGGGCGAGGAGGTCCTCCTCAAGCCGAAGGAGGAGGGGACCAACATCTACCATGACGATTCCGTGACACTCGCCCGGATCAACCGCGACGGCGGGTGGTGGGTGACGGGCGCGGCCCGGCAGGACGCCCTGGGCGACTGCATCGGAACGGCGCTCCGCTACGGGCACTACGTCGCCACCCCGAAGAAGGAAGTGGTGATGATCGACAACATAGAGCTGTTCCACCTGGAGGAGACCGACGTCCGCATCTTCGAGCCGATCTACGAGTTCCTGCCGAAGAAGGCGTATCCGGACGACCGGCCGAAGCGGGTGCGGCTGCAGGACAGGATGCAGCAGGAGTACGAAGCGGCCTATGCCGGGCAGAGAACGGTGATCCGGAAGGCGTGGCCCGAGATCGAGCGATACCTGATCGAGATGCGCCGGAACATCCACGCCTACGCGGGCGAGGTGTTCGAGATGGTGATGACCCGCGTCAAGGCCCAGGTGTTTTCCGGGAAGTAGTGCCGGACCGCGCGAGGAACGCGCGTTCGACGAGGTAGAACCCGGCGGGCAGCGCGGCCGCCATGGCGAGCACCTTCACCCCGAGCCGGACCGGCGGCGAGGCGACCCCCAGCAGGTCCAGCGCGAAATCCGCGAGAAGCGCCCCCCCGCAGATCGAAGCGAGGGTCCCCGCGAAGAGCGCGATCCCCAGCAGCAGGCGCGAGCCGGGCCGTGTCCTCCGATCGCTTGCCACCTTTTTGCCGCCCCTACTTCCTCTGGCGCTGTTTCCGGGCGGTCGCCCGCTGCATCGCCTCCGCGTTCCTGCGGCGGTCCTCCGAGGTCTCCAGGAGCAGTCCCGGCACCTCGACCGGCCTGCCCTCGTCGTCCAGCGCCACCATCAGGAAATAGGACGAATTCGTGTGGGTTCTCTTTCCCGTTCGCGGCTCCTCCGCCTCGACGCGGACTCCGACTTCCATCGAGGTGCGCCCCACGCGGTTCACGGAGGCGTGAAAGGTGACGAGGTTTCCGATGAAGACGGGGGCGTGGAATTCGAAGTGGTCCACGGCGGCGGTGACGCAGTTCCTTCCGGAGTGCCGGATGGCCACGACACCCGCGGCCGAGTCGGCCAGTTTCATGATGTTTCCCCCGTGGACGTTCCCCGCGGGGTTCGCGTCCTGGGGCGTCATCTCCTGCGCCATCACCAGCCGGGTCGCCGATACCGGTTTCGCATCCGCGGACATCGCATCCTCCTCCGCTCGAAGGTACCTTCGAAGATGGTAACCTAAGATCATCATGGAATACGACTTCCCGCTGTTCAGGCCGCCGTCGGAGGCGAGGTCCCTGATTTTCCAGGTGACGCTCGGCTGCTCCTGGAACCGTTGCCTGTTCTGCACTTCGTACAGGACGAAGGAATTCCGCGTCCGGCCCTTCGAGGAGGTGGAGAGGGATATCGTCGGGATGTCGGAGTGTTACCCGAGCGCCCGGCGGGTCTTCCTCGCCGACGGCGACCCGATGGCGGCGCCGACCGACTACCTCGTGAGGGTGCTCGACCTCATCAACCGGCGGTTCCCCTCCCTCGAACGGATCAGCACGTATGCCGGCCCCACGAACCTGATGGCGAAGACGCAGGAAGAGCTGGGGATGCTCAGGGAAAAGAAACTCGATCTCCTCTACCTCGGGATAGAGACGGGGAACGACGAACTGCTGAAGAGGGTCGGGAAGGGCGCGACCGCCCGGCAGATCGTCGACGGCGGGAGGAAGGCTCTCCAGGCGGGCCTGCGGGTCTCCGCCTTCATCATCCTGGGGCTCGGCGGAATGGAGGGGAGCCACGATCATGCGAAGGATTCCGCGCGCGTGGTCAACGCGATCGATCCACAGTTTCTTGCGACGCTTACCTTGATACCGTTTCCCGACGCGCGGGTCTACGAGGAGCGGGTCATGGGACACGGGTTCCGTCTGATCGATCCGGTACAGTCCCTCCAGGAGCTCCGGTGGTTCGTCGAGGACCTGGAGCTCACCGGATGCAAGTTCGGCACGGAGCACGCATCCAACTACCTTTCCATCTCGGGAATGACGCTTCCCCGTGACAAGGACGAGATCCTGCGGCGCATCGACAAGGCCTTGACGGGCGTCTCCCCGGGGATGCTCCGGCCGGAGTGGAGCAGGGGCCTCTAAGGAACTGCTCCGCGCGAGATATTACAATTCTGTCGTTTTCCCCCACCGGGATGCAATAACGAATGCGCGACGTGCCGAATTAAAGAAAAGTCCTCCATGTTCCGATGTATTACTTGGAACACTCCCGGGAACGCCTATTGCAGGCATCTACCCGGGCCTATCGTATCCGCCGTCCCCGCTATCGAGGGATGGAGGGGGAACCACTGTGCACCGTCGCATGAGAAAGGAGTCGCTCCGCATTTTGAGGGAGGTCGCAATGAACCGCACGCGGATGTTCCTGAAAAGAATTCTCACCCCCGTGACCATCCTGCTGGTTCCCCACGGCCGGACAAGGCCCGTCAGCGTCCGGGTCCCGGTGGTCGCGGTCGCCGCTTCGGTCTGCATGTTCCTGATCGGTACCGCCTTCGTCGTCTCCGTGTCGGTACGGGCCGTGGAGTACCGCCGGATGGAAGAGAGACTGTCTCTCGTCTCCGAGCAGTTCCTCGAAATGAAGGGGACGATGGATTCCCTGAAACAGGCGGAAAAGGATTTCCGGAAGCTGTTCTCCCTCAAGTCGAAAACCGCCGTCCTGGAGTCGGCGGATCCAGGCGACTCCGGATCCCTGGACATGGAAGCGTTGCGGGAGGAGATCGAGGCGGCGATGCAGTCGGTCTCGGAGATCCGCGGGTACATCGCCGAGCAGAAGGACATCCATCTCGCCACCCCCTTCGGGTGGCCTGTGGATGGAAGGCTTTCCTCATCGTACGGATACCGGAATCACCCGGTGTACGAGGAGAGGAAGTTCCACACCGGCGTCGATATCTCCGTCCCGCCCGGCAGCGAGGTGAAAGCGACGGCGGACGGGATCGTGAGCTTTGCCGGATGGACCGAGAAGAGCGGCATCGTGGTGGTTATCGAGCACGGGTACGGGTTCAGCACGGCCTACGCGCACAACCGGAAGGCGCATGTCCGGGTCGGTCAGCGCATCGCCCGGGGCGATGTGATCGCGCGGTCCGGATCCACCGGCCTCTCCACGGGGCCGCACGTGCATTACGAGATCTGGAGAAACGGCCGCCATACGAACCCGACAGAGTTTCTCGCCAGGAGGTGATCATGTTCGGAAAAGGCTCGCAAAAGCTGGAGACGATCGTCGGCAACGACACGCGCATCGCGGGGAAAGTGAGCGTGAAGGGAACGATCCGGATCGACGGGATCGTGGAGGGGGATGTCCAGGCCGACTGGGTGGTCGTCGGGGAGACCGGGAAGATCCTGGGGAACACCCGCACGCGCGGGATGGTCGTCGGGGGATCCATCGAGGGGAACATCGAGGCGACGGAGACGGTGGAACTGCGGGAGAAGGCCACGATGGTCGGGGAGATCGACACGCCGAAGCTCGGGATCTCCGAAGGGGCGGTCTTCGACGGGCGCGCGCGGATGAAGAACGACGCGGAACCCGCCGGGACCCAGGAGGGGAATATCCGGTCGCTGATCCCGACGAAGTCCGCAGGGTCCTGACCGGCCTCGTCTAGCGCGTAACCGGGACCGCCTTCGGTTCCTTCTGCACCGTTAGTCGTTGCTGGCGATAGAGGTCCAGCGGACGGCTTTGCGGGTACTGTTTTTCGACTTCCGCGATGACCGCGTCGGCTTCGGAGAAGCGCTCCTGGCGGTCGAGCAGTTCGGCCAGGAAGACGAGACCCTTTTCCCGGGACGGTGCGTCCAGATCCCCCGCGAGGCAAGCCCGCTGCGCGGTTTCCGCATCCCGGATCCGTTCCCGTTCGGCAAGCGTCCGCGCGAGATCGCAAGGCGAGGCGGAGCGAGGGGCGGCGGAGGCGAGGGACACCGCTGGAGGCGCCTCCGCGGACGGTTCTTTCGCCATCCTCGTCCCGGAAGCCGGTTTCGCCGTGCCGGCGGCTTGCTGTTCCCTCTTCATCGCGGTCGCTCCTGCCGTCCCTTTCCGTTCGGCCTGCATCTCCGGTGGCATCCCGTCCGCCGCGGTCACCGGGGGTGAACCGGGGGCCGCCCGCTCCCGGGACGCCTCCTTGTTCCCTTCCGGAGGGGAACGATCGGCCAGGCGGTCACGCTCCTCGCGCGGCACGGCGGCGGCCCGTTCTTCGGTGAGGACCGGCGACGGGAGGCGTCGCGCGACCGCGGCGCCCCCGGGTTTTTTCGCCACGAGGGGCGCGGGTTCCGCCTTGGCCATCCGTTCTCCTGCGGAATCCGGGGCCGCCCGCTCGCTCGCCGCAGGCGGGGCGGCCGGGGGCCGGGGCGACAGACCCCGGGGCATCTCTGCCTGCCCCGGCACTAGGCCATCCCTGGCCGTCGTCGATACGCCGGGAGTCATCCCGCCGTAATGTACGATCACCACGACCAGCGCCGCCGCCGCGGCGGCGGGTACGAGATAGCGGAGCTGCTCCCGCATCCAGCCGCCTTTCGGGCGCAGCACCCGCACCCCGGGGCCGTCCGCTTCCCGCCCGACGCGATCCATCACGCGGGCGTTGAAGCGGTCCCAATACGCGGGCCCCGGATCGGGAACGCCGGCCGCCTGATCCATCCGAGCCAGGTCCGCCAGCAGAGCGCCGCATTCCGGGCAGCCGCGCAGATGCCCTTCCACCCGGGCGCGTTCGGCGGCGGGGAGTTCCCCGTCGTGGAAAGCGTTCAGCAGCGCCTGCGTTTCCCGGCAATCCATCACGAACCTCCTCCCAGGGCGGTCAGAAGCCGCGTTCGCGCGCGGGAGAGCCGCGACATCACCGTGCCCGCCGGAATCCCCGCCGCCTGGGCGATCTCGGCGTAGGAGAGCCCCTCCACCGCCCGCAGCACCATCACCATCCGAAGTTCGGCGGGAAGGGCGGCCAGCGCGTCCTCCATCCGCCGCCTCTCTTCGTTCCCCGCGGCCGCCTCCTCGGGGCCGGGCGCCGGATCGACCGCCTCGGGCGCGTCGCCCTCGGCGACCCTGGGCACTCCCGCGTTTCCGCCGCGGCGGACCGTCAGCCCGCAGTTCCACGCGATCTTCCGGAGCCACGGGCCGAACGGCCTCGCCGGATCGTACGAAGGCAGCGACCGGTACACGCGCACGAACGTCTCCTGCGCCGCGTCGTCGGCGTCGGCGGAGTTCCCCGCCGCCGACCAGCAAAGCCGGTAGACCGCCTGCCGGTGGCGGGTCACCAGCGCCTCGAAAGCGCCCCGGTCGCCCCCCGCCGCCAGAGCGGCAAGCCGCTCGTCCTTTTCCTCGTCGAGGTCGGCGCTCATCCCTCAACCTCTATACCATACGAGCGGCGAAAATATTCCCGCCAGGAAAAGGTCCCGATCGGACGGGAATAAAGACGGGCCGTGCCGGGTATATGGGGTGGAACGGCAATTCCATCTCTCGTGAAACGGAGGATTCTCATGAAAACGGAACGGGTCGGGAGCAGGATGTGGACGGTGGCGGTGGTCTTGACGACGCTCATTCTCGGTATGGCGTCCGCGCACGCGGCGCCACTGGTGCTCGACGTGCGGCCGGAGAATCGAAGGGTGCTTGTCCCCGGGCCCGGCGACGGGACGATCCAGATCCAGGTGATCGCCCCCGACGGCCCGGTGATCCACACCGACCGCCCCAGGCTGAACCTCGCGCTCGTCATCGACCGGAGCGGATCGATGGCGGAAGCGCGGAAGCTCGATTTCGTCAAGACGGCCGCCCATCATCTCGTCGACATGATGGGGCCGGACGATCTCCTCTCCATCGTGACCTACAGCCAGCAGGTCCAGGTCCCGTGGCCGTCGCGTCCCGTGGGGCGGGACCGGGAAGAGCTCCACCGGATCCTCTCGGGGCTGTATCCGGGCGGGTCGACCTTCCTCTCCGGCGGGCTGGAGGAAGGGTTCCGGCAGGCGAAGGCCGGGAAGCGCAGGGGCACCCTGAACCGGGTCCTTCTCCTCTCGGACGGGCTGGCCAACGTCGGCGTGATCAACCACGGCGCACTGCGGGAGCGCGCGGGGGACATGGCCGAAAGCGGGGTCTCCGTCTCGACGTTCGGGGTCGGCAACCATTTCGACGAGGAGTTGATGACGAGGATCGCCGCGGGCGGCGGGGGAAGTTATCGGTACCTCGGCGATCCCGAGCGGATCGTCGCGGCGCTGGAATCCGAGTTCCACACCGCCTCGCGTACAGCCGCTTCCGGGGTCGAGATCATCATCCGGCTCAGGAGGGATTGCCGCTTCGGCTCGATCCTGGGGCGCGACTGGCGGCGCGACGGCGACGCCTACGTCATCCGGCTGGGCGACCTTTCCGCGGGAGAGCGCCGGACCGTCTTCGCCAAGCTGAACGTGGCAGGGGAACGGACCGGGGTGAGGGAAGTGGGGGATGTGGCGCTCCGGTATCGCGACCCGGTGACGTCGAAGGTGGTCACGGTGTCCGCGAAGGGGGTTTCCCTGGAAGTCGTCCGGGACGAGCAGGCCTACAGGGAGGGGTTCGACCGGTCGGTGCAGGAAAAGAGCGCCGTCGCCGAGGCGAGCGTGCTGGTGCAGGAAGCGGCCCGGCTGGCCGACCAGGGGAAAAAGGAGGAGGCGAAGGGGATGCTCGGCAAGGCCGCGGCGGGACTGGCCGCCGCGCCGCCGTCGCCCGCGGTCCGCGCGGAGATGGATCACGCGGAACGTTACAGGAACAGCCTCGACGCGATGGGAGACATGAGCTCGGAGTCGGCCAAGGGGGCCCAGAAGGCGATCAAGTACCGGGCGTACGAGACGCTCCAGCAACAGTAGGGAATACGCAGAAGCGTGCGGGGAGGGGACGCCGTCCCCTCCCCTTTTTTTCCTCGTCTGGAATATGGTATTTCTGGACCGGACGAAGGAGAGCCCCGACGGGAGAAGGAGCGCCGATGCTGCCGCCGAAACTTGCCGAGATGTACGGAGAGATGGGGAAGATCCGGGGGCAGACGCTTTCGGCCCTGTCCGGGCTGACGGACGAGGAGTTTTCCCGGCAGGTCGGGGGAGAGTGGTCGGCCGCGCAGATCCTGCACCACATCCTGATGGCCGAGACCGGGATGAGCAAGGTGATCCGGAAGGTGATCAGGACGGCGGCGGGGTCGCTGCCGCCGTACCCGGCCGACGATGCCGTGCTGCAGGTCCGCGAACTGGAAAAGCCGCTCTCCGCGTACCAGGCGCCGGCGGCGGTCCGGCCGGAAGATCCGCCGGGGAAAGCCGACCTGCTCCGCCTTGCCCTCGAAACCCGGGAACAGACCGCGTCCTCCTTCGCGATGCTCGCCACCGTCGATCCCCGGGCGGCGACCTTCCCGCACCCGCTGTTCGCGGAGGACCCGGACCTGTACGAATGGCCCGTCCTCACCGTGCTCTGGCACGAGCAGGCCCATCAGGAGCAGATCCGGGAGCTTCTCGAACGCCTGCGGGGGTGACGCCGAAAGGTTACGGTCCGCGATCGGGCATCCTGTCCGTCCTTTTTCGAATCTTACGGGGGGAGCTTATGTCGGACCGTAAGGGGGAAGGGGATGGATTTCCTGAAATACGACACCCGCAGATTCTTTCTTTTCGGTGTCCGGTTCTTTTTCGGGTCGTGGCTGCTCTACGCCGGCCTTTCGAAATGGATCTCCATGGGGCCCGCCATGTTCGTCGGCTACATCGCCTCCCAGTTCGACAAGACCTGGTCGCCCCATGTGTTGAATGTTTCTCTCGCCTGGCTGATCCTGGTGGCCGAGCCGGTATTGGCCCTACTGATCCTTTCCGGCAAGAAGGCCCGAGTTGCGTGGGCACTGACTTCCCTGCTCATGTTTTTGCTCACCATCGGGCAAACCCTCCTCATGAAGCCCAACGTCAACGCCAACTGGCAATACCTGGTGCTGGTCCTGCTGTGCGCCGCCCTCAGCGATCCGGATCCCAAGTCCCGGGACGAACACGTCGGTATCGAATGAAGATGACGACGGAATTGCGCTCCCGGAAAAGCGGGTCGTGATCGGAGGAACCCCCTTGCTCTTTCTCCCCGCCATCGCTCCGCCTCCGACCCTTTCAAGCAACGCGTGGTGGTTCCTGTTCCACGGGGACCGGCTCCTGGTCGAAGTCCGTGGCGACGAGGTTGCGATTCCTCGTTGGGCATCCACGGAAGACGCGGGGCTTCTGCCCGTCCGGACGCAATTCCTCGGAACGCTGGACGGCGCTCCCTGCTACTCCGGGGAACTGGCCGGGGAGGTCGGACCGGAAGGCACCTCCTTCCGCGCGCTGCGCCCCTTGCTTGCGGTGCTCCCGGAAGAGATGTTCTCCCTCGCCGGAAGGGCGTTCCAGGTCATGGACTGGGATCGGACGCACCAGTTCTGCGGGAAGTGCGGAGGGCGCACCGATCCGCTGGAAGGGGAGCGGGGGAGGGCCTGCGCCGGGTGCGGGCTCCATTTTTTCCCGCGGGTCACGCCGGCCGTCATCGTCGCCGTGGTGCGGGGCGGGAAGATTCTCCTTGCGCAATCCAGCCGGTTCCCCGCGGCCTTCTACAGCGTGCTGGCCGGATTCGTCGAGCCGGGGGAGACGTTCGAGGAGTGCGTGCGCCGGGAAATCCGGGAAGAGGTCGGGATCGAGGTGGAGGACCTCCGGTACTTCGGAAGCCAGCCGTGGCCGTTCCCGCACTCCCTGATGGTCGGCTTCACCGCTTCGTTTGCCGGCGGAGAGCTCGTTCTCGAGGAGAAAGAGATCGTCCGGGCGGCCTGGTTCGGCCCGGAGGAGGTCCTCCGGCTGCGGATACCGCATCATGGCACCATCGCCAGGCGGCTGATCGATCGGTTCCTGGCGGAGACAAGGTATCTGTGACCGACGTCCCGTGGTGATACGATATGGTAATAGGGGAACGGAATGCCGGTAAAGAAACGCGTCTCCAAGATGCGAAAAGGGAGGGAAAGATGAAAACGTTGACGAAGATCGGTGCTCTCGTGGTGACCATCTGCCTGGTCCTTCCGGCCGCCGGCCTCAACGCGGCGGAGAAGAAGGATTCGAATGGGGCGAAGCTGTTTCAGCAGATGTGCGCCGCCTGCCACCCGAACGGGGGGAACATCATCAAGCCGGCCATGACGCTCCACAAGAAGGACATGGATGCCAACGGCGTCAAGACGGCCAAGGACATCATCGGGAAGATGCGGAACCCGGGACCCGGGATGACCCGCTTCGACGCGAAAGCGGTTTCCGACAAGGATGCGAAGGAGATCGCGCAGTACGTCCTCAACACCTTCAAATGACCATGGAACTTGGAATGATCGGACTCGGCCGGATGGGCGCGAACATGGTGCGCCGCCTCATGCGCGCCGGACACAGGCTCGTCGTGTTCGATACCTCGGCGGAGGCGGTGGCGGCCCTTGAGAAGGAAGGGGCGGCGGGCTCCGCCTCGCTCGACGACTTCCTTGGCAGGCTCCCGAAACCTCGTGTCGTATGGATGATGGTCCCGGCGGCCGTCGTGGACCGGGCCATCGCCGACCTCGCGCCGCGGCTTGCCCCGGGCGACGTCCTCGTGGACGGGGGAAACTCCTGGTACGTGGACGACATCCGGCGTGCGAAAGAGCTGGCCGCGAAGGGGATCCGCTACGTGGACGTGGGGACGAGCGGCGGCGTGATGGGTCTCGATCGCGGATACTGCCAGATGATCGGCGGGGAGCCGGACATCGTGAAGCGCCTCGACCCCGTCTTCCGGGCGTTGGCTCCGCCCGCCGATTCGGCTCCGCGTACGCCCGGGCGGGAGAAGGCCGGCGGCACCGCCGAGTACGGGTATCTGTACTGCGGTCCGAACGGCGCCGGACACTTCGTCAAGATGGTGCATAACGGTATCGAGTACGGCATCATGGCCGCCTACGCCGAGGGGCTCAACATCCTGGGACACGCCGGCGTCGGCAATTTGCGGCACGAACGGGACGCGGAGACCACACCGCTTCAGAACCCGGAGCGTTACCGGTACGATTTCAACCTGGCCGACATCGCCGAAGTCTGGCGACGTGGAAGCGTCATCTCCTCCTGGCTCCTCGACCTGACGGCCGCCGCCCTGCTCGACGACCCCGGGCTCGCCAAATACTCCGGCAAGGTCTCCGACTCCGGCGAGGGGCGATGGACGATCCACGCCGCCGTCGACGAGGCGGTCCCCGCGCCGGTGCTCACCGCCGCTCTCTACCAGCGCTTCACCTCCCGCGGCGAGGCGGACTTCGCCGACAAGATCCTCTCGGCCATGCGGTTCTCCTTCGGAGGCCACCTGGAGAAGAAATAACCCGCTACCCGATCGATCGCGCGATGCCGAACGCCGCCGCCGCGGCGATCCCGGCCAGCCCCGCGACCACGATCACCCCGGTGGAACTCACGGCCCCCGACAATCCGGCGGCCAGCCCGAACGGGACGGTCAGCCCGTCCGCCATTCCGATCACCACGTCGCGAACGGATTCCGACGCGGTGAAGTGCTTCTCGGCGTGGATCGTTGCAGGCATGGCTACTCCTTCTCTTTCCCTCCGGAAATGCGAACCATGAAGTAGAGCGCGGCGAGGAACACCGCGGTCCCCGCGTACTGCCCCGGGGTCAGCCCGAGGTATCTGACGTCGCTGATCCGCAGGAAATCCAGGAAGAAGCGGGCCGGGACGTAGAGGAGCAGGAAGGCGACAAGGAAGAACCCCGGCGGGCGGGGTTTCCGTCCCAGCGCAAGGAAGGCGGGGACCATCAGGCACGCCGTGTAGAGGAATTCGTACCATCCCAGGTCGTGGAACGCCATCTTCCCCAGGACCGCGGGCGCGGGCAGTTCCGCCAGCCGGCCGGCCTCCCGGTAGAAGAAAGCGATGTAGGCCTGCGCCTCCGGGGATTTCAGGCTGAACCCCAGCGGGAAGGTCGTGACCGTGCCGGGGTGGTCGTGGGCGACCGTGCAGGCGATGCGCCCGATCGCCCACGCGAACGGGAAGACGTATGCGATGACGTCCAGGTAGCGCAACCGGGCCGTCGCGTCGACATCCCGCGCCTTGAAACGGAAAAAGAGCCAGAGCCCGAGGAGTCCCCCGGCGAATCCCCCGAAGGAGCTGATGTCCTCCCAGAACTTCAGGAGAAGGAGCGGGTTTTTCATCGCCTCCCGCGGAAAATAGGCGAGGACGGAGTAGAGGTGGGCGACGGCGAAGCCGCAGAGGACCACATAGGAAAGGAGGTCCTGGACGAGTTCAGGGTCGAGGCTCTTCGCGCGGGCCCGGGCGACGACCATCTGCCAGCCGACGATGACGGCCACGGCGACGATAGTCCCGAACGCGTGGACGGTGAGCGGGCCGAACAGGTGGACCTCGGGCTGCGGGAAGTACGGGATCATGGAACGTATTATATGCGGACTCCGGCCATGCCCCCTCTTCGGCGACGAAGTCCCGGGCGATTTGTCCGCCGGACGAAACTTTGAAGAGGGCGGAGCATATCCCATGAACAGAAACAAAATGAGGTTTTGGGGCAAACCGGTTCAAGGACAGGAGGTTGGAAATGAATACATCGATCGGTTGCAAGGAACTGGGGATGGAATGCGATTTCGTCATCGAGGGGAAAACAGGGGAAAGCGTCGTCGAGTCGCTGATGCGCCATGTGAAAGAGGAACATACCGACGACTGGTTCGAGACAGAGGAGATCTATCAGGCCGCCTGCTCGGTCGTTCGGGAGAAAGCCGCCTGATCCGGCCTGGAATCGATCGGGTCTTCCGTAGTCTCAATGTATAATATCAAAGGAATCACGAGTTGCCCGATCTGGGGGCGCTTCCTGCAACCTGCGCCGGCAAACCGACATCAAAACAGCATCATGCAACGGGAGGCGATAATGAAGGGGCTGCCTGTCGTGGTTCTGTTCCTTATGACCCTGTTGGCCGGAACGGTTTTCGGGAAAGAGCGGCACGAAACGGACGTCATCCCGACGGGAACCGGCGACCTCACCGTGACCTTCCTGGGCCACGGAAGTCTCCTCTTCTCCTTCGACGGCACGACCATCGCGGTCGACCCCTACGCCAAGGTGGCGGACTACACGACCCTCCCCAAGGCCGACATCCTCCTCGTCACCCACGAGCACGGCGATCATCTCGACCTGGGGGCGATCCAGGCGATCCGGAGCGAACGGACCGTGGTGGCGGCGAACCCGGCCGCCGCGGAAAAGATTCCCGGCGCCGTGGTCCTGAAGAACGGCGACCGGATGGTATTCCCCGGCGCCCGGAAGAATTCTCCCGGAATCCCGGTGATCGCCGTCCCGGCCTACAATCTCGTCCACGAGCGCAGTCCCGGGGTCCCCTTTCACCCCAAGGGGCGCGGGAACGGCTACGTCCTCACCTTCGGGGACAAGAGGGTGTACGTGGCCGGCGACACGGAGAACATCCCCGAGATGAGGGCCCTCGCCGGGGTCGACATCGCGTTCCTTCCGATGAATCTCCCGTACACCATGACCCCGGAGATGGTGGCCGACGCCGCCCGCATGCTCCGGCCGAAGATCCTCTACCCGTACCATTTCGGCGATACCGACACCTCCCGGATCGTTCGACTCCTGGGGGACCAGAAGGAGACCGAGGTGCGGGTCCGCCAGATGCAGTGAGGTGGGAGAGATAACTTCCGATCCCGGGATTCATCGCCGTTGAGAGTAACGACGATATTCCAATGGATTTTCGTCGGCATGGTCACGGTCATTCTCCTGCCTCCCTTCATCCTTCTCGGTTTCTTCCGGAAGGGGATGACCGGTAAAGGACGTCTTTTCCGCCCGCTGGCGAAAACCTACTCCAAGATCCTGTTTGCCGGCTTCCGGGTGCGCGTCGTCCCCCGCGGGTTCGAACAGATCGATCCGCAACGTCCATACGTCTTCATGGCGAACCACACGTCCATCGCGGATCCTCTCGCATTGGCGATCGCCATGCCCCAGCCGTTCCACTGCGTGTTCAAGAAGGAACTTGCCCGGATCCCCGTATTCGGGTGGGCGCTCCTGTCCCTCGGCCAGATCATGGTGGACCGGGAGGATACGGGGCAGGCCAGGGCCTCCCTTGCCGGAACGCTCTCGGAGCTCTCGGGGAACAACTCCGTCATGATCTTCCCGGAAGGGTGGGTCAGCAAGGACGGGCACCTGCTGCCGCTGAAGAAGGGAGGCTTTCACCTCGCGATCCAGACGGGTCTCCCGATCGTCCCGGTCCGGATCGAAGGCGCCCGGAAGGTCTGTCCGCCTGTTGGATCGGGCCATTTTCATAAAGGGGTGATTTCCATCCAGGTATTTCCGCCGCTGGATGTTTGCGGAAAGACGGAAGCGGATATACCCGCCCTGATGGAGAAGGTGCGCGGTTGCCTCGACCCGAGGGGCGCTATTTTCCCCGGCGGTTGAATATTTTTCTCCGGAATGTACTCTAATATACGGGATCCGTCGCATCGCCGGGAGGGATGGGAGATGAACGTGGATCGCGAGGCCGAAGCCGAGAGGAAGAGTTTTATCAGGAGAGCCGTGGTGGCCGCCGCCCTCCTGGTGATCTATGGATGCGTGTTGTTCTCGGTGCCTTCCGAACGGTTGATGTGGCAGGGTTCGTACGTGATGGGGATCCTGCTTCTTCCGAAACCGTCTCCGAACTATGTCCGATCCGAACCGATGAAGGAGAACGCCGACGCCTCGTTCAATCTTCTCGGGTTCCTCTCTGTGGTGGGAATCCTCGTTCTTGTGATTAAGATGTCCTCTTCGAGACGACCGTAATCCAGCCGCCGATCCTTCCCAGTTCCAGTGCTTCCATGCGACGCTCATCGAGGAACGCCAGGAAGGGATGGAGTTCCATCTCCATGATTCCGGAGAGTATCGCCACTCCGCCCCCGGCGAGCCGTTCCGTCAGCCTGTCCATGAGGTCGACGAGGAGGGGAGTCCTCAGGTTCGCGACGATGACGTCGTAGCGATCTTTCGCGGATTCGATTCCGCCCTCGATGACGTCGATCCCGCCGTCGATTCCGTTCAGGGCGA
>Ga0307380_10006614_pt1 | contig 15196 bp, 8 predicted proteins | sample UN3MG_FD_202239 | JGI IMG/M metagenome (GOLD analysis project Ga0307380, IMG submission 202239) | Soil microbial communities from Risofladan, Vaasa, Finland - UN-3 | ecosystem: Environmental > Terrestrial > Soil > Coastal area > Acid sulfate soil | place: Finland: Risofladan, Vaasa | collected...
TTATGGGTATCGATATGTCACCGCCCGGGAAGCCGATGGGCAAGCCCGTTATGAAATCGTCCTTGAGCAGGCACGTGTTGTACGTCAGATATTTCAATGGATTGGTTACGAACGGCTTTCCATTGGAGAAGTCAGTCGAAGGCTGCCAAAACAGGGTATACCTACTGCTACGGGTAAACAGTGGTGGGATCGAACCTCGATATGGGGGATCTTAAAGAATCCCGCCTATAAGGGAACGGCGGCTTATGGTAAGACCCGAATTGGACCGAGGAAGCCCCAATTACGTCCACAGCAAGGTCATCCCGAACAACCCCGTCACGCTTATTCAACATACGATGTCTCCAGTGACAAATGGATATACATTCCTGTTCCTGCTATTGTGACGAATGCCCTGTTTGATGCGGTGCAAGAACAACTGGAACAGAATCGCAAGCGGAGTCGTCAAAGCAGACGAGGTGCCCGCTATTTACTCCAAGGTCTGCTGGTTTGCAAATCCTGTAGTCACGCCTACTATGGTAAACCTGTCAGCCTTAGTGCGGGCAAAGGTAAGCGACGGGACTACGCCTACTATCGCTGTATCGGCAGTGACGCATACCGATTTGGGGGACAACGTATCTGCTATAACAAACAAGTTCGCACTGATCTATTGGGCGAGGCGGTTTGGCAAGATGTCTGTTCACTGCTGAAAGATCCTGGCCGTATCACTCAAGAATATGAGCGTCGCTTAGCTCGAAGCAATAAGAACAGTAGCCTGGATCCACTGATCGCCTTGGCCCAGAAGGTCAAGCGTGGTATGAGCCGGTTAATCGATGCCTATCAAGATGAACTCATTGATCGAACTGAGTTCGAATCGCGGCTTAGTCATTCAAAGCAACGCCTGAGCAATCTGGATGAACAAATCACGGAAATGTCTCAGGAACGGCACCGTTTACAGAATCTTCAGCTCGTGATTGGCCAGGTAGAGACATTTGCCAAAATGGTTGAAGGTAGCCTTGAGAAGGCCGACTTCTCGACCAAACGCCAGGTAATAAAAGCGTTAGTTAAACATATTGAAATTGGTGAAGAGGACGTTAAAATAGTCTATAGGGTTGACAGTCTCCCTTTTGCTCAAACCCCTGAAAAGGGGTTTGAGCAACATTGTTTGAGGCGTGCTAAGCCCGATGTTAGCCAATATTTTCCTGCACTATGTGTTGGACCTGCGGTTTGAGAAACGAATCAAGCCACAGACGACAGGGGAGGTCTATCGGCTGGTACCATCATCAAACGCTCTCGCTTATTGCAGCATCGTTTTTGATTGTGTAAACACGCCGGGGGAAAAAAGTATACGCCGGCGCTGACCGTTCCGGTGGTTCGTGCTCTGTTGTACTCGCTGTTGAGACAAGACTGCGACCGCAGCTATCCCGGCTTGGCCATGCGTTTCGTAAAACGCAGAAACAAACGGAGGTAGTCGGCTCGTTTCTATCATTACAAGCGACATAACTTATTGGCTCCGCTAAGGGTTAAACAACGAAAATGAAATTAGCCAGTACAACTATTGACTTGCAACAGATGTGTGTGTTATAAAATTGAAAGGTTGGGTATTTGAAGTTGGATGCATTGCACAATACCATTAAAATAACCGTGAACGGTTACCTTTATCCGATAACCGTCTGTTAGAGACCAGTCATTAGGAGAAGACCCAGCAGCAGAAGGGAAGTGACGTCGCCGGCTTGGGAAAGCCGTCGCCTAAATGCATAGTGTTAACTGATGGATGAACAGGTGTCATATGAAGCAGATTATATCAAATAACCCAATGCGACGGCATCTTCACGAAAGGCTGGCGCTGGCACTCGTCGTCGCGTTGTCAGTCAGCCCGTCATTCGGCGCCGCCAAAGGGAAACGCGCGAACACTTCGGCTTCCAAGGGAGGCCGATCCGTGGCGTCGTATCAAAGAGTTCCGGAAGGCGGGCAGTCGGCTATGAAATGGTCTGGCCTGGACCTGGCTGGCCAGGTCGATAACTTCGCCATCGCCGGAACGGTTCAAGCTCCCGTCTGGCGTCCGGTCGCGGCCCCAGGGATGAAGGCTGCGCCCCCGCCCAACTCGCGGTCCACGTGTGACCTCCTGGAGGGGTGGACGTTCATTCCGATAAGCAGTGATACCGGGCAACCCGGCAAGCCGCGTGCGACGGCCATACCCGACCGTTTTCCTGCCGAGCGCAACTATGTCGCCGGATGGTACACACGCCGGGTTCCGCTGACGCCGCGCGACGGCGAGTGCCTGGTCATGCTATTCGAGCAGGTCCCGCTGTTCTGTGTTCTGTTCGTCAATGGCGTCGAGTGCGGCCGGCACCTGGGCGCCTACACGCCGTTCGAGTTCGATCTCACCCGTGTCGTCAGGAGCGGCGTCAACGTTGTGGCTCTGTATGTTCACGACGCTTCGGCCGCGCTCGGCAGGGACGCGCTCGGCAGGGGAAAGGCCTTTAACCAAATCGGCTCATTCAGACCCTCGAGACCCACACCATTGTTGGGTGGCGTCTGGGGTGCCGTGCGTCTCGAGCAACGTCCTGCAACGTATGTCAGAGATGTCTTTGTGAAGACCTCCACACGCCGGCATGAATTGAGCATGGAGTGTGAACTGGACACCGCCGCCACACAGCCGCAATCCGGGCAGCTCGATTTCACCCTGCTCAACTGGCCCGATGGTTCCCCGGTCGTTCTCCCGATCCCTTCCCAACAAGTGTCTATCCAGCCCGGAGAGATAAAGAAGATCAGCATCACAGTCCCATGGGCTAACCCGCGGTTCTGGAGCCCCGACTTTCCTAATCTCTACGTCCTGCGCACAAAGCTCACGACCGGTAACTCGATGGACGTATGCGACACTCGCTTTGGCTTTCGCGAGTTCTGGGCCGAGGATCAACAGTTCATGCTTAACGGCACTCCGATCCGGTTGCGCGGCGAGTCGCGTTTCTTTTTGGGTAAGACCGAGCAGGCGACTGACCCAATCCAAGGTCGCGACAATTGCCGCGAAGAATGTTTTTCTTTGAAAGAGCGCTATCGCGGCAACGCTGCCCGGCTCTCGGCCCAGATCATGTCTGGAAACGTCGCCTTGGGCGCAGATGAAGCGGGCTACCTCCTGATTGCCCAATCGTCGATCTGGTCGGTTGTGGCGTGGTGGTATCGCAACGGTGGCGAGCCGTTTCTGGACAATACGCGGCGCGAGTTCGCCGAATGGATCCGGCGCGACCGGAACAGTCCATCAGTAGTGATTTGGGACGTGGAAAACGAGCAACTCCGCCTGGGAGAAGACCACAAACCCTGGGCCATGCGGCTGGACGGTTTTGTCCACGAGAACGACGATACGCGCCTCATTGAACACTCCGGCGCCGGCTGGTATGACAAGAACTTGGAGATCGTCCACCTCCATGCCGAAGAACAGTTCACGGATATCATGGAACGATGGCGCGCTCGCGGAAATCACCCCCTGATCATGGGCGAGTGGTGGGTCGGCTTCCAGGGCGGCGAGTTTCGCCTTACCTCTTCGCTGGAGTATCGATCGCGCGCCGAATACACCATCGAAGAGGCTCGCCTGTATGAAGAGGAACTCCTGCAAATGCGCAACTTCGGCGTTTCCGGCATCATGCCATTCCAAGTGGTGCGCGCCACGCCGCAATACTCCAAAGAGGCAAGTGGATCGCCATGGGCCACGGCGAGAAATGCAGCGAAGTTCGGGGACAAAGCCGAGGCGTGCGCCCGGGCCGTCCATCACGGTTTGCAACCGCTCACAATCTTCTTCTGGCCACGCGTTATTTCGGCGGCGGCGGGCGAGTCACTGAAGCGGGAACTGGTGGTCTGCAACGATTCGGAGACGGCGCGCGACCTGACGGCCGAATGGTCGGTCAGCGGCGACGCGTCGCAAATGCCGGAAAGATCCCGCTGGTCTAAGGCGGACATCCGGCTCGCTCCCGGTGAGCAGCGCCGATTACCCGTTTCTTTCGTTGTCCCGGGAACGGACTGCCACTTGGTTGCCCGCTTGCTGACAAATGGAGGAAAGGTTGAGGCCACCGAAGACTTGGCGTTGCGCGTGGCGGACCCGAAGCTTCTGGCGAGTCCTGCGCTCAGGCGCCAATTGATCGTTTATGAAGCGGGACAGCCCGGCGCCGTGGAAAAGCTGAACAGATTGGGCATCAAGGCGGTGGCTGCGGCTGGCGTGCCCGCCAATCCCCAAGAAACGCTGTGGGTGATCGCGCCGGGCGCGTCCGATGCGGCGCTCAACGGGCAGAGCCGCAAGATCAGCGAGTACCTCGAAGAGGGCGGAAGGATATTGTGCTTGGCGCAGGAGCAATGGCTGCGCTGGTCGCCCGTTCAATTGGGATTCTGGTCTGGTCTGCGCGCGAGTCCGTGGTATTACGTTACGTTCGATGTTCCGAAGGCCACCAAGGAGTCGTACTACTCGTGCTATGCGCCGATCTATGCGGCTGGCCATCCCGCCTTCGACGGGATTGGCGCGAGCGATCTGCGATTGTGGTCGCCGCGCGACGGCAGGATTTCGGATGATGCCCTGGTTCGGCCGGCTGCGGCTGGTAATTCGTCAGCCGGCGCCTGGCGGATCCTGGCCGGGGGATGCCGGCCCGAACTGGCTTCGCTGGCCGAAGCGCACGTGGGAAAAGGAACGGTGGTCTTCTGCCAGGCACAAGTTCTGGAGCAGAGCCAGACCGCCGAGGCGAGACTGGTTCTGATGAATCTCCTGCGCTATTTAGACGGGATGGGCTGGGCGTCCGGGTCAGGCCATGTCCGTCTGGCGGGCGCGCTGACGGCGGCCAAGGCGTCGGCGTTGACCGGCGTGCGCGCCGAAACCTTCGCGAGCGCTTCGCCCGAGCGGGGCGACACGTTGATCGCGACCGACGGCGCCGTGCTACCCGAGCTCGAACAATGGGCCGAGGCCGGGGGGACCGTCCTGATTCTTTCGGCCGAAGTGGCGCAGCGCCTGCCGGGATACGTTGTTGCTAACGACAAGGGCCTCTACTACGTGGGCGTCTACAGCCAAGGCCATCCCCTCCTGTGGGGCGTGCCTATGGAGAGCTTCATGGGCGTTGACCATCCGTGCGTCGAGGGAGTTCTGACGAAAACCCCGTCATCGGCCCGGGTTCTGCTCCACGGCCTGTCGGCTAAGACGGCGACCGTCAGGGGCAGGCTCAGCAACAAGGGCAAACAGCAAGTGGATATGTTCGACGCCGCGGGTGGCGCTGTGGCGGTGGCGCAACCGCGCGGAAAGGGCCAGTGGATCGTGACGACCATGACGCCCTGGCACGGGCAGACGCTTTTCGACGGTGAACTGATGAGGACTCTGTTGGCCAACGCCGGCGTCGCCATCCCCATCGCCGGGAAAGAGGCGAACTCCGTCAAGGTTTTAAAGACCGTGCCGCTGAAGATCGATGGCCGGCTCAACGACTGGACCAGCGACGTAGAGGACCGCAACGTCTCGCAATACGTTCACGCCCAGCCCATCGTCCTGTTCTCGCAAGATGCGACGGGCGCTAAACTGCGTAATGACGCCGACTTGTCGGCCATTGTCTATCTCCTGTGGAATGAGAACGCGCTGTGCCTGGCGGGCGTCGTGTTCAACTTCAACCAAGGCGGCGCGACCACGCTCAGCGTGCGGATCGATGGCCACATCCTGTCCCTCGTTCCCTCGGGCAACGGCGTTTCCGTTCTGCTCGACGGCAAATCAGCAGCGGCATTGCGGACGGCGTTCGGCCGGACAACTTCGGACGACCTGACCGACGCCCGGCCCTTGTCGTTGTATGCGGGAATTGCGCCAAGGACCGACGGGGAACTCGAGAAAGTGCCCGGGGCCACGTTCGAGATCGAGGCGCCCTGGAGCGCTCTGGGCTGGGACAAGCCGCCCACGTGCTTCTCCGCTCTCATCCGTGTCGAGCGAATTGACGGCGCAGCCATCTCGTCACCCGCCGCCTCCGTGCTGAGCGATCCCAACACTTGGCTGACACTGACCCTTGCGCCCTGAGCCGAAGCGCCTGCGTTTGTCAAGCGTTCATCGGACCGCTGAAAAAGTGTTATATTTACAGTGATTGCACTTTGCAAAGTCAATACGCCAGCAGATGTTATTGAACAAAAGCACCGGGAGATGCCAAACCCCATCAAAATGCAAGAATGTTGCCTTCAATTTTGAGGTGTTGACGGACTTTACCTGAGTTAAGCCAATATGAAAACTGAAAAAAAGAGCTTGTGAGACTATGCAGTTTTTTTCAGCCGATAACCCGTGACTTTAGTTTCCTGGAAGAAATGTTGTTCGATATTATGCGGAGCTTTTTTGGCATCACGTTTGGGCTTGTCTGGCTTATTGTCATAATAAACATCATCGGGTCGAATGTTGTCTAAAGTCATATGTGGTCGCCAACTGTTGTACCAAGTTCAGAACTCCTGATCTCTGTGAAAATGAGGTGTCACCAAATCAGCCGCCCGGAGCCGGTAATTCGGGTGCACCAAGGCTGAACCTCATGGTTAATTTCGTCCCGGGGTATTTGTAGTCCGCGTCGTTCAAGTGCTGCACCAAATGCTCAATGGCCCGGTTATGCCTGGCTTCGGCTGTATGATGAATACAAACATTCAGGATCTTATTGTCCGTATCAGGGAGGATGTCAGCTTCCGATAGAAACAGATCTCTGATCAGTGAACGGGCATCGTCCTGTCTGGACATTACTTCACGCACTACCATGGTCATGGCCGTCTCGGTCCTGTAGGCGATCATCCGGATGGTATCGAGCAACCTGCGTCTGCTTGGCGGCAATCGCTCAAATCTTTCCTGCTCCGGTAATTCACCCCACTGGATACGCTTGGGCGTTTGCTTGAGTTGGGCCTTGGCATCCGATATGTCATGCTCAAGGCCCTGAATTTCCTCGTATAGTTCGGATTTGCGTTTTTGCCATTGTTCCACTTTCCTGGAATCATATTCTTGCTTTAAGGTCAACTTCCCAAAGTCGCGTTCTCTGGTATTGAGCTTGCCCTGTAGTGATCGACGCTTCTGCTCGAGTCGTCTCCACTCGGGGTTGACAACACTACAGGTGACAGGAAATCCTTCCGACCCATATTCACTAAGTAGATCAATGCCAAAGTGTTGCATCATATAAGCGAAAAAGTTTTCCTGGCACCAACGGCTGAATATCCGTATAGCATCTTGCTGTAGTGAAAGCTTGTAAGCAGTGCTGATCAGGCTGGTTTGATGGCCGCTGGCGGTGAGCTTTCTGACTTCGCGCACCCAGAGACCTTTCTTTGCATCGCCGATCCAGGAACCCATTTCGGCCAGTTTCATGGTTACCCGCTCTCCGTTGGGCATGGAAACTTCCCTGGTTTCAAACCACTCTTGCGGCCATGAATCTCCAGGAAACTTGTGATAGCTGATGCATGCAATTCGGTACTTCTCCCACATCTGCTTGAAAAATGCCGGGCTGTATCCTTCCCTGTCAAATACCAGGACAAATCGATGAAGGTAGGGATCGGCCTTAAGCTGTTGGTCTGTCGGCGGATTTGGAACGTCTTTCAGCAAACGTGGTACTATATCGGTGCGAAGCGCTTCAAGTAATCCTGAATCTACCTGCCGTTCCACGACAAAAAAGGGTTGTCCCTGAATGTCGTTTACCCAGTAGTCGGTGATACCACGCAGACATAACCTTTCTCGTGAAACATAACGGCGAGGCAGTTTGGTCAGAGAGCCATGATAAACACGCACATGTCCATCGATATAAAGAGTACCGGCCAATCCTGGGTTCTGGTCCATCCAGTCTCGGCTGAGCAAGGCAGCCCACTTCTCGGGAGCATCGTCCTGAACAAGTATCTTTAACTTGTTACGCAGGCAGCGGACTTCGGGAATCCGGTCCAATCCGAGGAGTTTTCCCAACTCTCCAGGCGGTTGATATCTTAATTGCTCGACGGTCTTGATACGACACAAGGCCATATACGCCAGTAGGATCAGGATCTGGATCGTGGTGTAATAGCCTTTCAGATCTTTGAAACATTCCTCAATGTGGTTGAACAGACCGTTACATGCCAGTGCCGGCAAAGAACACAAGACTCCACCGAAGCTGACGTCCCGGCAGGGCTCGAAACATGTTGGCGCCGATTGCAGTAACCCCAGCGCCGACAACACACGCTCATCAGGTCGAGTACATGCTGTCCCCATCTCCATAGACGCATCTTCCTTGCTCCGCGTGGATTTGTCTGAGGCTACCGACTTCGCAGACTTCTTCGTCTCTATCACACGCCCATCGTTGATGGCTTTTCGCAAGGTGTCATTCGGAATGTCAAGCTCGTTCGCTACCTCCTGGCGGGTCAAGCCTTGGAGAAACAGAACATGGGCTTTCTCTTTGACTTCTTCGGTAATGACAGTGCCACCTCGTTGCTTACGCTTGGCATAAAATGCATGATGGCCACCTTCGCGATACTTCTTAACGCTCCTGATGACACTCCTGGAGGATACCCCAAAAGCTCTGACAATATCCTTGTTACGGCAGACCCCATGGCAGATCAACTGAGCTGTGAACATTCGGAATGTTTCGATTTCGCCTTCGCCGTGTGAAAATATAGGGTCCCAGCCGTGGAAATATATCCATCTGCTGTCCTTTTTGATAACGCTCAATTTATCTGTGATTGGGGTTGCACCGTCAGGAATGAGCGGTAGTATAGCTTGAGACACAGGCACCTCTCTTTCTTTGGAATTCTTACCAATTCGTTGAAAGAAGGTGCCATCTTATTTTCCGGCGTGCAGTAAGGCAAATAGACTGAACAAAATATCCCAATCCCTTGAGGTTATGAGTCTTACGACAGTCCAAGCCCCGAATTGCTATCGGTACGGATCAGGAGTCCTGAAGTTAAGGAAAGCGTCCCAACATCCTACCCCCCACATTGTTTCTGTTTTAAGTTTGAAGGTTGCTCCTATAGTATATAAGTATATGCGTATATACTTATGGACTATTCCGGCTCCATAATCCATCTAATGCGTAATGGTACAGTTGCGTAATGGTACAGTTGCGTAATGGTACAGTTGCGCAATGGTACAGTTGCGCAATGGTACGGTTGCGCAATGGTACAGTTGCGCAATGGTACAGTTGCGCAATGGTACAGTTTTCGGGGGTCACGCCACCGCTCTGTTTGTTTTCGTTTGTATATATTGCAAATCCACTAACTCTGGCAGCAATTATAATATTTACAATAGAACAGGTTTATTAGAACGCTGAACTTCTGCTGAACACTGGACTTTATGGCGAAGTGAAATTATTTCTGCGGCCGTTCAGGAATTGGCAAGCCGAGTTCGGCAAGAACACTTTTCATGTCCTCCCAGACCCTTCTGCGGTTTTCCTGTGAATAGTTTCGCAGCAGATAGGCAGTGTGATATGTGGCCATAAGCTTTATTGGTGGCCTGCCGATGCCGGGATAGTACTCGTGAAACTGTCCCCGTAACTGACCTATAGATTTGGTGGTGTTCAACAGTGTCCTGGCCGCATGAGCACCAAGAGCTACAATAATTTCCGGATTGATTATCTCAATCTGTCTCTGAAGGTAGGGCAGACAACTTATTATCTCCTCTGCCCGGGGGTCGCGATTGTCCGGAGGTCGACACTTTAGGATATTGCCTATAAAGACATCGCTTCGTTTTAATGCACAGGCTTCGATTATCTTGTTTAATAGCTGGCCGGCCCTTCCGACAAAAGGTCGGCCTTGCGCATCTTCGTCGGCACCGGGTGCTTCTCCAACGAACATTATGCGGGCATTCGGATTGCCTTCACCCGGCACGGTGTTTGTCCGCAGCTGTCCCAGATCGCATTTGCGGCATTGATTAACTTCCTCAGCGATTTTTTCAAGCTCAGCGGCTTTCTCAGCTACAGCCATATTATCCTCCTGTGCCTGCGGTTCAAGTTTATCGGGCTGACCCTTGAGTGTAAAGCCGGTGAAAAACTGCTCCATCTCAAGGTGCTGGCTAATAACTTTATAAATATCAACCTCTTTTATCATCGTGACGAATTGTAACGACATCTTCAAAGCTAAACAATATTTTATAGTTGACGAGCAGATAGTTTATAAGGTTTCAAATAATCTCGATGTGTTTAACGAGCCGAGGCTGTATTATTGCCGTAGCTTATTAATAAAGAATAGCTTTTTCGATATTTTGGTGCAATTCTCTATGGGTTTTTGTTATTTTACAACCCTGCCACGATCTTAGGAAGCATCGGCACTACACACAACCCTTTCTTTACTACTTAAACACCCCACCTTATCTCGTTTGACAGGTTGCCTTAATCCAGATTTAATAATAACAAAATAATGTTTATTTTATAGGGCCTTAATCGCAGAAGTAATGATAAAAAGCCAAAAATGCCACATAAAGACTACCCCTAAAGTTATATATATGCCGAAAAATATCAGCTAAACTTAATTGTCCTGACTGTTGCAGTTCATTTGAATTGTTATAAAAATGAGGAAAATAGTGAATTCGGGTTTTTTTTGTTGACCTTTTCGCAAAAACGCTCTAACATAAGTAAAGTAAGCAACAGATGATGAATGAGATTTTGGGTTGTCCCGTATTTTCTTTGATGGTTTATTGTTACTTTGTAAAGGGACGCAAACAAGGCAGAAGGTTTGTAAGCCTTTTCCTTGATGGTAGTTAAGTTACAAAGAAGCTTTTAACGCTGATTATAGAGGCGGAAAAATGATTCTGGACCTCTGATGTGGCGCTGAAAGTAAAATTAGCGTGAAACGAAATCTGCTTTAAAAAGCGTTCGCTTATCTGCGAGGGAGTGCTGGTATTGAGCAAAAAATCAACCAAGCACGAGAATAAAATATATCTTTTGATGCCAAAAATACTACAGTTGCATGAAATTTTGGCACCGGGGAGTTGATTCTGCGCTCAGGCGAAACGAATTTCGTAATTCATAACCATTTCTTTGAAACTTTCCTGCCTGAAATCCCATAGTCTTTTCATTGAGAAATGTTTTGTTAATTCTTTGAAAACTACAAGGGAAAGGTTGGAACTATGCTCGCTACAATTACACAAATTGGCCTCCCAACTGTAGCTTTTACGGTAATTGCCTTTTTGTTGGGGATTGGCTTCACCTCTATGGTTTATCAGATGATTTCCAGGGCGAAGTCCAAAACCTTCAAACAGGACTTAGAGCGACAGGTTGAAGGAGCCAAAAGAGAAGCGGAGAACATAATTAAGTCTGCCCAGATTGATGCTGCAGCGGAGACAATCAAGAAAAGGGAGCTATTTACAAACGAGTCTAATAAGATTCGTGCTGAACTGCACGAGAATGAAATGAGATTAACTAAACGGGAGGACACGCTTGATCGTCAGGCTGAGATGCTTCAGCAGCGTGAAAGGTCATTGAAACAGCAGCAACAAGAGACCGAAAAAAGATTACACAATATTGGTTTGAAGGAAAAACAGATTTCTGTTTTGATGGCTCAGCAGAAGAATCAACTGCTTAAAATAACCGCGATGGATATTAATGAAGCCAAAGATCTGCTCTTGAAGCGTCTCGAAGACGAATGCGAGCACGAGATGTCGGGATTGATTCAACGCAAGGTAGAAGAAGCCAACGAAATCGCAAACGTCAAGAGCAGGGAAATAATCAGCGCTGCCGTTCAGCGATACGCCGCGGAGCACACCTGTGAGGTGACAGTCTCGACGGTCGAGATACCGAACGACGATATGAAAGGCAGAATTATCGGCAGAGAAGGTCGAAATATTCGTGCCTTTGAAAAAGCCACAGGTGTCGATGTCATCGTTGATGATACTCCCGGGATGATTGTTGTCAGCGGCTTCAATCCTGTCCGGCGGGAGGTTGCACGTCTTTCGATGGAACGGCTCATACAGGATGGGCGAATACATCCGTCTCGAATAGAAGAGCTTGTCGCCCAAACCAAAAAGGACGTCAACCAAAAGCTGTTGCAGCTTGGCAAAGACGCCGCCGTCGAGACCAACATCAGGGGATTGAATAACAAAGTACTTAGTTTGGTTGGTGCTTTGAGCTACAGGACGAGTTATGGTCAGAATGTTCTTCGCCACAGTATCGAGGTTGCTTTTCTGGCTCAGGTCATGGCCGATGAGCTTGGCCTGGATGGCTCGATAGCGAGACGTGCGGGGTTTTTGCACGACATCGGCAAGGCCATTGACCACGATGTCGAGGGCAACCATCCCACCATAGGCGCAAATTACCTCAAGCGTTTCAGCGAGTCGTCTGTTGTGCTGAATGCCGTTGCGGGCCATCACGGTGACGTCCCGCCGGATAATCCTTATACCCCGCTGGTTGCCGCCGCAGATGCCATCAGCGCCTCGCGACCAGGTGCCAGGCGAGAAACGCTCGAAAGGTATATAAAGAGGCTGGAAAAACTCGAAGAAATCGCCGGCAGCTTCAAGGGAGTTGAAAACGCATACGCAATTCAGGCAGGGCGTGAAATTCGGGTCATCGTATGTGCAGATGAAGTGGACGACGAGGCAGCCATGAAAATTGCACGTGATATTGCCAACAAGGTTGAAAACGAGATGACCTATCCCGGCGAGATTCAGGTAACGCTGCTCCGCGAGGTCCGCTGCGTTGAATATGCGAAATAGTATCGTATGTCGTATATCGTATGTAGTATGTAGTAAGAGATGAATTCGATTTATACTGCGCAGACGGTAAAGGAGACGACGTACGCAATATGCAATACACAGGACGCAATACGAATTATGAAGGTGAATATTCTCTGTATTGGTGACATAGTTGGACGGCCCGGCAGACGTATTATTGCCGATAAGCTCAAGACGTTGGTTAAGGAGCTTGAAATTGATTGCGTGATAGCCAACGCCGAGAACGCCGCGGGCGGCTCCGGCCTGACAACACAAATCTACGACAAGCTTCTGCGATACGGCGTAAACCTGATTACATTGGGTGACCACACCTACCGCAAAAGAGAGATAATCACCACCCTTGAAACGGCGGACAATATCGTTCGTCCGGCGAATTTTTCCGAACGCGCGGCCGGCAGAGGCTTTGCACTTTATAAAACCTCCAAGGGCCCGACCGTAGGGGTCGTTGCATTGATAGGGCGTCTTTTTATGAAGCCCGGCGACTGTCCCTACAATGCTATTGATAGAATCCTGCCGCAGTTCGAGCAAAAGGCCGACATTATAATCGTTGACTTCCACGCCGAAGCTACGAGCGAGAAGATAGCTATGGGCTATCATCTCGACGGGCGGGTCAGTTTGTGTTTCGGCACTCATACGCATGTTGTTACTGCCGACGAGAGAATTCTGCCCAAAGGCACCGCGTATATCACCGATATCGGCATGACCGGGGCACACGATTCTGTGCTTGGCAGGGGGGTCGAGAGTGTATTGAAATCGTTTAGAACGCAGATGCCGTTCCCGTTTGATATAGCGACCGGCGATGTGAAAATCAGTGCGGTCATGGTCACCGTTGACAGCAACACGAAAAAGGCCGAGCATATCGAGCGAATCAGAGTCGACGCCCAGACCGAGGATGCAAAAACCTACGACAGCGACGACGGCAGGCCCGAATACTTCAACAACCACTTCTGATTCCAAATCTTCCACGCAGACAGATAGCCGAACTGCCCTGACGCCCTTGTTTTCTCCCCGCTGCCCCGGCGGCGTTGCAGGACCTGGAAATTGGCTTTGATTGGCTTTGTTTTTTCGCCACCTCCAACCATAAAAATCTCCATAAAGCATTCTATTAACTGATATTGCGCCAATTTTGCCGTTTACAAATTGGCTTTGTTTTTTCAAATAGCATTCCTGATAAATGTCTTTGTTTAGGATTTCGAGCTTCGTGCTTCGGATTTCCGGCCAAAGGCCGGCGAATTGGCTTTGTTTTTTCAAATTCCTTTTCTGTCATTGCGAGGCCCGAAAAGCCGTGGCAATCTTCTGTGTTATAAGTAAAATCGATCTTACACCGTTTAAAATTGGCTTTGTTTTTTCAAATTAGTCTCAATTTATCTCACTATTTTGCCTCATTTTGCCGCGTTTTCTGCCCCATTCGGCGTATTTTCGCGCGTTTTGGTTGTGGTTTTGTCTTGAAAATTCGGTATTTCGAACATTTGATATTGTTTGCCCCGTTAGGGATTCTGTGGAGGATTTCGAGCTTCGTCCCAGGGACTCCTTACGGAGTGCTTCGGATTTCCGGCCAACGGCTGGCGAATTGGCTTTGTTTTTTCAAATTAGCGCGAATTTTACTCACTAATTCGACTCATTTTGTCATGCTTTCTGCGCCATTCGGCGTATTTTCGCACATCTTTTTGATTGATAGGCTTCAATTTTTGATTTGTGATTTTGAACTTTGCATTTTGATTTTTGATTTGTTTGCACTATACGACATGCGACATACTACATACGAACCACATTATATCCAAAAACTGTCCGAAAAGCAAGCAAATTCCCCATCTTCACCTTAAATTGTCCTTTATACGGCCATCTCAATGCCGGTTCGTATTGCGTGATGCGTAGCTCCCCGTAAGGGGTCCTTGGGACTGCTACAGGTATTGCGTATCGAATTATCCTCGGATTCTTTTGCTTTTTTTAAGAGCCGTATTTTTTTATGTAAACGTTTCCCCAATCACTTCGCTCACTGCATCTGTTCAACAACGTCTATTTGTCGTTTCTGCTGAAAACCCGATATTTAATCACAGGCTATAATAGGCACATAGTCCTTTTGACTAATCAAAAGGACTATGTGCTTTGAGTTGATACTCGATGTATATCATTGCAAGCCCCGAGGGCCGCGGTCATCTTAACAAAAATTTGATTTTTACACCCAGGGGCGGGTCATTTTGAGGTTTGAATTTGAACTTTATGTAAACGTTTCCCCTTCCACTTCGCTGAATGCGTTCGCTCAGTGGCTGCCACCGGTCGAACAGGATTTGTGCGTCCCTATTATGTTCAGAGCTACGGTTGTAATGCTATTGTAGGACTAATTCGCAGATTTGAGCAACTCTACAACGTCCGCGTGGTTCGACGCACGGGCAAGATCAAGGGCCGTCTGGCCTTGTTTGGTTTTTGCGTTAACATCGACACCCTTTGCCAAAAGCAGTTTGAGATTTATTAGGGACAGACACAATCCTGTTCGGCCCGGGATTTGCTAACCGACTGGCTGGCTTACAGGGTGTACAATATTTCTTCCAAGGTCCCGTCAAATAGACCATGTCGAGG
>Ga0307380_10006615_pt1 | contig 15193 bp, 7 predicted proteins | sample UN3MG_FD_202239 | JGI IMG/M metagenome (GOLD analysis project Ga0307380, IMG submission 202239) | Soil microbial communities from Risofladan, Vaasa, Finland - UN-3 | ecosystem: Environmental > Terrestrial > Soil > Coastal area > Acid sulfate soil | place: Finland: Risofladan, Vaasa | collected...
AAACGTGGCGAACCACTTGTTGCCTGCGGAGTCTATGGCTATGGCCCTGACAGAATTATAAACCAGGCCGTCGGAGGTAGTGTAGGTCTTCCAGACTCTCCCGTCAAACAGGCTTACCCCGCCTGTCAAAGTCCCGAACCACTTGTTGCCTGCGGAGTCTATGGCTATGGCAGAGACATAATTATCAGCCAGACCGTCAGCGGCGGTATAGTTTGTCCAGACTGTCCCGTCAAACCGGCCCACTCCGCGTCCCCAAGTCCCGAACCACTTGTTGCCCTGACTGTCTATGGCTACGGCCTTGACAATATAATTACCTAAGGGGGTGGTATAGGCTGTCCATTCGGTCCCGTCAAACCGGCTCCCTCCGCGATCCGTCCCGAACCACTTGTTGCCCTGGCTGTCTATGGCTATGGCATTGACACCATTATCAGCCAGGCCGTCAGCGGTGGTATAGGTTGTCCATACTGTCCCGTCAAACCGGCTCACTCCGCCTCCCCAAGTCCCGAACCACTTGTTGCCCTGGCTGTCTGTGGCTATGGCCCTGACATCATTATCAGCCAGGCCATCAGAGGTGGTATAGGTTGTCCATACTGTCCCGTCAAACCGGCTCGCTCCGCTACGCGTCCCGAACCACTTGTTGCCCTGGCTGTCTATGGCTGTGGCCCAGACATAATTATGAGCCAGGCCGTTGGAGGTGTCATAGGTCGTCCAGACTGTCCCGTCAAACCGGCTCACTCCGCCATCCAAAGTCCCGAACCACTTGTTGCCCTGGCTGTCTATGGCTAGGGCATTGACATAATTATTAGCCAGGCCGGCAGAGGTTTTATAGGTGCTCCAGGCTGTCCCGTCAAACCGTCTTACTCCGCCCAACGTGGCGAACCACTTGTTGCCTGCGGAGTCTATGGCTATGGCCCTGACATTCTTATTAGCCGAGGAGGTATAGTTTGTCCAGACTGTCCCGTCAAACCAGCTCACTCCGCTATCCGTGCCGAACCACTTGTTGTCCAGGCTGTCTATGGCTATGGCATTGACAGAATTATCGGCCAGACCGTCAGACGTGGTATAGGTCTTCCAGGCTGTCCCGTCAAACCGGCTCACTCCGCCACGCGTGGCGAACCACTTGTTGCCTGCGGAGTCTATGGCTATGGCCCTGACATCACTATGAACCAGGCCGTCAGTATTAATATATTTCTTATATGAGCCATCCTTTAAACTCCACCTTACAACACCGCCAGAGCCTCCGGCCCAGAGGATGGAGTCCCCTTCCAGAACGAGGACACTTATATAATTGCCATTCGTGTAATTGACGAATGTGCCACTGCAGTAAACGTGGGAATAAAACATGACACTCATCAATAAAGTCAGATAAGATAACCCGGCTTTCACTTTAACATCCTATGGTTAAATCAGTGCAATTCCTGTGAATAACCACAGATAGTCCAGATGTTTGAACTTTGTATGAGATGACCCTATTTCAAGAGCACCATCTTGCGGGTCTGGATAAAACCACCGGCCTGCATGCGGTAGAAATAAACGCCGCTTGATACTTTCAGGCCCCTTTCATCCGTTCCATCCCAGGTCACGGCATAATAACCCGCCTCTTTGATCTTATCAACCAGAGTTCTCACCAGGTTTCCCCGGATATCGTACACTCTCAGTCTCACCTGCCCAGATCCGCCTTCAGGAACGCCGTATCCGATAGTGGCGGAAGGGTTGAACGGGTTGGGAAAGTTCTGGGACAGGGAGAACGCTTTCGGCATACCCGGCTTACCTGCTTGACCGTGACCGTACAGCGCCATGCCTAAAGCCTTCTTTTCTTCTTCTGTCATCCCCGCCTGAGCCAAGACTGATTTGATATACTCGATATCCGTCCTGGTCAGACCTTCGAGCAGGTTAATCTCAGAGGAATTATCGACTGCAGAGAGCAAAGTGGGGGCATCCGGGCAGGTGTTGTTGCGCTGGGCCAGGAGCACGGCCACGGCATCAGCCCAATCGGCATCACCATCACCGTTGAAATCCGCTCTCAGGTCGCCCGGGTTGTCACGCAGGAAAAGCAGTAATGAGATAACATCAATGATATTGATCTTACCGTCCCCGTTGAAATCACAAGCCGTCTGCGGTTCAGGCTGCGCTCCTTCCGGAATGACATCAAAAGCAACATAGTCTGAATTATTGGTCTCATCCTCTTCATCAATATTATTATCGGCATCAGCCATTATGCCTAGATAATATCTTTTATCAGCTCTGACATATGTTGGAACGGTTACCGTAATGGTATCCGTCGATGAAGAATTAAGCTCTAAACTTCTTATAGTTCTTTTTCCAAGAGGATAGTAATAATTGGTAAAGAACGTATACTCGGACCAGCGTGTTTCACAGGCAAATTTATTCAGTGCTGACACAGGACCCTCATTTTTAATCGTGAAAGTAACTTTCGCAAAACTGCCCGGAGCTCCTGTGGCGGGCCTTACCGAAACACTGGAGACCTTTAAATCCGGCCGCGGTCCTGGAGGATGGGGAACAACTTTAAAAGACCTATATAATGTGTTATTATTTTCATCCATTTCCTCGATATCATTATTGACATCAACTCTTAGGCCTATATAGTAGCTTTGATTAGGAGCAGCATTCGTCGGGATTGTTATAGTAACTGTATTTGTAATTGAAGCATCAACCGCTAGACTGCCGATATTGCTGAGCCCAAGCGAAATGTCCGGAATGATTACTCCTCTTGAATAAATAGACCAGAATATCTCATTGACCGATATATTTTTCGCTGCAGCACCACCCCAGTTCTTTACCGTGAAAGTAACTTCCACGGCACTATCCGGGGCCGCCGAGTCGGGACTTACCGAAATACTGGAGACCTGCAAATCAGGCTTTGTCCCACGAACTATATCAAAAGAGGCATACGCTTTATTATTATCCTCTTTCGCTTCAATAATACCCTTATTAACATCAGTTTCTACTACTATGTAATATCTTTTGCCAAGATCGACATCATTCGGGATCCTTATTGTATCCGTAAAAGTTTTAGAAATAAAACCACCCAATCCAATCACATAGCTGCTTTCATAAAAAGTCTTCGAATCGCTGGCAGTAGAATCCTCAGACCAGTGTATAAAATTTTTAGCGAGGCCTGTCGCTTCACTCATGCCAATATTTCTTATTGTGTAAGTGACTTCCACGGAACTGCCTGGAGGTCCTGATGCAGGGTTTATCGAAATACTGGTAACTCTTAAATCCGCCTTTTCTGTTACACCAGGCAAGGTACCCTTTGAAACCCTGAAACTGTAATTGAGGTCGAGGGAATAGTCACTTTTGATAGAAAAAACAATATAGTACCAGCCCCAGGTCACAGGGATTCCCCCCCTGGTAAGTTTCTCACCCGTTAAACAGGTCCCACTAACCTCGTTATCTTTATGATCCCTTACCAAATTAAAAGTTGATACATCCGTACTACTATACATGGAAAACGATATGTCACATGATCTAATATCACTGGCATCAATTAATAGCTCAAGAACGATTGGAGACTGCACATATAATTTCACCCAGTCTTTTTCATCATCCAATCGATTCAGGGTTTTATTATAAGTTATATTAAGTAGGATTTCCTGAGCATTTAACGGTGTATTATCTTTATCCGAAAGAGCTTGAATTTCTTTTGGCAAAAAGATATTCAGGTAGACAGCAAATAGTGCCAGGCGGGTAGTTGTTTTTAGAATGACCGACATTTCAATAACCTCCTGAAAATATTCAGGGTGTTGCAGGATATCTGGGTTTTGCCGGCTACGGAGAATTGAGTCTTGGACCGGTCTTTATGTGGCTAGCCTTACCGGTAAATCGAAATACGGATACGCCGCATACCCTCACACCCCAGTCAAGTATCAAAAAACAAGAATCAAGGGCTCAAAAACTTTAGTGCTGGAGAAAAGACTCACGCCGGACAACCCGGAAACCTATGGAGTATTGCCTGGAGCCCTGGTAGTAACGGTCGCGCCAGGCAGACTGGGTTATGTAAGCGCTGTCTTTCAAGCTTCCGCCCCGAATAACACGGGAAGTGCCAGATTCCGGGCCCGTGGGATTAGTCTGACTCTCGGAAGTATAATAATTTGTCCACCGGTCATTGCACCACTCCCAGACATTGCCGTGCATGTCGTACAGGCCCCAACCATTGGCCTCCTTCAGACCAACCGGATGCGTGCTATCTCCGAGGCCCAAATGCCAGGCGGCACGTTCAATATCTTCATAGCTATCTCCGGTGTAAAACCTCGTTGTTGTCCCTGCACGGCAGGCGTACTCCCACTCGGCTTCAGTCGGCAGGCGGAATCCGTTCTTCGTAAAATCACACTCCCAGGTGCTCAGATCGTAGCAGGGCTCAAGCCCAGCCGCTTCACTGAGCTTGTTGCAAGAAGCAACCGCATCGTACCAGCTTACCTGTTCCACTGGACAGTTTTCATCTTTAGTGAAATAAGAGGGGTTCGTGCCTGTCACTGCCTTGTACTGGGCCTGGGTGATCTCGTATCTGCTCATCCAAAAAGCGGAAAGGGTCACAGTGTGTACCGGCCTTGAATACTCCAGCCAGGGATACTGAGTGTCGTTTGTCCCCATCTTGAACGAACCGCCAAGTATGTAAACCATGGTGATTCCCTGGACAACCGCAGTGTCACCCATAGCCGGACCCCAAATAATTGCCCCTGGCTCTTCACCACCGGAGAGCACCCTGAGCAGGCCCAGCAGGTCGAATATGTTCACAGATCCGTTATCGTCCATGTCCGCAATTTGTTGTGCTCTTTCCGGTCGCCCTCCCGGATCAGGGAGCATCTTCAGCATCTCCAGCAGGTCGAAGATGTTCACCTGCCCGTCCTCGTTGATGTCGCCGCGATAAGTGGAGCTCACGTCGACAGGTGCCTGTGAGAACGAGATCGCCGACACGAAGAAGATTATCAGAGCGAAAAGTAGAATGCGCATGGGGACTTTACGCATGGCAGTGCTCCTGTAAATATTCAGATGTTCCAGGTTATTTGCGTTTTGCTGTCTGCGGAGGCGCGAAGCTTGAACCAGTCTTTATATGGAGAGCCCAGCCGGTAAGTCGAAAAACAATTATCCATTTTAATTATATTTAATTATAATAAGATCAAATGAAAGTGTCAAATATAAGAAACGGCAGGGAAAGGGATTTTGCAAGGATGTTCAGGAGCAAATAAGCAGGCTGCGCGAGACGAGTTTAGAACATATCTGATTAAGGCAGCCTGATATTTTGCCGTTTTCACAATTCCCGGAACCTCTTAAAAATCAACCCAAAAGCGCGTGGATGCTGCATCTCAGGCTTTTGGTAAATTGTCACAGATTAACAACAATGGCATGAATTAACACCATTGCTGGCACAAACTGGCACATCCATCTCCCTTGCTCCATAGAATTCTTAATCATAAAAAACGAAGACCTCCTGCTTGTAAGGTGTAATTTCTAACTTTAGGTAACGCCTTAATTTCCAAACATAAGTCAAGTCCTAAAAGATCTGTAAAATTGGTTCCAGAGGTATAGTTAAAAGAAGGAAGAAATTATGGATAATTCAAATGTAACAAAAAGCGATAAATGTTTTTGCTCGAACAATAGTAAAAGGGATGGAATTCCCGGTTAATTCCTCGTGTGGGGCGATTTGGTGTTTAACAAAGCAATGGTAAATTAAAACTGTGTAAAATATAAATTTCTTGACATTTTAGCTGCGTAAATAAATTTTTAATCGAAAAGAATTCCTCAGAGCTTGTTCCGGGATTACCGCATTTTTCTTTTGCATTAAGAAATTCCGGTGGCACGCAGTGCCAGGAAATCGGCTTAATACCTCGCAGCTCTGCTGCGGGAATAGTCAATTTCCACGAATTTCTTTATTAGAAATAATACCGTTTCAAGTAAAAAAACCATTCAATATTCCCTGGAAAATCAGTGCTGCATATTTTTCTCCCCGTGGGAGGAAATTAAACTACTACCGGCTGAAGCCGGTAGATTTAGGGCGGCTTACTCGCTCGACCGGATAGAATCCGGTTCTCGCAACCGCCTGCAAAGATAAAATGCCTGCCCCTTCAGGGCATACTGAAATCTTCGCCTGAAGGCGAGGGATTTTCTCCCATTCCCCGATTGGGACATTAAAAAGCCATCGATCAATTTTCTCGATGTTTTGAGGTGAACATGGATGATGAAAGAAAAACAAAAAAACAACTTATAACGGAGTTGAATAATCTCCGCCGGCGGGTTAGCCAACTTAAAGAATCAGATAAAAAACGACAGCAGGCGGAAGAGACTCTTGAGCGCGAGCGTACCACTTTTGATAATATTATTGACTTGAATCCTTACTCTATAGCCATTGCAAATACAGAAGGACGCTATGTCAGAATAAATGAAGCATACGTAAATTTGTTCGGCAGGCCGTCAGATCTATCGGCATATTGTCTCTTTGAAGATCCGTTTATTAAAAGAACGGGTATGGATGAGCTTTATCGTAAGCTTTATGCAGGAGAAATGAAATTACTGCGATTTAACGAGGTTTGGTACAACCCGCATGAATCTGACCCGGTAAGGTTCCCTGATGTAGATAGATGTATAAGTGTGGTGAACTTTCCCCTCTTGAATCCTGAGGGAGAAGTCGAATTCATAGTATTTATGGTTGAGGACATCACCGAGCGCAAGACGGCAGAGCAGTCGCTTAAAGAAGAAAGAGAAAAGCTGGTACTGAGTCTGAAACACAAGGGACTGACCGCTGAGGTGGCCGCCCGTCTGAATATGAGCGAATCTTTTGAAGATGAGGAAGCCGGATTATTGGCAATCCTGAGCAAGACCATGGAAGTCGATAATGTAAGCTTTTACAGGTTTGATGCGGGGAAGAATAACCTGCTTTGGTTTAGTGCTACCGGGAAAACCCTCAAATCTCAATCAGGGGCCGCTGGTAGTGAGAAAATTTCCTGTTCCAGGATTCCCGAATTAATCGAAAAGATCAACAGCGGCCAGAGCTTTTTTACTTTCGATTACAAAAAACTAACTAACCGGGAAAGGGGATTTTTCACCCGCAGACGGAGGATCAGCGAATGCCTGATACTCCCGATCAGGCTGCGTGGCGAGGCGCTGGGCTTTATGAGCTTATGCTATTATAATAAGCATGATTGGAGCCGGGAAGAAACCGAGCTTTTTAAGACTATTGCCGACATAATTGCTAATGCCTGGGAAAGGCAGCGCCAGTTTCAGGCCAGGCTGGAAGCGGAAAAGGAACAGTTCGAAGCTGTGAAAATGGCAGAACAGGCTTCCCGTCTCGCTTCAATCGGAGTAATGGCTGCCGGTATAACTCACGAGATCAATCAGCCCCTGACTACGGTGAATTTGGCGGTTGATTGGCTTAAGGATCTGGATAAAAAAAGCGATCTGATTTTACCGGAATTTTTTGACGAAAAAGTGGGCTTGATATCCAAAGGCGTTAAGCGAATCAACGAAATAATCGAGCATATGCGTTCCTTTTGGGCGGCCCCCGGCCAGACTATGAGAAGGACTGTGGACTTGAACGAAGCGGTTAAAAGCGCTGTCTCCCTTCTTGACCGCCAGTTGCATTCACACGGTATCGAATTGGAAATCGGCCTGCTTAATAAACCGCTCGCCATCCAGGGAAACCCGGTTCACCTGGAACAGATTGTGACGAATCTGGTTGTCAACTCCATGCATGCGCTGGATAAAACCGGAAAAGACAAGAAGAAGATAAAGATTCAAACCATTAAGCGTAAGCGCACGGCGTTTTTAATCGTCGAAGACAACGGGACAGGTTTACCAAACGGGACTATGGAAAAAATCTTCAATCCCTTCTATTCCACCAAAAAACCAGGCAAGGGAACCGGACTCGGATTAGCTATAGTTAAACGTTTTGTCGATGAACACCGCGGTTCGATTACTGTTGAAAGCGAAAAAGTCGAGGGCGTTGCTGTCACTATTAAGTTTCCCATCCTGCAGCAAGCAAAGGCCTGAATCGATGCGCATTCTATTATCTGATGATGACGAGGTTCTGCTCGGGGAGATGGTTGAGTTCCTGGTTGATAATCTCGGGCACCAGGTGGCACAGTGTGTGAACGGCCGGGAGGCTTTAGGTCTCTATAAAGATGATCCGTTTCCCATGGTTATAGCTGATGTACGCATGCCCGAAATGGATGGTCTCGAACTGTTGAAAAGCCTCAAAACGCTTCCAGAGGGGAAGAACTCGGACGTGGTGCTGATTACCGGCTATGCGGATATGGAAGCCGCGATCGAAGCTCTGCGGGGCGGCGCCTATGATTTCCTGCGAAAGCCGTTTCGCGAGGGAGAGCTGGCCGCAGTAGTCGAGAGGGTCGCCGAGCACCAGGCATTGATCCGTGAAAACTATGAGCTGACCCATCATTTTAAGGAAAAGGTGGCCGTAGCTACCCACAGGACCGAATACAGGCTCAGAAGGCTGGAGAGCGCTTACGCTGAAGTAGTGGGTCTGAGTACAGTGGGTATCTTTTCCGACAAAATGAGAGCGGTGGTCAAGGTGGCCCGGCAACTGCACGAGGACCGCTCCGTACCGGTGCTGATCGAGGGTGAAACCGGAACCGGCAAGGAAATCCTCGCCCGGCTGGTGCATTACGGAGAGGGCGATGTAACCACTCCCTTTATTTCCTTAAACTGCTCGGCTATCACGCCGAGCCTGTTCGAGAGCGAGCTTTTCGGTTACGAGCCGGGCGCGTTCACCGGAGCAAAGAAGTCCGGTTCAATCGGCAAGCTGGAGCTGGCCCAGGGCGGCACGCTGTTTCTCGATGAAATCGGGGACCTGCCCCTTGAGATGCAGCCCAAGCTGCTGCGCGCCCTCCAGGAAAAGGAAATCTACCGCATCGGCGGGCTGAGAAAAGTAAAGCTCGATGTGCGTATTATCTGCGCCACAAACCGCGAGCTTGATAAGCTGGTGGAGAAAGGCGCATTCCGAAGGGACCTGTTCTACCGGCTAAACAAGGGCCGAATTTACCTCCCTCCCCTGCGGGAGAGAAAAGAGGCTATCGCACCCCTGGCCCAGATGTTCCTCGAACGATTTGCCGGGCAGAAAAAACGACTCTTCCGCACCATTGACCTGGAGGCGATAAATATCCTGCAAAATCACTCCTGGCCGGGCAATATCCGCGAACTTGAAAATGCGATCGAACGGGCAGTTCTGTTGTATGACGAGCTGGAACTCAGAGCCGATCACCTTTCATTTCTTCTTTCAGGAGAAAAAAATATTCTAATCCCTCAGCGCGCCGTGCTTGAGCTCGGCTCGATAGCGCTTCCCGATAAAGAGCTCAGCCTGAAAGCGGTCGAAGCCGAAATAGTGCAGAAAGCTCTGGTTGAGTTCAAGGGTAACAAGACACGCACTGCCGCCTACCTCGGTATTTCCCGCGGAGCTCTCGAAAACCGGCTCAAGAGATTATTGATCTGATTTTCAGGATTCTTCCGACCCATATCTCCATTGTTTTAAAGCCCTTCAATATCCTGCCTTCCATATTGTTTGTACTGTCTTGATTTAAGCGATCGCTTAAAACAAAGCGCTCCGTTTTAAGCACCTGTTTTGTTTTAAGCACCTATCCGCAAAATGTCTATTGTTCGCTAACACATTGAATTTGAATAATTTATAAGTGCCAAAAGCCCTCCCGCAGTCTGGCCTCATATTTGTATTCCCCTCAATCAGAATAACTATCGATCCTAAGCGCCTGGGGTGGACTATTTCCCATGATGTCCGGAAAGAAGGCTAAGCTCGTTCTTTTCGTCCCTTGCGCATCGATTCCTTTCCGCCACTTTGAAGGAACCGGGAAATGAAAATTCTGCTAGTGGACGATGACCCTGAGCTCCTCAAATGTCTCAGCGAGTCGCTGGATTGCCACGGTTACACCACCAGCCAATTTGCCGATTCCGCCAAGGCTCTCGAAGCTTACAAATCTGAAAATTTCGATGTGGTTATCAGCGATTACCGAATGCCTGGAATGGACGGTCTCGAGCTGCTGAAGAAAATCAGGTCTTACGACCCTGAGGCCAGTCTGATCATGATCACAGGCACTGTGGATCTCTATAGTGCGATCGAGGCTGTCAACAGCGGCGCGCGCGGCTTCCATCTCAAGCCGCTCAAGATGGGGGAGCTGCTTGCCTCCCTGGACATGATCGAAAACCAGATCAATTGCTCCCGCAGGCATCAATGACCGGCCACAGCGTTCCGGAGGGTCTATGACATCAGCGGATCTTAGGCGCGCACCCAGGCAGGTATGGTGGGGGAGGCCGGAACCGATAAAGCGCTCCAGGACAGCACAGATGAATCCGGACCTGAGGGTTCGAGCGGTTTTTTTGTTCTGCGGGATGAAGGCAGGGCATTTAGTGAAAAATCACAAACCGGAACTTCTGAAACAGGAAATCCAAAGCTTTGTATTGCAATGCACTATAAAAAACCAATAAAAGGAGGATATTCTGATTTCATACCTGAGCTTAAGAAATTATGATACTTGCCTTTGAACCGCAATAAGGCGCCACTCTCAAGGGAGGGCCAGTCAATGAAAACCAAATTATTTATCCGGTTAATCGCGCTTGGATTTGTCCTTGTTTTCTCCAGGAGCCAGGCGGATGAGATCGACTACTGGAAAACTTATAACACCACTAACAGCGACTTGGCGAATAATAAAATCCTTTCACTGGCCGTGGACTCCTCGGCGAACCTTTGGGTTGGCACTGATGGAGGCGGAGTCTGCAAATTCGACGGTGTCAACTGGACAACCTATACCAATGCGCAGTACGGCGGTGCAAATAATGTTGTCCAGTCAGTAGCAGTTGCCCCCTGTGGTGATGTGTGGATCGCATTAGGTTCTAGTGGAAATAGTGCAAGCAAATACGACGTGGACACTAAATCATGGTCAGCATATACACCAAACGTTTCGAATGTCTATGCAATCGATTTTGACCTGAATGGAAACGTATTGTTTGCAGGGGGAACGAGCGCAACAATTGGAGCAATTTGGATGTACGAAGAAGCAACTGATACATGGACAAATAAAACTTCACAGGGCAAACAATACAAAGGCCTGGCTGTAAACTCCTCGGGCGACTTTTTCTCCATGTATTATCCCGGTTATGTATATAAATATTCTTTGAGTCTTCCAGACCCTCATTGGTTAACCGCATGGCAACAGATTTCTGGTCTGGCAGATCCTTTCGACGCGGGTTCCGAGATGGTAAAAAACGGAATGGCCATTGATGTCCAGGGCGACCTGTGGATCGCCACGTATTATACGTCAACAGATGGAGGATTGCTCAGATACGACGAAGGCGGAGATCCGGAATGGTCGATCTTTCATTACGATACACCTTCAGTCCCAGCCGGAGCTCTGCCGTCCGATGCTCTCAACTCGTTGGCCACTGACTATCTGGGCAACGTGTGGGTAGGCGCTTCTAATATAGGAGTTTCCAAATACAACGTGCTGACTGGCACATGGATGGCGTCCCCCTACTCCCCCGACAACCCCACGGGCGGCCTGGCAAGTAACTATATTTACGCCATTGCCGCAGACAAATTCGGCACCGTGTGGTTCGGCACAAGCAATGCAGGAGTGAGCAGGCGCAGCACGTTTTCGATCGCCCCGCGGGCCACTCAAACGGGAGCCGTGATAACCCAGGCCGTGCAGGGAGACTCTTTCTGGATCGACATCTATGTTTCCGATGTCGAGGATTATCTGGACCTTTACGGCACCAGCCTGATCCTCGAGTTCGAGGACGATACGGTTTCGATAGTGACAGATGTGGCGGATCACGTGAAACCAGGCACTTTGCTTGATCCCACCCCGGCCAACCTGGTGTTCTTTTACAATGACGACGATATCGCCACAGGCCAGCTTGCCCTGAGTGTCAGCCGCACCAGCGGCGCGGGCGTAAGCGGCAGCGGCACGGCGGCCCATGTCTGTTTTAAATCTGATGTGAGCACGATCTCAGGCTCGGTGGTCAAGTTCGCCCTGTCCAGCGTGGTCTCCACAAACTCAACCGGCAGTAACATGTTCCTGCCGATCAACGAGTTCACACTTACCATCGTGGGCCCGGATGTCTGGCCCGGGGATGCAGACAACGACGGCGATGTTGATATTGACGATGTTGACCCGATAACGGATTACTGGCACGTGACCGGCTATGTGCGCATCGGCGCCAGCCGCGCCTGGACCGCTCAGCCCTGCCAGACCTGGGATTCTCCGAACGAGAACGCCACCTGGGCGGACTGTGACGGCAACGGCGAAGTGAACCAGGCGGATATCCTGCCCATCGGCCTCAACTGGGGCCAAACCACTACGCTCCTCCTGGCTTCGGCCGGGAATCTGCCCGCAATTTCCTGCTCCGGCCTGGATGCTCTGCGGGCAGACCTCAGAGCCATTGATGAAAGCGCGGGTATTTACGAGCTGAGCTTAGAGATCGATCCCCGGTATCTGGATGTATTTCAGGGCCTTTCGTTTGCAGCCTCCGGCACGGGAGGAGCAGAGATAGTCAATGTAAAGAAGGGAGAGGCGTGGAGCGCCGAAGCTCTGTATTTCAACAATTCTGCCAACGGCAAATGTGGAGTGGCCATAACCGAGATGCCAAATGGCTCATCCCGCGCCGGTTCCGGAGCCTGTCTGGCGCGCATCATCTTCCGCGCCCCGGCTGCGGGGCTTGATTTGAGCTCCATGATTTCCCTGAGCGAAATAAAGGTGAGCCTGATAAACGGCGAGGTGGTCACAGTGGAGAACCCCGTTGATTACCTGCTTGCTCAGGCGCTGGCCCAGCCTTCCCTGCCCAGGACTTTTGCCTTGAAGCAGAATGTTCCCAATCCTTTCAACCCATCCACCACATTCAGCTACAGCGTGCCTGAAGGTGAATCAATAAATGTGAGCCTGAAGATTTATGACCTCCGGGGGCAGCTTGTGCGTATCCTGGAGGACCGGCAAAGGAATGCGGGCACATACTATGTGCAATGGGATGGAACGAATACAACAGGCAAAAAGGTTTCGAGCGGGGTTTACTTTTACAGGATGCAGGCCGGACATTTTGTGCAGACCCGCAAGCTGGTGCTGTTGAAATAACTGTCGGGATTTTCGATGATTTAACACTCGATCCCTGATAATTACTCTTCAGATTAATTAGGGGATTATTATGAAATTCAAAAGCGCAGTCCCGGCAATCCTGATCCTGATTTTAATCAGCGCCGCTGAAGGTTTCAGCCAGCCCCTGGTCAGCCCCGTGGCTGTTTTACCGGACGGGCGCACTGAGTTTATTGCCGGAGACATATTTACTGTTCGGATTGATGTGGGCACCAATGAAGCAGTGAGCAGCCTGTATGGGGTATCCTTTGTCCTCAATTACAACTCCTCGCTCCTTACAGCCACCCAAGCCATTGCAGGCGATTTCCTTGGCGCAGACCCGGTTTTTTTCCAGACTCTGGAATCAGGAGAAGTGGCCATCGGAACGAGCGCCAAAACAGGGAGCGGAAGTGACGGGTCAGGCACAGTAGCAGAGGTCACCTTTCAAATATCTGCGGGTGCGACCTCCGGCGCCACAGCCAATTTCCAGATTACCGATGTCGTGGCAGTCGATCCGTCAGGTGCCGATATGACCCTGAGCGGGGGCACAGAGGACATCACTATCTATACCGGTTCTGAGATTACGCCGTCGACCACTGATGTTTCAATTGGTAATGTGAATGTGGGCTCCAGCGGCAGCGGGACTTTTACAATCACCAATAATGGGGACATTGACCTGGTAGTAAGCAGTGTTACCAGCAGTAACCCGACAGTATTTACCACGGACTATGCTGACGGCGGCACCATAGTGCCCGCGGGGAACCAGGTTGTCACCGTAACTTTTACTCCAACAGCCCCAGGTGCCCAGAGCTCGACTATCTCGGTTACCAGTAACGACGACGATGAAAGCACAATCTATGTCACAGTCACTGGAACAGGCATCGGACCCGAGATCACCCTCTCCACCACCACCGTTAACATCGGTAACGTAAGTCTCGGAACCAGCGGTACCGGCACTTTCACCATCACCAACGATGGAAATGAGGATCTGATTGTCAACAGCGTCACCAGCAGCAACCCGCCGGTATTTACCACGGACTATTCTGACGGCGGCACCATAGCGCCCGCCGCGAATCAGCTTGTTACCGTAACTTTCAGCCCCACATCGATAGGTGCCCAGAGCGCAACAATCACGGTTACCAGCAACGACGGTGATGAGGCTACGATAACGGTTACTGCCACTGGTACGGGCACAGCGCCGGAGATCACACTCTCCACAACATCTGTTGACATTGGTAACGTAAGTCTCGGAACCAGCGGTAACGGCACTTTCAGCATTAGAAACGATGGGAACGAAAACCTGGTTGTCAGCAGTATTACGAGCGACAACGGGGTATTTGCTGTAAGCCCGTCTTCAGCCACCCTAGCACCCGGCGCCAATCAGCCTGTTACCATAACTTTCAGTCCCACTACAGCCGGAGCCCAGAGCGCAGCGATCACTGTTACCAGCAACGACGCCGATGAGGCCACGGTCACGGTCACTATCAATGGTACAGGCCTGTCTCCTGATATCACACTCTCGACTACTATCGTGGCAATCGGTAACGTGGCTCTTGGCTCAAACGGCAGCGGCAGCTTTACAATCACAAACGACGGGGGCGCTGATCTAACTATAACGAGCATTGCCAGTGACAATACACTTTTTACCGTGAGCCCAAGTTCAGTGACTATTGCCCCGGGCGGCAATCAGCTTGTTACCGTAACTTTCAGCCCTGATGCAGCCGGAGCCCGGAGTGCAACTGTGACTATCAGTACTGACCAGGGAAATCTCACTGTTACAGCCACCGGGACCGGCATTGCTCCTGATATCACCCTGTCCGATGCCAGCGTTTCAATCGGTAATGTGAATGCGGGCTCAACAGGCAGCGGGAGTTTTACAATCACTAACAACGGGGACGCGGATCTTGTTGTCACGAGTATTACCAGTGACAATGCACTTTTTACCATAAGCCCAAGTTCAGCAACTATCGCCCCAGGCGGCAATCAGATTGTTACAATTAGTTTCAGCCCCACTGCCTCTGGAACCCGGAACTCAATTATAACTATATTGAGTAACGACACTGACGAGGGCACGCTCACTCTCACCGCCA
>Ga0307380_10006617_pt1 | contig 15192 bp, 14 predicted proteins | sample UN3MG_FD_202239 | JGI IMG/M metagenome (GOLD analysis project Ga0307380, IMG submission 202239) | Soil microbial communities from Risofladan, Vaasa, Finland - UN-3 | ecosystem: Environmental > Terrestrial > Soil > Coastal area > Acid sulfate soil | place: Finland: Risofladan, Vaasa | collected...
TTTGATTTGGGAAAAGTCTTTTGTATTTAGCAAGTTGTGATTTGTAGAATTTGATAAAAGAATATTTAGCTTTGACAGTAAATGAAAAAAAGTGAATTCCAAGAACGCAAGAAAAAAATCAAGAGTCTTTATGAATCAGGTGATACAGAAATCGCTGAAGACAAAGTTCGGGAACTCGTCCTCGAGTTGCACGTAGATAAGAACTATGCGTATACCGTTGATTTGTATCATTCAGGCTCTCTGCAACTCCAGAGCGTGCTTGGGGTTTTCGAGGTTGCATATGCCTTGTCTGAACAAGGTTATACCTCGGAAGCTGAAGAGATATATGAATACATAGTATCGATTCAACCAAAGGATTCTGCTGCACTGAATAATTTGTCCAATATCAAGAAAGAAAAAGGTGAAGTTGATAAGGCTTTTGAATTAATCCAACGGGCTTATGAGCTTGATCCCGAGGATGAAATTATCTCTCGGAATTACGAGAATATATTGGCTAGTGTGCAGGAAAAGGAAGAAATCATTCGAGTTTATCAACATGCGCTTACTTACCTTTCAAAGGAGAACGAGTTTGTCATACAAAAATTGCAGGCTTTTTTCTCAAGTGCTAATAAAGATAGAGGTTTTAAAAACAACCAGATGCCCATACCTCGATGGAAATTCAAGGTTATGATGGGCACTGATGAACAAAAGGCAACATCTTTGCTCGACCAATGGTTGAAGAAAGGATACCTCAGAAGAACCGGAGAACGGGGAACCTTCCATGAACATATTTATGAAATAAATCCTTTCTTGCTAAAGGAAATTGCTAAATTAAAACCAAAGAAACTAAATCCTCAATGGATGAGAGGTATTGAACGACTTAATGCTGACGAACTGGAGGCTATATCTTACTTTGACACGATAAAGCTTGTTAGGCGTGTGAAGAAAAGTATTCGGTCCATTCTTTTGAGAGACTTGGATGAGTTGTTTCTTAATTACGTGATGGGTAATGATAAGGCGGTTGTTATACTCTCTGGTTCGATTGTTGAGATTTTGCTTATCTATTATTGCGAAAAGAAGAAAGTAAAAAATATTTCTTATCAGAGGCAAAATAAAACAATTACAAAAAAGCTTTATGACTGTAATCTCGGTGACCTACTAGCATATTATGAGCAGAATAAAATCTTGGGTGATATAGTCTTGCACATGGGTAATATCTCAAGGATATACCGGAATTTTGTACACCCAGGTAAGGAGTTAAGGGAACAGGTAACCTTGGATCAAGCCAAGGCGAATTTATGTTTTGTGAGTGCATTAGAGATTGTTAAGAGAGCATGCATTTAAAAGTGATATAACGCGATGATAATACAAGATATTTGTGGTTTTGTATGGATGAGGGGTAGAAGGCTTATATAAAAAATAGTAATTTAGTTATAGCTCTAATAAACTATACGAGTGCATAATGAAAAAAATTTATGATCCTATCTATGGATATATCAGTTTCGAAGAAGACGAGTTTGATTTAATCAGGTCTCCTATATTTCAACGCTTACAGAGAATTAAGCAAACTGGACCGCTTCACCTTGTCTTTCCAGGTGCGGTACATACAAGGTATTCTCATTCCCTCGGCGTTTTCCACATCGTAAAGAAAATAATATTCCATCTTAAGAGCCGTATGGGAGAAATAGGGGTGAACTACTTTGGTGGACCAAGGGAAGAGAGAGAGCTAAAGTTTGCGGCACTTCTTCATGATATTGGGCACTTGCCAGTTTCGCATTCAGGCGAAAGGGCCCTAATCGCAGCATATGAATCAAAGATAAAAAAGAAGGGCAAACGAAAACTGGACCCAAAACGGGTAGATCCTAAATTGGCAAGTTGGAGAAATTTATTTGAAGACAAGTATTTAAGTAGTTCAACACGACTGCACGAGTGTTTATCAGTTGAAATAACATTGAAGGATAAGGAAATCAGTAAGATATTAGAAAAAAAATATCCGCACAGAGAGTATTCCCTTAACAAAGAAAGCGTAGCAAGCATTATTGTGGGAGAACATAAGAATCAAAAGTTAAATGCCCTCTTACATTCAGAGTTAGATGCTGATCGTCTCGACTATCTTTTGCGGGATTCCTATTTTACCGGCGTAGACTACGGGAAAATAGACTTGGACTACATTATATCAAGATTAGTTATGCCTACAGAGGATGAGTATGAAAAATTCTTATGCGTTGAAGATAAAGGGTTGCATACTGTCGAACACTATATTTTATCCCGGTTTTTTCTTACTACTCAGGTACTTTCTAATCGTAGGGTCAGAGCTTTAGAAATTCTGTTTGATGAAGTGATGAAGTTTATGATCTTAAGCAATAAGAAGAGCAATTACCACATTTTAGATTTGGAAGAACTTTTACAACATATAAGGAAAGGGGCAACTGATAATTTGCACGAGATATACGCATATACCGATGCGCAGATCTTTGCAAAGATGCGAAAGCTACATGAGTGTCTTGATAAAAAAGTTAAGTCAAATAAGGGTAATGAAGATGAAAGATATATTAATGACTGCGTAAAAATGATTATGGATGCCCAGATTGCAGGTCCTGTGGAAAGCGCGCATATTTTGGTTGAGACAAAAAGAAACGAGGCCGATATGCAAGCTATGAAGTATTCAAGCGAAAGAAGGCGGATTGAGTCAGAGGCAATAAAAATCGCTGCGAAAGCAGCAAAAGAACTAAAGATTCATCAAAAAAGAATAAAGGTGGATGTAAAACCAGTAGGCTTAATGACATACACAAACATTAAGGATATTCAAGAAAAGCCATCAGAGGAACCTAACAGGGAAGCCGTTAGGATATACGTTGAGAATGCACAGAAAACGGAAGATCGTTTAAGATTCGTAGCGGAGTCTAAAGCGAGTATTCTTAAGAGTCTCATAGACAAAGAATTGCTGTTGTTTAACGTGTTCTACGTTAAATCCAGTAAGGAGCAGGCACAGGAAGGAGAGAAGATAAAGGAAATAAGAAAGTACTTTGACAAATTTGTTGCAGAGAACTTTTGATATTGGTAGTATACACCCGAAAAGGTAGTTATCGGAGAAGATCGAATTCAGGCTAAATGTAAAGATTTAGGTAGTAATGAACCGATGAAAAGAAGTAGGGTGGGAAGTGGAGATGTAGTATGGAAGTCAATTCAAAATCGGTCTTGAGCATGGTAACGAGGCGTTTTAAGCTAAAACGTTCTGCTATTGAAGAGAGGATGCAACTACAGAAGATAGTATATTTGCTGCAAGCAGCTGGAATACACCTTGGCTACGGTTTTGGTTGGAACAAATACGGGCCATATTCACAGGATCTGGCGAATGATGCATATGCAGTTCTGAGTGTAGAACCTGACGAGTATGAAGCAACAAAGACTTGGGTTTTCAAAACTTCCACCGAAAAAAAGCTGAAAAGTTTTGAGAAGTTTTTGTCTGACTTTCAGCAGAATTATAAGATGTTGGAACTAGTTGCATCCGTAGATTTTATGAATCATGTATGGCGTGTATCTCTCGAATCTATACCAAAGTTTATGGGAGAATTTAAAGTTCATAAGAAAACTTTGCTCAATGGGGATGAGATTGCGGACGAAGATGTGAAAAAAGCAATAGAATTGCAGAAAAAACTCCGCGAATTAAATTAGCCAAGACTTAATTTGGTACTTCAGCAATTTTAGTGGTTCGACAAAGTATGTTTATGATGCCGGGCCGAGTTTGTGGTTTGGGCCGATGGTGTAGAGTCGTTTTTTTGGTTCGGAGTTGATATGGGAGGCGACGACCCTGCCGACGAAAATGATGTGGTCTCCAGCTTCGGTTTGTGATTCGAGGGTACATTCGAAGTTGGCGACGGCGTCGGAAAGCAGAAGCGAGTCAATCTCTTTGGCGTGTTCGGTTTTGCAATCGGAATCGGCGAATTTGTCGGTGTCCCGTCCTGATTTTGAGCCGAAGAAGAGGGCGTCATCGGCCATTTCAGCGGAGGGGAAGGCGATAGTGAAACATTTTGAATGGCGGATAGCCTGCGTTGAATAATGCGTAGTTGCGACGGCGATAGCCATCATGGGGGGCGAGCCGGAGGCAATCATAGTCCAGCCGAGTGTAATGGGGTTTGCCTTGCCGTTTTTGTCCCTTGCGATGGCTATTACGAGTTGTTCGGGATATTTGGTTTTGACGGCCTGTTGATATTCGGTTTGTTTTTGCATTGCTATTGTCTCCCAGTGTTTTTATATTTATGGGCAAGAGAAGTAACGCTTAGAGATTATAGAACAGGGGCCGGTTTTATCAAGGAGAAAGAAGTGGGTACGATAGGATTTGTCGGGGGCGGCAATATGGCGGAGGCCCTTATACGGGGCATTACGTCGGCTGGGGTATATGAGGCTGCGGATATTTACGTGAGTGATATTCGTGCTGAAAGTCTTGATTATCTGGCTGATAATTACGGCGTTCAAAAATCGGCAGGAAACAGCGACCTGGCTGGTCGAGTGGACGTTTTGATTTTGAGCGTTAAGCCCCAGAATATGGCAGAGGTGCTCGAGAGCATAAAGTCATCGGTGAAATCGGATGCACTTATTATATCGATTGCGGCTGGGGTGAAGGTGGTGGACATTGCGGCGGGGCTTGGTGAGGCGGCGATAATGCGTGTTATGCCGAATACACCGGCTTTGATTGGCGAGGGCGCGAGCGGATTGTTTGCCAACGAAAAAGCAAAGCCGAGACTCGAGGAGGCGAAGTCGATTTTTTCGGCGGTGGGTAAGGTGGTTATTGTCGATGATGAGGGATTGATAGACGTGGTAACGGCGGTGTCGGGGAGCGGGCCGGCGTATTATTTTCTTTTGATGGAGCAGATGATAAGGGCTGCGGTTGAGTTGGGGCTGGAAGAGGCGGCAGCCAAGGAGTTGGTTTTACAGACTGCCAAAGGCGCAGCTTTGCTTGCTGTTGAGGGGGACAAGAGAGGTGAAAGTCCCGCGGAGCTGCGGCGAAAAGTTACCTCGCCGGGCGGCACGACGGAAGCTGCACTTGGAGTTTTACGAAAAGGCAAATTCAATTCACTGGTTGAATCTGCCATCAAGCGAGCCTGTGAACGCAGCGGCGAGCTGTCGGGATGAATTATTCGATGACGATAGCTTCGACGGGGCATTCGTCAGCGGCCTGCTGAACAGCGTCTTCGAATTCGGGCGGTATGTCATCGACGATAACCCTTGCCATGTCCGAGCCCATCTCGAATACGTCAGGGCAGGCGTCGATACATAATTCGCAGGCGGTGCAGGTATCTTCGATTCTGGCTTTCATAATTTATGCCCTCTCAACATTTGTATTTGGTTTAATTTGGCGGGGTAAAGAATAGCTTTTGGGGGAAAAAAAGTCAAATCAAAATGTTTTTGTGGAAAAAACGGGGTGTATTGCTATAATGCGAGCGGAACCGTGCCAGAATGGCATTTTAACGACAATACGGCCGGGTCCCATGCAAGCCGAGCCCGTGAACCTGGTCAGGCGGGGAACCGAGCAGCCATAAGCGAGTGTTTGGCGGTGCTGTGGCAAACCCGGCCATCTTTTACTAATTGATTAGGGATTCCGCCGGAGGCGGACAAGTATTGATGATTGATTATTAGTAATTACTTCAAATGGCATATACAGTTCTTGCGAGGAAATACAGGTCCCAGCGGTTCGAAGAGGTTGTCGGTCAGGACCCGATTGCGCAGACCCTGAAGAACGCGATAAAGAGCGACAGGGTGGCCCATGCTTATTTGTTTGCGGGCACCCGTGGTGTCGGCAAGACGACGATAGCCCGTATTTTCGCCAAGGCACTTAACTGTCAGAGTTCGGAGGGGCCGACTGCGGAGCCATGCTGTAAATGCGACAGCTGCGTGGCGGTGAACCTCGGGGAAGATATAGACGTCATAGAGATTGACGGTGCTTCGAACAACGGTGTGGAAGAGGTCCGCAAACTTCGGGAGAACGCGATTTACCGCCCTGCCCGGTCCCGGCTTAAGATTTACATTATCGACGAAGTGCATATGCTGAGCACGTCGGCTTTTAACGCGCTTTTGAAGATACTGGAGGAGCCGCCGAATCATGTTAAATTTATTTTTGCGACGACCGAGCCTAACAAAGTTCTTGCGACGATTCAATCGAGGTGCCAAAGATTTGATTTTGTTAATATAAATCCGTCTCTTATAGCGAAGCAGCTTAAGTTTATTCTTAAGCAGGAAAAGATAAAATACGAGGAGGAGTTGATTTTGCCTCTTGCGAAGATGGCGAACGGTTCGATGCGTGACGGTCTTAGTCTGCTGGACAGGCTGATAAGTGCGGGCGTTGAGCCGCTTACGGCCGGGCTTTTGGAGGAGTTTCTGGGCTGTCCCAACAGCGAGAAGGTATATAACCTTGTTGAGCGGATAGGCGACAACGACGCTGGGGAGACACTTTCGGCGATAGAGGAATTGATTGTCGGCGGAGTGGGAGAGGTCCAGGTAGTCGATTCTCTTGTCGATTGTATGCGTGATTTGATGGTGTTAAAATCGACATCGACGGACAGTGAGCTTTTGGTTTTGACGGCGGAACAGCGCAAGCGGGCGGGCGAGTTGGCTGAAAAATTTGATATTGCCGGTTTGATTTATAACATAACGACCCTGGAGAAGCTTCGCTGGACGGTGAAAAACAGTGACACTCCGAGGGCGCTTTTGGAGGCATGTCTTTTGAGGCTGGCTTTGAGTGAGCATTTTCTTAATGTTGACGGGCTTATTTCGCAGCTTAAGGGTGGGCAGGAGAGCCCCATAAAAAAAAACGAAGCGGTAAAGCCTGATGTAAATGGGGGTGCAGCGAGGGGGCAGCTTGATTCAGAGGAGAACGGTGAACATGCTTTTAGTCGCGTGAAAGACATAGAGACTAAAAGAAACAACAACCAGAAGAGGAGAGATATAGTTAATGATCCTGCGGTTAAAATGGTTCTGATGGAGTTCGATGCGACAATTACAGGTATCGAAGAGGAGAAATAAGGCGTAAACCAAGATTAAGATATGGGCGAAGAGATTTATACAGAAAGCCTGAACAGGTTGATTGAGGAGTTTTGTAAGCTTCCGGGGGTGGGGCCCAAGAGTGCGGAGAGACTCGCTTTTTATATATTAAAGTCTCGGCCTGAAGAGGCGGTGTCACTGGCGAAGGCGATTGAGGAGGTTAAAAACAAAATCGGGAGTTGCGAGGTTTGCTGTAATCTTTCCGAAGGGCCGGTTTGTGGGATTTGTTCGGACTCGCGTCGTGATAAGAAAGTGATTTGTATTGTTGAACAGCCGAAGGACGTGATAATGCTGGAGAAGACGGGGGCGTGCAAGTGGGTCTATCATGTTCTGGGCGGTCATATTGCACCGCTTGAGGGAGTTGAGCCGAGCGATTTGACGATAGAGCGACTTGTCGAGCGGGTCCGTGGGGGGAAAGTTGACGAGGTGGTAATGGCGACGAATCCGAATATGGCGGGGGACGGTACGGCGCTTTATGTAAGTTCGCTTTTACGAGGGACGGGTGTAAAAATCACACGGCTGGCAAGGGGTCTTGCAACGGGCAGTACGATAGAGTATGCGAGCGGCAAGATGCTCGCCGATGCGATACAAGGCAGGCAGGAATTGGAGTAATTTTAATTATTGTCAGAATTGATAAGGAGCTTGGAACAATGGCAAGTAAAGGAAGAGTGAAGGTTGGAATAATCGGGTCTGGTTTTATTGCAGACATCCATGCTGAGTCTTTTAAAATAATGCCGGATGAGGCAGAGGTGGTGGCAGTCGCTTCGCCTGCGGAGTTCAAGCCTGAAGAGCTGGCGAAGAAGTACAATATCGAGCGGGTGTTCACAGACTACAAAAAGATGCTTGCCGAGGATGATATCGAGATGGTATTAATTGCCGCGCCGAACTTTCTGCATGCTCAGATAACTATTGATATCGCAAACGCCGGCAAACACATCGTATGTGAAAAGCCGTTATGCATGACGCTGGAAGAAGCGGACTTGATGATTGATACGTGCAAGAAGAAGGGGGTCCTGTTGATGTATGCGGAGGAGCTGTTCTTTACTCCCAAATATGTCAAGGCGAAGCAGATGGCTGACGAGGGTGCGTTCGGCAAGGTATATATGGTCAAACAGTGCGAGAAGCACTTCGGTCCGCACTCACCGTGGTTCTGGGATGTTGAGAAGTCCGGCGGCGGCGTGCTTATGGACATGGGGTGTCACGGGATAGCGTTTTGCTACTGGTTCCTGGGCAGGCCGAAAATCAAAAACGTATATTGCCAGATGGCAACGCACGTCCACACAGACAAGACGAAAGGCGAGGATGACAGCATTTGCATTATTGAGTTTGAGAACGGTGCAATTGGTCTGGTTGAGGACAGCTGGGCTCGTCGCGGCGGCATGGAGGACCGAATTGAAGTCTATGGCGAAGGAGGAGTGACATATGCGGACCTTCATATGGGTAATGCCCTGCCGACCTATAGCGAGTACGGTTTCGGATATGCGGTGGAAAAGGCACCAAGTACGAAGGGGTGGACATATCCTGTTTTCGAGGAGCTTTGGAATTATGGTTTTCCTCAGGAGATGCATCATTTTGCCCGGTGCGTGCGTGGCAAGGAAGAGCCGCAGGTGACCGGAGAGGACGGGCGTGTTGTGCAGGAGGTGTTGTATGCCAGTTACCAATCAGCTGGAACGGGTCGCAAGGTTGAGCTGCCTTTCCGTCCCGAAGGCGTCAAGACGCCAATAGAATTGTGGCTAAAGGGCAAATCTTAGAATTATCGTAAAATCTGTTTAGAGGAAAACTTGGTATGGCTAAAATTAGCGTAAAGGTTTTGTCTGACAATGAAATAAAGGACATTCACGAGGCGAGTCTTGTTATTCTTCGTGATACGGGGATTATGGTTCACCATGATGAGGCGTTGAAGCTGTTTGGTCAGGCCGGTGCGAAAATAGATAAGAGCAACAATATCGCGCATTTAGATGAAAAACTGGTCATGGATTCTGTAGCTCAGGCGGGTAAGAAATATATCCTATACGGTCGGAACCCGGAGCGTCAGGCGCGTTTTGGTTATGGTGATTTTGTGCAGATGTCAAGTCCCGGGCAGTACATATGGGTGGATTCGAAGACAAATAAGCGCCGCGCTGCTACGGTACAGGATGCTCGAGATGCTATTCGGCTGGGCAACGCTCTGGAGAATATAAATATCGTCGGTTCAATGGCCCAGCCCGAGGAGATACCTGAGAGCTACCGTTCGGTTTTTTTAACCGCAGAGTTGGTCAAGGGCACAGGCAAACCGTCACGTTCATGGGTTTACAGAGGTCAGGCGGCGGAGTATGTTCTGGAGATATACCGTGCTGTCGCAGGAGGCGAATCTGCCCTGCGTGAGCGTCCGATGATAGAGATATTTATGGAGCCCATCAGTCCACTGCAATTGCCTAAGGACGGGCTGGACATTGTCAAGAAGTTTGCCCAGGCCGGCCAACCTGTCAGTATCGGACCGATGGCGATGACATCGGGTACGGCACCGGCAACTTTGGCAGGTACACTGGCGCAGGAAAATGCGGAGATATTAGCCGGTGTGGTTGTTACTCAATTGTTTTCGCCGGGAGCGGCGGTGACCTATGGCGGCATTCCTCACATTATGGACCCCCGGACGAGTATCTGTTCTTTCGGTTCTCCTGAGCAGGCGTTAATGGGTGTGGCCATGGTTCAGGTCGCGCGGTTCTATGGTTTCCCGGTATACATTAATGTCGGGCTGACGGATGCGAAGGTTCCCGATGCCCAGGCTGGTGTGGAGAAAGGGACATCGATGCTGCTTGGCGCCTTGGCCGGTGCGAATATGTTCGGACATTGCGGTATCTGCGGAACCGACCACGGTGGCAGTCTCATCTGGCTGATGATGGACAGTGAGCTGATGGCGTATGTAAAGCGCATCGTCCGTGGTTTCGAGGTTAACGAGGATACCCTTGCCACCGATGTGGTCAATGCAGTCGGCCCGAAAGGCAATTTCCTTGCCGAAGAGCACACTGCGAGACATTTCCGCAAAGAACTTTGGCTTTCCGGCCCGGCGTGGACAAGGCAAAGCTGGGATGGCTGGGAAAGTGAAGGAAGTAAATCGATGGCAGAGCGTATGGATAATGAGATAAATAATATTCTGGCTACACACAAGCCGGAGCCAATAGGCGAAGACCTCGCAAAAGAAGTTGACCGAATCGTCGAATCTGCAAAACGCGAATTAGGATAGAAGGGAAACGAGTTGTGGGCAAAATCATGCGCAGTTCAGTAATTATTTGCGTAGTTTTTCTGGTTACTGTTTTTATAAGCGGGTGTCAAACTCAAAGTATGGACACGAGAGCAGGTAAGAACTGGGAGGTTCTTTCCCCAATAGGCAAGCATGTCTATGGTATGACGACGGCGGTTCTGGATGGGAGGATACATCTGCTGGGAGGAGTTCCCGGTGAGGACTGGACGGACCCGGATAACCTCCACCAGGTTTATGACCCTGCTACGGATTCCTGGGACCTGTTGGCCTCGATACCGGACCCTTGCGGCGGCTTAGGCTGGCCGATGTCCGCTGTTTACGATGGTAAAATTTATCTTTTCGGTGGAGGAGCAGGGCCCGGCCTGGAAGGCTCTGGGAGAGTTTGGGCGTATGACCCTGACATAGACGAGTGGTCCGGTTTATCAGATATGCCGGTAGAGCGGATGAACGGAGTTGCTGTGACAGCGGGTGATTATATTTACATCTTTGCCGGGCACAGGCTTCATACTCCGCCGGCGGACGAACTGGTAAGCTCTTACAAGTATGACCCGTCAACGGATACCTATGCGCGAGTTGCGAATATACCGGAGACAGCTACTTTCATTACACGCGCTTACTACAATGGCTACATCTATGTCATACCAAGCCTGGAGCACGAATGGCTGGGAGAAGAAGTGATAGAATACGTTTATAGCCAGGGAGTTCTAAAGTACGATGTGGCAGCGGATTCCTGGACCAAATTAAACATCCCAAGAATCCGACAGAGGACATTTACATTAACGCAGCTTTGTACTGATGTGGCAATTGGTTCGAAACTGTTTATTTTAGGCGGCAGACCGGCTGACGGTGAAAGGATTAATCTGGCCGCCTATTTTGATATGGAAACCGAAACTTTCGGCCAGGCGGACCCGATGCCAAGAGGCCGCTGCTGCGGCTCGGCTGCTGTGGTGGATGGTAAGATATATGTTTCAGGAGGATTTTGGAATGATGTAGACGATGTCTATAATTGTACCGAGACATGGGGCTATGAGTTCCCTGGAAAATGACGGATATTTTGATAAGATAATTGTGTTGAGTGGAAATAAGCAACGTTTAAAACGTTTTTTCAATAAAAGGAGGCACTGATATGAAAAATCAGGGTAAAAATATCAGAAAAAAGGACGGTAAGATTTCCAGGCGTGATTTCATTGCCGGTACCAGTGTGGCCGCTATGTCCTTTGCAGTAATGAGACCGGGGCTTGTCCGTGGTACCGAGGCGAACTCGAAGCTTAAACTCGGGATAATCGGCTGTGGTATGCGGGGCAACTGGATAGCCGATTTGTTTGTCAAACACGGCGGATATGAGTTTGTGGCCGCAGCAGATTACTTCGAGGATAGAGTTGAGGCGTTTGGCGAGAAATTTGGCGTGGACAAGGCAAACTGTCATTCAACCCTGTCGGGTTATAAGAGACTTCTGGAGCATGACCTGGACGCAGTGGCGATAGAGACCCCGCCGTATTTTCATCCTGAGCATGCAGCGGCGGCGGTGGAGGCCGGGGTTAATACCATCGTGGCCAAGCCCGTTGCGGTTGATGTTCCCGGCTGTCACTCAATCGGCGAAAGCGGCGAGAAGGCTACAGCCAAGAACCTTGTTTTTTACGTCGACTTCCAGACCCGCGCCAATGCACTCTATCGTGAGGCGGTCAAGCGTGTCCAGTACGGGGACATAGGGCGGTTCGTTTGCGGCGAGGCTTCTTTTAAGTGCGGTGACGTTTGGAACACATGGAATGACGTTGCCCATTTTCTCAAGGACAACCCGAATGACCCGGAAGCTCGTCTGAAAGCGTGGGGAATGGACAAAAAACTTTCCGGCAGTATAGTTGTCGAGCAGAGTATTCATGCGCTCGACGTGGCTGCATGGATACTGGACAGCGACGCAATTAAGGCATATGGTCATGGCGGCCGCAAACACTACAAATATGGTGACATCTGGGATTACTTTGCCGTGGTCTACCAATACCCCAAAGATGTGGTCGTAAATTTCATGGCCAAGCAATGTGACGGAGGTGATTTTGGCGACATCGGCTGCCGGATGTACGGTCTTGATGGAGCGATTGATACTCATTACGGCGGTGAGGTTGCAATACGCGGTAATAATCCTTATAAGGGCGGCGATACGGGCAACCTCTATCCGGACGGAACCGCCGCAAACATTGCCGACTTTCACGAAAAGGTCACAAAAGGCCAATGTGCCAATACTACCGTAGCCCCCAGTTTGCGAAGTAATCTGACCTCGATTTTAGGACGAGACGCTGCCTATCGCGGCGGTGAGCTGACATGGGACGAGATGATAAAGGCCAACGAAAAAATCGAATCAGATATTGTAAAAGATTTGAAGGCATAAGGATTTGGGCTAAGGAGTCTTTTTATGAAAGACGAGAAAATACATAGCAAGGGGCGTGACAGGGAAATTTCGCGGCGTGAGTTTGTGGGCGGCGCCGCTGCTGCAATGGCATTTACAATTGTCCCCCAGCACGTTCTCGGCGGCACCGACCATACACCGCCGAGCGAGAAGCTTAATATCGCGGGCATCGGCATCGGCGGGCAGGGTGGCCATGACCTGGGCCAGATGGAAAGTGAAAACATTGTTGCACTGTGTGACGTTGACGATGAGCACGCGGCCAAGACATACAATGCCTATCCGAAGGCTAAAAGGTACCGCGACTTCCGCATGATGCTTGAAGAACAGAAGGATATTGATGCGGTTGTGGTTGCCACGCCGGACCATACGCACGCTTTAGTTGCGATGGCTGCCATCAAGGCCGGCAAACATGTGTACGTCGAAAAACCACTGACTTATTCGGTTTATGAATCCCGCAAACTCACCGAAGCCGCCCGTGAGGCGAAGGTCGTGACGCAGATGGGCAATCAGGGTCACGCCAGTGAAGACATCCGCAATGTCTGCGAATGGATTGCCGATGGTGCCATCGGTCCGGTCCGCGAGGTACACGCATGGACCACCCACGCCGTCTGGCCTCAGGGTATCGAAAGACCGAAAGAAACACCGCCCGTCCCCGACGGTCTTGACTGGGACAGATGGCTCGGCCCTGCTCCGTACAGGCCCTACCACCCGGCCTATCACCCCATGCTATGGCGTGGCTGGTGGGATTTTGGGACCGGAGCTATCGGTGACATGGGCTGCCACGTTCTGGATGCCCCGTACTGGGCCCTGAATCTCGGCTATCCGACAAGCGTTGAGGCAAGTGCCTCAATCTATGTTCCTGTAGTGACCTGGGACAAACCGGTAAACACCGAAAGTTATCCGCGTGCATCTATCGTCCGTTACGAATTCCCTGCCAGAGGCAGTATGCCGCCGGTCAAACTTACCTGGTACGACGGCGGGATGACACCGCCCCGCCCTGCCGAGCTTGAAGAAGGTCGACAGATGGGAAATAGCTTTGGTGGAGTAATCTTCATTGGTGACAAAGGCAAAATCATGTGCGGCGGCCACGGCGGTGTAGGCGCACGCATCATACCTGAATCGAAAATGAAAGAGTATAACAGACCGCCGAAAACTATCCCCCGCTCTCCGGGCCACCATGCCGAATGGGTCAACGCCTGCAAGAGCGGCCAGGCTGCCGGCTCGAATTTCGACTATGCAGGGCCGTTTACCGAAGTTGTCCTGCTCGGAAACATTGCCCTGCGAATGATGCACGAAAAACTTTACTACGACGGCCCGAATATGAAAGTTACAAACCTTCCCGATGCGAATGAATACATACACCGGGAGTACCGTCAGGGATGGGAGCTGTAGATATTTGTCGGCCTTATGGGCCGAATGTGAGAATAAAAATGTATTTTGTTTAATTATTTATTTGGGAAGTACTGATATGAAAGAGAAGAAAAAAAATACCGATTGTGAAAGCGGGAAGATTTCACGGCGAGAGTTTGTGGGCGGGGCTGCGGCAGCGGCTATGGCGTTTACGATTGTCCCCCGGCACGTTCTCGGCGGGACCGACCATACACCGCCGAGTGAAAAACTCAACATCGCCGGTATCGGCATCGGGGGTCAGGGGGCAGATGACGTGAGCCAGATGGAAAGTGAAAACATTGTCGCGCTGTGTGACGTGGATGAGGAATATGCGGCTGAGACGTTCAACAAGTATCCGAAGGCGAAGAAATACCGCGACTACCGCGTGATGCTTGAGAAGCAGAAGGACATCGAGGCGGTGATTGTCGCTACGCCGGACCATACGCATGCGATAATCTCGATGGCGGCGATAAAGGCAGGCAAGCATGTTTACTGCGAGAAGCCGCTGGCACATACGATATATGAGACGCGAATGGTTGCCGAGGCGGCCCGTGAGGCGAAGGTTGTCACGCAGATGGGAAACCAGGGCCAGGCATTCGAAGGACCGCGTTTGTTGTGTGAGTGGATATGGGACGGTGCAATCGGCCCTGTTCGCGAGGTACACGTATGGTCTAACCGTCCTGCTGGTATGTGGCCACAGGGAGTCGGCCGTCCGAAGGACACGCCGCCGGTGCCATCTACACTGGACTGGGATTTGTGGCTCGGCCCGGCTCCGTACAGGCCTTATCATCCGGATTACGTACCGTTTAAATGGCGAGGCTGGCAGGATTTCGGGACGGGGCCGTTGGGAGATATGGGCAGTCACAACATGGCGCCGATTTTCTGGGCCCTGAAGCTGAAACATCCGATAAGCGTAGAGGCAAGCTCGACGGGAATGAATTCGGAGACATATCCGCTGGCTTCACTGGTTCATTACGAGTTTCCCGCTCGTGGCGATATGCCTGCGGTGAAGCTGCACTGGTATGAAGGCGGGCTGCTACCTAGTCGACCGGCGGAGCTGGAAGAAGGCAGGATGATGTCGGATGAAGACGGAATAATTTTTGTCGGCGAGAAGGGTAAGATACTTGCCGAAGGCTGGGGCGCC
>Ga0307380_10006619_pt1 | contig 15188 bp, 12 predicted proteins | sample UN3MG_FD_202239 | JGI IMG/M metagenome (GOLD analysis project Ga0307380, IMG submission 202239) | Soil microbial communities from Risofladan, Vaasa, Finland - UN-3 | ecosystem: Environmental > Terrestrial > Soil > Coastal area > Acid sulfate soil | place: Finland: Risofladan, Vaasa | collected...
TTCGATGAATTGGGCACAGCTCGTGAGCGCAAGGCCTATCTTGATTCGCAGGCAGAGGATCTGCTCGAGGCGGTCACCACTCTGGACAACGCAATCAAGCGGATTGATCTCGAAACTCGGGAACGCTTGCAGGATACGTTTGACCAGGTCAGCACCAAGTTCGCCGAAATGTTTCCTGCCTTGTTCGGTGGCGGGGAAGCGCAGTTGGTTCTCTCAGGTGAAGAAATCCTGGACGCTGGTGTGCAGGTGATTGCCCGCCCGCCAGGAAAGCGCAACTCCTCTATTCACCTGCTCTCTGGAGGCGAAAAAGCACTTACGGCCTTGTCGCTGGTATTCGCCATGTTTCAATTGAATCCCGCACCCTTTTGCCTGCTGGACGAGGTGGATGCGCCTCTCGACGATAACAATACGACACGTTATTGTGACCTTGTGAAGAAGATGTCGGCGTCTACGCAGTTTCTGTTTATTACGCACAACAAGATTACGATGGAGATCGCGGAACAGCTGGTGGGCGTTACCATGCAGGAGCAGGGGGTGTCACGGGTAGTTTCCGTTGACATTGACGAAGCAATCAAACTTCGCGAGGAAGCGGCCTAGAGCTGCGTCGAAACGGTGACCGGATTGATAACAGTGCCAGTAGACGGGAGCGTTGATGAGTGACTTGCAGATCGGGCTGATGATACTTGGCCTGTTGGTCATCGGTGGTGTGGTGGCGTTCAACTGGCTCCAGGAAAAGAAGTTTCGTCAACGGGCCGATCATGGCTTCAAGCGCCCCGAGGCCGATGCCTTGCTCGGTGCCGAGGAACCTCGAGCGCTTGCCGCCGACAAAGAATGGGAACCCCGTATCGATCCGCAACTGGAGCCCAGGCTTCAGACCACGGCCCCTGAAGAAGAGCCGGCCGGGCAGGTTCAACCGCCGCCACCACCACCGGTTCAGGCTGGCGTATCTCGCGCTGAGTCACTGCCAGACACTTCCATAAGCTACGTGACGGAGATCCGGGCAGGTGAAGTGATTCCTGCAAATGTTATTGGCAGCCTTGATTCAGAGCTCAAGGAGACGGGTTGCAGGTATCAGCTCTTTGGCTATGACTATCACAAGCAATCATGGGAGCCTGTTTCCGATTCGGAGAACTGGTACACCTCGATCAAGGTGTTTGTTCAACTGGTTGACCGCGGCGGCTCGGTAACCGCTGCGCAGGTTGAGAGCATCGATATGTTGATGCGCAAACATGCAAATGAAGTTTCCGGTATTTGCGAAGCGCCATCGACCGATGAAGTGATGACGAAGGCCTTGTCCCTCGAAGATTTTTGCCTTGAAGTCGATATCATCGTCGGACTGAGTGTAGCCGCCCGGCCGGGGCAGGTGTTGCACGGCACCCAACTTCGCGCTTTGGCAGAATCCAGCGGTTTGACACTTGGTTCCAATGGCGTGTTTGTAATGCCGGATGAGCGCGGAGGTGCGTTGTTCACGATGGACAATCAGGAGTCCAATCCTTTCAATGCGGATGAACTGAAAAACCTGACGACGCGTGGTGTGACCTTCCTTCTTGATGTGCCGCGAACCGCCAACGGCATCAAGGTGTTCAACAAGATGATCAGTATCTGCAAACAATTTTCCGACTCGCTTGACGCGCTGCTGTGTGACGATAACCGCACCATGCTGAACGATTCGGGGCTCGAGAAGATTCGTAATCAGTTGAGATCAACCTACGAGACAATGGACAGGCGCGCAATACCCGCCGGAAGTGCGACCGCGCGCCAGCTGTTCTCCTGATGACGGGTATTCCGTCTGGTGTTCGGACCCGGGCGGAGGAACTGCGCAAGCAGATTCGACAGGCAAACTACGCGTACTACGCAGAGGATGCACCGGAAATATCGGACTCCGAGTACGACCGCCTGTTCCGGGAGTTGCAGAAGCTTGAAACGCAGTACCCGGCACTTTTCTCCGAAGACTCCCCGACCCAGCGAGTGGGGAGTGCACCGTTGCCAAAATTCGAGACGGTGCAGCACGGCACACCAATGTTGTCACTCAATAACGCATTTGCCGATGACGAGATCGTTGCTTTCGACCGGCGTGTGTGCGAGACCCTGGAACATAGTGGCGATATTGCGTACGCGGCGGAACCCAAGTTTGACGGACTTGCCGTTGCACTAACCTATCGTCAGGGAATACTGGCTCTGGGCGCAACCAGGGGAGACGGTTACGCCGGCGAGGACGTGACGGCAAATTTGCGGACTGTTCGGGCCATACCGCTGCGCCTTGCGGGTGCGGTGCCGGATTTGCTCGAAGTGCGTGGCGAAGTGCTGATGCTACGTCGAGACTTCGAGGCATTGAACCAGCAACAGGCGGAGCGAGGGGAAAAGTTGTTCGCGAACCCGCGAAACGCCGCCGCCGGATCCCTGCGACAACTCGACTCGAAGATCACCGCCTCGCGGCGGCTTGCTTTTTTTGCCTATGGCATTGGTACCGTCGATGGTGGCAATGTTCCCGATGATGCCCACAGCCGCCAGCTCGATTACCTGCAATCCATGATGTTTCCGGTGGCTCGACAGCGCGACGTTGTCAAAGGGGTTGAGGGATTGCTCCACTACTACCGGGAAATCGGTAATCAACGAGCGTCCTTACCGTATGAAATTGACGGCGTCGTCTACAAGGTGGACTCGCTTCAGGCGCAGCAGCAACTGGGATTTGTATCCAGAGCACCGCGCTTTGCGCTTGCCCACAAGTTTCCTGCCCAGGAAGAAGTCACCGAGTTGCTTGGCATCGATGTTCAGGTTGGTCGAACCGGCGCATTGACGCCGGTCGCGCGGCTGGCGCCCGTCAGAGTGGGTGGCGTAACCGTGACGAATGCGACTTTGCATAACGAAGATGAAATCCGGCGCAAGGACGTGCGCATTGGCGATTTCGTCGTTGTTCGGCGAGCAGGTGACGTGATTCCGGAGATCGTCGGGGTTGTGGCCCAGCGCCGGCCCGTGAATGCGCGCAAGTTCGATATGCCGGCGACCTGTCCGGTTTGCGGATCCGGCGTGGAGCGCGCGGAGGGCGAGGCTGCTACGCGTTGCACGGCTGGCTTGTTTTGTCCGGCCCAGAGCAAGCAGGCGTTATGGCATTTTGCCTCCAGGCGGGCAATGGACATAGACGGCCTCGGGGAAAAACTGATTGATCAACTGGTCGACAATGACCTTCTGAAGAGCCCGGCAGATCTTTATGATTTATCTGTGCAGACCCTGGTCGGACTCGAGCGAATGGCGGAGAAGTCGGCGGCCAATGTGGTGGCGGCTGTGGCTGCCAGCAAGGACACATCTCTCGAGCGGTTCATCTATGCGCTGGGAATACGTAATGTTGGCGAGCAGACTGCAAAAGATCTGGCTACCCATTTCGGTGACCTCGCTCCCTTGATGGAAGCCGATGAGGATGTGCTCCAGACCGTGCCGGAGGTCGGCCCTGTCGTTGCCGCCAGCGTGTACCGTTTCTTCCGCGAGCCGCACAATCAGGAGGTGATCAAGAGGCTGGTAGCGGCTGGTGTGCGCTGGGCCAGGCGAGTGCCTTCGTCGGCTGGCCAGGGATCGCTTTCCGGCAAGACTCTCGTGCTTACGGGGACGTTGCCGAATATGACACGGGATGAGGCGAAAGCCCGAATCGAGTCCAGCGGTGGCAAGGTTACTGGCAGTGTTTCGAAGAAAACAGATTATCTCGTTGCTGGTGAGGAATCTGGCAGCAAGCTGGACAAGGCGAAAAAACTGGGTGTTGCCGTCATCGATGAGCTGGCATTGTTAGAATTGCTCGATAACGTTGCGAAGGAGCAGACAAGTTGAAGAAAATCACCAAGGCAGTGTTTCCGGTTGCAGGTCTCGGTTCGCGGTTTCTCCCCGTGACCAAGGCCAGCCCGAAAGAGATGCTGCCGATCGTAGACAAACCGCTGATTCAATTCGCGGTGGAAGAAGCGGTAGCAGCGGGAATCACGGACATGGTCTTCGTCACCGGCAGGAACAAACGGCCGATTGAAGATCATTTCGACAAGGCCTACGAACTGGAAACAGAGCTGGAGCTTCGCGGCAAGCAAGCGCTCCTTGAACTGGCTCGCGATGTCATCCCTTCGCACGTTAACTGTATCTACGTTCGCCAGGCCGAGGCGCTCGGTCTTGGGCATGCGGTGTTGTGCGCGCGACCTGTCGTGGGTAACGAGGCGTTTGCGGTCGTTCTCGCGGACGATCTAATAGATTCAGCGCGGGGCGCACTGAGCGAAATGGTGGAAATTTATGAGCGCGAGTCGTGTTCGGTCATCGCTGTCGAGAACGTCGCGCCCGAGGATACGTCGTCTTACGGCATTGTGGATTGCGGCAATGCAAGTGGTGACGAACGGCCAATCAAGGCGATCGTCGAAAAACCCGATCCCGCGGTGGCGCCGTCTACACTGGCTGTGGTGGGGCGCTACCTGCTTACGGCTGAAATATTCGATGAACTCGAAGGCGTGCAGCGTGGTGCTGGCGGTGAGATACAGCTAACGGACGGAATAGCATCCTTGCTTGGAAAACAGAAAGCGTTGGCATACACCTTCAATGGTACCCGTTACGACTGTGGCTCCAAGCTCGGCTATCTTCAGGCGAACGTGCGCTATGGGTTGCGCCACCCGGAAGTCGCCAAGGACTTCCGGGCGTTTCTGCAGACGTTGGATCATGATGGCTAGTCACGGGCAACTCTAATGCTGGACGCAACCGAAACCTGGGGTCTTCTGGAAGACGCTGACCTTGTTTGTGACAAAGATACTGTCGATGCGGCGGTTCGGCGCGTTGCCGCAGAGATTACCCGTGAGGTGCGCGACAAGGTGCCACTCGTCCTCAGCGTCATGGGGGGCGGGGTGGTATTCACCGGCCAACTGCTGCCGATGCTGCGGTTTCCGCTTGAGTTCGATTATGTGCATGTAACGCGCTACCGCGGCGCAACCACAGGCGGAGATATCGAGTGGATCGTCAAGCCTCGTTCCAGTGTCGCCGGCCGTACTGTTCTTGTAATCGATGACATCCTGGACGAGGGCGCCACACTGGCGGAAATCCGGAAATGGCTGCTCACCAATGGCGCCGAGGTGGTTTATACCGCCGTGTTCGCTGACAAGGATTTGCCAAAGGAAAAGCCGATAACCGCGGATTTTGTCGGTGTTAGCGTTCCGGACCGTTATGTCTTCGGGTTTGGCATGGATGTGCGTGACGCCTGGCGTAATTTGCCGGCGGTCTATGCGCTCAAGGAATAACAACGGAAATTTCGGGATGAAAACATGATCGGAATCATTGGCGGCAGCGGACTCACCCAGTTGTCGAATCTGGAAATCACACGACGCGAGGTGGTGCGTACACCGTATGGAGAGCCATCAGGCGCCCTCACGTTCGGATCGCTCAATGGGCATGACGTCGTATTCATTGCGCGACACGGTTACGGACATACGCTTCCACCCCACGCGGTCAATTACAGGGCAAACATATGGGCGATGCATGCGCAAGGTGTTTCCGGCCTGGCATCGGTGGCATCGGTGGGTGGTATCCGGAAGGATTTCGAGCCAGGCGTGCTGGCGGTGCCTGACCAGATCATCGACTACACCTATGGAAGGATGCACACGTTTTTTGACGGTCCTGAGCAGCCGGTTACCCATATTGATTTTACGCACCCGTATTGCGAGGACTTGCGCCAGGAATTGATCAACTCGGCAATCGAAAAAGGCATTCCTCTCATTAATGGAGGTGTTTATGCGGCGACGCAGGGGCCGCGGCTGGAGTCCGCTGGTGAGATCAACCGGTTGGAGCGTGATGGGGCAGACATGGTTGGCATGACCGGCATGCCGGAGGCGGCGCTGGCCCGTGAGATGGGACTGTGCTACGCGAGTATCACCGTAGTGGCAAATTGGGCGGCAGGGCGTGGCGATAGCGCAGAGCGCATCGATCTCGACGTCATTCGCGGCGTACTCGATGAAGCCATGGAAAAGGTGAGGGTTTTGCTGTCAACGCTGGTTGAAAAACATGCCGATTAGACCGGTCTTGCGCATGGGGCACCCGCTGCTGCTCAAACGCGCGCAGAAGGTAGAAGAATTCGACACGCCGGAACTGCACGGCCTGATCGAAGACATGCGGGACACGATGCAGGCGATGAGCGGTGCGGGAATTGCGGCGCCGCAGATCGGGGTGTCGTTGCAAGTCGTGATATTTGGTGTCCCGGCTTCGCAGCGATATCCCGATGCGCCGGCCGTTCCTTCCACGGTGCTCGTTAATCCGGTTATCGAACGGCTGGGTGACGAGATGAACGACGGTTGGGAAGGGTGTTTGTCCGTTCCGGGTATGCGCGGGGTGGTGCCGCGATACACGCGCGTGCGCTATCGCGGTTGCGACCAGTTTGGCAAGCCGATTGACCGCTCTGTTGACGGATTTCATGCACGGGTTGTGCAGCACGAATGCGATCACCTCGACGGTATTCTCTACCCGATGCGCATTCGCGATCTTCAGCTTTTTGGTTTCAACGCAGAGTTGTTCCCGGATCAGCAGTTTCCTGACGAGACCCAGACAGGAAACTGAGTCCTGTTGCAGTTCAGGCGCGCTCTACTGTGTTTTGGCCTGTAGCGCCTGGAAGAGTGCTGATTCCAGACGCACTACACTGCGTGCATCCTTTAATGACTCTCCCTGCACCAGCAGCATGTCTTCTGCGCGCTCGCCGAGCGTATTGATTTTAGCCATAAAGATGCTGATCTGATAACTCGCGAGCACCAGTGCGATGCGGTAAAGCAATCCCGGGCGATCACCAGCAACAATATTTAAATAGTAGAACTGCGCGCGGTCATCCGGCCGGACAGCGACTTCGGGTGAAATCGGAAAATTACGCAGCTGACGCGACATGCGTCCGTTGCTGGGAGACGGCATGTCCGTGCGCTTGAGCCAGATCGGCAATTCGTGTTCGACGTAGCGAATCATGTCCCGGTAGTGAATGCCTGGATCGCCGGTGGTCATGACCTGAAATGTGTCGAGTGCGTAATTGTGCCGGGTGGTATAGATTTTTGCCTCGACAATATCGAAGTTGGTTTTCTCGAAGAATCCGCAGATTTTTGCAAACATCAAATTCTCGTCAGCCGCGTAAATCATCACCTGCAGACCTTCACCCACCTGAGACAGGCGCGCCTTGACAACCGGTGATGGCGTGTCCTCCAGGTAGCCAAGCATGCGGGTATGCCAGGCGATGTCCTGCTCATCGTGGCGGAGAAAATAGCTGTCGTCGAGCTTCTTCCAGAGGGATTCGTGTGCATCATCAGCAATGGCGTAAGCTCGTAATCGTTCCAGTGCCCGTTGATGCTTCGAGGCCAGAACGCGATCATGGGACACCGCACCATGTTCGATGTGTCGACGGGTCGTATGAAACAGATCTTCCAGTAATTTTGCCTTCCATGCATTCCAGACCTTTGGGCTCGTGCCACGCACATCTGCCACGGTAAGCAGATATAGGGCGACAAGCCTCTGCTCGGTCTTGACTTCACCTGCGAACGCAGCAATTACAGCGGGATCGGACAAGTCGTGTTTCTGCGCCACTGAGGACATGTATAAATGCTTCTCGACCAGCCAGACCACCAGCTCCGTGTCCTGTTCGCTGAGACCGTGGCGCGCACAGAATCGCCTGGCATCCTTCATTCCCAGCTGGGAATGGTCGCCGCCTCGTCCCTTGGCAATGTCGTGATAGAGCCCGGCGATATACAGCAGTTCAGGGACTTCGAACTCGGAAATCAGGCGACTGCACAAGGGGTATTCGTGCGCCATTTCGGGCACTGCGAAGCGGCGCAGGTTTCGCACCACCATCAGAATGTGCGCATCCACCGTGTAGACGTGGAACAGATCGTGTTGCATTTGTCCGACAATGCGGCCGAACTCGGGCAGGTATCTTCCCAGCACACCGTACTCATTCATGCGGCGCAGGGTATGGGTCAGCCCGGAGGGCAGTCGCAGGATCTCCATGAATTGCGCGCGATGTTCCTTGCTGCGCCGAAATGCCGAGTCTATGAGATCACGTGCATGCCATAGTCCGCGCATTGTTCCGGCACCCAGGCCCTTGACCTCCGGGTGTGTTTGCCAGAGCAGAAAAATGCCGAGGATCGCAGACGGATATTTCTGAAACACACCATTGCCTCGCGCCTCCAGCAATTCCCCCCGGATCTGGAATTGTTTGTTCACCATGACAGGGGGTCTTGGCACTTGCGGGAAAATCCGCAAGCGCAAATTCTGCAGGATCGTCCTGTTGAGCAACTTGACCGACTTGGCAGTTGTGTAGAACTGTTGCATCAGTTGCTCGCTGGCCCGCTTTGCCGAAGTGCTTTTCAGACCGTATTCGGTCGCAAGCGCACTCTGGAAATCGAATATCAGCCTGTCTTCACGACGCTTGGCCAGATAGTGCAGCCTGATGCGCAATCCTGCCAGCACACGCTCATTGCGGCGCAACTGGCGGGCCTCAACATGCGTCAGAATGCGCTGTTGCGTCAATTCTTTCCAGTTGGTGCCCAGCCCGGCGGCACTCGAGATCCACAATATATTTTGCAGGTCGCGCAGGCCACCGGGACTTTCCTTGATGTTTGGTTCGAGGTTCTGTGCAGTGTCGTTGAAGCGCGTATGGCGCTGCTGCTGCTCCAGAAATTTTCCTTCGACGAATTCACCCGTATTGAGGGAAGCCTTCACCAGCTTGCAAAACCGGTTGTATGTACGGCGCCCGCCCGCAATCAGTCTTGATTCGAGCATGGTCGTCTGAACAGTGATGTCCTGGCTTGCCTCTTCCTGGCACTGTTCCACTGTTCGCGCGCTATGGCCAATTTCGAGTCCGACGTCCCATAGCCTGCCGACCAGTGTTTCTACACGGCTGCGCGTCTCCCGGTCGGCGTCCGTGGGTAAAAGGATCAGTACGTCAACATCGGAATAGGGGTAGAGCAGCCCACGGCCATACCCGCCGACCGCTATCAGACAGCATGCGCTGGATTGGCGGGTAGCTTTCCAGATATCGCGCAGCACTTCGTCGACAGCTTGTGAATGTGCAGCCAGAGCACGAAACGGATCGCCGCGGCTCTTGAAGTCAGCGCGAATTTTTTCGCGTTGCTGGTGCAGGCCTTCGCGCCAGACAGCACAATCATCCGGCACCGCAAGCACGCTTTTGGGCCGTGCGCTGGCCATGTTGTCAGGCGACGAAAGCCGGAGGCGGAGGCGTATTGGAAGACAAAGTCAGAACTTCGTATCCGATATCGGTGACCAGAATCGTATGCTCCCATTGCGCCGAAAGCGAATGATCCTTGGTGACCACCGTCCACCCGTCACCCAGTTGGCGAATGGCGGCTTTGCCCGCATTGATCATGGGCTCGATGGTAAACGTCATGCCGGCCTTGAGTTCGATGCCGGTGCCTTTGCGGCCGTAATGCAAGACCTGGGGCTCTTCGTGAAACTTGCTACCGATACCGTGGCCGCAGAATTCGCGTACTACGCTATAACCGTTGTCTTCCGCACAGTTCTGGATGCTGTGGCCGATGTCACCAAGATGCGCACCCGGTCTCACCTGGGTGATGCCACGCCACATGCACTCATAGGTGATATCGGAAAGCCGTCGGGCCTGGATCGATGGTTCGCCGACAAAAAACATACGGCTGGTATCGCCGTGATATCCATCCTTGATCACGGTGATGTCGATATTGATCACATCGCCGGGCTTGAGCTTCTTCGGACCCGGAACGCCGTGACAAACGACGTGGTTTACAGACGTGCAGATCGACTTCGGATAGGGCTGATACCCGGGCGGAGCATAATTCAGGGGCGCCGGCACTGTTCCCTGCTGATTGACCATGAAGTCGTGACAGAGTTTGTCAAGCTCGTCAGTGGTTACGTTGGCCTTGACGTGCGGGGTAATGAAATCGAGCACCTCGGAGGCAAGCTTGCCTGCCGCGCGCATACGGGTGATTTCTTCTGGGGATTTGATACTGGCTGACATCTCGTTTATCGGGGAACGCATGCCATGAATCATAGCATTGCAGGGCCGTGCGTAGAGTCGCGCAGCGGTCTTGCGGTGTGCCCTTGATCAATACTGACGAACAAGGATCCGACCGCCTTGGCTTCGAGTACATTGGGGTCGATTTCAGTTCACCGCAGTTGGGTAATGCCTTCTCAATGGCTATCACGTCACCGGCTCCTGGGCTGTCACCGGCGAGACGCGTGCCTATCGCAAACACAGTGGTACTTTTGATTCACTCCCCGTGGCCCGTCCGGTAACCCAGGGGGATGGGGTGCCGTTGAACTCGCAGTTCGATTTTCGAACACCGACCTGACTCACGGGACGGTCGACGGTGGCGAGATGGACATCTATTCGCTGGGTGTCAACCGTTGGTTGACCGGCAGCACGGAATTTAGCGTGAACTATCCGTTCATTTCGCTGGACCGGTTCGGCACTCAAGGGGATAGCTCGGGACTTAACGCCCGGATCAGTTTGATCCTGGACTGATCCGGCAAAAAAAGGGCCCGCAATCGCTTGCAGGCCCTTCTTTTGTCTGGCTCCCCGAGCTGGGCTCGAACCAGCGACCCACTGATTAACAGTCAGTTGCTCTACCAACTGAGCTATCGGGGAATAAAGAGCCGCGTATGATAGTGACTCGTTCCGATCGGGTCAACCGGGGGCGTTGTTGACTGGTCGGTCGGCCGGGCGTGGGGGCAGCTCCGGACCACAAAGCGCAAGCGTTGGGTGCGTGCCGCCGGGGGTAGCAAACAGCTGCCGGGCCCGGTCTGTTAAGTGATTACCCTGGAAATTGCGTCAACAACGTAATCGATATTTTTCGAATTCAATGCCGCCACGCAGATGCGCCCGCTTTCTATGGCATAGACTGAATATTCCTCACGCAGGCGAGTGACCTGTTCCTTGTCGAGACCTGAATAGGAAAACATCCCGCGCTGGTCCCTGACGAAGCTGAAGTCGGCGTCCGGCACACGCTCCTTGATCCCGTCGGCCAGCAAATCGCGCATTCGACGAATGCGCTCACGCATGCCCGTCAGTTCGCGTTCCCAGGCGGTACGTAGTTGTGCGTCGCCGAGGACGGTGGCGACGATGCGCCCGCCATGGGTTGGCGGGTTCGAATAGTTGGTGCGGACAATTCGCTTGAGCTGGCTCAGTATGCGCCCGGATTCATCGCCATCCTGCGTCACGATCGATAGTCCACCAACGCGTTCGCCATACAGTGAAAACGACTTGGAGAACGAATTGGCGACGAAGACCGGGGACATTGCCCCCGCGAACGACCGTACTGCCTCGGCGTCGGCCTCGATCGACTCTCCGAATCCCTGATAAGCGATATCGATGAAGGGGAGCAGGTTGCGTTGCTTGACGATGTCGGCGATCTCAGTCCATTACTCGCTGGACAGATCAACCCCGGTTGGATTGTGGCAACAGGCATGCAACAGAACAACAGACCCGGCCGGGAGTCCATTCAGGCACTGCGTCATGGCCTGAAAGTCGATGCCATGCGTAGAAGGATCGTAATACGGATAGCTGTTGACCTTGAACCCGGCATTCTCGAACAATCCTCGATGGTTCTCCCAGCTGGGATTGGAAATCCATACCTGAGACTCGGGGAAAGTCCGTCGAAGGAAATCGGCACCGACCTTGAGCGCACCGGTCCCGCCGAGTGTTTGCAGGGTAACGATCCGGCCTTGCCCGATCAGTGGCGATTCTGCCCCGAAAACGAGCTGTGCGACGGCCTTGTCATAAGCAGGTAACCCGTCGATGGGCAAATAGGCACGGGGCTGGGCCGCCGCGACCAGTTGCTGTTCGGCGCGGCTGACGCAGTCGAGCAGGGGAACCTTGCCGTTGTCGTCGTAATAGACGCCAACACCGAGGTTGACCTTGGAAGGGTTGGTATCGGAGACATAGAGTTCGGTCAGACCCAGAATCGGGTCGCGGGGTGCCATTTCGACATCAGCAAGAAGGGAGGTGCGCATGGTTCTGTGTGTGGCTTTCTGAGTTTGCAGTCGCCTCGCCGGTAGATTGGTTTTGCCGGCAAGATTTTCCAACGACGCCCGGATTTTACCGTACCCGTACCGCAGCGGTTACTTCAACATCGTTGCGGCCTCCGCTCGCTGGCAGCGCAATCGGGCACTGCGCTGGCCAGTTCAATCAATGTCGTGGGACACTATGCGTTTTCCCTCATCGCTCAAGGTAATGAACCAGCCGCAGCAAAAGCGCGTTCTTACGTTTCCCGGCAGTCCGTTTCGCCTGCACCAGCCGTTTGACCCGGCTGGTGATCAGCCGACCGCGATTGCGCAGTTGATGGAGGGGCTTGGCGACGGGTTGCAATACCAGACCTTGCTGGGGGTCACGGGATCCGGAAAAACCTTCACGATGGCGAATGTCATCGCAAAGTCCGGGCGCCCGGCAATTGTGATCGCTCCGAACAAAACGCTGGCCGCCCAGCTTTACTCCGAGTTTCGGCAGTTTTTTCCTGAAAACGCGGTTGAGTATTTTGTTTCCTACTACGATTACTACCAGCCGGAGGCATATGTCCCGTCGCGAGATCTCTTTATCGAGAAGGACTCGAGCATCAACGAGCACATCGAGCAGATGCGCCTTTCGGCGACAAAGGCGTTACTCGAACGCGAAGACGCAGTAATCGTCGCAACGGTTTCCTGCATCTACGGTATTGGTGATCCGGTCGACTATCACGGAATGATTCTGCATCTGCGCGCGCATGAGCGAATCGGTCAGCGATCCATTATCGCAAGGCTGACCGAGATGCAGTACCAGAGAAACGAGTTTGATTTTCGCAGGGGCACATTTCGCGTCAGGGGGGATATCATCGACGTGTTCCCCGCGGAGAACTCGGAACTGGCGGTTCGGGTATCGCTGTTTGATGACGAAGTCGAGAGTTTGTCGATGTTTGATCCGCTCACCGGGCAAGTGATCCAGAAATTGCCACGCTTTACTGTTTACCCCTCCAGTCACTATGTAACGCCACGCTCGACCGTATTACGGGCGATTGATGCAATCAAGGAGGAGCTAACCAGCCGCATCGCGCTTTATCAACGGGAAGTGAGACTGGTCGAACTTCAGCGAATCGAACAGCGAACACGGTTTGATCTGGAAATGCTCAATGAACTTGGTTTCTGCAAGGGGATCGAGAACTATTCCCGCCACCTTTCCGGTCGTAACGAGGGTGATCCTCCTCCTACATTGATTGATTATCTACCGCCGACTGCGTTGATGTTTATCGACGAATCGCACGTGACGATGCCGCAGATCGGGGGCATGTACAAAGGTGACCGGGCGCGCAAGGAGAACCTTGTTGAGTACGGCTTCCGCCTGCCATCGGCGCTGGACAACAGGCCGTTACGGTTTGACGAGTTCGAAGCAATGATGCCGCAGACGATTTTTGTTTCCGCCACGCCCGCCCAGTACGAACAGGATCACCAGGCGCAGGTCGTCGAACAGGTGGTGCGCCCGACCGGGTTGATCGACCCGAGTATCGTGGTTCGGCCGGCGTCCACTCAGGTAGACGACTTGCTGTCCGAGATCAATGCACGCGTTGACCTTGGCGAAAGAGTCCTCGTCACGACTCTGACCAAACGCATGGCTGAGGATCTTACAGACTACCTGGCCGAGCACGGTGTGCGCGTGCGCTACCTTCATTCCGATATCGATACTGTAGAGCGGGTTGAAATCATTCGTGATCTGCGCATCGGTGAGTTCGATACGCTGGTAGGTATCAATTTGCTGCGCGAAGGCCTGGATCTGCCGGAGGTTTCATTGGTGGCGATTCTCGATGCCGACAAGGAGGGATTTCTCCGCTCGGAACGGTCACTGATACAGACGATCGGCCGGGCTGCGAGGCATTTGCATGGCACTGCGATTCTGTACGGAGACACCGTCACGCGATCAATGCAAAAAGCGATCGATGAAACCGAGCGGCGCCGTAACAAACAACTCGAACACAATGCCTCACACGGGATAACACCCAAGGGCGTTATCAAGACAGTGAATGACATGATCGACGGCGTATATCAACCTGATGCCGAGCGTGAAGCGCTCAAGGCTGCGCAAACGCTGACTTCCTACCGAAGCATGAACGAGAAGGAATTGTCCCGGGAGTTCAAGCGCCTCGAACGCGACATGCACGAAGCGGCGCGCAACCTGGAGTTCGAGCGTGCTGCTGAAATGAGAGACAAACTCAAACAGCTACGAGCCCAGCTTTTCGGCGTGGTCGAGGAAGACCGCATCGATATCGAAGGTGCATCCCCGGGGCAAGCCGGGAAGGGCGCCACAAGACCCGATGGCGGGCCGCTAAAGGGAGGCACTGGTAGTGGTCGCAGCGAGGTGCTGAATGACTGATTCGACTACACCGCGAGTGCCGTTACGTGTCTTGTTCGTGTGTACCGGAAATATTTGCCGTTCCCCGACCGCCGAGGGCGTATTTCGCCATCTGGTCATTCAGGAAGGTCTGGAGGAAAAGGTGATCGTTGACTCGGCCGGCACGCAAGGCTATCACGCCGGGGCACAACCCGATCGGCGCAGTATGCTCGCCGCAGCGCGCCGCGGATATGACCTTTCCAGGCTACGGGCACGCGCACTTTCGGACACGGATTTCTCCGAATTTGACTACATACTCGCGATGGATCGGGACCACCTGATGATTCTCGAAAGCAGTGCGCCGTCGGAGGGCAGGGAGAAAATCGCGATGATGCTTGATTTCAGCCCACGCTATGGCGGAAACGAAGTGCCCGATCCGTATTACGGTGGCCCACAGGGGTTTGAGCATGTACTCGACCTGATCGAGGACGGCGCCACCGGACTGCTTGCAGACGTCAAGCGGAAACTCGGTACTTGACCGGGTTTCCGCAAGTTGTTGAACAGGTCCGCGCAACCGGAGACGATTGACGCAGGCCTGAAACGGGCTGGGGCGGGACTGCCCCCGATTGCCTAGGCGTTATCTACATTGTCAGTGGAACGAGGCTCACCGGTTTCGATTTGAACCAGCGGTTCTTCGGCAACGGATTCTTCGGCAACCTTGCGCCGGCGACGCTTGACCGGTGATTGCGTTTCGGAAACCGGTGCGGAGCCAGCGGCCACGGATTCGGACTTCGTCTCCACCAACTCCATATCGGCGGGCAGTTGTATCGGCTCCATCTTCCAGCCCGGCGATGATTCCTGCGCTGGC
>Ga0307380_10006623_pt1 | contig 15180 bp, 11 predicted proteins | sample UN3MG_FD_202239 | JGI IMG/M metagenome (GOLD analysis project Ga0307380, IMG submission 202239) | Soil microbial communities from Risofladan, Vaasa, Finland - UN-3 | ecosystem: Environmental > Terrestrial > Soil > Coastal area > Acid sulfate soil | place: Finland: Risofladan, Vaasa | collected...
TGGGACCAGTTGAAAGATGCACTCTGGTCTGCTGATGCCCTCTCCAGCCAGATCCAGGATTTCTTTCGAGAACTGGATCGCGCCATAGGCCAGCTCAGAGAGGCTGCCGGCCCGAATACGGCGGTGGTCGTCATGTCCGATCACGGGATGGGGCCCTGGGCCTGCAAGCAGGTGCATCTGGCTGACTGGTTGCAGCGGCATGGTCTGACGGCGCTGGAGAAGGGGTTCAATTCGCGGCTGATGTCCGTCCTGGCAGCTGCTGGATTATCAAAGGACAGAGTCGTAGCTTTATCGCGCCGATTCCTGCCGGCCTCGGTGATTGATCGCATTGCGGACCGAACTACCAGACTGCAGCCTCAAGTCTCGGTACCTGGCTCAAGCGCCGTGGCGGTAGCAGTCTATGCGTCAGTGGCAGGCATTGACCTGGTGGCGGCGCACGAATCGAGCGGCATGCACGAGATGGATCAGCGCCGACGGCTTGCGGAGCAGATCCGTCAAGGCGTACAGGAGATTCTAGACCCGGACACAGGAGAACCTGTCATAGAGCGGGTCTTCTTGCGCGAAGAACTGTTTGTGGGCCCATACATGGATCAGATTCCGGACCTCCTTCTTGTCTTCAAGCCGCAGTACCATGCCTCAACGGCGATAGGACACAAAGCATTGGTATCACCCATACGCCCGACGGCACGAGCCATCCACCTCCGAGGGGAACATCGACCTCAGGGGGTCTTTATGGCCTGCGGCTATCCAATAAGGAGGCTCGGTGTCTGGGAAGTGCCGATAGCTCTTCCTGATGTCATGCCCACGGCTCTGTATATGCTGGGCGCGACGGTCCCCGAGGATCTCGATGGCGAGGTCAAATTGGACCTCTTCGAGGAAACGTTCGTGCGACAGCATCCAGTCAGGATTGTGCCCGTGGACAAGGATTTTGAAGCAAGGGTCGCGAGATTTCCTACTGACTCCCACATGAGCAGTGAAGACGAGGAGAGGTTGCGGAGGCGCTTGCAGGGGCTTGGCTACCTGTGAAGCCTGAGGCGAGCGTGGGTGTGATGTGTGCGGTCCTCGGTCAGGCGCACCGGGCGATCATAGCACGGTGATACCCAGTCGACCGAATCCCACGCGCGGACGCGGCAAGCAAGCACCCAGCCGGCTTGGTGACCAGGGTGGCTACCGCCGTCAGGGCCTAAGATTGAGACGACTGGGGCAGAATGTGAGTCGGGGTTGGGGAAACTGGTGAATGAGTTTCTTTGGCAAGACGTTGAGTGACTGGTCGATAGGAGCGGCCCGACAGGTCCGCGTGGGTGTTGCTGCACTGGACGCACGTTGGCTCTGTCTTAGACGCAGTACCGTGCTATCGCATACTGCTGGGACTCGTGATGGCGGTGGTAGGCACCCTGGCGCATGAACGACCGGCACAGCCTTGATGCTGTTGGACTCAACGTTGCTCGCGCGACCGGAACCATAGCTGTTGCTTCAATCGCTGGTCAAATGCTCTCGTTTGCGAAAGCAGCGACGGTTGCGGCATATTTGGGAACTAGCTGGCAGATGGATGTCTTCCTGTGGTCTCTTGCACTCGTCACTTTGTTCTACGCAGCGGCCTCCGGCCCTCTGGATGCTGTGCTCGTGCCAGTATACTTCTCCTTAAAGGCGAAGGATCCTAGGCTGGCGGGGGACATGGTCAATGCGGCGCTGAGTCTCCTGCTGGTCGCCCTGTTGGGTCTCGGGTGCCTCTTGGCTGTAGCTGCGCCTCTTGCTGCGCGGTTACTAGAGGGCGAGCTGCCGCCTGAGGGGGCCGCACTGGCGACACGCCTGATCTGGGTGATGCTGCCTGTGGTGCTGTTCGGCGGCGGGGCCATGGCGTGCAGGGCGGTTCTCAATGCCGAGAAGTCGTTTTTCATACCTGCCATGGCATCTTCCTTTGGCGCCTTGGCTGTCATCTTGGCTGTGCTGGCGGTTGGGAGGGCGCACGCAACGTATGCCCAGGCTGTGGGGCTTTCCCTTGGAGCCTTGTTGGAATGGACCGTGTTGATGGCTCTGCTTTGGAAGAAGGGCCTCGCCAATCGATGGATGCCCAACCTACACGCTGATGGTGTGAGGCACCTCCTACAGCTCGTGTGGCCCCTCAATGTCACCCGCGCGTTTATCTTGTGCGTACCCATTGTGGACCGAACGATGGCGGCACGGTTTTCGCCCGGTAGCATCAGCTCGCTGGCGTATGCTCAGACTCTCATGGGTGTTTCAGTAGCTTTGTTACTAGACGCGCTGCACAAGGCTATCCTTCCTTTTCTTTCGCAGCAAATCGCCGAGGATGGTATTGGCACATTCCGCGAGACTTTTGTCTCCACCCTGCGTGTGCTAGTAGGCCTAGTATTCCCCTTGACTGTGGTCCTGATAGTGTTGCGGGAACCTGTCGTTCAACTGGCTTTACAGCGCGGTGCCTTTGACGCGAAGGCGACTGCTTCCACGGCCTCGGCGTTCGGTCTCTACTTGGCAGGCGCAGGCCCGATGGCAATATGCTTGGTTTGCGCCCGCGGTTTCAACGCCCTTCAAGACAGCAGGACGAACGCGCTTGTGGGTATTGTGTTTCTGGTAGCAGCAAAGCTGATGATGAACGTGGTGCTTGCCGGACTCTGGGGGTATCTGGGGTTGGCTGCGGCGACGTCGGGCGCGTATCTGTTGGCAGCTCTGGCAATGCTGGTAGTCATGGGACGGAGGCTAAAAGGCATTGAGTGGAGACGACTCCTCCACACAAGCGGCAAGGTGGTGGCTATTTCTGTCGTAGGCGGACTGTTGGCGGTATTCGGGGCAAACGTGGGGCGAGGCAGTCCCCTTCTCCAATTGGTCTTCGGTGGCACGTTGGGAGTGGTGGGGTGCGGGGTGACTGCGTATTTGCTGCGACTTGAGGAGATTCGAGGGTTGACTGGCCTAGCAGCACGGTTAGCTTGGGCTCGGGGATACACTGTCTTTCGACGGATAGTGCACAGATGAGGGGGCTAAGGATTCTTGTCGTCAGCCCCTATCCACTTCAGCCAGGCAGAGTCGTAGGGGGCGTTGAGGCAGTGGCGAGCGCCCTGGCCCCTGCACTGGCGGCTCAGGAGGATGTGGAACAGGTGACGGTCCTGTCCTTCCACCGTGGCCAAGTGGCTTCGGGCCGCCACAGGGTGAACGACAAGCTGGAGCTGAGGTATCTGAGGGGGCAGGATCGGTTCGTGCTGCCCACGAGAGCTTTCCTGGAGGTCTGGCTGGCCTCCCGCGTAGCCCGCGAGATCGGGCCAGATGTTGTGCACGGGGAAGGTATCGGCACTCCGGGGTACATCGCGACCCGGCTCACCCGTGCGTCAGTCGTCACGGTTCACGGACTGGTGCACCGGGAAGCGCGCTTGGCCTCAGGCGGTGCCCTCGCCGATCGCGTCCGGTTCCCGCTGATTGATGCGATGGTGAGAGAGGTGCTTCGTCGAGCATCCGTGGTTATCTCAACATCGTTCTACGATGCCCGCTCGCTGAATGGTCTGGTCCGCGGCAAGTCCGTTCACATTCCCAATCCTGTCCTTCCGGAGTTCTACGCGAGGGGCGACAACACACCAGAGGCCGCCCGTGTTCTGTTTGCCGGAATGCTGGTTCGGCGCAAGAATGTCGAAGGGCTTCTCCGAGGTTTTTATACGGTTGTGCGCCGCATGCCGGAGGCACGTTTGATTGTGGTAGGGCCGTCGGCGGATCCAGCTTACGAGTGCGAGATACAGGAACTGGTGAGTGCTATGCGTATGGCGGAGAAGGTGGATTTCCTTGGTCACGTGACGAACGCCCGTCTCTTGCACGAGCTTCGCCGGTGCACGGTTGTGGTCCTCTTCTCCAACGAGGAGACATCGCCCACCATCGTCGCTCAAGCCATGGCGGCCGGCAAGCCCGTAGTTGCCTCCCGCGTTGGCGGCATACCTGAGATGGTGGCCGAGGGCGAGAGCGGCTTTCTAGTGGCCGCCGGCGATGAGCAGGCGCTAGCAGACCGGCTGGCGACGCTACTTGGCTCACCTGAATTGTGTGCAAGGATGGGTGCGGTTGGGCACAGCATCGCCGGGGAGAGGTTTGAGCCCTCGTCTGTGGCGCTGCAGACGTTGGAAGCCTACCGCCTGGCAACCACAGCGACAGATGGCTGAAAAACTGCGTGTAGCGGTCGGCACTGTGTACCCATACGACGAATCGCGCGTGCGTGGTGGTGTCGAGGCAGTCGCGCTCTATCTGACCCGTGCCGTGGCGAAACGCGACGATGTTGAATTGCACGTCGTTTCCTGCAACCGGGCCGTTGGCCGCAGTTTCGTCGAGAAACGTGGGTCTATTACTGTGCACTGGCTTGCCACGGGCCGAAGGCTATACGGGGTGCGCGCCGCAACCATCGACGCCTGGCGGGTGAGAGAGGTCTATGATCAGCTTGCTCCGGACGTCATACACGCGCAGCACTTTGGTGAATACGCGATAGCTGCACGCTCGACATCGCGTATGGTCTTGACAATCCACGGTTTGGAAGCCCTGGTTCCACATATGCGCGACACCTCGCATTTCCGAGGCGCGGTTGGAAGATACCGACGCTGGATAACAGAGTGGCTCGCACGGCAGGGTATCACGAGAGCTAGTGCGGTTATTGATACCTCGGGAGGCTACGTGACGCGGTCCGTGGGCACCTGGCTTGACGGCAAGCCCATTTATGGCGTGGCCAATCCCGTTTCGCAGGACTTCTTCTCCCTGGGTGAGCAACACAGATCAGTAGCGGGAGCCCCTTTGATTCTGTGGTGTGGTAGCATCTCCGAACGCAAGAATGTAGCAGGGCTTGTGCAAGCCTTTGCTCACATCGTGCCACGTCTGCCCGAAGCACGCCTCACCTTGGTCGGGGGCGTTGCAGATTCGACATACTTTGATCGGGTGCTACATGTGATCGCCGAAGCAGGGATAGAGGGCAAAGTCAAGGCAACCGGGCCCATCCCACAGGAGCAGTTGCTCCAAGCGTACCAGGAGGCTGCCGTAGTCGCCATGCCATCGATTGAGGAGACCGCTCCCATGGCTCTGGCCCAGGCCATGGCCGCGGGCAAGGCGGTTGTGGCTAGCAGGGTGGGAGGCATTCCCTGGATGGTGGAAGACGGGGTCACGGGCTATCTAGTCGATGCGGGTGATACCGAGGCCCTGGCGGATCGTATGTGCGACTTGCTCCTCGATCAAGCGAGACGAGAACGGATGGGTCTGGCGGCCAGGAAAAGGGCAATGTCACTCTTTGCTGCGGATGCCGTGGCCGCCCAGACCGCCCAAGTCTACTATGAAGTGGTGGGGACAGCGGCAAGTGACTGACCAGGAATTCTGGCAAGACAAACGGGTCTTGGTCACCGGTGGAGCTGGATTCATCGGTTCCCACTTGGTTGAAGAGCTGACGCGTGAGGGCGCTCAAGTTACGGTCATCGACGACCTGAGCACAGGCCATCGTGACAATCTGCTGGGTGTAGCCGGAAAGATCACCCTTCAGAAGTTGGACATATGTCATGTTGCCTGGCCCGAGCTGCTGGGCGACCGGTACGATGTAGTCTTTCATCTGGCAGGCAACGCGTATGTCCCGCCCTCAGTCGAGCGTCCCGGTTGGGACTTCCAAAGCAATCTACAGGCCACCTTCCGACTTGTTGAGGCATTGCGGCAGATGCAGTGGCCCGGTCGGCTGATCTATGCGTCGTCAGCGGCTGTGTATGGAAACCCAGCGCGACTTCCCATTTGCGAAGAAGACCCCACCCTTCCCGTGTCGCCCTACGGGGTGGCCAAGCTCGCAGCGGAGCGCTACGTGGCCGTGTACAGCCAACTCTATGGGCTAAAGGGAGCATCCCTCAGATTGTTCTCTCTGTACGGTCCACGGCAGCGTAAACAGGTAGTCTACGATCTCATAGAGAAGATTGTTCGCAACCCGGGCGAGCTCCCAATCTACGGCGACGGGACTCAAGTCCGGGATTTCAATTATGTGGAAGAGACGGTGCGAGCGGCCATGTTGGTGGCCAAGGACGGGGCGTTGCGCGGTGAGGTGTACAACGTAGCTTCGGGCCTGGCGTGCACCATCCGTGAGTTGGCGGAGAGTTTATGTCGTGTCTTGGACGTGCAACCCAGGTTCGTTTACAGCGGTTCTGTTCGTCCTGGTGATGCGCAGAGATGGACGGTGAACATCGCCCGGCTGACAGCCTTGGGATACCTGCCAGAAATGTCATTGGAGCAAGGGTTGAGGCGAACGGTGGAGTGGTTCAGGACAAAACCACCATGCGGAAGGGAAAAAGGACCGATCTGCAAAGACGAGTGGTAAGAGGCTTGATGAAACTGGCGCCTTCTTTCCCCTCTGCCAATGTACAACTGATTCAGTCCGGGCAATCCGAAGTCGTTGCCGAAACCCGGCGTGCATACGCCGACGAGGGAGAGATCGGAGCAGGAAGTTTCCGAGGGTATTTCGGTATGTCTGTAGATGAACACATAACGGGAAAGTCTGTCTTGGATTTGGGATCAGGGAGTGGCGGTCGCGCAGCATATTGGAAAAGGGAGCTTGCGGCTGCAAGGGTAGTTGGCGTAGACATCTTTCCTCAGGAGGTGATAGGGGCTCACCGAGCCGTGTCTGACATGGGAATACACGTGTCGTTTGTGGTTGGATTTGGCGAGCTCTTGCCTTTCGCGGATGGGGTGTTTGACACAATTCTGTCCATGGATGTTCTTGAGCATACCCGCTACCCAGAAAAGGTCCTTGGAGAATGTCATCGTGTATTGGCACATGGCGGCGTATCCCTGATGGTTTTTCCACCCTTCTATCATCCCACAGGTCATCATCTCTCCTTCGTGACGAAATTCCCATGGCTTCAGTTCTTCGACGCCAATGCGGTTACACTGGCTTTCAATGACATTGCAGATAGCAGGGGAGAGCGAGCGCAATGGTACCGACGTGGTCCTCTGATGCCCTATGAAAGGCTCGGTTGGCTGAACGGCTTGACCATTCGCCAGTTCTGCAAACTTGTAAGACTGCAGAGCTGGCAGATCGAATACTGGGATTACCTGCCGTTACTCCGATACGGTTGGGTTGTGAAGAAGAGGCCTTACCTTAGACTGCTTTCATGGCCCTTGGGTCTACTGACAAGGTTGCCCTACGCGCGAGAAGTTTTCACCCATCGGGTAGTTTGTGTTCTACGAAAGCCAATCAAGATGTGAGAAAAGCACGTTGGCGGCACTGCCACTATGCGGCAGAGGTGTCCTCTTCGAACCTCGCAGAAACAGTTGGTAGACATTCTGTTGGCGACGCTGGACCACTGACCGGGGGTCTCGCTGGACGAAGGCCTAGCCAAAACAGTCCAATGGTACCGCTCGGCGCACGACGCGGCAGCTTGAGCAGCATGAGGCGCAGAGTGCTCTTGATCGGCCCCCTCCTGCCATCGGGGGGGGTGACGCGGTACGTCAAAGACCTGCTGTCTTCGTCAGGCAGGTACGAGTTTGCCGTATTCAATGCCGCACGTGTGCCCAAGAACCGCATTAGACCGGGAACAGGATACTCAACTCTACTGAACGCGGGCCTAGTGCGCGCCATTCGTGGCGCGCTGACCACCCTAGCACACATGGTGGTATTCCCTTGGGCAGTGCACCGAAGTGCGGCAAGCATTGTCCACGTTTGCGGGGTCAGCTACTGGCCGTTTTGGGAGAATGCTTACTACATCCTTGTAAGCAAGTTGGCGCGACGGGGTGTGACCCTCCACTACCTGGGCGCGCTGGACTTGTACTACTGCACCCGCGGCCGCTTGGAACGGGCGCTGGTCAGCATGGTCTTGCGGTGGCCTGACAGAATCATCTTGCTCTCCGACAGAGCACATCAGTTGGCGGCTTCCTTTGTGCCGTCGGAGAGGCTCTCGGTGATCCCCAGCAATGTTGATGTGAGCAAGTTCGGGCCCCACGAGCACGCGCCGGTACACGAGGACGGTGCGATCAGGGTGCTGTTTATCGGAGGTATGGATCCGTTTCGGAAAGGGGTTCTCGAGCTGCTGGAGGCGGCTGCGATTGTCATCAAGAGTAATCGCAATGTCCGGTTTGTTATGAGTGGCGGGGACTGCTTCCAGGAAGTCGAGCGGCGGTGGAGCAGGATGGGACTCGACACCTACATAGAATTCCTGGGTTGGATACCAGAGGATCAAAAGGCCAGAGTCTATCAATCTGCCGATATGTTGGTGCTTCCTTCCCACAATGAGGGGCTGCCCTACGTGATAGTAGAAGCGTTGGCTTCTGGCCTGCCCGTCATTGCGAGTTCGGTGGGGGGGATTCCGGAAGCAGTAGTACATGGCGAGAACGGATACATCGTCGAGCCGGGGGACGCGGAGTCGCTGGCGGCATGTATTCTGGCACTCGCCGGTGACGCTGATCTGAGAAGAGCCATGGGCGAGCGCAATCGGCGGCTGGCGGCCGAACACTATTCTACTGAGGGGGCCATTGCCCGACTTGAAAGCCTGTTCGATGAAGTACTAGTGGAGTAGATTGTGGCCTTTGGCAATGCTCTGACGCGATGGATATACAATCAAGGCCCGTCCGCATTGCGGGACGTGATGGCTACCGAGTATTCGCGACGCCGGAGCTCCGCGAAGTATGGTCTCAACTTCCGGCAGTATCTCGACGACCTCGAACGCACGCAGTGGTACTCCGCCCGTGAACTCCAGCAGATCCAAGACGAGAAGGCACGGAGGCTAGTGTGGCATGCAGCACGTCACGTGCCATACTACGTGTCACTTATCGGAGAGCTGGGCCTTCGACCACAGGACATCGAGTCGAGTGACGACCTCGGACGCCTTCCCCTCCTAGAAAGGCGTACAGTTCAGGCTAGATTGGGCGATTTCCGATCAAGCTGGTGCCGCGATCCAAGCGAGGTGGAGCATTTTCAGACCAGCGGTTCGACAGGCACGGCGCTCGAGGTGTATGTGAGCCGAGATTGTTTGCAGTTGGAGAAAGCTTTTGCATGGCAGCACCGCCACTGGGGCGGAGTCACGCTGGGCGACAGAGCAGCGCAATTTGTGGGCTTTCCCGTGATCCCTGTGGGCCGCAAGCGCCCGCCATTTTGGGTACACGACCGCATCGAAAACAGGCTGTTCTTCTCACTACAACATATGAGCAGGGCTAATCTACCTCTGTATGCGGACCAACTGGCTGACTTCCGGCCGGCCTTTGTCGCTGGCTATCCCACGGCGCTCTATCTGATGGCCCTGTACCTCTGTGATGCGGGAGTTCCAACTGTCCGGCCTCGAGCCGTCTTCAGCGCATCCGAGACCCTGCTCCCTCATCAGCGTCACGTGATCGAGGAGGCCTTCAAGTGCCCGGTGTTCGATTGGTACGGTGCCGTGGAGTTGGTGGCCAATATCGTGCAGTGTGAGAGAGGTAATTATCACATCAAGGAGGAGTACGGGGTCGTCCAAGTACTGAACGCGGATGGAACGCCCACACCGCCTGGCCAGATCGGGGAACTCGTGTGCACTGGTCTGAATAACTTCGCCATGCCCTTCATCCGTTATCGTGTCGGAGATACTGCAGTGCCGAAAGAGGGAGTGTGTCCGTGTGGCAGAGGAGGGAGGCTAGTCGAGCGCATCACGGGCCGTACTGAGGACGTAGTTGTCACGCCTGACGGGCGTTACCTAAGTCGCCTCGATTTCGTGTTTAAGGGTCTAACCAATGTCGAGGAAGCGCAGCTCATCCAAGACGCTAGCGATCACCTGTGCATAAGGATAGTTCCGCGGCCGCAGTTCAATGAACAAGATATGGCACGGATCTTATCCAACCTGCGGGAGCGGTTGGGCGATGAGATGAGGGTGGAGATTGAGCCAGTCGAGTGCATTCCGCGCACAGCCAGCGGGAAGTTCAGGTACGTGATATCCCAGGTGCCTTTGGGCCTCCCGGGGGCTCAGCAAACGAGCGAGCTCCTTGGGTTGACTGGCGGGGAGGCCGGAAGCTCTTGAGGTAAGTCGTGCAGTGCGGGGTTGGGTGGTGCGTGCGATTGGCCTGGGTTCGCATGCGTAGCCGGGCCACACCCAGACGTTGGTGCGCATCTTGTTAGCGGTCGTCACTGGGTGTGCCCCAGCAAAAAGGATGGCCACAGCTCATTCCAGTGTGGCGGTCCGCCAGTGGTGGCTGCCCGCCACGTCGGCCCAGGTGTTGGGTGCGCGGCAAACGGAATGGCGCTGCTCACCCTTTGCACCATAATTGATCTCCGAGGCGAGCCGGTGTCCACGCGGGAGGCAAGGGCCTGCAGAAGCGTCAGTGGCATTCGGCATGCGCGTCATAGAGAGAATCCATGTCCACCGCCCACAAGACTCCCGCTCGCGGGTGGAGCGAAATATTTCTGACTGAGGGCTTGATGACCAAGGGTAGGTCGAGAAAGTGAAACAGGTCACCCAGGCACAGCGTGGCGGCGGGTTGCGCATCGAGGAGGTTCCGCCTCCGAGTGTTCAACCGGGCGGCGTGCTTGTCTGTACCGCCTACTCACTGATAAGCTCAGGAACGGAGCGGGCTAAAATCGAGCTGGCTCGGATGTCTTTGCTGGGCAAGGCCCGGGCGCGGCCGGAACAGGCGCGCCGGGTGTTGGAAACCTTGCGCGAGCAAGGCCCTCTAGCCACCTACCGCAAGGTCATAAGTCGACTGGAAGCCTTGCAGCCCCTTGGCTATAGCTGTTCTGGCCTAGTGATAGCCGTCGGCCGTGAGGTTGAGGAGTTCAGCAGACGTGACAGGGTGGCGTGCGCGGGCGCCGGGTATGCCAACCATGCTGAAATCAATTCTGTCCCCAGGAATCTGTGTGTGAAGATTCCACCGCGTATTGGTTTAGATGAGGCCGCCTTTGTCACTGTCGGAGCGATCGCATTGCAGGGTGTACGTCAGGCTGACGTCGACCTCGGTGAGTCCGTCGCGGTGATTGGCCTGGGGCTCATAGGGCTCCTAACCGTCCAGATCCTGAGGACAGCTGGCTGCCGGGTCCTGGGAATGGACCCCAACCCGGAGAGGTGCCAGATTGCTGAATCGCTGGGATGCGCGGTGACGGCGACGGACGGTTCTCGATTCGCAGTCCGCACCTCCGGATTCACGAATGGATATGGCGTGGACGCCGTTATCGTTACGGCGTCAACCTCCAGCAATGAGCCCATTGAAGTGGCCGGCCGCTTGTGTCGGGACAAGGGGCGGATCGTGGTAGTCGGCGCGGTAGGGATGTCGATCCCCCGGCAGGCGTACTACGAAAAGGAATTGGAGCTCCGCCTGTCTCGCTCCTACGGTCCGGGACGCTATGACCCTCTGTACGAGGAGAGGGGCGTCGATTATCCACGTGCCTATGTGCGGTGGACTGAAAAGCGAAATATGGAAGCCTTCTTGCATCTAGTGGCCGATGGCCAGGTTAAGGTGGCTCCACTTGTGACTCACCGTTTCCCCATTGATGACGCGGACAAGGCATATGAACTCATTCAGGGCTCAGCGGGCGAGGGCTATTTGGCGGTCATGTTGGAGTACGGGGCACAGCAAATAGGGGAAACAAGTACACGAGAAGCCAGTATCCAAGGGGAGGGACCTGATCAGGGGAGCATAGGTAGCAGGGTTTGGGTGAAACGGGCCTCGGAAGAGTACGCAGCGCTCCCCAAGCCTTCCACGGTTTCAATAGGTCTTATCGGCGCAGGGAATTTCGCCCAGGATGTACTGATACCTGCCCTCAAAACGAGCAAAACAGCTCGCCTGCGTGGCGTGGTCACTGCTTCGGGTCTTAGCGCCCGAAGCGTTGCGGACCGTTTTGGCTCTGAGTACTGTTCCTCGGACCCGGCCGATATCTTCGGCGATCCAGAGGTGCATGCGGTCATCGTTGCCACACGGCATGATACTCACGCTCGATTTGTCATGGAGGCCCTCACGGCAGGCAAGCCGGTATTTGTCGAAAAGCCGTTGGCACTGAATGAAGCCGAGCTTGACGCCGTAGTCAAGAAGTGGAACCGCAGCGCATGGTTGTGGAAAGGAGCACCAACGCCGCCGTTCGTCCAAGTCGGTTTCAACCGCCGCTTTGCAGCTGCCACCAAGGGGGTCCTGGAATTCCTTGGCGATCGACGTCACCCTGTCGTCGTCCATTACCGAGTGAATGCCGGCCACCTGCCGCGGGACCACTGGGCGCACCAGCCGGACATAGGTGGCGGTCGCATCATTGGCGAAGGGTGCCATTTCGTGGATCTGATGCTTTTTCTCATCAAGTCGGAGCCGGTTGAGGTCTTTGCTCAAGCTCTGCCCGACAACGGTCTTTACCGGCAGGACAACGTCAGCGCACAGCTGCGGTTCGCTGATGGCTCCCTTGCCACCCTACATTATTTGGCCAACGGTGACACAAGGCTCGGTAAGGAGCGCGTCGAGATTTTCTGCGGTGGTGCGATGGCTGTGGTGGATGATTTTCGCCGGGTCACCATGAGTCGGGGGGGAAGGAAGCGGCGCACGGGGCATTGGTGGTCAGCAGCTGAGAAAGGACACCACGGCGAGATATCAGCGTTTCTCCAGGCCGTGTGTTCCGGAAATCCGTCTCCTGTACCCTTTGAGGACGCTGTGCAGAGCATGCGGGTCACGTTCAAGATTCGACAATCATTGGAGTTGGGAGAGCCCGTGACTCTGGAAGACTTCCAGGCATCAAGGCAAGTGCCTTCGGACTGAGTTATGTCGGCGGATCAGACCATCAGAGAGGCCTCGGCAAAGCTCGATAAGTGGGTCGAGGACAATGGTTTTCAGGGCTGGGATCCCTACGATGCTCTGAATTCCCGAGTACTGAAGCTGCTCACGTTTGGCAGCCGACTGCTTGGAGTGGGCTGGGTGCAATTGCTCAGGCGGAGCCCAGTCAACCTCCGGCCGTTGCTAGGTATCGAAAAGGGGTACAACCCCAAAGGCATGGGCCTATTCTTCGCATCCTATCTCCGGAGGTACCAGCTCACCGCTGAGCCCAACGATCTTCGGCGGGCTTGCTTCTTCGTAGAGTGGCTGGCGCAGCACGTGTCGCCAGGATACAGCGGCCCATGCTGGGGCTACAACTTCGACTGGCCAAATCGGTCCCTCTACGCCCCTGCAGGCACGCCTACGGTGGTGAACACCGTGTTTATAGCTGATGCTCTTCTAGATGGGTACGAACTGATCGGCCGCAACGACTGGCTGGAGGAGGCGCGCGGGGCATGCAACTTCATTCTCAACGATTTGAATCGCCACGAGGATGACACGGGCACATGCTTCAGCTATACGCCAATTGACAGGCGCCGAGTCCACAATGCGAACGTCCTTGCTGGAGCACTGCTGGCCAGAGTAGCAAGGCTCCTGGGAGAGGGTGACATGCTAGCGACAGCTCGTAAGGCCATTGCTTACACGGCGGCGCGCCAGCGAGCCGATGGCTCGTGGCCGTATGGGGTAGCGTTCCGAGATGGCTGGGTGGACAACTTCCACACAGGTTATGTCCTGGTCGCTGTAAAACGCGCCTCAGACTGGCTTGAAAGCGGGGAGTTCCATGAGGCGATCAGATCGGGCTACCGTTTCTGGAAACGGAACATGTTCTTGCCAGACGGCACGCCGAAGTACTATCCCCGCAGGGTCTACCCCATCGATGTGCACAGCATTGCTCAGGCTATCCTGACGTTCCTGGAGTTTTCCGATTGGGATCCCGGAGCGATGGATTGGGCCTGGCGGGTGGCTCTATGGGGTATCGAGAATATGCAGGACCCGACCGGCTACTTTCACTATCAGATTTGGCGTGGTTACCGTATACGCATCCCTTACATGCGCTGGTCACAAGCCTGGATGCAGCGCGCGTTGACCGAACTCCTGTACGTGAAGGGGCAAGGGTTGACTCCACAACATCGTTGACCGAGGAGAGCGCTGATGAGCCGCGTGATGTTTCTGGGGCATCCGGTGGATAGTATCACGATGCCAGAGGCCATCGCTGCGATCGAGGACTTCGTTCGGCTGGGTACGACCCATCTGGTCATTGCCCTCAATGTTCCGAAGCTCTGGAAGATGCAACAGGACATCCGTCTGAGACGCATCGTTGAGACGGCTGATCTAATATTACCAGAGAAAGTTGTCGTCATGGCCTCTCACCTCCTGGGCACACCACTGAGGGCGTACATTGGGAATGACAGACTGACCCAGGCGTTGCTCAGTGTGGCGGCGGACCGAGGATACCGCGTGTATTGCCTCGGGACCAGTCCGTTCATCCTCGGTCGACTGCTGACTTCTGTTCGAAGTGATCTCCCGGCGTTAAACATGGTCGGATGCCACCATGGGTTTTTCGATGATCACTCTGCAAGTGATATTGCAGAGCAAGTCCGTCTTTCTCGACCGGATGTGCTGCTTGTCGGTATGGGGACACCCAAGCAGGAGTACTGGATGGATTCGTACGGTCGTGAATTGGGTGTTCCCGTCATGATTGGGGTCGGCGGGACGCTTGACATGCTCGCTGGGGTCAAGCGAGAGCCACCCGGCTGGATACGAGCCGTCGGCTTTGAGTGGCTGTACCGTGTCATGGAAGACCCGGCTGGGAAGTGGAGGCGTTACTCTTCAGCAGCGCCCTGGTTCTTTTGGGCGGTCCTTGCAAAGGGCATCCCCGCGCGCTGGTCCCAGAACGGGGGCACTGTCCCCAAGGAGCGAAGGCAATGACGCCGGAGTGGTCTGAGGCGGGTCCACGGCGGCGGGATTGGCAGGTTCTCGCCAAAAGGATCTTCGACGTGCTGCTGTCGGGCGCAACCTTGCTAGCTCTATCTCCGCTTCTCATCACAATTGGTGTTCTCATGAAACTCACATCGCCTGGCCCGATTCTCTACCGGTGGCATGTTGTGGGGAAGGGCGGCGAACCATTCGTCGGCTACAAGTTCCGAACGATGATCCTGGGTGCAGATCGAATGAGGGAGGAGCTGCAGCACCAGAGTGAGATGAGCGGCCCCTTTTTCAAAATGAAGAGGGATCCGCGAGTTACCCCTGTTGGCCGTCTTCTGCGCAAGTATAGCCTGGATGAATTGCCGCAACTGTGGAGCGTGCTGAAAGGAGACATGAGCCTTGTTGGCCCTCGCCCGACACAGGTCTTCGAATATGAACAACTGGAGGAATGGCAAAAGCGCCGAGGAACCGTGAGACCAGGTGGGATCTGCCTATGGCACGTCCGAGGTAAGACGA
>Ga0307380_10006626_pt1 | contig 15178 bp, 9 predicted proteins | sample UN3MG_FD_202239 | JGI IMG/M metagenome (GOLD analysis project Ga0307380, IMG submission 202239) | Soil microbial communities from Risofladan, Vaasa, Finland - UN-3 | ecosystem: Environmental > Terrestrial > Soil > Coastal area > Acid sulfate soil | place: Finland: Risofladan, Vaasa | collected...
CTGCGAGGCGTTGGTGCCAATATGTCTCGATGCCGGGCGGATCGTCTGTCCCGATCGCATGGACCAGCGCCACAGGCTCGGGAAGCCGCATCGTAAACTCCTTGACACGACGATCGATCTTGAAACGGTCACCGGACCGGATGAGGTACACGAAGCCCTTTATCCAATCCGGGTGCGGGGGCACATCGTGGGTTGTCGGTGAAGCTATGCTTGCCAGTCCGACTGTGTCAGCAAACCAACTTTGAAGGCGCCCGAGCATTTGTAACTGGGCGCTTGTTGGGGCCTTGCGATTGCGCAATAAGGGCCTGACAAGACTGGCGAAAACAAAGTCTGGATTTGCGCGCCCCCGTTCCTGGGGTTGAAAACCCGCTTCGGCAAGGGCGTCATCCCAGCGCCTCCAATACACGCCAAGCCAATCCCTAGTGCCGATGCCGGTTTCCTTCTCGAATCGGTGCATTCCCGGCGGCTGCCCATCATTGGCCGCGGCGAGCCGTATTATCTCATTGAGAATGTGCTCACGCATGTTAGGGCAAGAATACCATTCCCGGGCGCCAGTTGGCTCGGGTAAAAAAGCTCACTTTCCCTCCTTCTGTGTGGGGAGGCTCTTCTCATCAAGCCGGGGATGGAAATCGTGGAAATGTCCAGGAGCGGAGGGGCAGTTGCTGAGAAGTATCAGAAGACATGGTTGCGAAGCGATATGGCGACGTGGCATATTGGCGCCGCTTCGCTTGCGGGCGGCGTTCAGACAGGGATCATTGCCGTGACGTGAGCGAGCGCGAATACAAGCCTGCTCGGAGGTCCTCTCCCCGCATATTGTTCTGCCTGGAGCGACTTTGGTCGCGGCAAATCATCTGGCGCTTCTAGGCCACTGTTGCGCTAACTGCTTTGGATTGAGTTCTTTTTTCTCGGGTACGGGCGCGACTACTGCGGGTGCATCCCCTTTTAGAGGGCTAACGGAAGCCCGAGGGAACATGTCATGGCGAAGGAAAAGAGGCTTGGCAGGATCAACAAACCGCCGGCGGAAGCCGGTGTGGCAGGCGAATCGCCGGCCGAACTCAAGTTGCTGAATCAATATGTCAAGGATCTGTCCTTCGAGAGCCCGTTCGCTCCGAAATTGACGTTACTGGAATCGCCCGGGCAGACCCCACGGTTGCAAACTGACGTCGATGTTAGCGTCACATCACAAGGCGAAAATACGCATGAGGTGACAGTCACCATCGCAATTCAGGCGAGAAGTGACGTTGCTCTCATCTACCATGTTGAAATCACTTACGGCGGCCTTTTTCGCATCTCTAACATGTCCAACGAGATTTTGGAGAATGTGCTTGTAGGGGAGTGTCCGAAGCTTCTCTTCCCCTCCTTGCGCCGGGTGCTCGCAGATATCACGTACTATGGTGGGTATCCGCCATTGATGCTCGACTTTGGGAGGCTGCATGGTCAAACTGAGGTGCGCGTTTAGGACGCCCGGGTCGGTTCAGTGGTGCCCATTGGCCTAACGCCAGAGACTTAGAAAGCCCCAGCTTCACAAAGAAAGCCTAGCTTCACAAACCCCCATTCATCCTTGATAATCCCGCATGCCAGTCCGCGTTGAGATGACAGCTTAAGCGCCGTACCCGTTAGAGCTTTTGAGACAGGAATGGAAGCGCAAGGGTTCTCAAAGTGAGGGTCATTGAGGAGTGTCGCGTGATTAAACTTGGAATGGTGCTCGCGGTTGCCATCTTAATAGTTACTGCCACTGCATTGACGGCACCTGCATGCGAGGGGCCGAATGTTGTTTTTGAGGACGACTTTACTGACGATGCTGGTGGATGGGCAATCCGTGAGGGCATCGAGGTGAAAGACGGAAATTTTGTCTTAGAGCTACCTCCGAACGCGATGCAGGCTGACCTGAATGTTACCTATACTGTTACGGAAGCAGATATCTGCTCGGAAACGGTCTGGCCAGAGAGCCACCCATCGATACTTGGTGCTGGGCTCCTGTTCTGGGGGAAAGACAGTGATGACTATTTCCAGTTTGGAGTATTGAGTAACGGGAAGTTCTGGGTTGGGCGGAGATGGGAAGGTAAGTGGCATCCTATCGTGGAGAACGTTGAATCAAGCATCATCAACACTGGCCCGGGCGAGTCAAACACCCTTAGGGTCAAGGCTGATGCCAAGACTGCTTCGTTCTTCATCAACGGCACCAAGGTGCGTGAGTTGAGAGGTCAGGCGCCGAAGGGCGGCTGGCGGTTTGGTCTCTCCGGGGACAATCTTGACAAGGAGAAGGACGCCCGCGTGCCCTTCAAGAGCATCAAAGTCACGCAATAACGCAAGGCCCGGAAGGGCACCGGCAATCGGTGTTTTTTAACGAGGCAACCGCGCCGCGGCTTGGGGACGAGCGTGCGCCGGTCGCGTTGGGAAATTGAAGCGGTACAGCAGTCAGGGCGAGACGGGCGCCGGGATGAACAATGCATGCCTCGCGACGGGCCCAGCGTCAGACGACGGCGTGGGCCAACGCGCTCAGCCTGTCCGCGACTTTGCGCCAGGGACCAAAGCGGACGGAAGGGAGTTCCAACTAATGCTTTGCCCGGCTTAGTCATCGCAAGTTGGCGTCGAAGGAGCGGGCGACGAACCGGTGGCTTCGTCCGCCCCACCCTCGTGGTCGACCAATTTCTAGGTCTCTTTCAGCGTGGCTGGTGCCGCGATGGCGCGAAGCGTGTTGACGATCGCTATCTCCAGAAACAGAGAGGAGCTAGCTGGAAAAGACACAGTCACGCAGAGACCAGGTGCGTTGTCGTTAATTCCAATGTCTGGGCGGTGCCATTTAGCAATAGCCGCTACCAAGCGGAGGCCGAGACCGTTTTCCCTCAGTCGCGCGGCTAGCCTCCAAGCGATAAAATGCGAAAGGACCTTCTCGCGTTCATTCGCAGGAATGCCAGGACCACTGTCCGAAACCGTCACCGCTATGGTCCAGTATAAGCTTCTCCGGAACATCAGCGATAATGTGTTGGCCTTCAATCACAGACGCCTGTGATTCGGCCAGATGCCCTGAGGAGTTGACAAGAGGTCGTGTCGCAAATTGAAAAACTATAGGCGCAAGGCCTATATCGCGGCGACCTCGGAATGCGCGTTGAATGAACGCAGGTAATCAGCAGTCTAAAGCCCGCAACTCAATCTCAAAGAGTTTCCAAATCTTGCCGGTGACGAATAACCGGCCATGCGCGGAATCGACTGGCCGTTCGCGACCTGTGGCCGGCAGATTTCGATAGATCGATCCGCCAAAGATGCGTTGCCGGCGCAATGCGCGCAATTATTGCCGCATATCAAGTAAACTGACTCTGCAGTAGATTTACTTATTGGCACCAGAAGGTGTACATACGCAAAAACGTATCTGGATGGTGTTCCTCAAACTTTTTCCATTTGTCCAAATCGAGTTCACTTCCTGGGTCAGGAAAACTGGCTTTGAACCTCTTTATCGGATCGGCGGTCCTAAATTGAAAACCTAGAAACTGCTTGTTAAGCACTTCGAGTGAAGTGCTGATCCAGGGGATGTCCATCTGATGCTCGAGGCTGTGATAAAGCAGGTCTCGAGTGCCACTTACGGTATAAAAGGACCTAAATTTGGCAATTTTCTGCAACGCCGGCCATGACTCACTAATAATCAGGGCGTACCTTGCATTTCTGACTGCTTCATGTGTTTCGGGTAGCGCATCAGTTTTCTGGATGTCACGGACAGTATTAATAAACTTCCGGCCCAACTTACTATACACAGAGATTTTCATTACACCGCCCGGTGCGAGAACCTCATTTAGAGCCCGGAAGCCGGCAAGAGGATCCGGTAGATGATGCAAGACACCGCCGCACTCGATCACGTCAAAGTTTTTTGCTAGTTTCCCAACATCCAGAAGTGACATGTGTACAAACTCAACATTACTTATATCTAACTCATCAATGCGGCGTTTTGCGTAACTTAAACTGCTGCGACTTATGTCAATTGCTGTAATTGTGGTTGCTGGGAAAGTCAATGCAAATGATGCTACTTGTCTGCCTGTCCCACAGCCGGCAATAAGTACCTGGAGTGATGACTTACCCTGCCAATGTTGTGTACTGATCTGGGGAAAAAGGCGTTCGATATACTTCTCAAATGGTATGAATGGCCTGGGGTGTGCAGGCACACCAACCCAACGGGGATACGGGTTTTGCTCATACTGGTTTTGCACCGCCTCGATTTGCGAATCAGAAAAACCAACGCTATCAAAATTGCATTTTAACTTCTGTTCGGTCTTTAGGCTATCCACCACTTCTCTGGCATAGCGTGAAGACAGACCAAGGGCCTCCCAATAAGGGTCATCAGGAACAACGGTGTGCCGTCGATACATACTGAGGACACAAAAAACGCTAAGGTCGTGATTGCAAACTGGAGACAAAGTAGATAACAGCGCCTGTTCGCTGGCTGAGATTGGATGCACATACTCGTTCATAAAATTTTGTAAACCGAATGCCAGGGCCAAATTCATTTCGTCTTTCGATAGTGCGCGTTGGCTAGCCTCGTGCAACAGTCCACGGCGTAGCCCGCATAGCCATTTTTCAAGTTCAAGCTCAGTATTGATAACCCTCGAGATAAGTGCAATGAAAAGTCTATCAGTGGCCAACCTTGTGAGCGTGTCACTATGATTTGATTCCCGCATGTTATAGCGACATTTTAAAATGGAAAAAGCTGGTTTATCCAACGAAGCAAGCTCTATCTGTGAGCGTTCGAGCAACTTGATCAGATCTTTCTCAACGGGTTCAGACGCTCGATGAAAACGCAGTTGCGCCAAACATGCCGCTCGTTTCGCATCCAGCAAATAAGCGTACTCGCCAGCGCAGACTTGACGGGCAACAAGCAGCGCTTTGTAGGCCTTACCAAACTCATTCAGCTTCATCCATTGTTTGCCAATAAAGTATAGAATATCCGCATTTTTTGGCTCCCGTTTGTGAGCCTCCATAGCAACTCCAACGGCCTTTTCTAGTTGACCAAGCGTGGCATGCAAATTGGCTAAACAAAGTAGCAGCGTCGGATGCTGGGGGAAATGGTTGACTACGACGAGAAGGCTGTCTAGGGCATCTTGAGGTTTGCCCGTCTTTAATGAATACAGACTCTTGTAATAGTGACCCAATAATTGTTGCTCTGTTGATTTACTTTGCAACAGTTTCCTGATTTTAAGATCGGCTTCCACTATATTGGAATTGTGCAAATCAATGCACAACCCATTAACTAAGGTTTCGGCAAGACTTTTTTTGAAAAGCTTGATCGGAACAGGAAACAGAGTACACGCCATGACTTTCTCATAGTTTCAAACAGTCAACCAGGGGATGCGACAGCCGTCACATAAGAGGTAGGGCCATCGACAAGAGCCACGCTGTTCAGGTGGCGGCGGTCCTCAGCCGCCAAACGTTCAATGAACGGAATGCGATGGCGCCCGAGTTCCTACGGTTCGGGAGAACGACAACGTCGTACAATTCACTGATCATGCCCTCGATCCTGACCCAATGAACCACATCGCCTGTCTCAAGATCGATCACATACAGCCCGCAGCGTGCCTCGATCTTGTGCTTTTTCAAATTGTCGTCGAGCGCAAGACCGGAGAAGGTTCGATTTTTCCGCGGCTTGGATAAGCCGACGACGGCATACTTGCCAACAAAATCAAGTCCGCGAAGGTAGCCCGGGCAAAAGGTGAGGGGTTCAAAACTTCCCTTCTGCGGATCCACGCGCCCGAAATAGCCGGTGCCGGAGTTGTGAATCCAGAGGGCATTGTCCCGCACCCGCGGCGTGTGTGGCATAGAAAGTCCTGACAGGACAATCTCATTCTCGTTGGTGTCGATAACGATCCCGCCATCCCTTCGATGATCACGCCAGCCATCGGCGATATTGGTGTCCGCGACAGCCGTCACATAGCGGGGTAGGCCATCGACAAGAGCCACGCCGTTCAGGTGGCAGCGATCCTCAGCTGCGAGACGGTCAATGAACGGGGGCTGCCAGATGGGCTTCAGGCTGTGCCTATCGCTGATCTCGGCCAGGCAGTTGAACAGGGTATTGACGAAAATGAGCCTGCCATTTTTCCCCACAGCCAGATCGTGAGCATCGACATCGCCCGTGAAATAGCTCACCTGGGGCACAAACAGGGAATCATAGGCGCCTTCGTACATGCCTCCTACTGGCTGGTATCTGGCCGCATCCACGAATTTGTAGATCTGGCAAAGGCCGGCAACATAAAGCGCATCATCGGCATAGGCCAGGCCCATGCACCTTTCGAACGTGCGGCTGGAGGCGAACAAACGACCGTTCGGCTGAGTACCGAGAAAAAAGAGCTTGCCTGCCTGGTAGGTGCTGAAACCGAGATTGATCCTTTGCTCCGACAGCCACGACGCAAACTTCCGTGAGGTGGTGATCTGAAATTTGGCTGCAGGCTCGCCATTTGATGGTTCACGAGGCCCTGTGGCCGTGTCGAGCTTGGCCTGAGAATCAGACGATTTTGCCGCAGGCTTCTCCGCGTCTGGAGCGTCCAGCTTCGGTCCTCTTTGTGTAAATTGCACGGGAACCCCACCAACCTAGGCCAAGCGCAGTGAGCTTAGCATTTTGTTCAACTATACCAGGGCCCGCTACGAGAGCACAACGGCGTCTGCTCTGGGAAGTCCTTGTTCTGATTCCTGCGTCACTGTTCGACATCGGTGGCCCCAATGATCGGATAACCGATGCCGCCGTCATCATATCGCATATCGCCTGTGCAAGCCGCTTTGGTCTTTTCTAGGCGAGCGACCCTAGCGACTTCCACGGGGATGTTCCGCCCAGGTCCTTTTCGCCTGCAGTGCTTTGCGAAAACGAAGGGGTAACATCTCGGCTCGCCTCTCGGCGCGGGAAGGTCCCCTAGGGGACAGTCTTGCGTCAAAGGTTTAAGCTGGCCTGGTCAGCTGTACGTCTGTCCTCAAAACTGTCACTTTCCCGTAGGCAACATTCAATACATTTTGCCTACGGTCTTTGAGAGGCTGCTTGGTTGGGGTGACTGGCCGCTGGGGGTACCCCACACTCCTCCAAACTAGAGAGGGATGTCGCTATGGGGTTGTGGGCCAAGATTGGAGCAGTTGCAGCAATGGGCGCGGTGGTGGCCGTCGCCGGTATTGGTATTTTTGCCATGCTGACAGAACGCCAAATTCTGTCAGAGGCGAGACCCGTTGAACCACGGCCTCAGACCGCACCTGTCGTGCAGTCGGCACCATCACCGCCCAGATCGACTCCGCCTCGTTGGAAGGTGCGCTGCGCGAGTGTTCAGGGCCAACTTGATTGCTACGCTCGCCAGTCGATTTACCGCGAAAAGACTAGACAGCGTCTCTTGACCTTAGTTGTGCGGGTTTCCCACGATACCGAACAGCCGGAGCTGTATATTCGGCTTCCGCTTGGAATCTACCTTCCAGCGGGTGCCTTACTCCAAATTGGAAAGGTTCCCCCGAAGGCACTCATCCTCGAGCGCTGTGATCTCAACGGCTGCGTTGCTAAGGATGCCTTGAGCCCCTCCGAACTCGCCGCATTGCTTGAGGAACGAAGGGTCAAGATCTTGGCTCAAAATCAAAAGAAAGAGCCACTGACCTATTATTTGCCAGTTGCCGGATTTGCTGAGGTCTTCGCGAAGATCAAATAGCGTCAATCAGATCGGATCGCTCACGGGTAGTTCGTAGAAGAACCCTTCCAGCTTGACACCTCGTAGGACAATGCACATTCTCCGATAAACCTCTGAGGGAGCGTGGCCGTGTGTAATCAAGCCAAGATGGGTACTTCCGGAGTCAAATTGGTTTTGGGTACGGCTTTATGTATCCTGGCTTTTAGTAGCGAGGTGGGGGGGCAAACAGCTCAGCCGAAGGCGCCTGCAGAGGCGCAACCTGCACCTGCACTATCGACCCGTGGTTGGGAAGTGAGCTGCGATTCTGGAGCCGCCGGATTAAGTTGTTTCGCTAGGCAAAGAATCTATCGTGATAGGCGGCGTGTGCTCACAGTGTATGTCGTAGCGCGAGCTGAAGACCCAGCACCCAAATTGGCAATCCGGCTGCCGCTCGGAACGTATCTGCCCGCGGGAGCCTTGATCCAGTTCGGCAAGGGCGAAGCGAAGCAGCTTTTGATCGAAAGGTGCAGCCAGAGAGGTTGCTATCCTGCTGAATATCCTCTCACCGAAGCGGATATGGCTGCCATGCTGAAGGGGGCGAATCTGACGGTTTCGACTAAGGATCAAAAGCAGCAGCCCGTTGCTTACGTGGTGCAAGGGGAAGGCTTCCCGGCAGCGTATGCAAAGATAAGGTAAGATTCTGTAAGAGGCTGCGGACACCTTGAGGCGTGCTGCCTTTCCAGCGACGTCCTAGACGGCTGTGCCTTTTGAAACAGTCGGACAAGGAGTTGCCCGGACATCGGGCGTCGAGTTATCGTCGTGAGCGATCTCGGGGATCCATGGCGGGAGTGGTCTCGTTCTATGAAGGACAATCAAGCAGCCAGCGAACCGGTTCCACCTCGGAGTTTCCAAGGCATCTTTTTCTGCTGTTAAGGGAGATCTGACAAGCGACCATGTCATCCGTACAGGCGACACGACGAAAGCGGCTCGACGTATCCAAAGCGATTCGACAAGCAATAAAGCTGCACCGAGATAATAAACTAGGTGAGGCGGAGAAGCTCTACACCGATGTCCTCGCAACCGAGCCCAATCAATTTGATGCGCTGCACATGCTTGGCGTGCTGAGGTTGACGCAAGGCAAAGCGCTTGATGCATTTAATTTGATTTCCAGAGCCCTTACGATCGATGGGCATTCATGGAGAGTCTTGTATAATTATGGTCGGGTTCTCGTCGCACTTGATCGCTACGAGGAAGCAGTACTGAGGTTCGGGCTGGCGGCGGCAATTGAGCCCAATCAGTCCGATGTGCATTTTTGCCGCGCGAGTGCACTTCATAAGCTTGGCAGGCTTGAGGAGGCCTTGGCCAGCTACGACAAGGCGATTGCGATCAGACCCGACCCTGGCGCGCTCTACAATCGCGGAAATACGCTGCAGGATCTCAGGCGCTATGAAGAGGCGCTGACGAGCTACGACAGAGCGCTGGCGATCAAACCCGACTATGTCCAGGCACATGACAATCGGGGTATCGTGCTCTATCAACTGGAACGCTACGAGGAGGCGTTAGCAAGCCACGATCGGGCGCTCGCGCTCAATCCCAGTTATGTCGAGGCGCATACTAATCGCGGCAACACGCTGCGCGCGATGGGCCGTCACGAGGAGGCGCTGACCGCCTTTGATAAGGCGCTGGCAATCCAGCCCGATTTTGTGCCTGCGCTTTACAACCGCGGCAACACGCTTAACTACTTAGAGCTGTACGCGGAAGCGTTGTTCAGCTATGGCAAAGCGCTGGCGGTCAATCCCCACAATACTTCGGTGATTAACAATCGCGGCAACACGTTGCGCCACCTTAACCGGCACGAGGAGGCGCTGGCTGCCTATGAGCAGGCGCTGGCGATCAAACCCGACTATGTGGAGGCGATCAACAATCGCGGCAACGCCTTGCGGCAACTCAACCGACATCAGGAAGCTCTGGCCTGCTACGACCAAGCGCTGACGATCAAACCCGATTTTGCTTACGCGTACCTAAATCGCGCCAATACGCTCCGTGATATACACCGTAATAAAGAAGCTCTTGTGGATTACGACAGGGCCTTAGAAGTTACACCTGACTCTGCAGAAGCTCATTACGGCCGCGGTCATTCACTGGAGGCGTTGGGTCGTATTGAAGAGGCAATAGCCAGCTTCGAACGAGCGGTGGAGATCGAGCCTGATCACCGTAGTGCGCTAGGTGCATTGTTTCACACCGTGCTAGGCACTTGTGATTGGGCAAAAGTCGCTCACCTTTCTCAAGATGTGGACAGGCATGTGGCGGAGGCGAAGTCGGCCATCGGACCCTTCGCTTTTCTTCACTATTCGGGCTCGCCGGAGGCCCAATTGCAATGCGCGCGGAACTTCTTTGAAAAACTCTACATGGATCAAACCGCGCAACCGATGTGGAAGGGCGAGATCTACCGTCACGACAGGATCCGTGTGGCCTACGCGTCGGCGGATTTCTATTTTCACAATACCGGCTATCTGATGGCGGAGCTGTTCGAGATTCACGACCGCAGCCGTTTCGAGGTGATTGGAGTCTCCTTCGGTCAAGATGATGGCAGCTCTATGCGCAAGCGCTTAGTCAAGGCCTTCGACCAGTTCCATGACGTCAGAAACAATAGTGATCGCGAGATAGCCGAGCTGTTGCGGGGCCTGCAGACGGATATCGTCGTCGATTTGAAAGGCTACACCCAAGATTGCAGGCCTAGCATACTGGGCCATCGCCCAGCCCCGATTCATGTGAACTACCTCGGATATCAGGGAACCATGGGGATCGCCTTCGTCGACTACATTATCGGCGACGAAATTGCCCTTCCGTTCCAACTGCAGCCGTACTTCACCGAGCAGATTGTGCATCTTCCCGTCAGTCACCAGGTCAATGATGCGACCATCGAGCTTCCGCCCGCTCCAACTCGAAGTGAGGTCGGATTGCCGGAAGACGGCTTCGTGTTTTGCTGTTTCAACGAGAGCAGCAAGATCACCCCTTTCATGTTCGACGTCTGGATGCGGCTGCTCCATGCCGTCGATGGCAGCGTGCTGTGGTTGATGGGGGGCAATGCCCTCGTCAGAGCCAATCTAATCCGCGAGGCCAGCGCTCGCGGAATCGATCCGAGCCGCCTCGTGTTCGCCCCCTTTGCCCGGCCCGAAGACCATCTGCGTCGTCATCGGCTGGCAGATATCTTCCTGGATACTCTGCCTATGAGTGCACATACTTCGGCGAGCCGGGCACTGTGGGCCGGATTGCCGATTCTAACTTGCACCGGGGATTCGTTTGCCGGGCGCATTTCGGCCAGCCTTTTGCAGGCAGCCGGTTTACCGGAACTGATTACCCACAATCTTGAGGATTACGAGGCTTTGGCCAAGGCTTTGGCCAAAGACCCTTCTCGTCTGCAAAGCTATAGGCGACATTTGGAGGACCACCGGCGGAGCTCGCCGCTGTTCGACACTGATCGCTTCCGGCGCCATATCGAGGCGGCCTACACCACCATGTGGGAGAAATATCAGCGGGGCGAGAGCCCGCGCAGCTTCACCGTGGCGCCGGTCTGAATCAAACGGTCTGCCATTGTGCGGGTCAGCCCTTTTTGGCGTCACCACCGAACAAGCGCAACCGCTCGTTCCAGCTCTGGTTCGCCAAGCGATCGTAACTGCTGTTGGAACTTATCTGGCGGGGTCTCGATTCAGTTCAAGTTGCCCAGGCACGGGACGTCAAGTTATCGTTTCGAGCATTTCGCGGGGCCATGGCTGGCTGGGACTGGCCGACCCATCGAGACACGAGCAGTAAAAAACGCCAAGTGAATTTGTTTCCGGCGTCGCGGAACTCACAAGTCACCCTTTTCACCCTTTATTCCTTAGTAAGGGAGACCCGACAGCAAGCCATGTCGCATCTACCTGCAATACAATCTAGGCAGCTCGACGTATCGAAGGCGATTCGACAAGCAATAAAACTACACCGGCAACATGAGCTAGGCGAGGCTGAGAAGCTCTACACTGAGATCCTCGCAACCGAGCCCGATCATTTCGAGGCGTTGCACCTGCTTGGGGTGCTCAGGCTTTCGCAAGGCAAGCCGCTCGAGGCATTTGAGCTAATCTCCAGAGCCCTTGCGATCGACGGTCACTCATGGAGAGCATTGTATAATTGCGGTCGGGTTCTCCTCTCCCTTGATCGCTACGAGGAAGCAGTGGCGAGGTTCGAACTGGCGCTGGCAAACAAGCCTGGCCAGGCCGATGTGCACTTTTGCCACGCTAGGGCGCTTCATAAGCTCAACCGGCTTGAGGACGCGTTGGCGAGCTACGACAATGCAATCGCCATCCAACCCGACCCTGGTGCGCTCTACAATCGCGGCAATATACTCTTGGCGCTTAGGCGTTACGAGGAGGCGCTGGGGAGCTATGATAAGGCGCTAGCGATTAGACCTGACTATGTTGAGGCACATGACAATCGGGGCATTGCGCTCTATCACCTCAAACGCTACGAGGAGGCGCTCGCGAGCCACGACCGTGCCCTGGAGATCAATCCCAACTATGCCGAGGCGCATAGCAACCGCGGCAACACGCTGGGCGCTCTCGGCCGGCACGAAGAAGCGCTGTCTGCTCTAGACCAGGCGCTGGCAATCCGGCCCGACTTTGTCTCGGCGCTCTACAATCGCGGCAACGTGCTTGATCACCTTGGGCTCCACGCGGAAGCGTTGGTTAGCTACAATCAAGCGTTGGCGATCAATCCCAATTATGTCTCAGCGATAGTCAATCGCGGCAATACGCTGCGCGTGCTCAATCGGGACGAGGAAGCGCTGGCCGCCTTTGACCAGGCGCTAACGATCAAGCCCGACTATGTGGAGGCGATCAACAACCGCGGCAACGTGCTCCGTGCCCTCAATCGACATCAGGAAGCTCTCGCTTGCTACGACAAGGCATTGACGATCAAACCCGACTTTTATCAGGCCCATCTAAATCGCGGCAAGGTACTGCGTGACCTGCGTCGTCACCAGGAAGCGGCGGCGAGCTATGACAAGGCGCTGGAAATTAGGCCTGATTCTGCGGAAGCGCATTACGGTCGTGGCAATGCACTGCGTTCATTAGATCGTGTCGAGGAAGCCATCGCTAGCCTCGAACGAGCGGTGAAGATCGATCCTGACCACCGAGGTGCGCTGGGTGTCTTGGCCAGCTGCACGCTCGCCGCCTGTGATTGGGAGAAGTGGGCTTTACTGTCACGCGAGGTGGACATCCATGTGGCCGAAGCAAGAACGCCTATCCTCCCCTTCGTCTTTCTGCACTACTCCGGGTCGCCCGAGGCCCAATTTCGATGCGCACGGAATTTCTTTGAAATGCTCCCCACGGATCAGAGCGCGCAACCGATGTGGCGGGGTGAGATCTACCGTCACGACAAGATCCGTGTGGCCTACACGTCGGCGGATTTCCATCACCACAACACCGGCTATCTGATGGCGGAGCTGTTCGAGATTCATGACCGGAGCCGTTTCGAGGTGATCGGGGTGTCCTTCGGTCCAGACGATGGCAGCAGCATGCGCAAGCGCTTGGTCAAGGCCTTCGACCAGTTCCACGACGTCAGAGAGAGTAGCGATCGGGAGACGGCCGAGTTGTTGCGGGGCCTGCAGGCCGATATCGTCGTCGATTTGAAGGGCTACACACTGGATTGCAGGCCAGGCATATTGGCCCATCGGCCAGCCCCGATTCACGTGAACTATCTCGGGTATCAGGGAACGATGGGGACCGCATGGGTGGACTATATCATTGGTGACGAAATCGCCCTGCCGTTCGAGCTGCAGCCCTACTTCACTGAGCAGATCGTCCATATTCCAGTCTGCCACCAGGCTAATGATTCGACCATCGAGCTTCCACCCGCCCCCACCCTCAGCGAGGCTGGACTGCCGGAGGAAGGGTTCGTCTTTTGCTGTTTCAACGATAGCGCCAAGATCACCCCTCTTATATTTGACATCTGGATGCGGCTGCTCGATGCCGTCGATCGCAGCGTGTTGTGGCTGATGGGGGACAATGCCCTTGTGAGCGATAATCTGTGCCGGGAGGCCAGCGCCCGCAGAATGGATCCGGCTCGTCTCGTATTCGCTCCCTTCGCTCCGGCCGAGGAGCATCTGCGTCGCCATCGCGTGGCAGATATCTTCTTAGATACCCTGCCTATGAATGCCCATACTTCGGCGAGTAGAGCGCTGTGGGCCGGATTACCGATCCTGACCTGTACTGGGGACGCGTTCGCCGGGCGTATCTCGGCCAGCCTGTTGCAGGCAGCCGGTTTGCCCGAACTGATCACCCACAACCTTGAGGATTACGAGGATTTGGCCAAGACCTTGGCCAAAGATCCTTTGCGTCTGCAAGGCTTCAAGCGCCATTTGGAGGTCCACCGGCGAAGCTGCTCCCTGTTCGACACCAACCGCCTCCGGAGCAATATCGAGGCGGCCTACACCACCATGTGGGAGAAATATCAGCGAGGAGAAGTCCCGCGCAGCTTTAGCGTGGCATCGGCCTGAAAGTAGGCGATTCGTCAGGTGCAAATGGTTGCTGCCACCAGGCGCAATCACCCTCCACGGGCTGCGAATCAGTCGGCGATATCAGCCGGCGATTCAGGATAAGGGTTCTCCCGGCCTGTTTTTGGGGCCTTGATCCGTGGCGGTGTGGCGTTCAAGCCACAGCCAATCCGGATTCATCACGGTGGGTTGCGATTCCTCTGGCATCGTTCTGTTCGCGGTGTAGTAGTACCTCTAAGCGCGGCTGCCAGTATGCTTGGCCGCCTTGGGGAAATCGGATCGCATATAACGGGGGATTTAAAAAAGATGGCCAATAACGTGAAGCGGACTGCTACCTGGAGAGGCCGTCTGATGGGTGGCGCCAGTGCGTTGGCAATGAGTGCAGCGGTCGCTGGGTTTAATCTTGCTGTAAGCCCCGTGGCCGTCGGCGTGACGGGCGCAGCAGTTGTTGCGGCTGTAACGGCATCGCCTACGCCAGCCAAGGCTAATCAAACCAACACCTGCGCGATATTTACCGGTGGTGGTGGCGTAAGTAGTCAAGGTGCCAACGCTGGAGGCAACGATGCATTCGCCTGCGGTCCCAACGCCCTAGCGATAGGTAGCGGCGCAACTGCAATCGGAACCAGCGCCCGAGCGTTAGGCAGTGACACCACGGCGGTGGGTAGAAGTGCCTTGGCCAATAGCTCGAATGCCACCGCGCTTGGCGCGGATGCGCGAGCCACGAGCGTCAATTCCACAGCCATTGGTCAGAGCGCCGCGGCCACGAGCACCAACGCCACGGCGGTTGGTCAAGACTCTCTAGCCTCGAGCTATGACAGCACGGCGATCGGCCAGCATGCCCAGGCGCTGAGCACCAATGCCACGGCTGTGGGCGCCGATGCCCTGGCGCAGAGCCGGAACACCACGGCAATCGGTGACAACGCCAAGGCGCTGAGCACCAACGCTACGGCTGTTGGCAAGAACGCCCTGGCACAGAGCTATGACACCACGGCGATCGGTCAGTCCGCACAGGCCCTGAGCGCGAATGCCACGGCTG